>Ga0326511_10000022_pt1 | contig 117886 bp, 170 predicted proteins | sample 0_2496_0518_D_FD_203701 | JGI IMG/M metagenome (GOLD analysis project Ga0326511, IMG submission 203701) | Bovine rumen microbial communities from UC Davis, California, United States - 0_2496_0518 | ecosystem: Host-associated > Mammals > Digestive system > Stomach > Rumen | place: USA...
ATACACTGTCCGTTTTTGCCCTGTGCGTAAGTTGCAGTACTATTAGAAAAATCTAAACCACCTTTTATAGATGATGTTAATATATTGTCAAATGTATTATACGATATTGGAATTAAGTCCCCCCCCCATCTGTTGTTTTCGTATATTTAATTGTTACTACTATTTGACCTATATAATCAGATTCAACCATACCACAGATTGAATTGTATGTGCGAGAAATGAATATAGTAGCTACTGAAACATTACCGGATTTGTCAAAGAAGTTTATCGGTATAACCATATTATATGCCGATACAACAATAAATCCACTATCTATAAAACAAACGTCAGCATTACTAATAGTGTCTGCATCAATAAATATATTTGTATTATTACTAGAAGCACCACTTGGAATATTTCCATAATATGTTTTTTGATACAAAGGTTTACCATCTATCCAAGTACCAATCCTACGTTCTTCTGTACTATATTCTATTCCTTTTGCTTCTTCAAATACAGGATTATATGCACCTACTATTTCTTTTATATCATCTTCTGTAAGTTCTATAGGTACATATTCTTCTAAAGCATATAAACTAAATTCTTCTCCGCACACAAAATCATATAATGCCTTATATGTATTATTATCATATGATACTATGTCATCTATACTTATTTCAGTATCTTTTTCATATGGTATTATTGTTTCTCCACCTATAGGAGTATATTCTTCTAATATTTGTGTTGTACTAAAAGTAGTATCACTTGTGAACCCTACTTTTGCGCGATATATTTGTCCTTCATAGATACATATATCTTTTTCTATATATTCATGTGATGGTTGCCAATCTTCTAGTCCTGCGCCGCTACCACCGCCTGTACCTATTTTTCGTGCTATGCCATCTAATATTTCTTGCATATTTTGTTCATTAACATAATTCATTTTGTGTCCCCCTTTCTTATTCTATTATTTCTTGTACTTCTTCTACTGTAAATCCTATTCTAAATATTTTTGCATTTTCATTTTCTTTTAGTTCATATTGTGCATATACAATTTCTTCATTTTCTCCCATACCTTCATTTACTACTACTTTATGTGTACTATCATTTATTCCTTCTTTGCCCGTTGGTAAATTTTCTACAAAGTACCAACCAAATCTATTATCTAATAGTTCTTGAAAGAAGGGTACATAATATTCTTTACTTGTATTTTCTTTTAGATATAAATAATCTTGTTTACTATTTAATGTTTTTGGTAAACCCTTCATTTTATATACCTCCTTTATACTATTGCCCTCGGCTCGGACGCACCCCGCGCACCGAAATCCGCATTGCCGCTGGACGCAGAGAAAATATTGCAAAGCGTGCAACGAGAGCCGCAAGTAGAAGAAGCGTCCCAACCGCCGCCCAATAACACCCGCCGCAACAAGCCCTTACACTTGCCGTATTTTTGAGAATCAGTCCCAGAATAGTATACAGACGATTCTTGCCACGAATACCCTGCGAGATCCTGATTTGTTGTGGAATTCCACGTGGCTCCTGGGTAAAATTCATGGCAATCAGCAGCCCACTGCCACAGCACGCCACAGCAATCTTCAAGGCCGTAATTACTGATCATTCGCAGATTGTTTGTGTCTTTGTGCCCGCCAGTAGTGTTTGGGTCTGCCGAACCATAAATGTTTGTCCGTTCGTTCGAGCCTTTCGCAAACACCATAAAATCATCTCTTGAAGGTAATTGTTTCTTTACTAATCCAAAGTATTCTACAAATTTTTCTCCGTGGAAATTAGGTGTACTTGCCCCATCTGCAATTATTCCATTATATTCTGACACTAATTTTGCGCCATCATAACTTGCTAAGTATATATCTACCCATTTATTTACTTCGGGTATATATACCATTCCTTCATTTTCACTTGTTGCTCTATGTATTAAGTCCCACGGACTTTGAGGAAGTATATCTCCTGTTAGATAACCACTTAATGTATGTCCACTTATTGTGCCTACTGATAAACATAGACAATGGAATCCTCCCATTTTGCGCGAATTATCTGCTGTATATCCTGTTGGAACAGTTGAATTTGCACTTAATATAAAATCGGGAGCATCATTTGATGTTGGTTCACAAGCATATATATAGAAATCTTTTCCTGCTCTTTGTGCCGCACTTGTATATGTACTATCGTCCCAATTATCTGCATTTTCTATATCTATTAGTTTTGTTCCTTCTAATACATATCCTCTGTTATTTATATTTATCCATGTTGGATATATTGTTATAGTAGTTTTATTTGTAGTATACAGTTGTTCACGCTCATAATGTGCAGGTGCTGTTGCTACAAATTTTCCTATTTCTACTGTTTCCCACATTGTTGTTGATTTTCTATATTTTATTTGTGGTATTAGTGTTATTGCTGGTGGTTGTACTGTATTTACTGAATCTGAATAGATTGAATTTGAATTAGAAGCCTTAAAATCTAATGGAGACACAAAGTACAAATGTCCTCCACTTTGTTGTTTCTGATATGTAAAAGCATCATTATTTACTGAAAATTTACAATCTGAAAATACACCATTTGACATTGGGTCAGAAGCACCGCTTGGAGTAGTAGATGACCATTGTGCGCCACCAGCACCTTCTCCTTTTATATTAGGCAATCCTGCTTCTTTTTCTTCTACTGTATTTCCACCTTGTAATACTAAATCTATATAATTAGGTAATGTTAGTACATCTGTTGTACTATCATATTTGAATAAACTATTATCTGTTGTATCATTTGTTATTAAATTATTATCTTGCGCGAAAGATAAGAGGTCACTATAATCATTAGAAGCATTTGCTAATGGAGTACCATCTAATTTTAAATAATCTCTCATTAGATACATTTGCCATGTTATATGACCTACTTGTGTGTCTCCATTCATTATCCCTCTTGGTGTTTTCTTTGATATTTCTTTCATTATTGATATTAGATTATCTTTTTGTGAATAATGTTTTGACATTTTTATCATATCTCCTTTCTATTTTAATCCGTTGTTTTAGTGTATTGTATAGTTATATAACATTGTTTATTAACATACCAACTTGCTGTTTTCATAGCTATAGCTTCTGAATCTCCAACAAAATATGTAGCAACATAATCAGTAGAGCTATAATAGAAATTAATATTAGCCCTAGCTTTATATTCATCAACCATTCCAAATAAATTAACTCTTGCATCTATATTTAATGATGATATATCTAATATTGATGTAGCAGTATTTGCAGATGTTGGAGTCATTACATTGAATGTTTTTTGATACAAAGGCTTACCATCTATCCATGTTCCTATTATTTGTTCTTCTGTACTATAATTATTTTCTGGTGTAGATAATACTGATGTATTATATTTTATACAATATAATACTGATGTATTTGTTGGTCTTGTAGTAACACCACAGGGTTCTGTATCATTTGAAGATAATGAACCAACAGAACCATATTTTATACTTTCACTTACTGAACGAGAATCTATATTATCATATGTATATTGCCAATCACTTAATGATGATTTTGTAAATAAATATGCCGTATTAGAATCTACTGAAATTCTTGGAACTATAGTACCGTCTTGATGCACACCAACACTATCACCACTACCTTGATTCGTGTGACTATTTGTACCTGTACCTCTTAAAAATTCGCCGCGCAAATCTGGGACAGCAAAAGTAGTAGTACCATCTCCACCAAAATAATTATAACTACCAAACTGTACTTTAATGTACTCTGCTAATTCTTTATAATCTACTATATTATAAATTGTTCCATCACAAGCTAGATAATCTTTTGGGGCAGTTATACCCATATAAGCTATAATTGTTCCTATTGGACTATCATTATAGAATATTGGGTCTGTACCACTTCCACTTGGCGCAAAGTTTCTTATTAGATTCTTTACTTGTTGTTTTGTTAATGGATTAGGTACATATTCTTCTACTATTTGAAGTTCTTGCATTTCTGCTGTTACTTCAAATGTTGCGCCACTTGTAAAATCATCTGTTACATTATAATATACTTTCTTTAGTGTAGTAACATCTGTATGTTCTATTATATCTCCTGCTGTATATGCTGTATTTGCTGTCCAAACAGAAGGAACTATATTATTTACTTTTGTTCTTGAATCTTCTGTTGCTCCCGAAGTAAAGGCAATTAATGTTTTATATATTTCTCCTTCATATACATATATATCGTCTACTGCATAATTATGATTGGATTCCCAATCTTCTAATCCTGCTCCTGTGCCGCCACCACCTTCGGGAACACCTTTAATACTTAATACCTTCCATGTTACTGTACCGTCTGATAATGTATCTCCTACTGATACACCACTTAATGATAATGCTGTACTTGCTGTTGTTCCTGCTTGTGTACATTTTAAGTATATTAAGCCTTTGTTTACTTTATCATCTACTGCGTATGCAGTTAAACGCTTTAATATATGTGCGTCACGAAGCATATTATCATTATAATCTCCTAACCTAGTTAGGTTTATCATTTCTTCTCCTGCCATCTGTATTTCCCCTTTCCTTATATAAATAGAGCATCTATTTGTGCCTTTGTTGCTATCTTTCCACCTATTTGCTCCCACTTTGTAGGGTCAAATGTTGTATCAAAATTACATTCCTTACACCTATATACTGCTCCTTGATATTGTACTATTGCATTTTCTACATAAAATCCTTCTGACACCCATTGTGTACAGAATGTATTTAATTGTATTTCTTTTACATCTTTTTGACCTTTAACATAATAAAGTCTTTTATTAAGTTCACTATATACTAATTCTTGTGGTAATAATACTTTTGTATCATCTACAGCAGATATTTGAATACCATTTTCAAATACCATTTTCTGTATGGTATCTGTATTATATACTGATATACGTTTTATTGAACCCGCAGAATCTAATAACTTAAATGCCGAACAATTTGATTGTGTACCAAAACCTATTCTTGTATCGTGTTCTAACATAAATTTAATATTATCATATTGTTCCTGTGTCATATCACTTGGCTTTGTTGCAGGAAGTGTATATGTTAATGTTACTGCATATGGGTCTGAATTTATCTCACTTGTCTTTGCTACTATTCCTGTTGTAGATTTTTCTACTTGTAATTTAGCATAAGAATTTTCGTCCCAATCATGTGCAGTTAATGTTGTATTATTTGCTAATACTTTTGCTGTTGAGCCTACACCACTTAACCAAGATGTATATACATCATATGCTATTGCAAATCTCATACCATGTCCACCGTCTGTATCTCCTACTCTTATTACAGAAAGTGTATGATAATCTCCATTGGCATCTTGCATAAATCCTGCTATAAAAAACAAAGCATCATCATCACCGCATAAAGACGGGTCTATTGTTGCTAATATTCTATTATCTATTGTATAATCTACTGTATAATCAGGTTCATACAATTCTTGTGATATAAATGCTGAAAAAGCATTATTATTTCTACTACATATAATTGCATCATTAGTCACATCAAAACTATATGAATTTTTAGCCGCTACTTGTTCCGCATTAGTTTCATCGTTCCAATCTGTACCATTATCATTACAAGTATATGTTTTCCAATCCCCAAATATTTCTTTATTCTTTAAGTCACGTACACCAAGTTTATTTATTTCTTCTATTTTTCCTGCCGCACGAAGCCATTTAGTAAGGTCATTTGCAATAAGTTTCTTGTCTGTAGTTACTTTTACATTCATACCTTGTTCTATATCATAACCTTCAACTTCATGGTTTATATCCACACCAAAACCATCAAACTTAGTAAAATCAATTACCGCACTACTTACATGATTCGCATTACATTTATATAATATTCCATTATGTATAACAACTTGTCCTACTTTATACGTTATATTTGCCGCCCAAGTTGTTATACTATTATTATATAATATCCAATTTGCAGAATCAGAAGTAAAATCTGCACTTGCTGTATGTGCTGTTACACATCTATATACTAAATTATTATATGATACAAGTGTATTTAATGGATAATAATTTCCTGTTGTCCAAATAGGTATATTACTATATACTATATCCCATTTAACTATATCACTTGCAAATGTAGCTCCTGCTGTATGTGTAGTATTTGTTCTGTATAATATTCCATTTACTAATACTACTGTATCTTTAGCATAAGATTTTCCTGTTACCCAATCTTTTATTCCTGCTTCTCCACTTATTTCTAACCAATTTGAAATGTCGAAATTAAAGGTAGTAGAAGTATGTGTAATTAAACAAATATATAAATGGCCATCATTTAATACAACTGAATTTTGCTTATATACTACACCTGTTACCCACGGTTGTATATTTGCATATACTAAATCCCATTTTGTAGCATCAAATGTACTTATACTTGTATGAAATGTATTACATCTATATAATGTACCACAATATTCTACTACTTGGTTTACATCATATTTAGTATTAGAAACCCAATTAGTTATATAAGGGTTACGTTGTCCTATACGTTCCCAACAATTATTACTATCATTTGTTATATTATCAAATATAGTTGAACTACTTGTACTTCCGCTTGTATGATTTTTTATACATCTAAATGGTTCATTATTATATAATATTGTATCTCCAACTTTATATACAATATTTTTAGCCCATACTGTTAAACTTGCATATATTACATCAAAATTAGATATATCATCTAAAAATGTTGCATTTCTTGTTATTCCACTTTCTGTTATTTCATTTGGAGATACGTGAGTTGTGTTACATTTATATAATCTATTTTCATATAATATTATTTGTCCTTGATAATAGGATTTATTTCTATCCCATATTACTATATGATTATGATATAATATCCAATTAGATATATCTGTTTCAAAATTTGCACTTGAACTATGACTTGTTAAACATTTATATATAATATTATTATATGCAACTAATGTTCCTGATACATAATATTGTGCTGTTTGCCAATCATGTATGTGTGCATCTACTAAATCCCAATTTGCTATATCTGTACTAAAACTATTGGAACTTCGATGTTTAGTATTACATCTATATAATATTCCATGTACTAATACTAATTGTCCATATTGATATTTAGTATCTGCTTGCCAATCTTTTGCTCCCCCTGCACCACCTATGATTTCCCATTTATCTTCATCACCAACTACAGGAGGAATGGCACTTGAATCACTTTCAAAATTAGCAACACTTTTATGTTCTTCAATACATTTATATATTATATCATCATATATAGCTGTATCATCTAAATAATAATATATATTTGGTTTCCAAAATCTAATAGAAGCATATATTTCTTGCCATTTATTTTCATCTAAATCAAATGTTGTGCTTGATTCATGGTCTATCTTTGCTCTATATAATGCATCACCATACCTTACAGCATCTCCACGATGATAATATACACCGCCACCAAGCCAAATTCTTATAGTACCATTATCTGCGTCCACCTGTGTTAATGAACATACTTCCCACTTTGTTGTACCATCAGTAAATATACTACCTGTTACATTATTTTCTGGCATATTTGCTTCTACGTCACTTATACCATCTTGCAAACATCTTGCATATTGATGTGATTTTAGATTTGGGTATCTTACTACGTCATCCTTATAATATACTGTTGTCTCTTTCCATTCTGTCCAATGCATAGGACTTTGTAAATGTGCTACCCCAACTAATTTATTATCTGCATCATCTATAAACCTATTAAATGCGGCATCTCCGAACTGCCACGTTTGTTGTATTCGTAATAAATCTAATTTAGGTGTACTTACTCCACTTGGCATCATTATTCACTTCCTTTTTACCATTTCAATATTAGTATATTATACCACAAAATATAGAAAAAGTCAAGGCATATAAATACCTTGACTTCCTTTAATTATACCATCATATATTTCTGCCAATTTGTTCCATTATACTGCCAATATTCACTATAATTATCCACTAATTGTGTAAAATCAGTTCTAAATATATAATATGGATTGATTGTAAACGGATAAAGTATAGCATTATTATCTTCATCTTTTCCAATGATTCTATAAGCCATATTTGACAACCTATATATATTACCGTCTTGACATAAAATATCATTTACAGAAGAAGTACCTGTTACCTGTATTCCTTCTATTAATATTGGACACTCTGTATACAATAAAGCTATTTGTGGACTTACAGTTGTTGCTGAAACTACTATTGTACTGCTTGTTGATAATACATAACTATCTGCTAATGTTTGCGCTTCTGCTTGGTCTGCTACTACACCTACAAATCTTGGAGTTCTCCAATCTATTGTTTTCATATAACTAGAATAAGAATATAATTCTTTCATACTATCATATGTCATTACTTCAATAGTTACTGTATTTTGATATTTTATTTTATCCCCCATTAATTCGCAAAAACTAGACCAAGTTAAGGAATCTTCTTCAACATTTTTTCGTACTTCAATATCATCAATAATTTCTGTATAAGTAGCTAATGTTCTAAATTCTCCATCTATACCACTAGAAGAAGTTTTTATTACATTATATGTAGATTCGGCAACTTTAACATCAGTATCTCTATCAACTTGACTTATTATTCCATAATTATTAAATTTATTTCTACCAATAAACTTAAATAACAAATCTCCACTAAAAATAGTAGATGTTGTATAATCATATTGATAAATTGTATCTTCTCCAATATCTACTCCATATTGTAAATTTGCCATTACACTTAAACGCTCTGAACGTCTTGACGTAGTATATTCTTCTACTAAAGATAAATCAAATGGCTGTGACAAAGTTCTTGTTTCTGTTCTTAATTCCAACTTCTCTGTTACAGGAGAATCATTTTCCATAGCTACAGCATTTCCTGTTCCCGCTATATTTTGTCTATTTTCTACAAAAAATATTATTGATTCTGCTGTATGTTGCTCTGGTAATGTATCAAAAATTCCCCTTATTACACCTTTTACCCTATAATGTCCATTTGGTAATTTTTCTATTGTCTCATAACTCATATATTCATTATCAATAAATAATAAATTCAATCCGCTTGTTGATGTATAAGTAGTTGGATAATTTATTATTTTTTCTATTTTTTGTTCAATTAAATCCTCACCATTATTACCTAATATACTAAATTCAAAACCTTCTGCATCCACATCAAAACCTTTAAGATACCCATAAGTTAATCTTCCTACTGTACTCCACGCCATTGATTGAGATGTTTTCATATAATTACCATGTACCTGTCTCCAAACATCCCAATAAACATCATGCCCATTAGGTTGTGCCGCATATGCATAAATATAAGTATTCAAACTTCTAGAAATTTCATAAGGTTCTTCCTCATATATATATCTGCCTATATTAGTAGGTTGTTCCTCTGGGTCTGTCCATTGAGGGCTTTCTGGTGTATCAAAATCTAATTTATCAAATCCAAATACATCTTCTATACCAGTTATACTTATTTTACCATCTGTTAAATTAGCATAATCTATATCTGTTACTCTATATACCACTTGTTTTAAACCATATGGTTCCCAGCTTACTTTTATTGGGTCTCCTATTGTTACATCATACGCATATCTATTTGTAACTAAATTTATTGCACTTAATGGATAACCATTCGCTAACTGATTCATTTGTGCTAACCATTTAGCATTTGCTGTTGTTGTAAAATAATCACCATCTACAGATTTAGAAGTATAAAATCCGGTTATCAATCTATTAGATATATCTGTAAAAGTAAACTGTCCTGTATCATATTTATTTGAAGCATCTGTAAATGATACTTCTACCGCACTTGTTGTTTCACTCCAATCAAGTCTACTGAACTCACAACTTTCTGTATTAGATACATCAAATTTCTTAATATTATTTACATCATAATCATTTCTAATAAGTTTAAATGTTAATTTACCTGTTTTCGGGTCATCATACTTAACACCATTAACATGATTTAATATTTTAGTTATATAATCATTTGATTGCGCTGTTCTATTTATTAAACATGATACTCCTAACTTTTCTTGTTCACATACTACACCTAAATCAACTAAACTATTAACATCTATCTTGCTTTCTAGATAACCACAGCCCCAATAGGTATTTGTTAATATTTCATAGATTGCTTCTGATGGGTTTAAATCATCATCTAATCTACCTAAATGCCAAACCCCGTATTGACACATAGATTCTAATGTAGATAAAACCATACCAAAATTTTCTCTATTTGTTGGTGGATAATAATCATATGCGGCAACAGCTTTATTATATAAATCATCTAATAAGGATTGTGGTGGAAAATCTCTTTCATATAATATCCAATTTTTATCGCTAAATGAATATGGACTTGTGTGGTCTTTTTTACACGTATATACTTGTCCAATATGTAATACAACATTACCACACACATAATTTGTATTTTCTTGCCACCCAACATAAGTTGCTTGTTCCAATTTATTCCAATTATCAATATCATCTAAAAAAGAATCAGACGATGTATGACTAACAATACACGCAAATCTACTAGAATCATACATAACAATATCCCCAACAGAATAAACAACATTAGAAGCCCAATCATTAACCTCACTTATATATTCATCCCAAGAAGGAATTATTAAAAATTCATTAGCCTTATCTATATAATTATCATATGATACTTGTAAATCACTCATTTTTTCATCCATATATGATTGAACAGATGGGTCTTGTGCACTAATAAAATTATTAATTTTAGTAAATTCTTCTCCTAGTTTTGTTATAAATTTTTCTAATAATATTGTTATCCAATATTTTCCTATCCTTGCAGGATAATTTACTACTTCAAACCACATTTCGGGTATTGTAGCTTGTTTTCCTATATATGCCCCACCATTTTTTGCACTATTTGATACCACACAAGTTAAATACATTGGATATTGTGGTGTTAATCCTTTTAACTCATCGGGTATTGTACTTACATTCATAGATTTAATCATCCACGGGTCTTTAGGTTGCTGTCTATTACCGAAATAAAACCGTACTTGACCTGTAAATCCTCCGCCTTCATCATATCCTCCAAACATATCTTTATCGTCTATATATGCTGTTATTCCATTTATATTATCTTTTTCCCATGCTATATGTCCATTATTATCCCACACACCTTGTTCTGTACTTGTTTCTATTTTACTATCATATACATTCATCCACAATTTCTTTATTCCTATATTTCTTCCTGTCCAACATATAATATGTTGCCACCCTAAATAATATAAAAATCCTTTTTGTATCGTTGTTCTTCCTGCATGGTCATTAAATAAATTTAATAATAAAGCAATAAGTAAATTTAATACTGCCATTGTCAACAGTTCAAATTTAGTACCATTTTGTACATCAAGAGCATATCCCGTTCCAGCACCAGAAGAAGTTACTACCTCTACTTTATGTGTGGATGGCATTAACAAAGCCGCTATTATTGCTAATAAAAATGGCCATAGAACACTAGCAGCATCAAATTCACTATGCATACCATATTCTTCTGTATATGGCTCACTATTAAAATCTCCATAATAAGATATAAGTGGATTCTTTACCACACACCTTCCTAATACTACAGGAACGGGCTGACCTATACAATTTACATTATCTTCTGTAAATTTAGAAGGCTGTTGACTAGATGTACTTGAACCATTATCTGATTTTCTATTCAAAAAAAATAATAATAATGTAGATATACCCCAACCTATCCACGGACTTAAACCTCCACCACTACTTGTCGTATATCCTTCACTTCCACTACCACTCCATGATGTTGCTCCCATTTAATCACCTTCTTATAATGACATACTATATACAGCACCTTTTGAATCTCTAACAACTATATTACCATCTATCCAATAAGGAAGTCTACCACTATAACTATTATGTTTATAAACATTAAATGATGGAATATATGGTATTCCATTAAAATTATTTGTATTGTGAAATCTTGTTGCACAATTTATAAATACTTGTGAACAACCTGGATAAGCATAAAAACTTCCAACTTTATCAACTGCATTTATTGGATATTTTATTTGTATCATATTATCTTCATGTTTAACTATTGCCCTAACACTATTTCCCATTTTTATATACCCATCTGTAAAATACCCTGATGGTTTTTCTCTTAAATTACTTGAATATATTACTAATCCTTGCCAATCTGATACCCAACATTTCCATACGTAATTTGCCGCATTTAAATTACACTTTTCATCATAAATACAATTTTGACAATTATAAGATAATGTTCCTCTCGGAATATATCTATTAAGTACATTTTCTATTGTTATTGTCAATTCTGCTTCTGAATTTGTAAATCTTACCTGTGATACTACACCATCTATTATTTTTATTCTATCAGTTATAGCTAACCCATGTAATCTAAATACTTCTACCCTTACGCTAGATAATTCTGGTGGCGCACCTTGATATAATAATGCCACACTATTTGTTCTTGGAACAGTAATAATACAAGTCTCTACTGTACCTCCACTATCCCCCAATTTTAAACTATCACCACGTTTTATAAATTCTGGACTATAAGTTATACCACTTATAAATTGTGAATACTGACTAGATGTATAAGAATAATGCTGACCATTATATGTAAATAAATAACACTCTATTGGTTGACCATCACTAATAGAAATTTCATCATTATTATAAGACATATTATCACCACGCTTTACTGCATATCATCAATTTCCCGCATAACTAATGTAGTATTTGCTGTTACATTTGTTTCATAATTTAATTGTAATTCATCACTATCTAATCTAACTAAATTCATATAAGAAGCCATAAGTATATTTGATTTTGAAATACTTACTCCTGCATTTGTCATAAAAATTATCTTACCTACTGTACTTGTAGGAGTATCATATTCTTCTACATAAGTTAATATATCAAATATATATGTTTTCCAATCTTTAGTAAATATAACTAATTTTTTCTTTCTTTTATTATTAAGATAATATTGAGAAATTTTATTCCATTTAGTATATATAAAATTTTCATCACTTCTAACATCATTTAAAATTTCTATATCATTTACCCATGTTGGATAATAAAAACCCTTCCACATACCACAAACTCTATGAAAAAATCTTATCATATTATGTATCATTGCTTGATTCAATAATGTATATTGATACGTATGTACATCATAAGAATTAACATTTTTTAAATCATACCAAAATATACCTGTCTCGTTATCTAATCTATTTGTTGCTTTATCTACAGATAAAGTAACAGCACTATCATCAGCCCAAGTTGGTTCTATTTGTAATATTTCATAACCATCTATAGAATCTATTAATTTCCACCTATTTTTCCCTTTATATGTCTCATAATCTGATAAATATTTATCGGGAATTACAGCACTAATAGGTTTTTGTAACAAATCTTCAAAATTATGTGTAACCTGTGTACCATTTGCAAATAGATATTGTAAATTTCCCATCGGCTGTACGCTACATTTTTTTAATGGAAATATCCACGTATTTCTTTTACTTAATTTCCTCGGTATTGTCTTTTTAACACCTATTAAACCATCACCATAAACACTAACTTTTCTTACTAAATTTACCCCACCTTGAGAAAAATCATCATGTGAAAAAATCTCTATATATTCACAATCTCTTAAATTATACATATCTTCTTCTTGTACATATAATGCCTTTCCTTCTAAAAAATCTTCACGTAAATAAACTACAGATTGCCACATAGGAACATAATATGTATCTGTCTGACGCATACGACCCAATCCTCTAAGCCATTGTGCATCAAAACAAGTCATAGCAGGATAATCATAAGATAAAAAATGTCTTGGTTCTTGTCTTGTCTTTATTCTCTGTTCGTGTCCATCATATGAAGTAATAATATCAGTTTTATATTCATATTTTTCTGTTATTGCCGCACCTGACATATCTATTTCACCACCTAATAAATAAAAGGACTACACTCTTTTGCAGTCCTTTTATTATACCATACTATTGTATTTTTGTCAATAGACCTATTAACCCCACAATGGACTCAAATCAAATAACGGTATATCTATATCGTCATCCCAATCTGTAGTTTTCTTATTCCATAAGAATTTATAGAAACCCCAAATGAGCCAAGGCTCGTACACAGGTCTATTATTTTGTGTTTCATCATATCTTTGTATTGGCATTAATGCAGGATATAAACCTATACCTAACTGCATATATAAGAAATTAATATATTCTTTGAAGAATGTAAATCTCTTAAATTTCTTTATTTCTTCTAACAGCGTACATATCTTTTGTGTATTTACTATATCTACTTCCCAATCAGTCAATACAAACTCTGTTTTAACCAAATAATAAACATAATTTCCATCAGTACCCAATACACGAATAATATTATTTACAAAATATCTCTTTCCTATTTCTAAATCAAAGACATATCTCATATCTTTAACAACATAAACAAATGAACTTGGGTCTACATTACAATCATAAATTGGATTACCATGTTCATCATATCCTATAATTGTTTTTAATTGACAAGAACTACTTAATATCATATATAAAGTATATTCTGTTTCTTGTGTATTACCTCTTATAAAATCACCAACGTCATAACATTCTGTGGGGTCAAATATAGGAACATTTGCAATATTATCTGGTAAATTAGTTCTAGCTATTTCATATAATTCTTTCATATAAAAATAATTAGTTGGACAATTTTTATTCCAATCTATTCCATTATACTTATCCAATCCAGATATAGGAACATAAAATGCTGAATAATTAACAGATAAAATAGTATTTACCCATTTCTGTGATTCATCATAAGTTGCTAAATGTTGAATATACCACGATGGATTATCTAAATCTGTCGGTAAATATGGTCGTACCCTGTCGGGTAAATAAATATTTTGTACTCCACACTCGACAATATTATTAATATCAGATGGATATACCTTTTTCCTACAAATAGCAGGAAACATAAATACATATCCATCTAATGCTCCATCTGTAAGAATTTCAAATTGATGACTATTAGCTATAGTAAAATCTATATTCATTTGTGCTATATTATGTATATTTGTTTTATGTATAATCCTTATGCCACCGTCATCATATACATCAAAAGTTCTTAATTTATGATTATATTTATATAGATAACCTTCTTGTAATGTTAATGGATTTTCTGGGTCATTAGATATACCAAAAGGTAATTTCAACAAACTCCAAAAATGTAAATCTATTTCATCTCCATAATAGATAGATTCATGTAAGATTATATCATCCCAACCAATAACTCTAATACCATTATCAAATGGTACAGAAAATTCTAATGCTTGTACTCTAGGATATAAAGATGTTAAACCTAATAAAGTTGCATAACCTGTAGTTGACATTTTCTTTATACCCCCTTTTTATATTATTCTTCATCATCAAGAAATTGTTGAATAGAAAGCCCATCAAATCCATTCGCACCGCGACGCTTTCCTCTTATAGAAAATACTTGACATAATTTATTACTCTCTGGATAACTTATTTCATAAACATGACCTGTCTGCATATTTAAATTAGATACAAAATAAGCACCTGTGATATGACCTACTGCCGCATAATTATCTAATATATCTGGGTCAACCATTACTGCTAAAAATATTGGCATATTTATTGTAATTGCATTTAGTGTACATATATTTTTACCCCAATCAAGTCTACCTGTAGATTGTAAATAATAATAATGTGGTATCTTACCATTCATATTGTCCCCTGTTCTTACAGGTAAAGCTAATTTCTTTCCTGTTTCATTAGCCGTACCGCTAGAAGCCCAATGAATTTCACCACGCGAAACTAATGGTGCTTCATCAATATCTATACGCAAAAATGAATTAGATACTGTACCACTACTAAATACAGGTAAAATATATTGGTCTGCTGTTTGTGTATGGTCATAACATCTATAAGCATTTGCCATCATACTTATAGGACAAGACCCTGTAAAAAATGCCCCACCTTCCCATAAATCATATTTATGCACATCAGCATAACATAAATGAGAATGTTGCATATATGTATCATTATCTTTTACCAATGAAAATGTAATTGTATCAGAAGGTTCTGAAATATTATTACAATATAATGTATATGTAAAATTTCTTGATTCATCTACTGGCATAAATACACCATATACTTTAATTCCACCTTTAGCCTTTGGTACTCTAAATTGATTATACCATCTTGCAGTTCTACTATAACCCTCCGATACTGTCATTGCTACACCTGTATAATGCACATTAGTTTCCGGTGTAGCTATATCCATAGCAGAATCATTTGTTGTACCGAATACCTGTGTTCCGTTCACAGACCTTAAAAGTATAAAATATCCACCATCTTTATTTTGAAATACAAATTTCTTGCCGTCACTAGAAGCCCTATCATATATATTAAGGTCATCCACTAATGGTTGTATAATAACATAACTTAAAGAAGTAATATAATCAACCATTGCTTCTAATACCTCATTCGCTGTTGTTAAATTCGTATAACTTACATAAGCCATTTATATCACTCCTTTATAATTATTCTTCTACATTAGTTTCGTTTTCGTTAGTTTCATTATCTTCATTATCCTGTTCTTCCATCTTAAAAGCTAATCCTGCATATCCTTTAAATCCTAAATCACTTCTCCTAATTCCTGACTGAAAACAATTATAATATCCTGTTTTTACTGGATATGTACCATTTATATATCTATTAGTAGACATATTTTTCATATTTACATAATTTATAACATCATTATAACCAACACAAGAATAATCATTTAATACTTGTGGGTCACGTTGTACCATAAAATATAATCTACTTATAATAGAAATATTATTCAAATCATTTACAGTATGACCGCTATCTGTCCTATCAGTTGGAAATAAACTCCAATATGAAGGTAATCCCTTAGATGTATTATCAATAGACACTACCATAGGAATATAATAACCTATTGAAAGTGTAGTTGCCCAAATTTGTTTTCTCATAACTACTGGTAAAAATCTAGTATAAACCCCTTGGTCAAATGTAGCCACATTAAAAAATTCTGTATCTGACAATTTTTCTGTAATTGGATTAAAATAACGACGATTTCCAAAAGAAGGCAACCTTCTATCCGTTTTTTGGTCTATATTATATTCATCATCAAATTTTTCTACAGGAGGACGCAAAGGAAATTTATCCATATCTATTCTTAAAAAACACTCAAATCTATTAAAATGATTTACTGTATCGGGCAATCTTGATACTTTAGAATTACTAACTAATGTAAATGGGTCATCATACCATGTTTTTCTACCATCATCATACTCCCAATCCCAATAACTTTTAATATGAAAATCCAACCCATTTTTACAATTAGATTCATATTGCCAATACAACCTTGCCACCATAAATCTAGTCCCATTACGTTCACCTGTCTCTGGGTTTCCATTCATATACCATGACCTAAAATATAATTCTAATGAACAAACTGCATCTCCACCATACCAAAAACCACCGGCAACTTCCCAATAACCATATTTAGTAATATTACCAAAACATATATTATTAGTTAAATTTTGTGACGTACTAAATGTTCCAAAATTATATGTTATAGGCTCTAATCCACTAAACATTACTGTTTCATTTTCTGTATTATAATTTGCAACTAATTTATTACAAGTACCTATTGTTGGCATTGGTATATAATAAGCAATATTGTTAATCCAAGCAATAGAATATGGAGATGTATCAAAAGTTTTATCAGAATTATTGCTAGATACCCCATTATAAATTACATCTTTTTGATAAAAAATTTCTACTTCACTATCCCATTCTGTAGAAACAAATAACCCTATTCTACCATCAAATGACATAAAAATTAAATATAAATCATTTAATGTACTATGTGCAACAAAATAACTATAGTTAGTCCTAAAATAGATTCTCGGAGTACCCTCAAATTGATTTGCAAAAGTTGTAGTACCGTATATATAATCTTTTATATCTGTAACTAAAGTGTAATCATTAGTTTTACTTAAAAAATCACGCATTGCATTGAAACATGAAGTCGTGAAATTTGAAGTATCTATATCGTATTCTATTCTCAACCTCATGCACCTTCTTCCAATGGAATTAATAACCTATCACAAATTTGATAATTTTTCAAAACATTAGCTCTATCTTCATACCTAGCACGTATAACATCTGATTCCCATTCATCATTAACAATTTCACCTATATGATAAGGATAAAACCAAAATCTACTTTCCCAACCATTAGGAATACTTAAATATCGTTTTCCACTTAATGTTACTTCTCCACATGGCAAACTCTTAAACCAACTACTATACACGTTTGGTATAATACCCATACAACCATTTTCTTTATAGTTTAAATTATCAGCTATAAAAACTATTATTTTTTGTAATGGAGAACTATATTCATGTGTATTATGCGGTCTATTAACAGTATAAGTATCTATAGTATACCTAGCATTTCTACCTAATCTTGGAAACATCATGTTATAATTTGAAAAACTTAAATCATCATTAGGTTCTTCAAGAGTTAGACCCCAACTTGGAACACAAGTACGTGGAGGACAAGCAAAATAACTCCTAACTGTTGCTGTCTGTGTATGCGCTGTAATATATTTCCACCGCCCTTGTGGACTTAATATCATAAAATTAGTAACTGTTGCACCATATTCTTGTGTTGGATGTAATAAATTACTATTTGATAATGCTAAATTTCTCATATCTAAATCATAAGAATTTCCTGTTTTATATGCATCACAGGTTGCATGAATCGGATGATAAATAAAAAAATCTGGAGAAATACCTATATTTCCTCCTGCTACAAATAACGGAAACATATAAGACGTTTCTATCATATTTTCCATCATACCAAAAGCTATTGATTGATATAAGTCAACATCTTCTCCATGATTTGATATTCTAAATGTTATAATAGCCATATAATCTGTTTTTAAAAACCAATAATCTATACCATATGTCGAAACTTTATATATAGACTTATTTTCATTACTAATTGTAAGCCACGGAACTCTACTCATTGGATATTCTCTTGCAGACCAAGAAGCAGTATAACTACTACCAGTTCTAGGAGAAACAGTCATATGACCACCCATAAGATTTAATGTTCCATCTGCCCTACAAGCTGTTCCACCCTGTTCATCCATCCATAAATGTTCATCAAATAATGTATGAGGACTTATTGCAATAAATTCTCCTGTATTTCTAAATATATTTTCTTGATTAGAACTTCCATATTTTGTATATATATATGTACTTTGAGATGGTATACTATCCCTAGAACTTGCAACATAATCCCCTGTATCATACATTCTATTTAATGAATTATTATACTTTTCCCAACTGCCACCATCACCATATAATAAAACACGTTTTGGTGGAGTTCCTAAATGATTTATATATGTACTATATGTATTTTGTGTAACATTTGTATGATTCATACTTATATAAAAATAAGGCACATTATCATTTTCATCTTTCCACTTTTTCATTGGAATCTTAAAAGTTGCCCCATAAAAAGTTTGTAATCTATCATCTTCTAATATCCATGCTTGTGTATTTGCATTGTATAATTGTGCAAACTCTATAAACTGCTCTGCAAGGTCTAATAAAGAAGTAGCTTTACCCGATTGAAACATCATAGTAAATCACACTCCTTCTCTTTTTTAACAAATTCCCACACTAATTTTTCACCATTTAATTTACCTGCAAAATTTCGTTCTCCACGACAGTTTGCAGAAATACCGCTAGGATGAACACCATAAACTTTTGAAGCCTCATTTATACAATCAAAAATTTCTCCTGTATTTATTAGTTTAACAGGTTTAGAATTAACATTTAATTTTCCAGTTAAATGAACACCAAACATAGGATTTTTTTCTCCTATAAATTTTCCCTTTAATGCTAAACTTATTTTTTGTTTGGTATAATTAGAACGAGGAACTCCATAATTCCATACATCTTTACCTCTAGGATAAATTCTGCTGTTTCCAATATGTTTCTTTGATTCTTCACTATGTTTATGTGCAAAATCAATATTTAATAAATTATATTTATCTTTATAATAATGTGTCCAATATTCTTCTCTCTCTAACATTTTTTCCTTATTCTCACATTTTTCAATTAAAGAAATAGAAACATTATCTTTACCAACTTCATTAATATATAAAGTTACCTTCCTAGATGTTTTATCATTACAATGAAACTGAAATCTACGTTTTAATTCTAGTGTTGTACTCCCGATATAAATTATTTTATTAGTTAATTTATCCAATAAATAATATACATTAAAACCGTCTTTTTTATTTGTTGCCATATCTATCACGCCATCTTTACTGCAAAATAACTATTTGCTAATCTATCCTGTTTCGTGTCGAACACTATATACTGTTCATTCTGATAAGTTAATATTTGTTCAGCCGCAACGTCACGTGTACCACTAATCCAATATACATCTCTTAATAAACCATTTACATCTGTAGGATTTGTAGTTTGTAACATAATAGGTATCAATAAAAAATTATCTTGGTCTACTACATCATCACTATGATAATTAGGTACTAAATATAAATTATGTGCATTATATGGAAATAATGTACCTTCTGACGTAGGACTTGGATTTGGTCTACTTGCATTAAATATACGCCATGTACCATCTGCTCTCCTTAACATACCTTGACCATTTTGAGGAAATACAAAACTACCATTATTATTACTGGGCCATGCGCCTTGTGTAGAAACACCATTTCCGCACACATACATAGGATATGGATATTGTCTTTCAGAAGCTATTGGATTTAAAAATCCCATATAAAAACTTTCATATACAATAGACATACGACATATACCAATAACTCTATAAGAATCTGCAAAAAACCAATATGCAAATCTTTCATCTGCTGTTACTGTGAACATTGGTTGTGTTACTTCAACAGGAACATCAGAATCAGTATATCCATAAGATTTATTCCATTGCTGTATAGACCCAGGCTGTTCAAAATATTCAAGATACGGGTCTAAACCTGTCATACTATCTAAAAACATCTTTTGTGCTTGATTTTCTGGTATACGTGCTTGAAGATATATTCTATCATTACCATCACCTATTCCACGCCATAAACAATACGAAGTTCTCGTTTGACCATTCCACATAGATGTTTTACGTTCTTCTCTTGTCCAACCTACGCTTTGTAATAATGTATCTACTTCTTCTATTACATCATATATACTTGATGCCATTCCGCTTACATAAGACATTTACTTCCACCACCTTATATAGAAGCGTCTAAAAACTCTAATAATGCCTTTATTTGCGCTTCATATTTTAATTGTGTTACAATTATATCATCTTTTTCTGTTATAATATTATATTCTTTTATTTCTATATCTTGTATATTTCCATATTTATCTACATCTACTGCTAACATAGATATTGTCATTATAAACATACATAATATTGTTATAATATTTTTCATATTTCCACTCCTTACCTTTTGTATTCCTTACTTTTTATATTTTTCTATATGATTTTTAAATTTTTCAATACTTTCAATTAGTACATCACAATTCTTTATACACTCATCTATTAATTCTTCATCTGTTTTAATATCTTCCTTTATCGTTTCCTCTATGCCTAATTGTTTTATATTACACATATCTTTATATTCTATTGCTAATCCCATTATATTTCACTCCTTTAATCAGTATATTATACCACATTTTTATATTTTTGTCAAGACTAAAAATAAGCCCACATAGGGGCTTACTTTAATTCTTCCTGTTCTTTTATATTATTTGTAACATTATTTTCATTATCATTTGGTACTACATTATGACTAAAAAAGAATTTACATTTATTACACATCATAATGCTTTGTAATTTTGCCTTAAACTTATTCCTACAACATGGACATATAAATGTTTTCTTCATGTTTACCACTCTCCTTGTAATCTTATACGAATATATTTATTTGCAATAATATCTCCATTATAATTAAACTCATATTTTTCTTTTATATAACTATTATCTTCTAAAGATATATATTTTATATTTTGATTTTCTTTTGATTTATTATATATTTTCCAAAACCAATGCGCTTTATCACTATCTAAAGTATCTGCACTACCTATATTTTCTCTATGTCCATCTTCATATTCTATAAATACCCACAAACTAGGCAAACCTAAAACATTTGACATAAGACACATCTCCTTCTTTTTTTTATAAATAGATATAAATTCATAAGAAATATCAATAGTTACTTTCATTTTTAATCTTCCTTACAAATCCAAGTTCTATTTTTACCTTGATTAATTAACCATCCACTTAAATTAGCACCGACACCAACAGGGATATTTTTCTTTGGAATTAAATCTTCTGCTACTAACAAAGCACCCTCTAAATTATTATTACGACTATTTAATCTTTGAACCTCTCTTTGTAAATATTTAACTTTTTCTTTTAACTCTATATATTCTTGATATTCAATTTTAACTTTACTCACTTTTTACATCACCTTTAAGACTAAATTGTGCATTAAACTCTCTTTTATTTTCTGCCTAAATTTTATCATATTTTTTCTTAAATGTCAACAAAAAAAAGAGGAAGAAATTTTATTCTTCCCCTTAAAAATATTACCGATTAAATCTACTGAACACTCTGCCATTTCCTTTAGCGAAGTCAACCAAGAATTTCTGACCCCCACTAGGACTTTTTGCCCATTCTCTAATGGCTTCTTGTTCGTCACGAACCAGTGCAATACTAATAGTATTATCTACTCCAACACTTGTTCCTATATTCTTTGCGAAGTCTGTCATTCCTCTTGCAGTATCTTGTAATGCATCTCCTACATATCCACCATCTGCAAATCTTGGAATTACTGTTCTCATTCTTGTAAAGTGTCCATTATTTACTGCATCTAAGAAATTTAATCCATATCTTCTTACTGAATCTGCTTTTATTACATATTCTCCATTAGATAACATAGCAGGAATACTATCTGATGTAGATGTTCCTTTACCACTTATATATCCACCTGTTGCAAATCCAAAATTATTCTTAAATGTACTCTTGAAAGAACCAAATGATTTAGTGGCACTTGCCATTGTTATAATAGAAATTAATTGCATTATTAATCCTACTATATTTAATCTAAGCATTGTATTTAATGCAGATACAATAGATTCTAATTTATCCAATACACGACGTTGATATATAGAATCTACCAACATCTTATTTTCTTCCAACAATGTATCTGAATCAGAAATATCTGTATCTGTAGTAGTTGTAATAGTAGAATCTCCTTCTGAACCTTCTGACGATTCTTTTGTCTTATCTTTAGTGTCTACTCCTAACTTACTAGCTATAGCAGAATTAACGCCATATATAGCAGATAATGTACTTAATATACTAGATAATAATGTTACTGCGTCTGTTTGTTCAACTGCATCATCATCACTATTACCGAAAATAGCCCTCGCTAACCCAACTGCACTTGTATTCCAATCTAATATAAGACCCGCAACATAAGCAAATAATTTTACAAATTCTTTACCTATTTCTACCACAGCATCTAGTATAGCATGACCTATTTCTACCACAGCATCTAGTATAGCATGACCTATTTCTACCACAGCATCTAGTATATACTTAATTGCAACATAAGTTAAATATAATAAGCCCAAACTTCCAGCTATACTTCCTAAAGCATTTATAATACCAACTAAAGTACCTCCTAATGAACCAAATAAACTTGGTAACATACTAACCATCTGATTTTGGAATCCTGTAGTTGCCGCTACTGTTTGTGTAGTAGACGTAGCTACAGATGATTCTACTCCAGGAGCAGAAACAGTTAATGCCTTATAAGTATTATAATCTTGATACCCAAACATACCTAAACCACTATTTACAGGAGGTAATGCAGAAGTAGCATAATTATAATTTCCATATGAAGATGTACCTAACATTGGAGAACTACCCACCATATTTTGTCCTGCTATTTGTGCTAAATATGTGTTAGCTGTTATCATTTGATTAAGCATCATAGAAGTATTGCTTGCAGTTTGTGTATCTGCAATACTAGGTGCTTGATATTCAACATTTGGCGTTCCTGTTATTACGTGCATTAAATCTGTTATGGCTTTCTTTGCAAAGAACTTTTGAAGGTCTTTTAATATATCTATAGCCATATTTCTAAATGCTTCTCCTATGGATTCTGCTGTATTTATATAATCTGTCATAAAATTATATAATCCATTTTCTAATGCTTGATTTGCGGCATCCATAGTTTCTTGCCATAATGTTTTTTGTTCTCCTAATTTAGCATTTATTTCAGCTTGACGCAAAGCACGTTGTTTTTCTGTTTCTAACTGTGCAATAGACATTTCTAATAATTTTGTGTCTGTTTGCATAGTTTTATCTAGTTCATCATTACGACCTTCAATAACTTTAGTTAATTGTTCTTGATATTTAGTCTGTAATTCATCTAATTTAACTGCTTCTTGTGCATAAGCTACTGCTTTTACTCTTGCTTCTCCCTTATCTAATTGTTTAATACGTTCTTCTTTTACAAACGAAGTTAATCCACTATCTGCATTTATTAATTCCCTACGATAATTAAAATAGTTATTCATTTCATCTATCCATGACTGAATCATTGATATAAATTTAGAACGTACTTCAATTATCTTTTTTGTAATATCTCTAGCTTCTGATACTGCACCTAATTTAGCTAATTCATCTGCTTTTTGCGCCATTTTATCTAATAAATCAGTAATAGCCCAATCATTTATCTTTTCACTAAAATAACTCAAATAAGTATCTATAGCTTGTGGGAACAACATTGTCTTTTCTCTTAACCTTTTATTCATAGCTAAAGAATCATCTTCTATCATCTTTAACCTATTATCAACAAATTGCTCTAATGCTTTGGATTCTACTTTTAATTGTTCAACAGGAAATGCTAATTCAAGATAATTAGCAATAGCTGGCATCATTTCACCAAATCTTGCTCTAGCAGTATCAATTTGTTTTCTATATTTTACACTAACTTCTGCCGAAGATATAGTTTCATATAAATATGGTTTATTCATATAACTTGCATATTGCTTTTGTGCGGCAATCATTTGATTTTGTCCCTCTTCTACTGCCTTTTCAAATGCTTCTGCTAATGTACTAACTGCTTGTGGCATACGTCCATGAAGCATATTTTGTGCTTTTTCAGATTCTTGCTCTACAGTTTCCATAACTTCTTCTAATGGGTCTCCCCTATCTGAAAAATGGAAATTATCTCCATGTGCATAAATAGCACCAGGCTCTCCAGGATACTCGTCTAATGGTACTAATGCATATTTTTCAGCTATTTCTTCCAACCACACACGCCTTGATTTATCATATAAAGAATCCATAGCTATATCAAATGCTTGTCCACTATCATGCCAACTACTACCATCACCATAGCGTTTAGCACTTGTAACCACTATACGCTCACCAAATTCTTTAAAATATTCATATGCTACAGCATTTAGTTTTTGTAATGTTAAATCAGTTAATCCTTCAATATCAGCGTCAGCAACATCATAATATACATCATCAGGTATTTGACTTAATGAAGCTACACTCCTACCGCTACCAATTTGTGTTCCTGCTGTAATACCTTGTTTATATGTTTGGTTAGCTAAATGATTATAAATATGTTGTAATAATTCTGTTTGCTGTTCTTCTTTCTTTACGGATTCTCTTTGTTGAATTACCAACTCACCATTTAATCTAACTAAATCACGTTCTTTTTGATATTGCGCTCCTGCATCTCCACCTGTATCTAATTTCTGTACTTCCTCTATTTCTCTTTGTAATGCCGCTACTTTTAATTGTGCTTCTTGATATTCTAATTGTGCTTTTTGACTAAAATAATCTTCTATACTTTTATATCCTTGTCTATATGCTAATTCATTTTGTTCTGCAATATCTTTTAACTTTGCTAATGCTTCTTTTAATTCTTGCTTTATTTTTTCTATGGCTTCTTGCATAGCTTTTCTTAAATCTGCAAGATTTTGTTTTCCCGCATTAACCATATCGCCAACAACATTATTTGGGTCATAAGGTTTTGGCTGTCCTTTATCATATTTTGCATGACCTTCACCATAAGACTGATAAAATTTACCATAATGACCTAAACCAAGACCACCTTCTATATCTTTTGGATTTATCATGCCCTCTGACACTATTTCTTCCCAAGATTTATTTCTATATCCCTCATATTGTTTATTAAGAGCATCTAACCTATTTTTCATTCCTTCAAAATCTAATACTGTTAATGCCCTTAAAGCATCTATAAATCCATAAATATACCCAGTAGCTACTTTTACTGCATTTTTAAGAACAACAAAAGTATTATATGATAATATAGCCGCATCTTTAAATCCGTCAACAATTACTATTAAAGCACCAAGCCCAAGCGCAACTAAATCAATAGCGTCTTTAATTAAAACTTTTATTGCTCCAATATTATCTTCTTCACCTGTAACTTCTTTTATTAAATCTAATAAAGCATCTACATCCGCTAATAATTTAAATATTATTTCATCCAATGCCTTACCGACTTCTTGTAATGTTTTTACAGATTGAAAATTATCATTAGCATCAATATCACCAATAAATGTTTTTATAAAATTATCAATTACACCATTTAATCCAGGAGCTATTTGTTCAAATATCTGCATACCTGCAACAGCCCAAGATTCTGTAAGCCTATCCATAGCACCACTAAATGTATCTGCATATTTTTCCAAAGCAACATTATATGTTTGCATTTTACTCATTATATATTCATATAACTTACCTTGTTCTTCTGCTGCTTTGATACCTTCTTCTGTCATACCAACCTTTGCCGATACGCTTTGTGCTTCTTTTAATTGGTCAGGTGTCATACCTACTGCATAAGCTACTTGTGAACTACGTGCTGTTAATGTACCCTGTAAAATATCACGCACTTCTTGTAATAATTGGTTTTGTGGTAATTGAATAGCCTTACCAACAGCCGCCGTAGATTTTACAACATTATATGCCTGTTCTAATGAAAATCCTTTACTTAATGCTATACCTAACGTACCCTGCATAGCACGTATTAATTCTTCTGGATTAAATGCGCTTCTTACAGCGTCCATAAACATACGATTTATCATATCTTTTGACATTTCTAAACCGCGCTCATAAGAAATAGGCTCTCCACCTTCTTTTGCCATATTAGAAAGAGTAGCCGCCATACTAAGCTGTGCTGTTTCTCTTAATTTATATAACTCAATACCAGGTCTTAATGCATCATAAATAGCCCTTCCTACCTGTGATAACATATTTACTAAACTATTAAAAGCAGAAGAAGCCGCATTTATTATTCCTGTAAAAGTAAGTAATGCAACCCCAATACCACCTAAAAATTTAGCAAATGTTCCTACCACACCGCTTAACTGTGACATAGAAGATATAAAATTACCTAATGCCTGTACTGTATTTAACTCACCGCGGGCGGCATATGCCATACCCGATACAGCATGACCCCAATCCATATTATTTAAATAAGACATAAAATCTGTATCTTTAGACCTTCGTGGTAATTTTCTACCAACACCAATATCATAATCCCTTTGTGCCTGTACTGTTTTCTTTACCCACTCATAAAGAACTTTCCATGCTTCTGTTTGTTCTTTTATATTACCTATAGCAAGTTTTTCTACTAATTGTGCTTCTCCACCTTTAGTAAGTCCTCTTGTTGCTCTTTGATAATTTACTAATGATTGTATTGCTTTCTTAAATTCTTCTGTTAATCTAGCAACTTCTTTAGGGTCTGTAGCTTGATTTAATGCGTTTCCTGCTTTTAATGCTTCTCCACGTAAACGCATAAATTGTTGTGTAACTGTTAAAGTCTTTTGTTTTACTTCTTCAAGTTTTTCTCCACCTTTTACATCTACTTCTGCTGTAATAGGCTTTTTATACCATTCTTGTTCTTGCTTTCTAGCAGATTCAAAAGCAGTTTTCATTCCTGCAAAATAAGGATGTTCATTTGTTATTCCTAACTGCTTTCCTGTCCTTAACAAAAAGGACGAACTATAATTTTGTGTTAAATCTCTATATGCTTGTAATTCCTCAAAGAATTTTCCTGCTTTATCTTTATCAAAAACTTTATCTTCTTTTGCACTTTTAGCTAAATCTGCTAATAGTTGTTTTTGTGCCAATATCTTGTCTTTTAATAATGCAGATTGTGACTTTAATTCCCCTGTTACTTTAGCTTGTGCGTCTGCTTCTTTATTAGCTAATTCAACAGGTTGTTCATCCCATTTTTTATCCGTTGCTTTTTCCTTTTGATACATTTTCTGTAATTCTTTATAAAAAGGATGTGATTCATCAGTTATACCTAATTCTTTACCAATTTTTTTATAAAAGTTAGTATTAAAATTATCAATTAAACTTCTATATTCTTCTAATCTACTCTTAAAATTAGAAAACTGTTCTTCACTAAATATACCCGACGCTTTTGAACTATGAGACATAGCTAATAAATCTTCTCTTGCCATATCTTTTTTCCATTGCTGTTCCCATTTCTGTTCTCTATTTTGCGCCGCTAAATTCGCCATTTTATATCTAACATAACCCGTTGCCATATCTTTATTCATTAAACTTGGGTCATTAAATACTTGGTCGTATGTACTCTTAGAAAACATATTATTTTTAATAGCATTAGGATTATATTTAGAATTTACTTGGTCTGCATAAGACTTTTTAACTTCTCCTGTAATCTGCTTAACAGTTGCCGAAAAGTCTTTTAATGAAGCACTAAGAGAATCAAAAATTGCTTTCGCTTCTTGTCGCATTTGACTTCTTGTAGCGGCACTATCTCCATGTTCCGCTTTTAATTGATTAACTCTTTCTTTAGCTTCTAATCTAGCATATTTATCGGGGTTTAAAGTTCTATCTAGTGCATCTCTATCTCTTAATATTTTATCTCGCTCTTTTAATAAAGCATTTTTTACAAAATTATTAGATAAATTTGCATCAATTAAACGCTCTAAATCAGAATTTATTTTATTTAAACTAAGTACACCTGTATCTCTACCAAATTTACGCATTTCTCTTGAAGCAGATAAAAACTCCTTAAATGCTCCACGTAATTCTTTACTATCTCTACCAAATTCTTGATAGGCTTTATCCATATTCTGTATAGCAGAAGCACGTTTACTAAATAGAGACTGATATGCGTCTGATTCTTCTTTAGATGTTTTTGTAGTAGTTACAGTACCTTTAGTATCTGACCTTCTACTTGAAGTATCTAATTTAGTCTTTAATTTTACTGTTGCATCTAATTCTTTAACAGCTTTATTTAATTGTGTCTGTAAATACTTGCTATCTACACCTAATTTTAATTTCTTTAATGATTCATCATTATTTATAGAAGTAATAGCTTTATTTACTTCTGTTAGCAAACTCTTAGTATTTACACCTAACTTTACTTTTTTAAGTGATTCATCATTATTCAATTCTTGTAATTTTTCATTAAGCTGTGATTTAAGTTTAGATGTATCTAATTTTACAGTAAGTCCTTTTATTTTATCTTGCAATTCATTTATTGTTTTTTCTGCTTCTGTACCGTCAGCTTTAATATTTATTGTAGCCTTATCATATCTATTTGCTAAATCAATACGTTTTGAGATACCCGCAATTTTACCTTCTGCTTCTGATGTATCTGCGTCAATTTTAACAAGCTGTGTTTTCTTAACAGCTTGCTCCATAACTTGTTTAACCTTACTTGCAATATCGTCTAAATTTGTTGTATCTGCTGTTACTTTAAATGTAAGATTTACATTCTTATCATCTTTTGCCAACTTTCTCACTTCCTTTTGAAACACCGTATATATTGCAAAATAGCCCTGCGTGTTAATGCAAGGCTATATAATTCTTTATATTCTATTCTCTCATTTTTTCTAATGTCTTGCTTATTTTCTTACCGCCGCCGAACAATGCTCCTGCACCTACCATTACAGCTTCAATAAAATCAGCTTGCTTTCTCATATCTTGTTTTACACATTTTTCATAAAACAATAGTGCTTCTTCTTTACTATATTCTGTCAGCACTTTTTCTTTATCGTGTCCGTGTTCTATAAGTGTTTCTAATATATCATATACACTTACTTCTCGCTCTCTTGCTTGGCTGATTCCTTCTTCTCTCTTTTTGCTTTTGGTATCTTCTTTTCTAGCTTGTTCAATAATTTCGTAAAAAAACCTTTATTTACCTCATAAAGTGTAAATAGTATTTCTACACCATCTAATGCATCTAGTTCTTCTACTTCTGTACTATCAAGATTTGTTCCTTTCTTGATAATATCTGCCATAAGGTCAGCACCTTCATCACCTAATATTCCTATTAGTTCTAATAGACCCATAAACCTTATTGAATTTACTGTTTGCTCTGATACTCCTTCTTCGGAAGGACTATACATAAGTTTATTTAATGCTGTTGCTGTTGCATCTGTAGCATTAAGTACCATTCCCGCAATTCCACTTAAATGTGACGCAATACGAATAGTATCAAGTAAAGAGAATCTTTTTACTACTACTGTTTTATCTCCTACTTTAACTTCTTTATTCGCCAATAAAATATCTAACTCTTTTTCTTTCTTATCTTCCTTAGTTGCCATATTTATATACCTCCAATATTTTTATATTTTGATAGTATATTATACCATAAATTTTTACTTTTGTCAAGACCTAATATAAATATAAGCCGCCTAAAAAGACGGCTTAATAAAATATTACTTATCCCATTCCCATGTAGGAATATGTTGTTTCTGTTTTCTATTTTTAGGCACAAATTTAACATAATCATAATCGCTATATTCTGGATGTATAGGCTTATAACAATAATCATTATAAGGAGCAATCATACTTTCTACATACTCACCACCATTACGAAACAAATTTTTAATAAATAAATCTTCTTGTTCAGCCGTATATCCCAATAAAAGACCCATAACAATCTGATGTTCAATATATGGAAGTCCATATAATGCTTTAATCACCCTACCTATACTATCATGTATATATAGCCAAAGATTATCTTTATTATTAGGGTCATTATAATATTTAAGTGTCTTTTCATTCCACTCAACATCGGCAGGGTCTTTCGCTTTTCTTCTACGCTCTAAATATTTTGTATCAGATTCAATCATTTTATCTAATTCTTCCATGTTTTTCTTTGTAACAGGATAAATATAAGCGGCATTTCTTACGCCTTTATTTAATAAATATTTTTCTGTAGAAATTGTATTTCTAAATTCATCTGCTTTCATAATATACACTCCTTTAATTATAAAATTTTTCCCACTTAGTATTCCCACTTCGATATACCTTGCAAGCACCTAAAGACAACATTACATAATCTTCTTTATTAGACGCATTTTCTTTATAGGCTTCTTCTATAAGATTAGGATATTTTTCTTTCAAATATTTAATTTGACACTGTTCACGTTTTATCTCCTTTCCACTTAAATTCCAATAATAACGGGGATTAGTTTGTCCTTTTTCATAAAATCCTAATAGCTTATAAATATTACCCGTGAAATAATCATTATCACTATAAGACAATACATATTTTGGTGTATATTCTTTCTCAAATGCACTTAATAACTTTTTAGCACCACCTACAATAGTATAACCATCTTTTACGCAATATCTATGAAGTTCGTATTGTCCTTCTTCTGTATTCTTTAATCTTAACTTACCAAAAGACATTACAGCATATAACTCACCTTCATAATATAATCCATAATTTATTTTCATTGTAGCTTTATTTGCGCCTTGCAAATGATACTTTTCAACAAACTCACAAGCAATATCATTTGATACCTTTTTTACCTCACATTTACGTGCCATAATAGATTCCTGTGGCAAAAATAGGGAACGTAAATACATCTTTATTTTCTCTTGATTATTATTCCAATCAACATCAAAAATATTAATAAGATGTATTCCCTTTTCTTTTGCACACAAGAATTTATCTCTATGATATGTGTATTCCTTTTCATCAAAATATCCTAAATACATTTTTGGCAATAAAGAAGCATGGGAAAAAGAGCCATTGTATTCAATACCAATATTATGCTCTTTAGATAAAATATCAATCTCTTTTCCATTCAAAATTCTTTTACCCTTTTCAACACTAATTCCTAATGATTTAACATAATCTTTAATTTCATTTTCTGCTGTAGAACCTTTATGAGAAATATCTAAACAACCACAAGAAGTAGTAAACCCCGCAACTAAATTATAAGCAAATACTACAACTTCTGTCTTATCCTTACAATCACACCTACATAAATATTTATTATCTTCTCCTGCTTCTCTTGGTACTTCCTTAATAACAGTTAAATGTCCAAATTTTTGTCCTGTTAAATCTTTAAAAGCAGAATTATGATGAGGTTCTTTAACAATACAACCACAAGATTTTATACCGCCTCTTTTTAATTTTTCAGAAGTAGTATATACAATATTTTTATCCGTTTCTTTACAGTCACACTCACACTTCCACTTTCCATTTCCTGCATATTCTAATACAGTTAAATGATTAAATTTTTGTCCAATAAGCCTATCCTCTACATTTTTCTTAATAATATCTTTATTACTATGAGTACACCCACAAGATTGTGAAGCACCACTTTTAAGATTTTTAGCAGATACAGGTCTATCTACTTTATCACAAGCAGTACAATGACACATCCACATTCTTGTATATCCTTTATCTTCATGTAATCCTAATACTTTCCAATATCCAAAAGTTTGTCCTGTTAAATCTTCATATTTATTCTTTCTAACACATTTTCCACAAGATTTAGTATTACCACTTGTAAGATTATTAGTTGGTACAATAGTTTCATTTCCGCACTCACACCTACACTTCCACATAGAACTTCCCCTATTTGTCCCAACATACTCTAAAACCTCCAATTTCCCAAAATGCTGACCTACTAAATTTGATTTTTTCATGTTTATCAATCCTTTCATAATCATTTTATAAAAGGATTATAACATACTTTTTATAATTTGTCAAGTGTTTTATTTCAATACAATTATGTATACAAAAATTTACAATAAAAAAAAAGAGACTTCGTAAAGAAGTCTCCCTTTATTTTTTCTATTAATAATTTGGGTCATATACTCCGCTTGTCTTGGTACTACCATCTGCACGACCAACCATTGTTGCCTTGTAATAGGGGTATGCAGGATGGTTCTCATAATCTGCTAAGAACCTTATAGTAAGGTTAAATGTTCCGAAGTCACTGGAAATCAATCCCGCAAAGTCCCCGTCGGGTTGGACGCGAACCTTCCAAGCCTCGATAATGTATTGACCGCCGATATTTGGGTCACCTACGAACAGAAGTTTGCCTCCGATTTCACCCGCACTAGAACCACTAACAGTAACAAAAGCACCTTCGGGGATAGTAGCAGTTACCATAACCATATCTCCTGCTTTTATTGTACTATTCGCAGGAATTTGTACTATACCACCACGTAGCATTTGTTCATCTATAATATAATCTTTTCCTGCTACAAATTCTGATTTTGCGGCTTTTAGTTCTGCTTCTATCATTCCACCGCTTGCGGCAATAGAAGTAGTTGCAGTTACAGTAAATGTCATTGTTGCTCCACTTGCTAGTGTAAATACTTCTGACATTGAACCACCTGTAGCTGTAAATGCCTGTGGTGCGCCAAGACCACCTTCGATTACTGTAAATTGTAATCCTGCAAGGTCTCCTGCGGCTGTTGTACCACTTGTAATATTTACATATACATTTTCATCATCAGTGCCACTAAATGTACCTGTTTTTAATTGAATTGTACCGCCTGCACTACCTGTACCCGCAGGAACAGCATTTGCTTCAAAGCCTGTAGAAACTACTGTAAATGTATCAGTTGCACCTACTGTAAATGTCATCTTGCAACCGTTTGAAAGTGTTACATCATAAGAAGTAGCTGTACTTGATACTGTATATGTAGTAGCTGAACCACCATCTTCTGTTACAGAAATTTCCATACCGTCAAGGTCTCCTGCCGCAGTTGGAGCAGTTGTAACTTCTACTTCTACATTCATTGGTGCTGTACCTGTCATACCACTTACATCGAGTAGTACCTTACCGCCACCAGCAACATCTGTAAGCATTGTATCTGTTACAGTGTAATCTGTTGAACTAATTGCACTTGCATCAAACTTAAATGATGCAGGAACAGCTACAGCATGATTATCTGTAAGAGTATCATTTGTTGCTGTAGTTGTACTCTTTGCATAATCAGCACTTACATTAGTCCATGCAAATTCAGCAGGAACAGGTGTAGTAAGACTGATTGTAAGATTTTCTACATTGTAGTATCTTTCACCATTATCATCTGTAATTTCTAATACGCCTGGTACAGAATTAACTTTATAACCCTTTACAAGATTACTTGATGCTTGATTATGTACATTTTCTGTACCAAATAGACCAAGTGCCATATTGTAAGGATTATATTCTGTAAGTGTAAGAGTTGCAGATGGACTTACTGCTGTTACTACAGAAGCCATTAATTCTCTACGCTTATTCATACTAGAGTTCTTTTCTACAGTTGTTACATCTGTAGTAATATTAAATTCGTCGCAATTTCCTAAATGGTGGAGACTTTTGTTGTTATCATCATCTCTTAAAAAGTATAATGCACCAGCACCAACCATTAAATCATTAGCGATACTTTGAGCTTGGTTAGCCATTGTACTATCACTCCTTTATATACTTGTAAAATATTTTATACACGAACAAAACATTTTACTGTTAAAATTTTCTTTTTATATTTCTATATATTATAACATATTTTGGATATTTTGTCAAGTTCTTATCTATTTTCATACCACTCTATATTACAAATAATTCTATTCATAGTATTTACAGGGGCATTTTCATCACCATCACTAAATATGGCTGGTGTTGTAATATGTACTCCTAATCCATAATCTTTCTGTAATACTTTTTGGAACTCATATAACATATTCATAACATCTTGTGTTAATTGATACATTTGTCTATAACATATATCATCAAAATCTATTTCGTCTGTTTGACCGCCCTTGACGTATAAATCTATCCAAAATTGTACCATTGCACCTATTCGTTGCGATTGATGATTTGTATCTTCTTCGCTACCAAATAATATCCATATTGCAGGAAATTCACCTACATTACCGCTACCTACCTTTATTTTTAGGTCATCTCTATCTACTAAATAATTAAAAGGTCTTTCTCCGTATTTAGTGTGATAGTTTTTTATAAAATCCCTAAGTCTGATTGCTATATCATACCATCTTAATTTCTTTAGCATGGAATCATCCTCTAACATTTTAATTTCTTGCTATAGGAACTACCATTGGGAAAGTTCTCTTTTTAGCTTGTATTCCATCTGTAAATGTTTCTGCGGTAAGTCCTTGTTCAAATTGGTCTAAAAGTTGTTTATAGTATTTATATTTTAAAGCAAATGAATCTAAGTTTGCATCTTTACCAACACTCATTTGCGCTTTATATAAAGCAGTAAGTATATAAGCATAAAATAAAGCTATTTTAGATATTTTATACGGAGTTGGTATTGCTATTTGACTTGCTTTTACTCCAAAACTTAATGCCAATGCTTCTACATATTCAGATGATTCTTTTATTATTGCAGGAGTTACATATGTTTTTAATAATGAATCTCCTGTTGGCGTTTTTAATAATAATGGGTCAAAATATGCTCTATATTCTTCTCCATCTACTATTATTGTATATGTACTTGCCATTCAATCATCTCCTTAATTTAACTGTTTCATTTTAGTTCTTATGAGAAGCTGTAACTTATCTTCAAATATATTATCTATTTTAACTTTATTTTTTATATAAGCATTTCTTATATAATCTTCACCTTGTATACCTCTTATATACCCTTGACCATTTTTAGAATTGCTACTTACAGTAATCCATTTATCTCTATAATCACCATGTATACCTCTATAACGAAAAAAAGACGCTGGTTTCGGAACTATCTCCTTACCATACGCGCCATATAGTCCCGTTCCATATAATTGCCATTTAGCATAATCGGGTCGTGCGTCATCATAAATATAACCAACACTACCATACCATGTTTCCATATCTTTAGACCTTGTACCGCTATATACATTATACCTTATTCCACTTGTCAATTTGCCTGTTACATCTTTATAATTATGATGTGTTCTTGCATAATCTCTTAATAATTTACATGAAGAACGTAGGGCGGCTTTCAAATACCGCCCTATTTCTTCACTTGTTAGAGTTATATCAGACAACTTGGCTCTGTCTATATAAGGTTTTACAGATAACTTAATTGTTCCTGTTGCCATTAGTCAACATTCGCAATGAGGATGTCACCTGCTCCATCTTCTATATCAGCACCAAAGGAAGGTAAGCAAATCTGTGAAACAATAACTTCTACATTTACAGGGTGGTCGATTGTACGGGTATAAACCGCAACACCTAAATCAACAATAGAAGTATTGCTTGCAAACTTAGGATTGGTCTGTAAGTCAACTTCTTCTGGTGTAGTACCAAAAGTCATCTTACCAACAACACCGCCACGTGGCAGGAATGTTACAACACCATCTGGGAAGAACTTAACTCCCTTACCACCAACCTTAACTGCATAAGTATTATCATTAAGCAGAATACGAATACCAACATAACGCTCAATAGCATCTTTAATCTGCTGTGGTGTAACAATCTGCATAGCAACTGATGTAGCTGTTGGATATAGAATCTTACGAATTTCATCTGTTGCCTTAATAAGATTAAATGTCTTTGTATTCATTACTGCATATTCCATAACTACACCATACTTAGTACGGAAGTTATCAATCCAATCAATCATATCTTGAATTGGAGTTGCATTTGCACTATCTGTCCACTTTGTAGAAGGTTTAACCTTCTGGTCTTTATTAAGATGATAATCATATTCCATATTTACGCCATTACCCTTGACAGAAATCTTACCTGTAGAGATAAGTTCCATTGCCATACGTTCACGGGCGGCTCTTGCACCACGAATAAGATTATTCGTGTCATCAAAAATACGGGGAATATAAGCCTTTAGAATTGAATCTTGGCTAATCATCATAATCTGCTGACGAGTAGTTTCGTCGATTTTCATTCTTTCACGGAACAGAGGCATATTAGTCTTTTCAACTGAAATGCTTAGTCTGTCGCGATAAGTTGCTTCTGTGTCAAACGCACTAGGAACTAACTGAACTGGTAATCCTGCGCGTCCACTAACTTTATTAAGTTCAAGACCCTGTACCTTTTCAGCAGGGAAAAGCATTTCGCCCATATATAAAGACTGATTAGCCTTACGAGCGTCCCAATATGCTGAAATATTAGCAGGGGTAACTAATTCCATAATATTCATTAGTATCGTCCCTTCCTTTCGTCTAATTAGTCCCTACGACCAAATATAATATGTGGTAACTTAGCTTTAAGTGCCGCACCTGGTTCAGTTGCAAGATTATCAACATTGATAACACCCTTAATAATCATAGCACCTGTAGCTTCACCCATTGTAACATCAACAGAATGATAAAGAATACCATCAATATCACTTGAAACTGTTTCAGTACCGCCACCAGCGGTTTCTACTGCACTTGCGCCTGTTTCTTCAACAACAACTTCATCTTCATAACCATCAACAAGTTCTGCTTTTACAAGGCTATTAACAACCATATCATCATTAATAAGCTGTACAAGCTGACCATATGTAGTTAAAACATCGTCATCATCGTCGACTGCAAGTTTAATTGTAACTGTAGTAGTTGCACTTGCATATGCAATAGAAGCAACTGCTGTAGTACCCTTACTAATATCAAACTTATAAGCAAGGTCTCCAGACTTCTTTGCTGTTACAACAACTGTACCTGTTGAAGAAGCACCTGTAACTCCTGTACCTAACTTTGCACTAGCAAGAACTTCTGTAGGAATTACTGCTACTGCTTTCTGATTTGGATTTAGGAGTAGGCTTTCCCCATTTTCACCATATAAATAAGTACCCGCAGGAATAATATAATGACCCTTATCGTCGGGGACAAGTCCTGCAATCGTTGACTGATCTACAGTGACAGGACGGGCAACATAACCATCATAGATTAACAGCAGTTCCTTATCAAAACCATCAACGGCTTTCATTTGAAAATTTATCATTTTCATTCCACCTTTCTAAAGATTTTTTATTTCATTTTCAGATATTTCATACTGAAAACATTAACCAAACATTTCACTTAATGATGTAGAACCTTCACCTTTAGTTTGTGCTTGTGCTTCTAATACTGCTTGCATAATAGAAGATACTCCGCTATTATCTTTAGAACCACCTTTACCACCAACACCTGTACCCATACCACCTAGTACGTCTTTCTTTACAAATTCGGGATTTGCTTTCGCCCAATCTGCTACTGCATCTGCTACTGAAAGTTCATTTCCTGCATCGTCTTTTAGGGTTACAGTTACTTCATCTTTATCAATAGTTGCCTTATTCATAAAATAATCCATAAACTGTTCGGGCTTAATTACATTATGTGCCTGTAATGCTTTATTTATTGCGTCACGCTTTACACCATTTATACGATGTGTCTTTTCTGTAGTAAGCTGTTCTGTAAGTTCTGCAAGTTGCTTATCCTTTGTAGCTACGTCACGCTGAAACTTTGTAACTTCCCTACGAAGATTTTTAAGTTCTTCGGGAGTTGCACCGCCACCCGCTTCTTTAATCATAGCGTCTTTTACATCATCAAGCATAGCGTCAAAATCTTCTGCTTCTGCATTAAAATTAAATGCCTTTGAAACAATATCAAACTTTTCAAGAATAGGCTTATTTTCCTCTATCTGTGCTTCTAATGTTTCAATCTTCTTTGCAGAATCTTTCTGCGCCTTACTCATAGCATTATACTCTTTCTTCAAGATACCAAACTTTTCCTTATTTTCTTCGGTATCAAGACCTAATGCTTTAGATAGTTCTTCTAATGTCATATTAAATTACCTCCTATATATTTGTCTGATATATTTACCTTCTATATAACATTATGATGTATTATACCATAAATGTTTATATTTGTCAATATTTATATGTCAATACAACTTAAACTTGTGTACCTGTAGAAGAAGGTTGAACCAATTTTGCTTCTGATTCTAAACCATCTTCTGCCGTTGGTGTATTTTGTAAATCCTGTATAATTTTATCTACAGCATCAGAATCTATATCTTTTAATGTAGCACGTATTACTTGTTCTTTTAGAGCAACATTATAACTACCACAAATATTTAATGCAAGTGCTTGTGTAGCATTTGTAAGAACTGCTGTGGAATCTACAATACCATACTGATTGTTATATGTAATTGATATATTATCCATACTTTCACCCATATAACGAGAAAATACTCTAGCAATTTTATATTCAGCTTCTTGTAATCCCTGCGCCAATTCTGCTATAGTTTGAAATAAATTTTGTGAATCCCACTCTTTAGCTAATCCACTAACATTATATTGATTTACACCTGTAACTAATTGTAAATTAGCCATACGATATATTTCTTTAATCATAAAATTAATCTCATTTAATAAAACATCACTTGCATCTGTAGGTGGAGTTATAAATTGTGGGTGTGCAGACCCATTTGCTTTATATAATATCATATCTGCTGTACCATATTGTAATGGTTCATCTCCACTATTATAATCATCATCTTCTGCAACAGGATATATAAGAAGGCTGAACGCTTGGTTACGCCCTAATTCTCTTAATTCTGAGCACACATTAAACATAGCATAATTTGTTCTTGCTATCGCATATACATCTGATTGCGGTATTAAAGTATCACTATCATTTATTGCTCCATATAAAGGTACAATAGGAATAATACCTAATGGATTTACAATCTTTCTTTTTTCTTCACCTTGAATTTGTCTTATACAATAATTATTTGTCCATATATAAGTTTCTCCTAAAGATTTTATATTTCCTTCATCATCTACAAAATTACTTGTAATAGTATATGAAAAATAAATAAGATTACCAAATTTATCTAACGCCCAATTATTTACCTGTGAAGGAGAAACGAGATACAAATATGGATATAGTCTTTGTTCTATTATATCTTTTTCTGTTACTATTTGTCCTTCTTCTAACTGTTCCATGTCTACTACTATAAATTCTACACCGTGAAGTTTTGCTCTTATTGCCGCTTTCTTCATAAATCGTGTAAGAGTAGTTCCATTACCATCTACATCTTTTATAAACTGTTCATATGTAGATGATAATCCTTGACGGATAGGTTTATTCTTAAAAATAGGATTTACATGACTATCTACTACAGGTTTTACATAGTTAATATAATAAGACATATTTTTACGCCTTACATATTTTTCTGCTAATTCTCTTGGGTGTGGAATTAAATAACTTCCATCTTCAAATCCACCACTAGCCCTATAAGAATTATCTAATAGTTCATATTTATTTACAAGAACACCATTATAGCTTGCGGCTTCATATATTTTCTTTAATTCATTACTCATAAATTGCTCTGTACCTATAAATGTTTGCTCTCTTATTGTATTTCCTAATTTTAATCTTCTTGCTATTTCTGCCATTTCCTTTATCACCTACCTTATTATATACCTATATTCTTTGCGGCATCTTTTATCTTATTCTTATCTTTTAATTTCTCTACTGCATACCTCATGCTGTCCACACAATGGTCATTACGTTTGAGAGGACGGTCAATACCTCTTTCTTGTGCTTTATCGTCCCATACATATGTATTTATTTCTCTTAATAAATTTTTACATTCTGTAGATACTTTTAATTTTCCTTCTGCTATATATGTAGCTACATCTCTTATACCATCTATAACAGAGTTTCTTGCATCTTTTGTTCTCATACCACTTCTATGTAATTGAACTTTGAAACTTGCCGCCGCAGGGTCTACAACAATATCCATTTTATTAAATGGTATTTGCGTATATTCATATGTTTGACCTAAAAACTCTACCATATCATCTGCAAATTCTAAATCAGTTTTTTGTGTATCATAATTACCGTGTTCATTCGCTTCTGCACGACCTTCAAAATAATATTCTCTAACACAATATAATATTCCATTAAATGTTTTCATCCACAACGTAAAAACTGTAGCATTTCCTGTACCATAGTCTACACCAACGCACCATTTTATTGCTTCATCATAAGGAACTTCATCGGGTCTTACTACATTCTTCTCATTTGTAAACATATCATATATTCTACCCTCTGCTGATACCCATTTCCCTAAAATATATCTTGAATAGAATACACCACCATACATTTTCTTATATCGCTCTTTTACTTTATCAGATAATGATAAATTATCATCCATAGTAAAATGAACATATAAACCATTTTTATTATCTAATTGTTGCAATACATTTTTATAAAACCAATGATAAGGCCCAGCAGGATTACAATTACAAAAACATTTTGCACCCTCTACCGATAATCTTGCAGTTGCTTGATTAAAAAATGATTCTGGTAATAGAGCGATTTCGTCCATTAGAACCGAGCAGAGTGTCATGCCCTGTATATAATCTTGTGAAGATTCATCTTTAGCACCTGCGATGTATATATAATTAGTTATATCACCTTTAGAAACTTCTATATAATTTTCGCTACGATGTTCTAAACAATTATATCCTAATGTTAATAACATTTGCTTTAATGGATTTAATACATTTCTTCTAAATGTTCCTACTGATTTTCCTGCCATTAATGCGTCTTGTTGATTAAAATTATTCATTACAAACATTACAAAAGATAATGCCATGCAAATTGTCTTACCAGACCTTATTGCACCGTCAGCAATAACCATAAACTTATCTTTTACAGGACTATCTTTGTGCCACCAATTTAATATCTTTTTCTGTTTTTCCGAAAAAGGTTGAAATTGAAAACCTTTTACCTTCCTTTTTTTACTATTTGCCACGATATATCACACCTAATTAATCATCTTCTTTTAATGTTTCATTTAAGTCTGCATTTATATCTTCATTTCCCCACGAACTCTTAGAACTTTCACCTAATGCAGAAAGTATATTACTATCAATATTTTCTTCAACTTTCTTTTGTGCTTTCCACTCAAAGAAATTCCTTATATTTTCCCACGCTTTCATCTTATCGGGTAATTGAATAGTGATACCATCTTTTCCTTGTTTAATTGAAACAATTATACTTGTATCTACTGTATCGCTATCTACTAAATGCATACGATTTACTTTCTTAAATTTTTGTTCTCCTGTATCTGGGTCAAATCTTAATGTACCATCTACATTATATTCTGGTATTTCTTCTTCACTAAATTTGATATAATCACCTATATCTGCATTTGCTATTTTTAATTGTGTTTCTATATATTTTGATGGGTCTATTTCATATCCTATTGTTAATATTTTCTTTAATTTCTTTATAGCATTTTGTATATTTGATTTATTTAATAATCTATAACCATATAATGATGCTAACTTCTTATCCCCACCAAAAGATTTTAAGTATGCTTGCGTAGCATTTGTAGATTCTAAATAGTATAGTACAAAATCTTGTTGTTTTGGTGTAAGACCTAATCCAACTAATTCATCTACTATTTTATCATTTACTTGATCTTTTCTTATATTTTCTGACCTTCTAAAATCATCGTATATATCTTCTACGTCCACATCTTCTTTTCGTGGTCTGCCACGTTTAGGCTTTATTTCTATATTCTTTTCTTCTAACTTTTCATCTATATTTTCTTTTAAATTATCTGTTAGATATGTTTCTGCCATTTATTAGACACTCCTTTCTTATATAAAAATATTATAATTTACTTAAAAATTATCTTATATTATATCATATTTTTACACATTTGTCAAGCCTTAAAAATAGACATACTAAAAGCCCCCAACGGACGGGGGCTTTTAGCTGTAAAGGAGATGTTAAAAATGAAGGATAGCTTTAAGGCAATTACCTTATCGCCACCATATTATATTGGCGGGAAATAAGATAATCGAAATCTTGTCTTTAGATTGACAATCTAATATTCTAACCACTGAACTAATTTCCCGTTATATACATTGGATGCGGCGGCTGGTAACGCTCCAGCTTAATCTAGCCCATGAAACTAGACGGGTTCTTAACCTCACCGCGATTAGTGGGCGTATTATAAATCATAATTGTAAACTTCTTACGCCTAAAGTTTTATTTTGAATAAGAGCGCGTCTTACCGATATTGCCTTGTTCCTATTATCGCGCTGATTAATAGTCATGGAGAGAACCACTTTCGCAATTCTCCCAAGTATATATCCGCAAATATATACCCCAATTAATATTTTAAGACGTATAACACACAAACTTCTGTCTTTCTGCCTTTCTGAATATATTTAGGCTTTATACACCCATACTAAGCAAAGTTTTACTGATTATGCTAATATAATTGCCTAACTACTATATAGCATTTCGTGTGAAATATTTATTTTAAGTTAAGATGTTTCTTTGGTAGGGACGATGAGAATCGAACTCATGTTGATGGTTTATAAGACCATTATACTCACCATTGTATTACGTCCCAATATTATATACATATTAAATGTTTTATACATTACTACAAGATGCTTTTACATTCATCTTCACCCAAGAATTTGTAAAATAATTGCTGTTAGCATCTTTATAATTTAGGGGGTAGCTAAATAAAATTACTATAAATATTTTTAAATTGGGTTCTATAGTATAATAAATCTACAATTTTAAAACAAGGTATTCACGCCAATTTTTATAGTTATTATACTATAGAACTCTATTAGATGCCTAAACTTATCTACAAGACACATTATAAAAACTGTCTAAAAATACTTTTGGACTTCTTAGATTTAATTTTTCTGTTATCAAATAAATTATATCAATTCATTTGCTGTTCGTGTCTTTCATTGTCTGTATTATATCATATAATTTTTAATTTGTCAACCATTTTTTTATTTTTTTGGTGTCGAAGGAGGGAATCGAACCCTCATGGTAAAGACCGCAGAGGCTTAAACTCTGTGCGTATGCCAATTTCGCCACTCCGACATATCTTATTTACATTTGTATTATACCACACGAATTTTAATTTGTCAATACTTTTTTCTTTTTCTATATGCGCCCCATCCACGCACATAATACACAGCCCCATTAAACTTTGCTATGCTCCCTTTGAGGTTATCCGTGTGGCTACGGTTTAGGATATTTATAATATAGCACACAATTCTAATTTTGTCAACTACTTTTTAAATATTTTTCAAAAAGAAAAGCGGGAAGAACCACCAACCCGCTTTCTTTCTTGATTTAGACAAGTTATGTCTGCAATCAACACTCTATTTTGTATTATACCACAATTTTTATAATTTGTCAAATAAATAATGCGTCAATTTGTGCTTTTGTTGCAATAATTGAACCGCCTATTATATCCCATTTTTCTTTTTCTGTATCTGTAAAAGTTGATTCTGATGTATGTGCTAATTTACATTTATATATAAATTTATCATGCACAACTACTGTATCTAATTGATAATATGTACTTGCTTGCCAATTCTTTAAGTCACTAAATACTAAATCCCAATTTCCTATATCTGTTTCAAAACTAATATTAGAACTTGTGTGTGAATTATTGCACCTATATAAACTATTTGCATAATTTACTACTTGATTGGTTTTATATTCTGTATTTATAGCCCAATCTTCTAATACTAATACAGATTCAGAACCTAATTCATTCCATTTAGATATATCAAAATTTACCCCGCTTGTATGTGCTGTTTTACACTCATATAAGCAATCATCATATATTACTATTTGATATACTTCATATTGAGTATTTGCCGCCCAATGTGCCATTTTATTTCCATCATATATTGTAGTTACGTGCTTTGTCCCATCGGGGTCTGTAAATGTTATTTTATGTTGACCTACTACTGTTTCATCTATAGTAGTTGTTGGGGATTTACCATCTACACCATCATTTATTGTTACAGTTTGTGTTCCATTCTTATCTGTAATACTTAATGTAGAATATTTTGCTCCTGCGGATTTTGTTAAATTTACAGTAGGACTATAACCATCTGCACCATTAGATATAACTGTTGTAGAAGTTCCTGCCGCCGAAACAATAGTAACTGTATGTGTACCATTTGGATTATCTACTACTGTTATTGAAGGGCTTACTCCATTTTCTCCTTTATCACCTTTATCACCTTTATCGCCCTTCATACCAATTATCTTACCGCAATTTTGCCATTCATATTGTTGTGTACTTGTATTTTCTAACCACATATATAAATATGGCACTTCTTCATCTAATGGGTCTCCAACTAAATAAGCATCACCTACAGTACCAGTTGGGTGTGCGGCTTCTAAATCTTCTAATGTTTCATATTGCGCTCTTATTGTAAAGGATTTACCATCTTCACCCTTATCGCCTTTATCACCTTTTGCGCCATCTCTTATTTTTGCACTTGTTGTGCCATTAACATCTTGAATTGTTATTGTAGCTGTATCTCCTGTTTTAGATACACTTGCAGAAGGGCTTACACCGCTTGCTCCATTTGTTCCGTTCATTACATTAAAATCTTTTGTTCCCGATTTATCTGTAATTGAAACTTTATGACCATTAGTTATATTAGTTATTGCTACTGTAGGACTATAACCATCTGAGCCTTTTGCTCCATTTGTACCATTATATATATTTGCTGTAGTTGTTCCATTTATATCTACTAATGTTATAGTTGCTCCACTAGCTGTTTGTGTAATTTTTGCTGTAGGAACTGCTTGAACATCTACGTTTAATTTATCGCCTTGCATTTTAAGACCGCTACCTACTTTTGCGCCACCTTTTATGTTTGCTGACATTGTTGGAAGTGTATATGGCGTACCGCCGCCACCGCCGCCACCACCCCCTTTCCCGTTTACCTTAAAAGGGACTGTTGTGAATACTGCGTCTTTATTACCCGCACTTCTTACATATACTGTACCATCAAATGCTACTATCTGATTCTCAATTAATTTTATACCTGTATTATCTTCATTAGTTGCAGATATTTCAATAGGTACTTTACTTGTGTTTTGAATAGACCCTGTAGTTTCTTCTGGTGAAACCCAAGTTCCTGCTTTTACATTATACTTTGCCATCAATATCATTCCTTTCTTTTATATATGCACAAATAGGACATACATATAGTATGCCCTAATATTATTCTTATTAAATTGCTATGTTATATTTCAATACTCCATAATTGACTATTACAATTATAGTATCTCGGCACAAAATGTTTCTATCATATAACATAACATAAGTGGTGGTAATCAACCCAACTTTCAGTATCATCTTTAATAAAGATATGATTGCTGTAAGTGCCTTATATATCAATGAAAAGATAGACATATATTTCTATATGCCTATCCTCATCTACATATTATCCAAAAACTTTGTCTATTACTGCATATCGAGGTACATTAAGCTGTTCTACAAGAGCCTTATATGGGTCTAATTGTGAACTCATTACCATACTCATAAGGTTCTTACTAAACCCGCTAAGAAGAACAACTCCCATTTCATTCTCTGTCAGCGGAATCGTACCTGTACGACTATTTACATTCCAAAATACTAACTTTGGAAGTTTATAACCTTTTGCCGCAAACCTATTACGTATTGTTTCAAACAATGCTTCATTTACTGTTGGTGTTCTTTCTCCCCAAAAAGAATTACCATTAGCCACTCCGTCAAATTCACAATCCGTGATGATAAGCACTGTATTAGGCATTTCGTCCTGCGACATATGATTCTTTACTGCTGTATCAAGAATCAAATCAAATGTTGCTTCGATATTTGTATTAGAGCAATCATTATATTTATGCATAATATTAAGATTACCAAATAAGGTATCACTATTTACAGTTACCATTTGTGGCTTACTGCTAAATGTAATAAACTTATTCTTAAATTCTCCACTATTATTTTGAGCGCAATATAATGAAATTGCACTTGCTACATCTAATGCAGAAACATTACTATTACCAATAGTAACTGTCATAGAACCACTACCATCACGTACAACAAGTGTATTTTTGAAACCTTCTACCTTGTCTTGTGCGTTCCATAATGCTTCTAGTGTTTCATCGACACCATTAAACCGACCATAGTTAAATGCACCATACTTATGCACAATATCATGTAAAAACATAGCTTGTGCATTAATCTTTGTTTCACCATTTTTAAGTGATTCAAGATATTCTATACGACGCTTTTCATCGTGTTTCATAAAAGCAAAACCATAATTAAGATTTGCCTTTGATGGAACAGCACTATATTCAATATCGTTCCACTCATTTGCAGACATTTTACGTTCTACAATATCAATATGCTTACGTAACTTGCTAAGAACTTTACGATATTCCTTTGAACTAAATTCAAACCATTTCTTAATGATATGACCGCGCTTAACTGTTTCTGCACTTGACGCATTAACAGATGGCATCCACTTAGCCAAAAGTGAAATAGGTTTACCTTCTTTATAGTTCTTCATATCGTCAATAAATTGTCCGATTACACGACTACGAATTGCAAGTTGTACTTTCTTGCTCTTTGTATTAAAATAAATATCAAGAATATCATCCCAACGACCATATTCTGCAATATCCACTTCATTAATTAGCTTTACTGCAATATCTTCGTGTGCCTTTGCAAGATAAACCATAAATTCTCTAAATGATTTACGTTCACCTACACCACCACGAACATCACGCAAAAATAGAAGCCATTTTAAAGTAAGCACTTTATCTTCATTAAGTGCTTCTTCAAATAATGCAGTATCTACTTCTGTACGGAAAGAAGGAATTGCAAAATTAAGGTCTACAATCTTATGACCTTCTGTAGCAAAACCTACTGCACCATTTTCTGTTAGCTTCTTCTCATTCTTCTCCATTGCTTTGATAAAACTCATTTTTAATCATCCTTTCAAGTTGCCTTTTATTTTTTAACCCTATAAGGGTACGATTAACGCGATGTAATCCAAATTAAATAAAAACTATTTTGCTGTATGCAACTTTATATTTTATATTATATCATATTTTTTATATTTTGTCAATATAAATTTTTAATATTTTTGGAGCGATTAAGGAGATTTGAACTCCTACCGACTACTTGGAAGGAAGTCATGCTACCATTACACTATAACCACATATAAATTTACAAGCCGCCACAAGACGTCGGGTCAGATACAGGATTCTAACCTGTCTTAATACACATCTGTAAATCCGACAATTATCTTCTTTATTGCTGTTAGTGACTTTATACTGCGAAAGGAGGACTCTCACATTGAAAATACTATTTTATACAAGACACATCTCTTTTTAATGCGACCGCACACCGAACAGCATACAACTGTGTTGGGAGTTTAACCCAATCCTTATTTTTTGCAGAAATAATTAAGAAAAATAATTGCTGTTTGTGTCTTTTTTAAATTATTTACATATTTTGGTGACGAATCGGGGAATCGAACCCACGCTCTAGGGATTGAAAGCCCCTCGTCCTAACCGCTAGACTAATTCGTCATATTATACAAGATGCTAAATGATAAGTAAAATAAAATATGCGCTTTATATACTTGAAAATAATTGCTGTTCGCATCTTTTTCTGTATTATAACATATAAAATTTAATTTGTCAATACTTTTTTTTAATTTTTTCTTGGTAATCCTAATCTTTTTGCCAAACTATTTGCAAATACAAGAATATCTAAATTAAATTCATTTGCAATATTACCAATTAAAATAAATACTTGCAAAATAAGTTGAATTGGAACAAAAATTATAAACAATAAACAAAACTGTAAAAATTGTGTTATTGTCATTTCATAAATATCATATACTATTTTCATCTTTTTGTTCACCATCTTCTTTTACAGGAAAATTCCATTTTTCTGCAAGTTCAAAGACATAATTCTTGACAATTTCATCTAATTCTCCCATCTTTGCCCCAACAAAAACAAAAACAGAAAGAAATAGATGAATAGGTACTCCTACAATACTAAGAAGTAGAAATTCTAAAAATTGTACTATTGTCATTTTCTTTATATCGTATTTCATGTATTTTCACCACCTATAATGTTTTATATATATTATTGGTGGGCTTATCAGAAGTTGAATCTGAACTAGAAATTTAGAAGATTTCTGTGCTGTCCGTTACACTATAAGCCAATTATATTTCTGGTGGACTAGACGGAGGCGAATCCGTGTCCGAAATTACTACATTTCAAAGAACTATCACAATAGCTATATTAACTGATAGCAACAGTAGTAGAAAAGGAGATTTTATTATGAAAAACTTTGTTGTATTTATTTAATATTTTTCTGCATTGACCTACAACATAGTATTACAGAAAAAGAAACTGATAGCAACTTATGCCGCTACAGCTTCATATTCAAAAGAAAAGTTGTCAGTTATTATACTGTTTAGACTTTAACGCTGTACATTCCGTGTGAACTTTGAAATTTCATAACTCCGTCGAAACATAAACTAGCCCATATTAAATTTTATGGCAGGAGTTGAAGGAATCGAACCCCCATAGGTAGTTCTGGAGACTACCGTATTACCATTATACGAAACTCCCATTTATGCGCCTTTATAGACCCCTCCTGTCTAATGCCGCCACATAGCTTGTGATAGACCGACCCATTAAAAGAAACATAAATGTTTCTCACCTACCCGACCAAGATATATATCTTGAAGCCCTATCACTCCAATATTGTGAAAATGTATTTAGGTGCTTACCCCACACCACAGGACAAAATCAAAACTGTTTGCGCGACAACCGACAAACCCAAACAAATATCCACATGATAGTTGTTTTCGCGCACCTTTATATAGAAGATTGGTCTTTTAATTTTTGGTGGGACTAATAGGATTCTAACTTATATCTTGCGAATTAAAAGTTCGCTGTACTTAACAATTATACTATAGTCCCATCTGTGCGGAAATTATGGAATTTAACCATAACCTTATATCCCATGACATATATGCTAAACATTACACCAATTCCCGCATATCATACAAGGCACGTTTGCTTGGATAGATTAAAAGTCTATTACATTAAAAATAATTGCTGTATGTGCCTTTAGTCAAAAGAAAGGAGATGTTGAATGTCAATCTTTTTCATTGACAAGCATATTATATCACAAAATTTTACGTTTGTCAATAGGAAAAATTAATTCTGTTTAAACATTTTTTCAATTTCCTCTGAACTTGCCAAATATGTTATACATTCTCCACATTTTTGATTATATTCTCTATAAAATTTTTTAATTTCTTTCTTTTTACGCTCTCTTGCACGTTTACTATAAAACATAGAACTTGTATTTACTCCTGCACATTTACCTGTATATTTCATTTTTATCTCTCCTAATCAAAAAGCATTATCATAACATATTTCATGTGTTTTCTCATAAGATAAATTTGGATTAAATATAAATTTAAAATTATATCCTTGTGTATTCAAATATAATATTTTTCTCAAAATTGTTTTTAAATATCCAAATGCTGTTGATTGTCTTGTATTTAATAATTCTTGTAACATTGTTGCATTATGAATAATATTTATATCTCCTGTATATTTATTCAACTCACAAAGTTTAAAAAACCTATACAATTCATTTAAAACAAATATTGTTTTATTATATTTAAATTTTGCTTGTGAAGATATAATTCTTTTACAAACACTTTCATTATATTTCAATTCCAGAAAGTATGTAAAAATAAATCTAGAACCTCTTTTTATATCACTTTCAAAATGTAAATAAATATTTTTCATATTCATTACTCCTAAATAATTTTTGTATATATTATATTACATTTTTATCTTTTTTGAAATAGCAAAAAAGTCCTATTTATTTTCCAAACACCTTTTCGATTTCCTACATATTTATACATATTTATACATATTTATATTTTAAATACTTATTAAATACTTATTAAATACTTAGATAAATATAAGATAATAAAATATAAAAACAATATATAACACAAGCATATTTATATGCTTGTCAGTTATATTATAATAAAGAGTATTTAATATATCTTTCTTAATATTATAGAATATTATTATTATTATTTATTATTACTTATGTATAAATATGTTATATAGGGTAGCACACAAAATTTAATTTGTCAATAGGAAAAAAGTCCTATTTTTAATAAACCAAAAGTCTTATTTTTAATTATTTTCAAAAAGTAATAAAAAATATGTTGACAAATATAAAATTTTGTGGTATAATACAAACAATTATAGATATTCTCTCCAAAAATTACAGTTTTAATGCATTATATGGAGAAAATATATAGATTTTGAAGAAAGGAGGAATCCTTCTTGAAACCTGTTATATCAAGCAAAAATACAAAAGGAATGGTAAATTTTACAAAATCTATGGTTCATAGTATAGCAAATATAGCTTCTGTATCTCCAAGAAGTTTAGCTTTATTTTTAGCTTTATGTTCTTATGCTGATGACAATGGTTCATTAATTACAGACAATAAAACATTAGCACATTTAGTTAAAACAGAAACAAGAAAAATTGATTATTGTTTAAGAACACTACAGGAACATGGATTAATAGAAATACATAATGTAAATATTAAATATAATCACGATATATTTGGTAAAATACATGATAAACAAAATTATTATAAAACTAATAAACAAGAATGGAATATTACAGGAGATAGATATTTAACTACAATAACTATTAGTGGTACATATAAAAGAATTTATCTTAATAAAGAATATGTTTCTTTTGCTAATGGTTATTATAATACATTATTATTATATGTTAAAAATAATTTATACTATGATACAAGATTATCAGACAATCAAATTATTGAAGAAAGGTGAGAATTATGGAAGTACAAAATGCAAACTTAAATATTCGTATTCCTCTTAAACTTAGGGAGAGATTTGTAGAAGTAGCAAACAATAATGGTTTAACACATTCTGTTGTTTTGCGTACAATGGTAGCAGAATATGTAAGAGCAAATGGAAAACTAGAAATATTTAAACATATTGGTAAATAATTATAAGTAAATAAAGGGTGATTTCATGTTAAATAAAGAGCAAATAGCTTCTGAAAAACTTAACAGTCACTTATTTACACATCGTATTAGTGCAGATAAAGCATTTATTGTTGTTCTATCTGATATACATGAAGGAATAAATCATAGAGCCTATTTTAAATCTATTATTGATTTTATTTTAACAATTCCTAATTGTTATGTCATTATAGGTGGAGATTCTATAAATGCTTCTATTAGAGGTTCTAAAGGAAATACTACAGAAGAATGGTCTAGTGGTGATAAACAAATATATGACCTTGTAGATGACTTAAAACCATTAGTAGATGATAATAGAATTATAGCAATAGGTGAAGATGGTAATCATAATGATAGAATTTATAATGATGCTTATATTTCTGTAAATAAAATGATTGCAATACTATTAGGTATTCGTGAAAAATATACAGGTAATATGTGTATTGGTATGATAAATGTAAATAAGTGTTGTTATACTTTAAGTATTATACATAAGAATAGAAAGACAAATAATTATTATGAATATCAAAGAGTAGATTTATTAATTAAAGAACATTGGCATGATTTAAAATATGAATGTAAAGCTGTATTTGATTTTAATAAAACAGCTAAAACAATTTCTCTTGTGCCAACATATGAAATTTATAATGGTTCTTTCTTAAATCTTCCCGATTATGGAATGAAAGCAGGATATAGACCTCAATTCATGGGTACATATTTTATTGAATTAAGTGGTAAAGACCGTAATATTTCTATTTGGGAAGATAATAAACTTTATATGGCGATAAAAGGTGGATATAAGGTATGAAAAATAAACCTATTGAGTATTTTCAGAATGATAAAGAATTTCAAAAATGTGCAAAAGAATGGCAACATAAACTTTTCTTAGATGATTGGTTTATTAAATTTGAACTTATAGAACAAGAAATATATGCTGATGATAAAGAATCAAAACTATATGGATATTGTCAAAGAATATGGGAAAATCACGAAGCAGTTATACGTATTTCTCATGTTAAAGGAACAAATGGTATAGTAACTAAAGGTATTGAAGAATTAACTTTAATACATGAATTATTACATTGTAAACTATTTCCATTAGAAGTAGATGAAGAACATGCTTCTTATGAAGCATCATCTTTGGAATTACAAAATCATATTCATATTGAACAACTTTCTAAATCTTTACTCATGGCAAAATATAATCTTGACTATAATTATTTTATGAGTTAAAGGACTGATTTGTTTGGCAAAACGAACAAAAAAGGATGAATTTTCATTAGAAACAAATAAAGACAGAGAACGATTTTATAAGAAAATGGATAAAGACCAATTAGCTTTATTCAATTCTATTCAAGACAATATATTTACTTTTTGTGAAGCTAAAGCCGGAACAGGTAAGACCTTAATATCTGTAAATTCTTTATTACATCTATTATTTTTAGGTGAAATAAATCATATAATATATTTACAGAAATGTTCTCAAAGATATTTAAATACTGGGTTCCTCCCTGGGACTATTGAAGAAAAAACTGATGCACTATGGACACCATTTTATGAAGCTATGGCTACATTAGGTTATCAACCACAAAAAGTAGATAAATTTATTGAACAAGAATCAATTATACTTACTACTGATTTTAATTTACGTGGTATTAATTTTGAAAAGTGTGGTATTATAATTGATGAAGCAGAAAATCTTGACACAGAAACATTAAAACTTATATTTACTAGATGCCATGATGATTGTCATGTAGTTCTTTTAGGAGATAGACTACAAAAAGACAATAAAGGTAATCATAATCAAGACTTTGTAGAATATGGTGATTATCTTGCAAATAGTAGTGTAGGTAATAAATGTTATTTAACTAAAAATTATAGAGGTAAATTCAGTCAACTTGCAGAAGAATTTAAGGAGGAATTATAATAATGTCAACTTATATTATTTTTTCAATGGGAGAACCAAAGTATAAAATTAAAGCAGATTTTTATGACGTACATCAACATTTTATGTCATTTTATGATGAAAACGATAATCTTATTTGTTCTATCAATGTAGATGAAATTGATTGTGTAGTAGATAAAGAACATATGAATAAACTTGATTTTCTTGAACCTGTAGATGAAGAAGAATGTGATGATTGTAATGAAATCGAGTGTGAATATCATCCATCTAATTTTGAAGAACCTAAAAAAGATGAACAAAATAAATTAAAACCAACAGAAAAACAAAAGTCCGAAGTAGATTTTGATGAATTATTTAGGCGTGTATTAGGTTTACATGGCGAAAAGTAAAGAAACCATAGAATTAGAAAACCTGTTATTTGAGTATAATAAATTTAACGGGTTTTTCTGTATATTTGAGTGTACAATCGGATTTGGTGGTGGCGGTAGAGTAGATTGTATTTCTATTGACACAAGGAGTTGTATCAGAGCGTTTGAAATTAAGGTCACTAAATCCGATTTTCACTCTAAACACGGACATAATTTTGTTGGTAATCTTAATTATTATGTTATACCACATAAACTATATAAAGAAGTACAAAATGAAATACCAAATGATATTGGTGTTATGTGTCCTAAAAATGGGCAGTTATATATAGTTAAAAGTGCTAAAAAAGTACAATTAAAAGAACCTTTATATAAAATGGAATTATATATGATTCGCTCTTTATTTCGCGAATATGAAAAATCTATTTATGCGGAAAATAAAGAATTATTAAATTCATATGAACGTGAAAAACGTAGACTTATGAAAGAACGAGATACTTATTATAGACTTTTACAAACCTTAAACGCAAATATTCGTGAGTATTTAGGATTAAATTATAAAAATTTTAGAAAATGGTTGCACTCTGATTAATTTTGTGGTAATATAAAAAGGAGAATTAAGATGTTCAATTCACAAGCATTTATAAAACTTCATCCCGACGATTTTGATTTTTGTATTCAACTTTTAGACGCAAAAATGATGAATGTAAATACTAAATTTATCAAGTATAAAATTTTAGTAGATAATTATAAAGAAGCAGAAAAACATAAAAACTTCTTAAAACAACTTTGGGAAACATTTTCTTTTAAGAATTTTGATTCTTACCATGCTTATCTATGGAACGAACATGAAATGGGAACTTTATATAATAAAAAACAACGAATTAAAGCTATGCTTGATTGGTTTGTTGGATTAAAAAGACCTATTTATATTTCGGTAGAAGATTATAAATTTATTCTTGATGAGGAAGATACTTAAATGCTTAAACTTAAAACTAAAGAAGAATATATAGAAGCAATTAAAACAATCAATACAACTCTTTTAAAACTTAAATCCCCTATTGACGCAACAAGAAAAGCACAAGGGGATAAATTTGCTAATAGTCTTATTGAACAATTAAAGAATAATAGAAAATATTATATAGAACAATTAGAAAAATTTACTTAATACACTTTTTCATAGGAAAAATGCAAAATTTTTCACATTTTTCATAGGAATAAATGGTGATATAAATGGAAGAATTTATAAATTGGTTAAAGTCTATTGGTTTTGAAGAATTTAATGATTATTGTAGATTACAAATAAACATTAAAGGTATAAATAAACCTACTTTTTGTTATATAGATAAAAATATTATATATACTAAAGAACAAGTAATAGATTATATAAATCAAGCTAAATTAAGAGCAATAAAATATAAAATGGGGGAATATACTTTGACAGAAAAAGAATTATTTATGCTTCGTACTTTTATTGAAGCACTTGGATATGAAAATAAAGATAATGGAATATGGAAACTTCATTTTACTTATAATATGCCAGAAAATACTTATGAAGATTCTGCTATTCTTGATGAAGAAGATTTGAAGTCTATGACACTTAATGACGCTATGCTACGTGCTATGGATTCTAAAAGGTCTAAAGAAACAGAATTAGAATTTAAGATGAAATATGATACAGAAATGCCCTTAACTAAAACTGTAGATTTAGATGATTCCGTAAAAGACTTTATTTCAGCAAACAGAAATGCAGATTGTCCTAATTGTCTATAATAGTTGGTGATATATTATGTTTATACCACATGAAATTATTATTATAGGTACGATGATACATAATAGAAAACATGATGTAACATATAAAGAAGTACAAGAATATATAAAACGTAGAGGATTTAATGTAGAATTAGATGAAAATTTTACTACTTTTGAATTTATAAAAACTACAGATAAAGGCTATCATATTGATAATATACCGCCTATGAATCCTACAATGGTACAATTTTTAGCACAATAGAAGGTAAATAACTTTATAAAGGAATGATATAGTTTGGCTCACGCAGAAAATCGTCGTGAACGTGTAGAATGGCAAAAATATAAAGAAACAGAGAATGAAGAAAGAGATAAATTCTCTAAAAAACGCCATGCACATAATAAAAATAAACGTAAAAACAAAGGAGATTATAACAATGAGTGAAAATAATATTAATGATAATCAAAAATTCTTTGAATTTGCAGAGAAACTTAATAATGAAACATTAGAACTTATGAAATTATATGATAGTGGTATGCCGTCAACTACTAAAAAAGAACTTTTAGAAAAAATTAAATTAAGAATTGATATTTTAAGCCCAATAAAAGAACTTCAATTAAAAGAACAGCAAATTGCGGCGGCTCAACAATTAACACAAGGGGATTTTATGAAAAATTTTAACCTTAAAGACTTAATAGGCGCATTAAAAGGAAATTCATAATAGAAATATATAAGGACTGATAATTATGATTTTAAGTGGGCGTATTTCTAAAGAAAATGCTAATAAATTAGGATATCAATCTTCATTTTCTTTTCGTCTTGTTGCGGGACTAAATAAAAGAAAAGAAGTAGTTATGTGTATCACAAAACAAGACAATAATACACAAGAAACTTATAATTTTATTGTTCCCGATAATATGGTAGATGATTTATATTTTAATAAAGAACAAATGGAGGAATTACAAAATGATAACTAATATTCCATTAAATATTAAAAATCCTTATACACATGATTCATATTGTTTTGATTTACCATTGTTTCCTATTACGTTACTAACAGGGCAGTATAAAACATCTATTATAAATTCCTTACAAAAGCAACATGACCCATATGATAAGATGACTAATTTTATTGTGTTTGATAATTTTATGTTTAATTCTTCATTAAATAGTAATCGACCAAAAGAAATAAAAAAGCTAATAGAATGTTTACATTCAAATGATATATTTTTAGTAGATGATATTGATTTATTCTATGACATACATAATAATGCCATAGATATATTTGAAAACGTGCCGAATGATGTACAAATTATATGTTCAGCGCATAATTATGATTTTATCTATTATTTCTTAGGCAAAATATTAGATTTACAGCATAATACAGAAGAAAAAACATATGGAGTAACACGTATAAGACAATATAAAAATGAAATACGTACTGCTACAATAACAGATATAAATTATAATATAGAACGATATGCAGAAGGACTACAATGGGAATCATATTTAATAGGAGACTATAGCCATGCTACAGAATAAAGTATATTTATCTTTATTAGACGTAATAGAATCTATAAAAGATAGTGCGCTACAAGAAGAATTAATGTATCACTATGAAAAAGAAAAGCGCATACAAAAGAATGAAATAAATAGATTAGAAGATGAAATAGATAATCTAAATGAAGAAATAGATGATTTATATGGTAGACTTGGATATGATGATTGAATAATATATATAACAGTACATTAAACAGCACATTGGACGGATATATTTTTATCCGTCTATTTTTTTTTATATTTTTATAGTTTTATATTTTTATATGTATATACAAAAGGTAATTCAAAATTCTCCAAAAATTTTTCGACACAAAGAGGATATACATATAAGAAGTGAAATATTATTTAGTGTTTTTGAGGCATTTCATTTAGTATTTTTGGGGTGTATTATTATATGTTTTTGGGATAAATAATGTTCAATATAATAGACATTATAATTTATAGCGCAATAAAATTTATATGGCGCAACATAAAGATATAAATACATATATTTAAATAAATTTCGGCAAAAACATAAAGGTGCAGAATTTAATTAAAAATCTATTTGGGCGAAAAAATAAATAAAGAAAAGAAGATAAGTATATAGATAAAAAATAATATAATATGCTATAATTACATTTTGACATATAGCGTTACATAGGGGTAACTTGAAGTCTGAAAAAATTTGAACGACTGGAATAACGTATTGAGAACGATTCTCACTTGAACCCCGCGGAGGTAGTTGAGAATGATGATCAGTTGAGAACGATTCTTAATTGATAATGGATTCTCATTTGAGAATGGTTTTCATTTGGGAATGATTCGTAATTGATAATACGTTCTCAAATGAGAATGGATTCTCAATTAGAACGTGCATAAAAATTTATGGTGTATGAATAAAAATTCATCACATAAAAGTATGCTTTTTTTGCATAGATTCTTTCATTTTATGCTTTTTTCGTTTTCCTGCATTTTTTCGGCGTTTTCTTTTTTCGCACATAGCGGAAGGATATTTTCATATATAGCCATAAAACGCGCAGAAAAGCCCCTAGAAACGACTAAAACATCTTGCCCTATAGTTTATACTTAAAAAATGCTTTAATGGCTTAGAGGTGATCCCAGCGAGTTTAGAAGGAATTTAGATATTTATATAGGACTTTATACTCTACAAAAAAATTTCATAGGACTTTCGGGCAAAAATGAGAAAAAGATATTGCAAATATATTGTCCCTCTGATATACTTAACATGATCAGAAAATCACACAACAAAACAGCGAAGGGAGGCGAAAATAATGGCGTTCAGACATTCTTTCAGCGTTGGATTTATGGCAAGGCAAAACAAGCCTGACATGGTAACAAAGAAAACTCTTGTACACTTCGCAAGCGTACCAGCAAAAGCAGGACGGACGGCGAAAAAAGCAGACAAGGCGAAGAAGTAAAAAAGGGCAAAGGGAAGGGCTAATAAGCCCTTCCCGATAATAAAAGAGGAGATATATATTATGTGGTACGTATTTTTTAAGGAAGATTCTTGGGAATGTGGATGGAGTGTTAAGAGCAGGGAAGAAGCAGAACGTTATTGTAATGCTAATCCAGATTATTGCTTCGTATATGTAGGATAGAGGAGGTTTACAAAATGAAGGTTTATAACATGACAAGTAATAGCACAGGGCGCAAAGTGGCAAATCAGTTTATTATCGAGCATGAAGGAAAGGTTTATTTCCAAAGCTACAACACCATTATTGCAATGAAACAAGCAGGGAAAATAATTATTGATACTAACGCCGAAAATTATTCTAAAACGACCAGCAAATATCTATATCAATTCTTGAATACTGACAGAAAAAGCCTTTTGCAAGCAGTAAAAGATGGGCGAATTGCACGGGCAGACCTTAACGCATGAGACAATAGCACAAGGGCGGGGCGAATGTTCCCTGCCCTATAAATTCAAAGGGAGGATTTAAAAATGAAAATGTTTAATGTAACATTCAATAAAACGGGCGAATATGGCGATATGTATGAGGAAAGCAACGAGGCAGTTTTTCTTGCTGATAATATCGAGGATATTGTCGAATACTTGAAAAAAACTTATCTTCCCAACGGAGAGCAGAAAACGCTTGAAGAAATGATTATTTTGTCTCACGATGTAGAGGATTTTTCCCCATATGTTATCCATGAAATATTAGTCTATGAGATTAATATTAAGCCGATAACAGATAAAATTAGTTATTTGGGATAGGAGGGCTTTTTATGTATAAAGTGGTAGGGCGAACCTATACAGGGCAACACGTTGAAATGATTATTTCTGTCAATGCTCTTTATGCGTGCGCTATTGTGGAATATATTGAAAACATACAAACAGGGGAGCGTGTCTATTATGAAAATAAATGATATAATGAATTTATTATTGCTTGTTTTAATGGGTTTTATGTCGTTTCTGTCAATGTTTCGCGCATGTATGAATTTTTAGGAGGTATAATAATATGAAGCCGATTGCTTATTATGCTTTATTCGTTGATTTCCTCATTATGATATATGATATTGAGTACGGGATTAATGATTATATAATATATACATATAAAACACCATCGAAGGAAAGCAGGAAATTTAAGGCGAAAATTAGATATGATAAGGCAGGAAACGCCTATTTTCGGCAAAAGAATCCTGTACCGCTTTCGGAGTGCATGAAATATTAAGCCCCATTTGGGGCTTTTTTATTGCCTATAAAACAGTACATAATATTCTGAATATTTTTACTATTTCTTGATACATAATTATCAGAATATTATAAACATTATAATATATCACAATATTTTGCCAATGCCATAGAATTATCAGAAAATTAAGATGTGTCATAATATTATGTTAATCATCTGAAATTGTCAGAATATTGTATGTATCATAATATTCTGAAAACTAGATGTGCATGAATTGTCAGAATATTAAAAACATTATATGTATTTGAATGAATTGTACATAGAACGAATACAATTTAATATGTCAATAGGAAAAAAGTCCAAAATGTATGTTCTATATAAAAAATAGGAGTAAAGTCTATTGACACATAAAAACAAGGGCAAATAGTCCTATTATTTTAGAACAAAAATCGAACACTTCTAAGCCTTGCAATTATTGAAAAATCGTCATAGACGGACGAAAATCTATGTGCCTATATAAATATATGCAGACAACATAAAAAACGATTCTAGGGGCATTTACGGGCGAATAAAGGGTATTTCTATATATTCATATATACCCATATTTTCCCTAAAAATATTTTTGTCTTTGACTTTTTGACTTATATGCAAGTTGTCAGAATATTATAAATACACATAATATTTATAGTATTATTAATATTATACTAATTATTTGATGCTATACATTTGTAAATTAACATAATTTTCTGTCAATTTATATATCTATAATATTTTGAAAATTCAATAGATACATAAAGTTGTCAGAATATTTTGCAATATATGTGTCAATGGGAAATATGTCTTATTTTTATTTGTCAATAGACCATAAGACTTATTTTTATATTTATTATATTTTCGCGTCACATAGGGATATAGAAAAATGTATATGGCTTTTATTCGTGCATAAATAGGGCTACAATCAATTTTTATATGCTATTGGTATATCTATATAAGGATAAAATAAAAAGGGCTTAAATAGCCCTTTATGCTTGTTATATTGAATTGTGTATATAAAAAGACAATTCCCCTGCCGTAATTAGCAGGGGAAATATAGGGAAGATTATTTTATCAGCCTACCAATGTTGAAAGCAATTCTAAAGCATTGTCAAGCAAAGCATTTCCGCGAATAACGCTTTTCATTTGATTTTCCCTGTAGGTCTTGGTCATGCGGGCAGGTTCAGAATGATAGGCAAAATCCGATACAGCCTGCAAAAATCCATAAGCTGTGCCGCGCAAATTGCCTAAATCATCAGCGTTATAGGCTGAAATTAAGCCGCTACGTTGATTTTCCACGATGTCCCGTTTGCGCGGCGTAGCGTCAGCAGGGAGCGGGAGCAAATTCCCAACGAGCGCATTAAACATAGTGTTTGAAACGTGAATACTTGCAAGGCGTTCTGTTTCTTGCTGAAAAATGGTACGATAGGAATTTTCATGTTCCATGATATTCCCGACCATTTCCAACTTCCCTGCTACGTCTCCTTTGTGGAGAAGGGAAAACGACCGAACGGCTTTCTTGAAGGCAAGGTTCAAAGTGTTAGAACAAGCAGGACGGACGGGAGTGATGGCGGCGCGAATTGCGCCTTTCCCATCATGCGTACTTGAGAAAACAACATACATTTTCATTGATTCGCCAAGGGTCATAAATTCGGGGACTTCTACGCACATCCATATTGTTTTGCCACCACTGACAATTCCCGCCGAAACGAATTTGAAATCTGTCAAATACGTTAAGAAGGAAAAAGCATCTTTGTTTTGTACGGTCTGATAACGGTCTGATACCACACCAAGAAAAGCGTTATTGTCAGAACGGACGTTTACCTTCATGGGTGTTTCGAGGATATTACCGTCTGCAAGGCGAATCAATGCGGGAGTTTGTACGACTTCCCAGTTCATATCAGCAAGGGAAATTGCGCTTTCCACATCCACCGCGCCCGAAATATCCTGTCCATACTTCCAAGGCTCTACACGATTCATCATTTTCAACATTTTCAACACTCCTTTTTTAAAATAGATGATTAACCTATACATATTAAACCACAAACAAATAATTATTGCAAGCATTTTTTTTATAAAAATCATAAAAAAATTTTCCTTCCTATTATAAGGGAAAAATTTTTATAATTTACATATCTATTGAAATTGAGAATAATTTTTATTTGCCCATCGAGGATTTTATAATTTTCTGACAATTCCATAGGAAGATATAATAATATTCTGAAAATTTCAGGCGAATAGAGGAACACAAAATTTTCTGAAAATTTATAAAAATTTGACTTCCATATAATTGTTTTAAGCGATTTTTTCAGACTATTCCATATATTTATACTAATAAGAATTTTTCGTGTCTTAAAACTAATTTCTTAAAGTATTGAAAATACTGACTTTTCAGGCTATTATGACAATTATAAACATAAATGTAAATATTCTGAATATTATACTAAATATTTAATGTATGGATTCTTATATATAGTATAATATTCTGACAGATATAATATTCTGATAATTTTATGGCGCAAATAAAGATTTCAAAAAATTATGTGTTCCTTTAATAGATTAAAGTATAAAAATGTCAAGATATATATATACAATAAAAAATTCCCCCGCAAAAAGCAGGGGAATATGTATATATATTTATTCTTCCTCCTTTTGTACGTCTACGACTTCTTTTACACCCAAGAAACGGAAATTATGCAAGTCAGAAGGAGTAAACCACTTTTTGCTTGCAATTTTAGCCGCTTCTTTTTCGTTCTTTGCATCAACGTAAATCTCCCCCGTAAAAACAACGTCTACTTGCACTTGATACGTCATAAGAACATCTCCTTTTCATATAATAAATTCAACCTAACTATATTATACACATTACAGGATATAATGCAAGTGTTTTTTATAAAAAATCCTAAAATATTTTTCTTTCTATTATAAGGAATTGTCAGAATATTTAGTGTCTTTTGACAATGCACATTTGTTGGAACATTTTGTATTCTATATATGGTAAAAATCATACTATTCTGAATATTTGCCTTGCTAGAGTAAGAGATTAAATTTTCAGAAAATTTCAAATTTGTCCACGGCATATCAAAATTTTCAGAAAAATCTAAATAATATAATACGTCAAATATATCTGAAATGTGCATAAATACTGACAATTAGGAATATTTCGGCGCAAACAAAAAGGAAACATAATATTCAGAAAATTAGGCAATTTTTTCCTATATAGAGAAATACAAATTAGTCAGAAAATTATAAAATATAAGAATAATATAATATGTCAGAATATAGGCGCAACATAAAGGAATATGAATTTTCAGATAATTCTTATATATCTTATTATTCTTATATTTCGCGCAAAACAAAAAGGGATAAATATTCAGACAATTATATATAATCATATATTTCTATATAATATTATATTTCTATATATAATATAATAATCAGACAATATAGAATATTATATGTATTCTACCAATATACATTTGTCAGAAAGTTTTGTATTTTCCTATAGGGAAAATTTATACTTTTCTGAAAACTTTCCTTGCGGCACTAAGGAAGTATAATTATCAGAAAATTATGATTTTGTCCACGAATAATCTGAAATTTAATATTCTGACAATTTAAAATAAACTTTTTACTTGACAAATACAAATATAGGCAAATAGTACCAATAAAATAGAATGTATGTACGGGCTGGGAAGCCTTGAAATTAAAGGAAAATCGTCTGTATTCGACGAAAAAAGACTACCGAATATAAATATATGCGTACCATATAAAAAACGACTGGCAAGGCTGCCAGATAGGTTAAAATGGATTTTAAGTATTGACAAAAACCTAAAATTTTATCATTCTTTGACTTTTTGTCCAATAAAGTTATATGTCTATATATAATATAAATAGACATAATAATATGAATTGTCAGAAAATTAGGGCGCGGCAAAAAACAAAAAAGAGAAAGAGAATCATTATATATAGAGAGAATATATATCAAATGAAAATAATTATTATTATATGATAATGATTATAGCTATATATATAGACAATATTGCTATTTTTCATAGTTTTCTGAAAATTTCTATATTTATGGTTCTTTAGTGTATTAAAGCACTAAATTAGTATGCTATTAACGTATTTATTCTTCTTTTCTTTAGTATAGTAAAGTAAGCGAGCGAAACAGGGAATATTTTTCACTTTTTGTCAATACTTCAAATTTTCAAAATTTAATATGAATAAAAACTATTTTCTTAATACTATAAATTTTCTATTTATTATTAATACTCTAAAATATAATTCTATATATTCTTTCTTTCTATATATCCATATATTTATATACTATCCCTCTTTCTTTTTTGTTTTTTGCGCCCAGGATAGTTTTATATATTATAGTATTATATTTATATATATTAGACTTTATATATACTCCCATCTTTTTCTTTGTTTTCCGCGCCAAATATATATTATAGTTATATATAAAACATTATATTATGTATCCTCTTTTCTTTTTATTTTTGCCGCCAAAATATCCTTGAAATATACTTTATTTTATATATGAAAGTATACTCATATATTCATAAATAAATCAAACATACTTTCTATTATATAAATATATGAACATATAAATATATGAACAATCATTCATATATATTATATTCTTATATGAACATATATTCATATATAGACAAATAAAAAAGCAGGAAAATTATATTCCCTGCTTATATATATTATAAGTTTTTTATTCCTTTTATAATATTATCTATTTTTTCATTGTATTCCGTTTCAAGTTTATATTGCCTATAATCATCACTATATTGTGGATAAGGATATTTATAATTTTTTAGTTTTTGAATATATTCTTTTTTGCCAAAATATATTCTTTTATTGTAATTAAATCTTTGACTTTTTCTTTAAATTGTTGATAATAAGAAGTATTTTTATATTCTTTATATATATTATTTAATTCTTCCCTTGTACTAATATATCCATCATTAAAATATATAGTTTTGTTGTTTTCTGCAATACTTAATAAATATGCTTTTCCTTTTAATTTAACCATTTTAATTTTTAACATATAATCATCTCCTTTTATCTTATATTATCATATCTATAGATATTTGTCAATAGAAAAATATAAATAAAAAAGCAGGGAATATATATTTCCCTGCCTTTATTGTTTCAGTATGCCATATTTACTTTATATATATTTGTCAGTGATTGTATAGTTTCTTTATAGTCTATTTCTTCATCTATTTTTCTTTCTATATATTGCTTTTTGTTTTCTTCTCTTTCTTCTTTGCGCTTTTTCTCGATAAATGCTTTTAATTTTTCCCTTGCTGTCATTATATATGCACTTCCCTTCTTTTATTTTTATTGTTTCTTTATTTCGTCGTGATTGCTTTCATAAACTCCTTCAAAAGTTTCTTTACAGCCTTTTCTTTTCCTTCCCATGTTTTATAGCGTTTATCCTTATACATGATTTTTTCTGCTTTTCTGTCATATTTCCGCACGATTTCATAGTTAACACTTTGTCCGAAAGGTCGATAACCTGTCACAATGGCGTATCCGTTTATGCTGTAAATATCAGCGTTCCAGCCATATGCGCCGCAAGTATAGCTTTCTGGCAGTTCAAAATGGAGTAGATTTTGCAATTCACAATAACCAACAGAAAAACAATCATAATACCGCATAATTTCGCTTTTCTTTGCCTTGTACTTCATTAAAAACATCTCCTTTTTAATATATAGGTTATTTCCATTTACTGATTATATACTAGCACAATATTATATATTTGTCAAGCATTAAAAATAAAAAAAATATAAGAAAAGGACAAGAATTTTTTCTTGTCCCTTTGTTCTTTATATTTCCATGTTTTCTATAGAATCACAAATACTTTCTATTTCAATTCTTTGTTGCCATAACTTTTTATATACTTCATCTTTTTCATATTTATTTATATCATCATTATATAATTCTTTTATTGTCTTTTCTTCCTGCTTCATTTCTTCGACAATCTTCGACAATACTTCATAAATAACTGTATACTGTTTGAACGTCATTATAAAACATCTCCTTTTTATATTGTTACATTTATATTGTTACATTAAAAATATAAACTGCAAGAAAAACAATAAAGCTACAAAAAAGAATCATATCTAAAGCAATAAAATCAATTTCTTCGTACTCCTTCGGATTTCTAAAAAATGATTGTTTCATATAAACATCTCCTTTCTTTATGCTATCATTATATCATATACACATAATGTTTCAATAGTCTTTTTGTCCTATTATATATTTATAGTACATATAATTTTTAATCAAAAAAAATAGTACGTCTATATAGACGTACTAAAAAGAAAGGAAAGGAATATATATAAATAGAAGGGTAAACAAATATAATATATTTATATCATAAATAATATATCTTTCATCCATGTTTTATAAGATTTTACTGCTTGTTTTTCTTCTTTCGTGCTATATGTTTCTATTTTATAACCAAAATTTTTATATACCATATCACCATATTTCTTAAATTTCGAGCCGTGATTCATACATCCTCGACAAGTATGGCATAATTCATGCATTATAGTATTAATTAAACTTTGTTTTCCTGCATATAACGCAATTCCCGAAAAAGTGATTGTATATTTTCCATCATTATTTATTTCTGTTATAGCAAAATACTTGGCGTTTTTCCTTGCAATCTTTATTTCACCAATAACGCCACAAGGAATTTTTACTTCTTTCATATCTTTCCTTATCTGCAAGACAAGGTTTTTCAATTCTTCAATTCTCATTGTATAAACTCCCCTTTCCTTTGTATGCTTGCATTGTAGCACAAGAAAGGAATTTATACAATAGGACAAAAGACATAAATTATATAATATCTTTTGTCCCATTGTAAAACATTATATCTACAGTTTATATATAGTTTATATATTATCCTCTATAGATTGTACCATCACTATTATATATTTCTCTATCATCTTCAAGCAATCTTTCGCGCCAATTTTCTTCTGAATCATATTCTTCCGCCGCTTCAAGGATAGTTTTGCATAGTTTATCTTCTACATCCTCAATAAAATCCGCTACAGAAAAAGAAACGTGCTTTTTAATGTTATTAATGTATTCTAAATATATATCATGTACCACGAAATCAATATACAAACCACTGATGGAAGAAAACTCTTTAATTGCCTTGCTATAGCGTTTTTTATATGTATATTTGCCATTAATATATTTTCCATTTGTACTATAATATTTTCCTTTGACAAACGGGGAAATAAAGTTATTGTAAATATATTTCAATGCTCTAATATCTTTCAAATCATCTGCAATGTCATCAAAGGAAAATTCAATATGAGACGGCGAACAAGTAGAAAATTCATAGTCTACCTTTTTATCTGCTCCCATAGTATAAGCAATGTCAGACAATGCATCAATTTCGGGGCGTACCTCATCCCAATAAAACATATTATCACTTTGCGCTTTTTCTATAATTTTATCCTGCTTATCTTTTGACAATTCATCAAACCTATACAGCTTTACCATGATTTCCTTCATTTTATACATCTCCTTTTCTTATTGTAAACACATTATATCATATAATGTTTTATCTGTCAATATATTTTATTCAAAAACATACAAAACTTTTTCGGAAGGAAAAGAAATATTTGCTTTTTCTTTAAGTTTAGCAATAATTTCTTCCTTGTTCCACTGTGTTGTAATGGAGTTATCGTTATTTATCCTGCCAATACCTATATTTTTCGCTCCTTCCCTTGAAATAACTTTATATTGATTATCCTGCATAAGTGTATAGATATAAACACGATACAAATGATTTCCATTAATGTCATAACCATTTTCTTTGATTCTTGCAAACATATATAAACATCTCCTTTTCTTTATTCTGATTGTATTATATCACAGGAAAATTATTTTGTCAATACTTATTTTTATAATTCTTTTATTCCTCCTAATTGATAAATAGCTTTGCCATTATTCCATCCGTTAAAATGAACATACCAAGTATAACCTTTATAATGAATATAATGGCTATATTCTCCATGATAGACAATACGTTCAATATATTTATATACTCCTATTTTATTCTTTTCGGGATTGTCACATCTGATAATAATTGTTGCTTTAGTTTTGTGTTTCATATTTACATCTCCTTTATATAATGGTTCTTTGTTTATCTGTTTATACTATATCATACTTTTAATGTTTTTACAATAGGACGATATTCCTAAATGTATATATGTAATTAAAATATGTATGCAAATTAAAAAGGAGTAGGAAATATATCCTACTCCTTTTGTGTGTTTTACTTCTTTGCTTTCTTGGTATCAGCTTTCTTTTCTGCTTTGACTTCCTGCTTACTTTCCTTGACTTCCTGCTTGTTTTCCAAAAGCTCCTTCACAACATCTGCTACAGTCTTACCGTTGATTGCCATTGCCTTGATGGCGTCGCGGCTATCCTTATATACCGTAATGTTCACAAGACCCAGCTTCGCGGCTCGATTTTTCGCGTATTGCTTCTGTTTTTCCTGCCAATTCTTCTTAACTTCAACCTTGCAATCATCACAATACCTTACAGCCGCCGACGTAGCCTCAAACTCCTTACCGCACATTGCACAAAAACGCTTCATAATTAATACATCTCCTTTTAATATTTTGTTGATTGATTTTTACTGTTTACATTATAGCATATGTTTTTCTGTTTGTCAATACTTTTTTTATTTTTTATTTCAATACACATCACTTCCCTATAATATATACATTGTTATTATCTCATCAGATTTTCCAAGTTATGCAACACACCTTTTGCAGTATTCATAACGATTGTTTCAACCATTGCTTCAACCATCGCACCATAATGTTGTGGCAAATCGAAAGGATTTTCGCAAGACAAAGGGGAAATAATTCCTTCTTGTGTTTCGATTTCACTTCCACCGCCGATAAACAATACAGGCTTGTTTGTTTTTCTGTCAAAATAGATTGTCAATCCCATTTGCAAATCTTTGTCCCATTTTCGTTTCTCCATAACAACATCTCCTTTTAATATTTTATTGTTTCCTTTGATTGTCTTTAGTATATCACAAACATTTCTATTTGTCAATACTTTTTTTTATTTTTTTTGAAGTTTTTTATTTCCATAAATCACTTCTTTCTTGTTTCATTGTCTGTATTATATCATATTATGTTTTGTTTGTCAATACATATTTTAATATTTTTACAAAAGATTTTTGTTATCCCAAAACCACATCCCAAAAACATCTCCAAAGTATTCCCGCAACATATGAGTATAAATAATATATTTTTGGTGATTCGTTACATGGAGAAAATGAATCTTAATATCATCTTTATATATCACTACTTCAAAATCAATATAAGTATCATAAAATCCATTTTCATCCATATAATCATATGTATTATAGAAGTGAAGTTTTCCTCTTGTATCAATTTTATGTTCCCATTTGCCATTGAATCCACTACCATGAGGAAGGGAATCAATAATACTGTAAATCTTTTCTTCCGTATACTTCATATTTATCTCTCCTTTCATATTATGTCTGCATTATATCATAATGTTTTATACTTGTCAATACACTTTTTAATTATTTCTTTGTTTCTCCATAATTTCTTCTATTTCTTTATTGATAGAAAGTTTAATATAAATATTGTTTCCTTCTATATCCAATAATTTACAATTAATTTCGGGAAGGGAAAGAAGTTTGAAAACCATTTCCTGTAATGTTATCAATTCCCTTTTATACATCTTTACGATTTTATCAAACATATTAAACCATCTCCTTATACTGTATAAACTTTATAATCTTTATTATAAAAGAAATTTTTATATCCGTGTTTATTCATCCATTTATGAATCCAAAACCATACATAATTAGGAATTGAAACATAATATAAATGTTCTACATAAAATGTTTTATCATTTTCATTTGCTTGTATAAATATCATTTCTTCTTCTAAATAAGATATAACAGCACGACGGATTTTTGTTTCATGTTTTTCCTGTTCTTTTTCAAGCATTTTCAATATGTTCATTGAAATATCCATTAAATCATCTCCTTTTTCATTTTGTACTTGCATTATATCATATAATAATCTGTTTGTCAATACATAAAATAAAAAGGGACGTTATATTTCAAACATCCCTTTATATGTAATATAGTCTATATACATGGACAGTATTTTTATTATACTAATATAGACTATAAAACATCTTATATATCTACTTCAATATGACCATATCGTGTTAATGGTTTTTGTCTTTTCTTTATTTCTTCTATATAATAATGCTGAAACATAAAATCCTGCTTATGTTTATTATATTCTATTTCAGCTTTTATAGGAAGAATAGGCTCAATAGGTTTTATTTGTGGTATATCTTTTTGTTTCAATAAAAATCATCCTCTGTAAAAATAATTCCATTATATTCATTATATACTTCTTCATCACTAATAATGTTGTCTGCTTGTGCTAAAGATAACCAATCTGTAGTGGTATCTCTATCGCACAAAATAGATTGTTTCAAGCAAATCATTTGTTCCCGATTCAATTCATGTACACTCATATTGTATTCTCCTTTACAATTTGATATATACAGCATATCATATTTTTATAAGTTTGTCAAGAGAAAATTTAAAAAAGGACGTATAAAAACGTCCTTTTTATTTTTATGCAGTTTTCTTTTTCTCTTTGGGCTTGAAAATCAAATCAATACCATGAGAAGTATTTGCAAATTCAAAACTTCCCTTGTCTTTATTATGCTCAAAATCATATACATCATAACCACTTGCATAGGCTTTAGCTTCATTTGCGCGTACTTGTTCGTCAATTCGCTTATAATGTGCTTTCAGCTTCACATAAGGCAACATAGACATTTTACGCTCTTTTGCAGTTTGTTCTACAAAAAATCCTGCATCTTTTGAAGGAAAACTATATACTTCTCCTGTGTTTTCATTTCCTTTGTAAACTTTGCCAAGAATATCTTTTACTTGTGCCATAATATTATATCTCCTTTTAATGTTTTATAATTATACTAATGAATTAAATTCTTCCACAAGTTTAGCTTTATATGCTTCAAGTATTTCTTTGATTCGATTATACATACGCTGTTCAATTTCTTGTACTTTATCATTAGCGTCAGATATTTCTGCTGAACATCTAATAACATCATACATTCCTACACCAATAGTGATAGTATTATCCATTGAAATTCCTTCCAATAGATTGTTTACTGCATCAATCTTTTGCTGTAAACTATTAGCTTTATTGAGTTTATCTTCTGTCAATATATATCACTCCTTTATATTTTATTGTCTATATTTATTTACAGGTTTTTTATTATTATGTAACGATACACCAACATCATATATTGCGTCTACTGCTATCACACAAGCGTATATAACAGTACCAATTAAACATATTACAGGCAAAACAAAGAGAAGGAAAATCAAAGCAACCATGTTATGCTACCTCCTTATGATTGTATTCTTTATCATACATATCATAAAGACGTTTCAATGCTTTCATAAATGTTTCTTGCTTTGACACTTTTTGTCCTGCATTATGGATATATGCTTTTCCGTTTTCAATATCAATAGTAAATTTTGTGTTTTCCTTAATATCGAGAATTTCGCAATAGGCTTTATTATTCCCTTTGTTCTCAAAACCTAACCTAAAATTCCCGAACATGATACGCTTCATAACAACATCTCCTTAATATTATTATGTGCTTTCCCCTACACACATATAACGAAATTCATCCTACTTTCCTTAGAAGGGAAAGTATCGTTATCCTTTTATGCACTTATTATATCACGAAATTTTTAGTTTGTCAAGAAAAATATGTTTCCCTGTCATAATCCTGCCATCCCATACTTTCCTGCAATTCTTCCAATGCTTCAATCAAATCTTTTGTTGTCATACCATCTTCCCAAACATTCCAAATCAAATCACAAGTAACTTCAATAGTAACAATGACTTGAAACGCTTCGGGCGAAGAAAAAGGATTCAATGCTTCTCCTGTTTCACGTTGATATTCTTCTACTACTTCATCCAAATCATCAAAATGGTTTTTAATCCATTCTTTTGATTTCCATGTATTACAAGTAATACTACCATTTATGTTTTCTGTTTCCCATAAGGTAAAAGCAACATCTCTAGGATTGTCCTCAATTTCAGTATCACTAGAAACATAGTCATTAAGTTTGCTCAAAATATCCTGCAAAATTTCAGCTTTCAAAGTGTTCATATTTATCTCTCCTTTTCAATTTTGTAAACACATTATAACAGAGAATTTATTATTTGTCAAGACAAATTTTCGCTTCTTATAAAATTATAGTTTTCAAAATATCTCTTTTCTTTAGGATAAACTGCAATACAATTTCCATTTCCTTTATCCATAGCCTTTTCTATTGCTAAAATATAAGCATTTATATCCAATAAAAAACCTGCAATTTCATTATTATTTAAATCAAATACTCCATAATATAGGCTTTCTTTTTTACTTATAACTTGTTTTACATAATATACTTCTTTATTGTTTGCATATACACTTAAAAGTTTATCTTTCATGTAAAACATCTCCATATATTTATTTTTACAATATATCACCAAATCTATTGATAATAAATACTTTATTTCTTCCAACTTGAATACATGATAATCCACAACTATAATCTTTTTCGCTAAAAATATAATTTATATCTGTTATTCTTTTATTATTGATTTTAATTCCACCCCTTGACAATAGCATATAGGTTTCTCCCATGCCCGTTGTTAAGTGGTTTCCATCTGTAGTAATTTCATGACATAAAATCTCGTCAAGACGTTTTCCTATAAGTCTATTGTTCATATAAAACATCTCCTTCAAATAAAAATGTGGTATAACGCTCCTTTAATTTGTCTGCATTATACCACATGATTTCTTTTTTGTCAACACACAAATTATTTAATTGTAATAAAATATAATAGAAGTTTTTTAGCAATCCGTGAAGTGATTTTTCCTGTCAGTACCATATTTATCAGCTTTCCCGATATATTTTTATATTTTCTATTCTGATAATTGTAATACAAAGCATATAAAAAGCTAACTATTTCATTATCTTCTATTTCTTTTATAATAGAAATATCATCATAGAATATATTTGCTTTATCTTTAATAGATAATATATTCCTTGACATATCAATCATTTTTGACTTTATATATTTATATACGGAAGTCTTTTTGTCTATGTTTTCTATAATACAATATATTTCCTTATCTTGTGCTTTATGCTCCAATAATATACAATCTTCTTTGTCTTTTAATTCTTTAGGATTATAAATAAAATATACTATATCATTATTATTTGTATCAAATAATCCAATAGGTTTATTTATATATTCTATAATGTCTACATATGTGCCTATATTATATTGTGCTTGAATGTCTTTAATATCTCCACATATATAATGTACCATTTATAATACTTCCTTTAACCTATATTTTAATTCATCTTGAAGAATATTATTTGTACTTAATTGAATGTCTTTTATAATGTCATTTATTTTTAATAAAGCATTATAATGTTTTGTATCTTTCATCAATGTCTCGCATAAAGCACATAAAAATCCTATTGTAATTTCTTTTGGAACAATCTTTTTTTGCATAAATGCCGCTATTTCTTCCGAATAAATAGGTAGAATACGTTTTGTATTGCACCTTGATATGATTGCTTGCTTTATGTCGTGTTTGTCGCTTACAAGAATTATACAGAGGTCACTTTTTTCCAAAATTGGCAAAAGTGCGTCAAAAATAGGTACTTTAGAAACATCACACATAAATACTACACCATGTATATGTTCTTTAGCTAATTCCACAAGTGTATCTACACCTTTTCTATCTCCATTAAAACTATAAAAATCTATTTGTAATTCTTTAGCTTTATTTTTAGCATATTGATATATTGTATCATAATCATCTGTAATGTACAATTCTGATTGCATATATTATTCACCCACTGTTGGTTCTTCTATTGGTTCTTCTATTGGTTCTGATGGCTCTACAGGCTCACTTGGTTCTATAGGTTCTTCGGGTTCTACAGGATTACTTGGTTCTATATATTCTCTAATATATCTCCATACTTTATTTTCTTCATCATACTTATATATAAGTATAGCGGCTATACGTTCCCATGTTGGTTCTAAATGATAATTTATAAGCCAAGATGTTAATGCTTTCTTGTATTCACTCAAAGCATAAGAAAAATAATTATAAGCATCACTATCAATATATTTAAGATAATCTTTTGCTTCTTCTCCATATGTTTCTTTTGTATGCTTTTTAATAAGTTCTAATATATCTGCTTCGCATAAAGGATTTATAATACTCTTTGCATCTATATGTATGGTACGATACACCTTAAATTCATCTGTAATGTTATTTGCTATCATATATTGTATCATATCATTTACTGCTTCTTGTAATGTATTATATCTTTGTGTTACATAATCATTGTATTCTGCATAGTACATACTATCACGCTCCTATAATTTTTAATATAGTTGCAATAAATAGCTGTCTGATAATAGGGCTGTTCTTACCTTCATATTGCAAGTTTAATAATTCATCTCTTAATGTTGTTATAATGTCCTTATCTTCCTTTGTAAATCCTTTTAATTCTCCTTCGCAAGCAGAAGGAATATCAATTAAATCTAAATTTTGTACATTGAAATATATAGAAACATCAATAATAAAACTAAAAAAGTCTTGAATGTATGATTCATCTATTGTCTTTGTACTGTCTATAATTCTTTTTGTATCTTTGTCGCAAATAGCATACAATAAATTGAAATAACTATCATATGTCCCACAACCAAAGTATTTATATGTAGCTTCTTCTGTTAGGTTTCCATTGTTGATTACATCTAAATATGTAATTGCTTGACGCATACCACCCTTTGCGGCTTTTACAATTCTATGTAATGCATTTGCTTCATATTTAATATTCTCTTGTTCACAAATATATTTAAGTCTATTATAGATTCCTTCATAAGAAATAGGTGCAAACATATAAGTTTCACATCTACTCTTAATTGTATCTATAATTTTATCTCCTTCTGTAGTACACAATATAAATATACAATGTTTAGGAGGTTCTTCTAATGTCTTTAATAATACTTGTGCCGCCATACTATCTTTTCTTGACATAGCGGCTTGTACTTCATCAAGTATAACTACATAATAATCATACCCAATAGGTTTATTAGAAATATTATCAATAAGATTTCTCATATCTTCTGCTGTACCATGACTTGCCATGTCAAGTTCTAATACATAAGCATTTAATGAATGTGCAAATATACGGGAAATTGTGGTTTTGGAAATACCAGCTTGTCCTATAAATAAATAAGCATTTTTTAATTTGTTTTCTTTTATTTCTTCCTGTAGCTTATTCTTTACTTCATCTTGCTCTACTATATCTTCAAATGTATTAGGTCTATATTTCTGTGCTAATGTCACCAAAAACATCTCCTTATTGTCCATAGATATTGTACATAAAAGTATATAGCCGCATAATTCGCGGCTAATATCATTAAAATATATTCAAACATTGTTTATCACACCTTATGTTTTCATTTGTATTTCTCCTTATTATACACTATTTTTCTTGATATGTCAAGTTTAACGTGTCAATATGTTCACATATAGCTATATATGCCTCTTCTATTGTGTCACGGTCATATACTTGTTCATATCTCTTTTCAAACTTATACTTATCGGGCTTTTTAATTTCATGGTTTCCTGCTTTTTGTTTAATTGTAGTATAATAATCTTTTTGTGTCCTAATGAACTTTAATTTCTCAAACTCATAGGTTTTTAACTTAAACATATGATTATTTTTATCTACAGTGACAAAACCTTCAAAACCAATATGAGATTTAAGTGTATCAATATCATCTGTAAAAAAGTCTATTGTCTCATATTTGCACACATATTCTTTTACTTGTACACCATTAAAAAATGTTTGTGCAATATGATTTAATACAGAATATCGTTCATTACTATATTCAATAGTATTATGCACAACTTCAAGAAGAATACACATATCTTCTTTATATTTAATTAAATGTTCATCTTCTTTTGGTGCAATACATTCAAATACTAATGAAAAATTATATTCTTTAAGATGCCTTTTTAATTCTTGTTCATCTTTAATTAAAGGTCTAATTTTACTCTCAAAAAGATTAGCATAATCTCCATAAGGTGCAATAGTAGATTTAGAACAGAAAACAAGATTATCTGTTTCTTCATCATATCCTATAATACCCAAAAATCCATCGTATTTTTTGTATAAACTTATTGGTGCTTCAAATTTATCTATTGTAGAACATTCATGTTGTCCTAAATTAAAAAATTTATTATATGAACGTGCTACAATTTTATTTGTATGTGTATTGATAAATAGTCCTCTTGCACGAACGTCAATACCGTCCCAAATATCATCATAAAATGCTTCTTTGGTGAAATTAAAAGAACTAATATGTCCAAATTCATGCTCATTAACATATTTACTATGTCGCATAGCACCTACCATAGTTTCTACACTATCAATAGGAAATCTATGAGGATATTTTGCTATAGCATGATATAATCCTTCTTTACTGAAAACTTTATTATATTCATATATTTCTTCCATAGCAATAGTATTTTCATATTTATACATTTTTAATGCTTTTAATGTACCACCATATTCGGGAAAACCACATACATTATAACACATATCATTAATCTTAATAGGTACATCATTATTATTTCTATGCCCAAAGATTTGAATTTCATCTATATGTGCAAGTTTATTATGTGTTCTATAGAATCCACATACTTTATCCATTTCTTCATAAGTACCTATTCCTTTGGTAAAATATACTTCGGGTGTCATAATATTAATATTACTGTTAGATACTCCTGCATGAGACACCAATACATAATTTTCATTATAATAAAATCTTACACAAGGAATAAGTTTCTTACAAAATGATTCTATATCTTTATCAGTAATATTATTATCATGAAATTGTTTTAATGTTTCATTACCAAATCTGCTTCTTGATACATCTTTTCCCCAAATATAATCAAACATACGAAGTTCATGGTTTCCAATACAACAAAATACATTAGGATTATCCATAATACTATATATTTTATTAAATACTTCTACATTTTGTATTCCACGGTCAAAATAATCTCCAACAAATATTACTGCATCTGTATTCATATTTACACGATTGATAATATTTTTTAATGGCTCATAGCAACCATGAATGTCACCAATAATCCATATATTTTCATATTTATTAAAATCAATAGGATTATATTTAGAATACACATCATTTATAAATTCATCAGAATTTATTTGTCGAATACTATTAGGCAATTCTTCTTTCTTATGTGCCATTTCTTTTATTACTTCGGGAGAAACATAAGAATATGTATTTATGCGCTTTTTATTATTTTCTAAACAAGTAGGAATATCTGCATTAAAATTAACCACACAAAATTTATAGAAATACTTTTTGCATAGTTTTCTATATTCAAGAATATGGTCTTTATGCATATGTGTAGCATCTACAATAGTAAATTCTCCACGTTCCATACGATATTCTAAATCTTCTTTTAGCCGTTTCCATGCTCTGCCCGAAACATCTTGTGGAATAGATAAATGCCCCTCTGTATCATAAATAATAGAACCACAAATAAGCCTATACTTATCAGAAGATAATGTATAAGCATTAAGATATTTATATTGTTCTATAAAATAGCTTTTTCCTGCTCCACTTAATCCGCACAAAACATAAAGGTATCTCATATTGTATCTCCTTCAAAACCATCTAATCTTATTTTCTTAATAATATCTACTGATTGTTCTCTATGATATACATCACTAAATTTTTGTGCTAATTCTTCTTGTGCTTTATCTATAGAATCAATTATATGTTGTGGAAATTCTTTACCGTATTGTTTAATCAAATGTTCTTTTGTAGACGTAAATAATGCCGCAATAAGAGAAACATATTCATCTTGTGTTAGTTCTAATGTATATGTAGGTGTCATATGAGTATGTACATTCATTGTTATATCTCCTTTAATTAATCTTATACAAACTTGTATCAATACTATAATTCTTTGTATACATAATGGCTTCTTTAATAATAAAAATAAAGTTCATAGCTTTTTCTCCTTTTTCTTTTAAGTATAGCACACAAAAAGTTATGTGTCAATCTTTTTCTGTTAAAATTGTCTTTCTTATGGCGTTCCAATCTAATTTTTTACAAGTGTTGATAGCGTTTTTTCAATACTCCACCTATATAAAAATAATCTTGATTTTAACGTATTATAATTTATTCCTAATTTTTCCGACCACTGTTTTAAATTATGTGTTTCTCCATTATAAGTTAATAATTTATTGTTTCTTTTATTATTACATTGTTCTTTTCTTGTTGCCCAACGACAATTTTCTTTACAATAGTCTCCATTAACATCTATACGGTCAATAGAAGTATCTTTACCATATTTATCAATATGCTCTAAATAACTTTCATACATATCATTCTTAAAATCTTCATAGGTTTCCCATAAACATTTTATTCCTCTACCACCATAATCTTTATATCTTTTATCTTTACTATTATTACATCTGTTTTTAATATTCATATATAGTCTATAAAATTTAGTTTTTGTGTCTCCATGTTTAATTTTACTTTCTATAATTTTCTTTCCTTTTTGACAACCACAAGACGTTGTATGTCCTTCTGCTTTAAGATTACTCATATGAACTTTAACAATTTTACCACAACCATGACATTTACATACACAAATATGCCTATGTTGAGATTTTGTATAATCCATATAATCATATAAAACTTCTAAAAATCCTACTTTTAAACCTTTCAAACTATTAAATTGATTCTTTTTTCTTTCTTCTATGTTTATATTCATATATCCACTTCCTGTAATATAAATTTTTTTATTCTTTTCCAATCTAATTTATGTGGGTGTATTCCATATGCTTTATCGTCTATATATAAACTTGTACTAATTTTAGTAGATATTTGTGCATCTGGATGGTCTTTTAACCATGCTTGATTTATTTCATCTGTATTTTTATTTACAGCATCAAATTCTAAACCATATTTCTTTAATTCATCTACAACAATATCAACATCAATTCCACTTCTACAAGTCCATAAAATGCATACTCCACCTTTAGCCTTATATTCATTCAATACTTTTATAGGGTACTTAAATACTTTAGTAATTTTAGGATAATCCCTATGACTACTATATCCTAATGTACCATCAAAATCTACTGCTATACTTGGGTATTTTAACATATATAAATCTCCTTATTAGTAATAATGGGACAACATAAAGCTGTCCCATTTATATATTATTCTACTTCCATTGTTTTAGGATTATATTGCACTACAATAGGATTATTATTTGTCAGCACAAACTTTGCATCTACTTCTTTCCCGTATAACTTTTCTGCAATTTTATGTGCTGTATGCATATAAACATTATCAAGTCTATGTGCAAGTTCACGCATAATATCATTTTTAAGTACAATAAAACTACGATTTAGGCGATTCCTTGCAATTTCCATTCCCTTTTCTTCTTCCCATGTATCTTCCTTGTGGCAACGTGCAATACCACATAAAATAAATCGTCCTTGCTTTTCATATTTATCAAGAATCTTATCAATGTCAATATCAATATTTACAATGCTATTGCAGTCAATAATCTTATTTAGCATACGGTCAAGAGAATCCCTTACGTCTAGTTCTCCATTAGTATACATAGCTGTGACTACAAGACGATTTTTATCAATTCCATACTTTACCATAAATGTTTCCTCTTTTCTGTGTAATATTTATAATGTTTCTTATATAAGTTTTATATTACACATTCATAAGCAATCACCTTCCATATATTCTAAAAGTTTCTTAAATAGTTTTTCATCTATAACATAGTAGTTAGGTGAATTTGGTGCAAATTGAAAAGCTAATGCACAATATGGTTTACCTAACTGCATACGTTCTAAATTATTTTTTATTATCCATTCTTTCTTTATACTGAAAGATTCTTTAGGCTTCATAGTTGTTTTTGCTTCTATCAAAAAATCATTAGTAGTAATGTCACCGCAATTAAATCGTGATGCACCAGAATTACTTGTAGTTTTACCACTTATAGATTTAGCTATATTATTCTCTTGTACTGCGCTAAAATAACGTGTAGCACTATGATTCTTTGGTACTTTAGACATATATATCAATCCTTACTATGTTCAATTACCTTTGTATATATTTCATCTAATGAATTATCAACATTTAATGTATTACTCAATGATAACCTCATGTTACTATACATATTTTGTGCTACATCATCAAAAGACTTTGCCATATCTATAGAATCACTATATTCTAAACATAATGTTTCATAGTCTAATTTTTTAGTTTTACCCAATGCGTGTATTAAAATTGCTATTTCCGTTTCAGTTAAATCTAAAGTATAAATTGGTGTATTCTTAACTTTAATATTCATTATTATTCCTCCTAATTTAATCCTTATATGATTTCTTATATTGTTCTGCTAACCAATTTTCACTCGTAAAATATTCACCACTAGGAGGATTAACTTTATTTTCAATATAATCATCCATATCTTCATATACATTATAAGAAACAATTTTTAGATGCCCTGTTTGTTCATCTGTAAGTCCATGCTCTTGCTGATAATCTTCCCAATCATCATTCGACCTAGTACCAATAGCTTCTAATAACACTAAAAATTCTTCTTGTGATAATTCTAAAGTATAAGTAGGATTATTATTTACATTAATTTTCATTCAAACTCACCCACTAATTTAAACTGCTCATAAACCGCATCTGATGAAATATGTGAAGTATTTTCAATAATTTTTGATATAAGAGCAACATATAAATTGTGTTTTATATTTATAAATTCATTAGTATTGTCTCCATCATCAAAATCTTTTAATATATCCTCTATCTCATAGTTATCAAGTGTTCCCAATGCTTTAATAATTAACCAATATTCTTTTGCATCAATGGTTAATTTAAATGTTGTTTTACTTTTTTGTGTCTCAATTTTCATTTTCAATTTCCTCCATACAATAACCGTCTTGTGTAGTATAATATATAGTTTTTATACCTTGTAATTTTATTTCTTTCATACATGCCTCACAAGGTCTACAATTTTGTATACCATCTTTATTACTTCTGTATACATATATAGATGCTCCATGTAAAGGTTGCCAATGACAATTTATAATTGCACTCATTTCTGCATGAAGATAATGATTACACTTATCATGTGTATCTTCAAATCTATATTTATTAAGTTCTTTTTGTCTGGGGTGTGATTTCTTATGATTATAACCTACTGCCATAATATCTTTCTTTTTTACTATAACAGCCCCTATTTTTATACGGTCATAATCAGACAATTCACTTGCGGCTTTAGCAAGCATAAAATATTTTTTATCTCTCTTAAACATATATACTCCTTAAATATTATATACTTCTAATATTTTCTTTATAGTAAATCCAATTACTAATGCAATAAATAAGGCTATTATAAACATTCCAATAATGTATTTCATGTATTATGCTCTCTATAATATTCCACTAATTGTTTTGCTTTCTTTATAAGATTGGGTGTAGCCTTATGTGCTATTATAAATCCTGTACTGCCATCAAAATCAGCAAATATATCATAATGTTTTATTGATTTTGCTTCATTAGGATACTTAGCTTTTAAGTCTACTAACTCTTTTGCCCATTTATCCCACATAGTATCAGAAATAATAGAAGTACCCATCTTGTAGTATATAAAACTATGAACCCATATTTGCAACCATCTTCTTTTAATCAAACATACAATATCTTCGTTTAATTTTATAGGTTCATTAATATCAAACAATGCCATAATGTTAATCCTCTAATTCATGCGGCAAAAGAAGTATCAATATATTAAAAGCAGGAACAAATACTTCTATATAACCATCTTCTCTGTGTGTATTTACTATAGTACACTCGAATCCGTTAAATGATTTATATTCGTCCCTGTCTGTATTTATCATCATTTTATTTTCCATTTAGATACCCCCATATTTATATTCATCGGGTAATATATCTTCGAGAGGATTAATTACCTTCCCCTTTCTTAGTAGTTCTAACCAATATGCATATTGATTAGACTTTCTCATATCTTCTTCATACTTACCCTTATATTTTGCTCTCATTCTATATTTAATAATATTTCCCATTAAGAATCCTTCAAACTGTTCATGTGTCATAATTGCTTCCATCACTTGAACAGCTTGCATAGCACCTTCCATATAATGTGTTGCGTCTTTAGATGTTCCACTCATATTTTATGTCCCCCATTAATCTTCATCTTCTATTTCATCATTTCCAATATAATCACTAAATAAATCTTTAGGCTTTATTCCTTTTGGAATACGTGCATCTATTATTTTATAAATATCTTCTACACGGTCTGCAATTTCTTTAAGTTCATTAGGAACTCTGATTTTATATCTTACTACACCTTTTAATGCTTGTTCTAATGTTCCATACCATAGAAAAGGTTTATCGGGATAATATTCACCTGTTGTACTTTTCTTTGAATAATTTTTTTGTACAACCATCCAAGACCTACTATCATGTGTAATATAAATATCATCTGTAAGTTTAAGAGCATATTTAGGCATAGGTTTATTTCCTCTTTTTGCCCTTGAAGAAAGTCCATTAGATTCATATACAATCTTTTGTGCTTTTCTTGTATCTTTAATTTCTTTCATCTTTGGCATACTTGCAGATTTAGGTTTACGTCCTCTAGGCATATTAAATTTCCTCCACTTCATATTGTAATTTAGCATTAGCAATTTGCAATGCCATTTTTTGTGCCTGTTTTATATATTTATCTTTATTTTTAGGATTCATTACAATATGAGTAATATATTTAATATATTTATCATACAAATTACCTTTAGTAACAAATTTAGTATTATCTTTTTCACAATAACCCTTTAAATCAATAGGACACCTATCACAATGATGTTCCCAATCATCACCACAAGAAGTTTTACAAGCATAACAACAATTCATAGGAATATCATCATACAATATATGATTTTGTACAAAAAACTCCATCTTTTTATCATAAAGGCAGTCTCTTGTAATATCACATATGTCAAAAAATGTAGTATAATCTTTACTATTTGTTACAGAATCAGCAACAAGTTCATTAATAGTTTTTTCTTGTGCCATATATTCCCACAAGGCTTTGTGATGTGTCCTATCAAATTTTTGCATTTATTTCATCTCCAAACAAATTATGTAACACACGAACTTTATATGTTTTTTCTTTTTCTACACTTTCTTTTGCTTTCTTCATTTTACCATAAAGATTATCAAGTTCATTGATAAGTTGTTTATGATTATCTGCAAAAGCAAATAGTTCATTTAATACTTGTTCAGCGTTCTTTGCTTTACGCCTTTCAATACTATATTCACGTATTGTCTTACATATTGCAGTACGTTCTTTCCTTGTTGTAGGATAATCAAGTTCTATCTTATGTCTGCAATCCCCTATTGCGCTATCTGCTTCGTGAATAATAGTATTAAGTGTATTTCGTAGTGTGTCCATTTCTCTCAATGACTTTCTAAAATCATCAAGAGACTTCAAATGTTTATTGTAATCCATGTGCTACTCTCCTTTCACAAGGATATAATAGCACATAGACTACAAAAAGTCAAGTATTTTTTAATCTTTTTTATTTGTTCTTAATTTATATTTCAAATATTTTCTGTACCAATCATAAAATTCTTTAGTTTCTAATTCTTTTCGTTTCTTTTCTATAAGTTTATAGTTAGACATAATTTCAATCCTTTTCTACTGCTTCTTCTACTTGCTTTCTTAATTCCTCAGCAAAATCGGGATTTTCTTTCATAAACGCTATAAAATTCTTTTTACCTTGAAATTTAAGTGTAGTACCATTATATTCTTTTGGCTCTCCATTAGCATCTAAAATAGAATACCAAGCACCGCCCTTATCAATTAGATTAAGTGCTACACCCATTTCAAATGCATCATTTAACCCATCTACCCCGCAATCATATGTAATAGAAAATTTACATAAATGTCTATCTGGCTTAGTAGCTTTATTTTTAATTACTTCTACTTCCACTAAATTACCATATGCTTCTTCGGGATGTGCATTTAATTCTTTATAATTACTATCATAATATTTACCCTTCTTTAGAACCATTCTAATAAATGCTGTATGCTTCCACATTTTTCCTCCAGGGCTTATAATACGATTAAAACCTGCCATATCATCACGTTGCTGATTTACACCAATAATAGATGTTTTATATTTGTTACATAATGGTAATACTTTACTGCAAAATGTTGATAATGGGGCTGAAATTCCTGCATATGTTTTTTCTTCCATTGTCTTTTCCATAGCTTGTTGTGATACTAATGCAGGAATACTATCAATTACTACTAATCCTACTCCATCAGAAGAAATAAGGTCTAATATAATTTGAAATAATTGTTCTGCTGTCTGATTTTCGGGAGCAATATAAAGTAAATCATCTACATCTACACCATTTTTAGTAGCCCATTCTTCATCAGTAGAAAATTCACTATCAAGATATACTACTTTCTTTGCACCCCTATCTAATAGATATGCTAATCTTTCTTTTTCTTCTTTAGATGGTTTAGTTAATTCTTGTAATGCATTAACTTCTTCTTCATATTCTTTTTGTAATACTTTTTGTGCTGAACCACAAATAGAATAACATAACGAACTCTTACCACTAGAAGGAAGTCCTAATAATTCTATGATTGTTCTTGGCATACCTCCGCGAAACAAAAAAGTTAAAGCAGGAGTTCTAAAAGGAAAAGTATCAAAACTACGTTTCTTTACTTCTACCTTACCGACTATATCAAATCCATATTTCTTATTTATATTTTTTACTATTTCATCTAATTTAGCCATATATTATTCCCCCTGTGTTTCTTTTAACTTAAATTGCAATACAAATGTTTTAATATCTAATTCGACTGTATCTTCATAATCAATATCATAATATACAACTCTATTATCTCTTAATGTATCTACAATTACTGTTCTATATCCATTTGTATATGTTGCACCAAGATATACTTTTGATTTTGTTAATACCCAACTTAATACAAAAAATCCCATAATAAATCCGATTATAATTCCAATAATTATATCAATCATGTATGTTCCTCCTTAACAAAATTCACAACAACTTTGATATTCTACAGGACAATTCTTTAATTCTTCTTCCCAAAATTCTTTAGGAGTAAATTCTTCATCATATTCATTTACAATAAGTTTTGTTTCTTTTAATCGTCCTTTTACCTCTTCTGCATATAGTTTCCTAATTATTTCTTTTTGTTTCATAAATGTCCATGTAAAGGAACATATTATAATTCCTTCTTTTCCACATATAGGACATTTATCATACCAATAATATTTTTGTGCTTTTTCATATTCATCTGAAAATAACTCATATGGATTATCATTATAATGTATTCTTGTTGTTCCATGAATACAAAATGTAGTACCACAATCCATACAATATTTTCCTGCTCCACTTCTTTTACCAATATGATATAAAGGGTTCATATCTTTATCATTTATTTGTGTTTTTATAAGTTTTTCATATTGCTTTAATTCTTTTGGTAATTTCTTCCAATAAAAATTAGTTCCCATGTTTAACTCCCCTAGTTCTTAAAAATTCTTCTAATCTATATGTCCACGGCTCTCCTGTAATATAAAATTTACACCTTGAATTTTCTAAAAAAGGACAATCACATATTAAATCACCGAAAGGAAAATTACTATTTTTATAATGTTTCTTACACCATCTTTGAACATTTAATGCAGACTGTACTACTTCTTCTCTGTTTACAAGCATATTATGATTCCTTCTTTTCGTCTGTATATTCGATACTGCTTATTGTATCTGCCATAAGGAATTGAAAATCTCTTAGAAATTCATGCAATCCCATAATTACCATGCGTTCTTCTTTAATGTCATATAATGTAGCTTGTATCTTATCATATTGTATAAGTTGCCATACGTATACACCGTTTGTATAGTAACCATATAATTTAAGTTTAGTGAAATGTTCTACCCACTTATTAGCATAATACAGAAGAATCGAACTAATCATAATTATAGCTATAAATACTCCAATTACTTGACCTATGACAACTAAATATTCCATAGTTTAATTCCCCTTTACGCCGATTTCCAGCAATTTAATACGCATGGATAAGATTTTCTTTATTGCGTCAATCCACTTATCTACCGCCGCATATTTATTTTTCATAATCTTATATGCCCTGTCATAGATAACTTTAATTACTTCTTCTTCTTTAATTGCATTTAACGCTTGTGATTCTTTAGAAGCTACTGTTCCTGTAGCACCCATAAAAGCTAAATTATATTTTTCATCTCTTAGTGCGTCTGAAATATCTGCTCTGATTCCTAATAGTTCCTGTTTAGAACCAATAAAATACATATAAGAGCATAGCTTAATCATAATCTGATTTAGGTCATGCTCTGTCAATCCATCTGTATCATCATCTAATACACACTTAATTTTATTTACATATTCATCTAATTCTTTTGTGTATGAATTTACTATATCATTTACTATATTTTCTAATGTCTGACTATCTGCTTCTATTGTTGCTTTTGTTACTTCATTGACTACCATATGTATTACTCCTTTTCAAATACTCTCTTAAACATACTTGGTGAGATAACTATTTGGTTTCCATTATTTATAATAGTAATAGAGCCATATTCATTTTCTTTTGCGTCCCACAATGTTCCTATATCAAAATAAAAAGTTTCTCCACCACGTTCAATATAAAAAGATTCTTTACATCTATACATATTATATCTCCCTAAAATGTATATTAAATTTATCTGCGGGTAATGATACTAAAATTGGTTGAATTTTACCATCTTGGTCTAATTGTACTGTATCTTTATCTTTATGATTCATATACCATTTACTTAAATAATGTACTTCAATATCGGGAAATTCTTTTCCAAATTTTTCATGTGGATTAAATGGTAATTTACATTCATACATAATATATCCCTCACTTTATTTGTTTTAGTAATTTCTCAAAGTCATATTTATAATACTTTGATTTCTTTTCCCCTTCTACTTCATAAATACCATCTCCTTGTTCATCAAATCTTATAGATTTCTTTCCGTCTTTACGCATTTTTTCTAATGTTTTCATATCACACAATAAAGTTTTATCTTGCATATAAAACCATATAAGTACATAAGATTTTACTCCAATAGCTTTCTTAATGGCACTTAACATTCCATGCCATTGTGAATCACTAATATTGCTAAAAGGAAATGATTTTAATTGACAGGTCTTACATTCTAAACAAATTAAATGAGGTTTCTTATATACTATAAAATCACTTGGATAATCTCTTGCTCCTATAAAATCATACAGTCTAATAGGATATACATTCTTTATATTGAATAACTGGTCTTTAATTCTTTTCTCAAATTCTTTCGCTAAACTACTCATAATTGTACTTCACCTTCCCCATCTGTCCCGCACCTTTGAAAGTAGGAACAATAGTTGCAGAACTTATTCCCTGCTTCTATCGGTTTTGAAGGAATGATTTTATTTTTTACACACTTATTACCATATTCTAATTTCTTTATAAGTTCTTCTTTTTCTTTCTTTGTAGGCTCATATATAAATGCTTTTTTACTTAACATATCTCTTTCGCTGTAAAAGAATAATACTTTATCTAAATGTAACAATACACAATAACATATAGCTTGCTGTTTATGTTCTTCTAGTACATCTTTCATTGGATAAAACTTACCACTACCACAAGTCTTTATTTCAAATATCATGTATTCTTTCTTACCGCGCTTATTTGTATATGATACTATTCCATCACACAAGAATCTTACATTATATTTTTTATTATATAATTTAGTTTCATATACTCCGTGTTCAAAGTCAGACGGTTCTATAATTTCTAGGTCAATTTTGTTGTCTTTTACGTATTGTCCTACATCTTCATATTTCCAACCAAAACCCATTTTCATTACATTTTCTTGTATAGATAAATGTGTATTTGTACCATTCTGACATATTTCATATAATGTCTGTGATTGTTTTGTATTATCTTGTGGTATTCCTAAACATTGGTAAACACCGCTTCTTATACACTTTATTGAAGATGGCTTAAACGATTTAGAGGGCGTATAATCGTCCTCTAAATGTTCAAGTGTATAAATATAATCAGACTTAAATTTCTCTGCTAGGTCTGTCTTATCGGCTTTACTATTCTGTATTAGGTCAAATAGTGCTTTACGCCCCAATAGACTTACGTTCCTTTACAATAATAGTAATATCGCCATCTTCTGTTAATTCTTCTTCGGTCTTTTCGATTGATTCCCTGCTATAATTCTTTTCCATAGCATGTTTTTCTACCCAAGCATATAAAAATGACGCAATTTCTTTACTTCCATGTACCTTGAATCCATTTGCACCATCTACAAACTTAATATCATTAATTTCTACTTCTTTATCTAACATAGGCATATCTACACACATATTAGATTCTTCAAAGCTAATAGGAATAACAGTATATGTCTTTTTAGATGCCCCTAGAATCTTCTTTTCATTTTCCATTTCTTCACGCAAACGAAGTTTAAGTGCTTCAATATCATCCCAAATATAACCATTATCTAGCCACATACGATTTCCATCTTCATTATAAACTCTAACCATAAACATAATTATCGCTCCTTATTATCCATTGCACTAATAATATAATATTTCTCTGTGTCTTGTACTTTAATTGCAGTTTTCCCTAGATACAATGTTATTTGTGCGTCCATGCGTCGTAAAACATTTAATAGTTGCTCAATTTTAATTACAACATTTACATCTCCTTTCTGTTTTACTTCGCCACTTATAACTTCTTCTATCGTTTTGTCCTTATTATATATTTTATTATCCTCAAAATATACACAAGGAACATTAAACGCACTTTGAAATATATTTAATCTTTTAATAATATCTTCAAGTTCTTTCGTATTTATCTCTATAATTGTATTATACATATCTGCACTTAAAATAGGTGCAATCATACTTGAAGGAAATTCTTTTGTCTGTTCCATATATATTTGCCCATCATATGTAATATCATCATTTTTATTGTCAAATCTTAATATGCTATTACTTACACAATAAGACATAACTTCAAATGGCAACTTACATATTTGTGCTACCACATTATTATTAATTTCATTTAATGGTAAACTATAATTAGATACAGACATAACAAAGCTATCTGTTGCTATAGTTTTATTATCTATCGTACCATATTTACAGAGTTCAGAATGATTTGTGTCTTTACACAATGCGAACTCCTGCAATTTCTGTACTTTTTTTAAGTTTTCAAGTTGAAATAATTGTACTTCATTCGTAAAATGTATAAGCGGTAATGGTAAACATATTTCATTCCCCACTTCATCAAACTGTATAGGAATCTTATATTTACCATTTCCCTTGAATATAATATGGTCTTTATTTTTCTTTATTTCTATTTCTTCTTTTGTTGTGAGTTTTACAAGTTTATATAGGTCTTGTAAATTTACTACAAAATTATCTATTGGTTCTTCTACATTATGTATAGTACCTATAATCTTTGTAATATTATCTGTTGCTCCTATATGACATTCATTATTGTCTGCATAGATTTCTACAAGATTGGTAATAGGTTTAATGTTTACATATTTAATCATGTTTGTAAGTGTTCCTAATACATCTTGTAATAGCTTTGTTTTTAACTTCATATCTGTATTTCTCCCCGATTCCATGCTTCTACTGCTTTTCTAACACAACTATAAGATAAATTTTGCTCTAAATTACATTTAGGACAAAAACAATTATAATTATACCCTTCACCAAACATATTTTTAATATAAATATTATTATTTCCACATTTAGGGCAAACAATTCTTCCATTTGCCGAAAATATTTCATCTACATTAATCATAGACATTCCCCTATTTTATCCATTTGATAGTTATACCAACCTCTTAATTCATATAATTGTATTTTTGTATCATCACTAAAAACGGGTAAAATCCAATTTCCTCTCCTTGCTTCATTATCAAATATTTCTTTTCTTCTACGCTCATATTCCTCGTTGATAATTTTTACTTTTTTATTTACCATATAAATTCCCCTTTGTATAATATAACACAATCTTTTTTGTATGTCAAGAAAAATTTTATTTTTTGACTAAATTATGATTTTCGTCAAATGATAAGGATTCTCCATACCAATGCTCTGCAATTTCTACATCACAAGACAAAGGCACTAACAAATCGTGTCCTGCATCTTTAGAACACTGTTCAATAAGTTTAGCACATTCATAAGCATGTTCCTTTGGTACACTACACAAAGTTTCATCATGAATAGACATTTGCAATTCACAACCAAGTTCTTGTAAGCGTTTATTATTCATAATATTACGCATTGCTCTTAATGTTATTACAGCCGCACCACCTTGAATACAGAAATTGATAATATTACGGCGTTTATCTGCTTTTATCTTTTCATTATTTTTTATTATTATTCCTTTTTGTTTTGCCATATTTATTATCTTTTCTTTATCCTCACGCCATCGTGCTTGTTGTAATTTACCTAAATATAGATTGGTATAATATTTCTTTGTACTTTCTACATTATCACTAAATTCTATATCAATAGGAAATTCAAATTCATATTGAGGATATAATAATTCGGGTAATCTTCTTCTCCTACCAAACATATTATCAACATATCCCACTTTAATAGCCTTTTCTTCTGTTTCTTTCATCCATTTAGCCATATCGGGATATGCTGTTAATACTGCATCATATATACTTTGTGCTTTTTTTATTCCTTCTTCTGTTGTACCATATCCTAAATCTTCACTTAATGTTTTTACACCTTTGCTATACATTAAAGACAAAGTAACTTTTTTAGCATTACTTCTTCTTTCTTTTCCTTCTTTATTTGTAGTTCCGTCAGCATAATGCTCTAAACATTCTTCATAAGGTAAATTATACATCATAGAAGCTATTTGAGAATAAATATCTAATCCACTATGGAACGCTTCTACAAGTTTTGGGTCTTTAGAAGTAGATGCTAATATACAAGGTTCTTGTTTACTAAAATCACAACTAATATATACTCTATTTTCTCCTGCATAGAACATTTGCCGTATATCTTTTAAATGCGAAGGTATATTTTGTTGATTAGGATTAGACGATGATAGCCTCCCCGTATCTGTGCCTGTAAGATTAAGATTAGAAAATATCTTACCACCATGTAATGTTGCATCTTCTGTTAATTTATCTATAAAACTACCTATAACTTTATCATAGGTCTTTACATTTAATAAACATTGTGCAATAGTTCTTATAGGTTTATTATTAAATTTTTCTAAATGCAAAATAGAATTTATTACATTTTTTCCTGTTCCTGTTGGCTCTTTTCTATATACTACCCCTATTTTAGCTATCTCATAAAATAATACTTTAATTTGTTCGGGACTATTATAGTTCAATGGGTATTCTAATGGCTTTTCTTTATGGGTTTTATTATATTCCATTATATCATCTTTATAAAACTCTAATGCTTTATTAAACTCTTTTTCTGCTTCTTCTTTTAATTTTGTATATTTTATTTTTAATTCTTTTGCTTTCTTAAAATCAAATGGCATACCATATAATTTCATTTGCACTAATACAGGTATCATTGGCAACAATTCTGTATGATATAAATTAGCTACTCTTTCTAATTTATATTCTGCACATTCTTCTGTTCCTGCGGTAAGATACGGTTTCTGAAACATATATAAATCATAAGTCATTTTTGCGTCTTTTGCCGCATAAGACATAAATATATCATAGGGAACATAACAAGCAGGAATCCCATCGAAAAGTTCCCCAAAATAATGTGCTTCTCCCTGCTGATGTACATACTTTATATATAAATCTTTTAGACTATGGCTTTCATTCTCATTTAATGCGTGTCCTGAAACTAATGTGTCCCAATATACATTTAACATTATTCCTGTATTTTGATATATTACTACTAAATCATAATAAGCATTATGAAATATAAGTTTACTATCTTTAATTATATTTAATCCTTCTTTGATTGCTTCTATAGATACTTGTGGCTCTATTTTTTGCTCTGTAATTACACTTATATGTCCTACAGGCACATAAGCAGGCTTTTGAGATTTACTATAAATACACACACCAACTAAATGTGCAAGAATAGAATCTAATGAATCTGTTTCTGTATCTATTGCTATATATTCATCTTCTTTAGCTTTCTTACAATATTCTATCCATTCTTCATCTGTTGTAATTAATTGATAATCATTTATATGTTCACCTAATGTTTCTTTTACTTTTTGTTTTATTGCATTTAATTTAGCTAAAAGACTTGTTCCTTTTAACTTTATTGTAGGCTTTATATCTTTTTGTTCTTTTGTCTTTCGCATTATTGCTTCTATATTATCTGTTGGTCTTTCTTGTAATTTAAATAAAGCCATATAGTTTACACTTCCTCAATACGATTTTTAGCTATATTAAAATAATTAGTATCTTTTTCTATTCCAATAAAATCCCTTCCTAAAGTTCTACAAGCTATTCCTGTCGTACCACTTCCCATAAAAGGGTCTAATACTGTATCTCCCTCATTAGAACTTGCTAATATAAGTTTTTCAAATAGTTCTATTGGCTTTTGTGTTGGATGAAGTTTATTTCTTCCACATGGAAACCTAAAGACAGTATTCTTACAATGTTCATTAAATGTTGCTTTTGGGAATTTACCATATACACAACACTCTATACCACTTAACCAGATTTTATCTCCATTCATAGGACTAGGATTTGTCTTTTCCCATATACAAAGCCTTGTACTCATTTTATTCTGTACCATTGTTTTACGAATATCTGATACTTGCTCTGTACCACAAAATATATAAATACTTCCTTTTGTTACTTTACATAACATATTTACAAGTTCAATTAAATCAAATGTCACAATATCTGCTTTGTCTTTATCTAAATTACGTAGCCCATTAGACTTTCTGTTTACTTCTCCATAAGGTATATCTGTTAAAGTTAAATCTGCTATTTTATATTTATCTTTTAAAATATCAAAACAATCTGCATTATATAGTTCCATAAAATTACTCCTCATTTCGCAGTAATATAAATATTAAATGTTTCTAAATCTAATTTAACAATTATACGTTTATTCATATATCTATATAGTTCTACTACACTACTATAATATGTTTTACGCCGACAAAAAGAGAATCCTAAATCATTTAATACTACTCTTACTGTAGTTAATTCATATAATTTATCAAATCTATCTAATACATATTCTGTACCTCTATGGTCGATTGCTTTATAAATAATATCTTGTATAGTTTCTTTCATGCTAGTATATTCATCCAATACATATCATTCCTTCCTTATACAGCAGAAAAAAGCCCTATATGGGCTTAATTCTGTTAATCAATCCGCGCTACTTCAAGGATTCGCACTTGTGCTTTCCTGCAAGCCTTATAAAGTTCTTTTAGGTCTACTACGTGCTTTATATTTGTAATACCAATCCAATCACCTTTAGCACGGTCTCTAAGATAATAAGATTCAATAACCTTTTCTTTATTTGTCTTTAGTACAAAATGAGAATCACCACATTCATCTTCAACTTTTTCTACTTCGTCCTTAAAATATTCATTTTGTTCCATTGGTTTAAGTTTACAATTATAATCTTTAAATACCCTATCTGTTACTTCACCAAAATCATAAATTCCTTTGAGTTTCTCATAAACATCTTTATTAATAGCTTCATCAAATTCTACCAATGCAATCATTTTTAATCCCTCCACTTGTTTGTCTGCCATATCTCATTGCTCTGTCGAGGTCAGCTTGTGTTTTCGCGCACAAGATTTTTCCTATCGTGTCTTTATTATAGCACAATTCATGTGCAATAGTCAAGGTATTTCTTTGCGCTTTTTGCAAATTAAATACAGCTTTGCTCATACATAATTTCATCTCCTTTAAAATTATTTTCTTCTAATTCCCACGTAGATTTACGAACTAATGCCTTTGGTAATTCATTTGTTTCTTTGATATTATCATCGGGTATATGAAACCTTGTACCATCAATCGGACATTTATATACATTATGATTAAATTCTCTATAAGTATAATCAAAATACTCATCTTCATTAATATCATCTGCTTTAAACCAATTATTACATTTAGGGCATTGTACCCTAGCACAACGAATCCTTTTAGGTTCATATATTACTGCCGCAGTTCCTTCTTCTAACACAATTAATTTTCCCCCTTTACAAAAAATGACTTTAATTCAGCTTTTGTAACATCAAACGAAGCATAAGACGCATCTAACCAAATTCTTCCTTTTCTTGTAAGACAACAATATGGTTGTGTTCTACAAATTGTACCTCTAAAAATTTTATTATGATGCCAATGATGCCCTGTTGGTATAAAATCTTTTACACATATATACGTTATCATATTTATACTTCCTTTTATTATCTTTATTTCATTTCATTTATACTGCTTTAATATCCTTTACATATTCAATAGTACCATCTGCAATCATTTCAAACACAATGTCAATCTTTGCACACATATCCATTTCAGTTTCATCATCTGAATATGCATATACAAACATTTCATTTTCTGCATGAACCGTATTATATGGATTTACCAACAATGAAATACAATTCTCATTATCTTCATTTACAAGTATTAGTTCCCAAATAGCACCGTCCTCCCAATCATGGAGTTTCTTAAATCCATGCTTTTCAAGTTTCTCAAAATCTTTGACAATCAACATTTTAACATCTCCTTTTCTTAACCTTCGATTTGGCGTTGTTTTATCCTTCGATTTGTCTATATAATAACATAATTTTTCTTATTTGTCAATACGTAAAATTAAAAAAGTGGAGATTTTTTTTAATCCCCACTTTTGTATCTTATATTAAAAACCGTGATTGCTCCTACGATTGCGCGGCTTTACTTCTTCTTCCTTTGTTTCTTCCTTTTCTTCCTTATTACTCCCCAAAGAAGGATAAACAGAAGGATTTTCAAGAAACATCTCTACTTGCTCTGCTGTCCAAGTACGAATCAAAGAATCAGTACGACCACAAATATCATCTGCCTTGACTTCAAAATCAGATTTAAGGTCATCAATAGACTTTGTAGCAAGTTCATAAAGTTCACTTGACTTATCTGTTACTGACTTTTCATCAAAGTCCTTCTTTGCTTCATACAAATTATAGGAAACACGTGTGTCCCCCTTCTTACCAGCACGTTCGATTTCAACCATATTATTAAGGTCATTACGCTTAATAAATGGTGCGAGTGTATTCTTATAATAATTTGTACTGCGTGTAAATACTTTATATTGTGGCTTTACACTACCATCTACATCATATGCCGCAATAAGAGGAAGATAAATATTATCCCTTGCCCTTGATACTAATGGCATCTTTTCATCAGTATGGTTTACGGCTTCTTTACATAAAGGACAATTATCACCAAGACAATCTACTTGAATAAGATAAGACTGTCCCCCCTTTGAAGTCATACGAATCATATGTACTGCGTGTACTTCAATATCATTTGGGTCATTAAATAGAAAGCGTACAATATTACTTTCTCCGTCATTCTTCAAGAAAAATTCATTGATAAAATTGAAATTGCTACGATTCTCTGCTCTTGTCTGTGCTTCATTTAATGTCATTCTCATAATTAATTACCTCTTTCTTCTATTTCTTTTTCTTCTTCTACTTCTAGTTGTGTAATACTGATATTAGATTTAGTTTCAAATTCATCTGACATTTCATCTTCACCTAATGCCTCTCTAAATGTTTTGAGAAGTTCTGCTTCAAGGCGAGATTTAATTTCAGAAATATTAGGATGTGTATAGTTCTTTAACTTCATATCCAATTCAATTTCCACTTTCATTTTTGCTGTAATCATTCATAAATTCCTCTTTTGTTTGTATTACTATTCTTCTCATATATTCTTCTTTGTCTAACGTAGCTAAGTCATTAATATCAATTCCTTTCTCTTTTATTTTATGTACTAAAAGCAAATGAGTATTTTCAAGTGCTTTTATTAGCTTAAAATTACCATGACTTCCTGCACTGTCATTATCCATACATAAAATATATTTCTTATATGGAAGATGTTTAAGTAATTTATATTGTTCTTTTGAACCTGTACCTAATAGTGCAATAGATGGTAAGCCCCATTTTTCTAATGTAATTGCATTTAACATACTTTCGCATATATACAGTACATTTGTATCTGCATGATATTTTTGTGCTTCATATATGCCGTATAAAGTTTTATTTGTACCATAGTCATAATGATATAATTTATGTTTTATTGCTCTACGTGCTACAAATAATGTATTACCATTTATATCACGCACAGGAAATGTTATACATTCAAACGGTTTAGATTTTTCATTTAGTCTAAAAGATTTATCATACCCTATATCATATTTTTCTATTAGTTCATCTGTTAATCCACGTTTATACATATAAGGATGAATATATCTATATTGCTCTAATTCTTCTTCTGATATATATTTTATTTCTTGTGTTTCATGTTCCTGTAGTTTCTTAAAATATTTATCTCTTTGCTCTACTTCAAAATTAGCATAATGGTCTAGTAACCATTTACGACCATATTCTCCCTTATCATTTTTGCCGAAACAAAAAGATATAAGAGAATCAATAGTCATTTTAGACTTACAGCTAAAACAATACATAAATCCTGCGGGAATAACTTTATCTCCTTTATGCTTTTCTCTTGTTGTTATACTAGCACTAGGATGTTGTTCCTTACCATTATTATGTACAGGACAAGAAATAATAATATCGCTATAAGAATGGGGCGGTTTAATGGTATGAAGTAAATGACTACCACTATATTTTAATTCTGCCTGTAAATCCAACAAAATCTGATATATTGGAGTTAAAATTAAATTTCCATTTACTTCTATCATCTTTACCGCCCCTATTATAGCACATAAAATTTTATTAGTCAAGAGTTATTTTTGATTTTTCTGCGTGTTTGCATTTTGTGTAATCTTTATAGTCGCATAAATGACACCTATATTCACACGGTTCTTTTGTACATTCATAACAACATACATCAAGGTCACAATCTTTTGCAACTATATTACAATACTGTGGTGGTGTATAACCAATCATATAATCACCTACCTTATAATTTATTTATCCTTAAAATAATTCTGATTTTGTTGCTTTAATCTTATCAATTACAAACTTATGTAAAATCCTAAAATCTATCTTTGGTTCTTTATATTTCCTTACCATATTGAAACATTCTTCTGTAATAAAAGTATGCCAAAAGATACCTAAAAATCTAGGAATACATTTAGAATCCCATTTACCGCCATTATCATTTAAAATCTTATTGTATTCTTTTTCAATAAGTTCGGGAGTACATAAATCATTAGTTATCTTTTCTTCAATACTATCTACGTCCATAGGTAATTTAGCTTTATGTGCTATCTTAAATGCACTTCTAACTATCTTAGCCCATGTAATACGTCCATACTGATTACAAAAGTCAACACGCTTTATAACGATTCCCTCGCCAGGCTTATTATCTTTCATAAGATATGTACATTTATCAACATATTCTTGTACTTCTTCTTCTGTAGGGCTATCAAGTTTAGCCAACAAAGGAATATATTTAATATCAAATTCTTCAAGCAAAGGTACATATTCTTCGTATGTAAGATAACGCATTTTACCTTCTTCATTATATTCAATTACATCAAAGATATATATCTTTCTCCATGCGTCATCTTCATAATCTTTAATGCTATTTTTTATTAACCACTCACCATAAAGCCTATGATTAGGATGTTTCCTAAGATATTGTTCAAATTTAGGCTGACTTATTACATACGCCATACAACCTTGATTATCCTCTATAAGTGTTAATGCGCGATTACGTGAACCTACTTTAAGTTCTCCATCATCATTCAAATATATAGTTGCATTAGAATTATGTACTAAAACACAATTTGCAAAGTAATTATGATTATCTTCTACTTCAATATCATACTTCCAAAAAGACTTATTTACACTTCCAAATCTATGTTTTCTAAACGTATCTTTTGAAATAGATTCTATAGATACAATATTATTTTCCAATATAATAATATCTGAACTTGTATCTACTTTATAATCATATTTTCCTCTATATTCTTCTGGTAATTTATATTGCATAGAAGGAATAACATACTTACAAATATCAGAAAAAAACTTTTCTGCTGATTCTTGCATTAAACTAAGAAAATAAAATGTCTTTCCTGTAGATTTTTTAGTAGAAGAATGAATATGAAACTTATATCCGCGAGAAGCCAAAAACTGCTGAAAAATAAGATTTTCTTCATAAGTATAACCCTGTGTATGTAACATGGCAGTATCGTGTCCTACACGCTTAGTTAAACTACCATCGTCCATATACCACATAGCAATACCTAAACTATCAAGTTCTTGTAACCAATCTAAAGAAATAATTTTCTTTTTATTATGAAAAACTTTTTTATAAATAATTTCAGTAGCTTTATTTATTGTACTAACTGCTCGATATTTAGTAGCATCTTCAACATATCCATTAACGTGTTCTTGTTTTGAAAAAGTACCACCTAAAACATCTGCCTTAAATTTGGCGTGTTCTTTTTGTTTTTCTCCATATGTAAATGAAATACCATGATTACACCCTTCCTTTAATTTAGATGGACAAGGCGAACCATCACCCAAAAACCCACTTAATAATGCTTGCTTTGCTCCATGTGAAATGTCTCTAACAGCAATTAAAACAACATCATCAACTAAAAGATTTTCTGCTGATATTTCTACAATTTTATTATTCCTCTTAACAAAAACATTATGATTTTTAGTAATATAAATAGAATTATGTCTTGATTGTTTACCGTTTACAATAGGACGCATACTTTTAATTGTAATTTTTAACCAATTATTCGCTGTTTCTTCTGAAACTTCTTGTTTATATTTATAAACATTTAATACTTTCTTTTCTTCAATACACTTTTTATCAAAATTATATGACAAAACCCTATCTCCAATTTGTATATCTTTAATAAGTTTTGTATCTCCATTTTCCATTGCTATATTCGTTACAGCAGAAAAACAACCATCTAGTTTCGGAAAAATATAAACTGTACCATTCAAAATACCCTCTGTTTCAGAATCATTTAGCTTACAAATATGTTGGTATCGTTCATATTTCATATGTATCGCTCCTTATACTTCATTAAACATAATCTTAAATGTTTCTTCATCCATTACATGAATACCATCGTGTAATTTAATTACATAATCATCTACTTTTATATGTAATGGAATACTATCTTTATCTCTCTTGTAATATAATTCTGTCGGGGGCAAAAATGGTTTCTCTGCATAGAAATATAGTTTTCCTAATTGATATAAATATACCGCCCAATCGGGTACAATCCATTTTCCCTTATTATCCATTAAGTCCCCTTGATATTGAAATGCACAAAATTCATGTATTACAGGTCTATAAACCATATATATTACCCCCTTTCTTCTTAGAGTTCATCTATGGTGTACCATCCACAATTTCTACATTTACATATAGTAAGTTCATCATAATGCTCCTGTAATTTATATTGTGGATAATTACCATATTGTTCATTATCAAAATTTACATCGTGTACTTTAGCTATATTAAACAGTCTGCTACCACACATAGGACAAGTAAAATGAAACCTAGTATTTTGAAAAGCATTTACAAAATCTAATGCTTCTTTTAATCTTTTTACTCTTTCTTTATCTTCTTTGAATATACTTGTATGTAATGCTTCATTATATTCTTGTGCTATTGTTTTTACTACAGTCTGTCTAATCTTCTTCCACTTACTCCATGTGCCGCCTTTAATATTCATTATTTATCAACTCTTACAAAATGATAAAAACATACATGAGAACCATAATCCCACCATACTTCATTTTCATCTTGTGTTTCTCTTACATATGGCGGTTCAAAGTTATTTTGTTTCCACCAATCTAATACACTTTGTTTTGCTTCTTGTAATGTATTAAATTTACCATGTTTCTTTGTTACTTTTTTATGGTTTTCATATCCTGTCCACTGTACTTCATACATAATAATTATCTCCTTATATATTATTCTGATTTCTTCTTTCTACCGCGCTTTTTCTTTGGTGCTTCTTCCTTTACTTCTTCTGTATGTTCTTCTATATGTTCTTCAACTTTAGGCTGTTCTTCATATTTCTTTACAAGTTCTTCCTTAAATTCTCCATTATCAATTTCTTCTAGTGTTCCCTTTCCACCACAATAGAAACAATCTTCTAACATCTTACCAAACACTGCACCACATTTACTACACTTAATCATACGTATCACTCCTTAAAATATTGTTTTAAATTGTTCTTTAGTTTGTTCTAATTCCTCTTTAGAAGTCTCATTATTCTTTAAGTCCTCTAAATCGGGTATAAAGTCCATTGTCATTCTATTAAAATCAAAAGCATATATCCATTCTTTACCTTCTATACCATATCTATTTTTAACAGTACAAAGTTTAATTGCACTTGCTACTTTATTTATTGATATGATTCTTGTTGCCGCTTGTGTTACTTGATAAGAATTATATACACTTTCACTATCGCTTATTGTTTCTTCTTCGTTACCTTTCTTTTCATGTGACCTTCTTCTTGCTTGTATAGCACAAACAATAGGTATCTTAAATTCTTTAGACAACTGAAATAACTGTCTTGCGGCTTCACCCATACATTCTGATAATGTTAATTTCTTTGTATCTCCATCGGGTATTACATATACAAGACCATCAATGAATAATATATCTAATTGCTTTGATAATATAAAATTTCTACACTGACTGATTGTAACAGTTCCTTTTACAAAATCATCTGTATCTGCTACAAATATATGTTTATCTGATTGCATAATCTTATCAAAGTATTCTTTATATCCATCTACCTTTAATCCTGTATTTAATGCTGTATTGGAAAAATGTTCATTACAGCTATCTATTCTTAATGCAAATCTTTCTTTAGACAATTCGGGGGAAACAACCCCTACTCTATACCCTAAATTGCTTGCGTGTGCTACACTCATAGCTACGCATTGACTTTTGCCAACACCAGATTTTGCTAACCACAAGAATAATTCTTCTCCACGTTGATACCCATATAATGTATCATTAAGTTCTTGAAAAGGCAAAGGAATATAGTTTGTATCAAAGTTATTCTGCCTATCCAAATATTCTTGGTATCTTTTATCATTGTGCATTATATCAGTACAACTAAATTCTACTTGTGGTCTTAATGCATCTATATTAGCTAATAGAAATTCTGCTCCTGCTGTAGCATCTTGTTCAAATATTTCTGTACTATGATTAAGAATATGTACTGCTCTCCTAAATAATGCTTGTTCTCTTAATGCGTCTACTATAGAACTAATAGGCTGTGACACATTAAAATAGTCAAATTTTGGAAATTTAGCGGTAAATGTTTCTTTATCGGGTACAGAATGATATTTCTCATAAAACTCTTTTATATATTCATATTCCTCTTTTGCTTGCGTAAAATGTTCATCAGATAACATATTATCTGTAAAAAAGGAATAATTCTTATCTTCCAAAACTTTATTAAGTAATTGATATTCTGATATACTCAATAGAATTACTCCTTTCGCTTATATTCTGACGTACTTTCTCTACGCCCTGCCCCTTTTAATTCTATTACTATGTCTGATAATATTCTGTCTGCTATTCGCGCACCTAATAATAATTCTAAATTATCAGGACTAATATTAGATGTATATAATGTGGCTAATCCTTTACTATATCTTGTATCTATCACACTTGATAATACAGACATATCATAATTAGAAGGATTAACAGCACCTATATCATCTATAATGCATAAAGGTCTTTCTGATAAATTCTTTATATGTTCTATACGTTCTTGGCTCTTAAATTCTTTAGCCATTAGAACAAAAGAAGGAGCATATTCAAACCATGCTAAATCTTTATATCCGTTTCCATAACACATTACAGCAAGATATGTATTCATTATCTTTGTAACCCATTGGCTCTTACCAACCCCACATTGGTTACTCCATAAATATAATGTACGACCTTGCTCTGTAAATAATTCTATATCTAACTGTATATCCTTTAATGTATTAAATGCTTCTAAATCTATTTTTTCGGGATATAGTGTTTTCTTTTTCTTAAATTCATCGGGTATATTAGATGTATTTATAAGATAATCAAATTCTGACCTAATAGGACAAGAAGAATCACAACCTATATTCTTTTCCCTCGGACAGTTATCTTTGAACCAACAATTTTCATTATAGGTATATTGGTATTCCAAAACTATCACCTACTTTCACTTCTTGCCTATTATAGCACAAAAGAAAGGGCTTGTCAAGCCAACAAGCCCATATTTTTTTATTCTTTTTCAAAATCATGGTCGGACAAATCTACATAATCCCCGTTTTCAAGTCGTACAATTTCCGCACCATCCCCATATTTTGTATATTCTCCTTTAATATGTTCGTGATTAAGAATATGAACTTCATCACCGTCTTTAAGTTCATTTCCCCAAAAATCTTCATGTGCGTATACCACATTTGGCGATAGCAATGTTATCATGCAATACATTAGCCAAAATAATTCCAATATGTAATGGATTAATGATATTTTCACGACACAATACCTCCGATTTTTCATCAAATATAAATGTCTTATACTTACAAATATCTAAAATATTATTGTCTAAAACATTAGTCTTTGAAACAAACTTAAATATATCATTAAATTTTATATTATTTTTTCTTCTAATATATTCATTAATATATTTATTTACAATATCTTCTACAAATACAGGATATTTTTCATGTACAAGTTCTAACATTTTGTAAGCAATATCTCTTATATCAGATTGTGCATGAGAATCTAAACGAAGTTTAAGAAAATGTCTTAATGCTCTCATATTCATTTGCATTACTAAATGTGTAGCAGTACATTGTGGTAATACACTTCTTGCTGTTTCGGGCTTTGCTCCTTTTTCTAATAGAACAAAATATGCCGCTTCTGCCGCAAGACAAGATGCTCTCCATGTGTCATATAATTCATTAGTCATATCATAAGGCACAATAAAGTTTACACTATTGTTAAAAACATCTTTATTATATGAACAATATCTCATTGATTCTTGGCAATATGAAGTACCAATACGATGTCTTACAATTTGATGTGAAATTGCGCGGTCACATACAATCATAAATTCAAGATTAGCAAATTCAATAGTTCCTTCATGACCGCTTTTAATCAAAGCACGAATCATAGGCTCTGCACTATTATCTGTAATCTTATCTTGTGACCTATAACAATTCCTTGCCGCTTGTTCTACATTTGAAAGTAATGTTTCATATTTTGGGGGATTGATAAGTTCTACACTACGTTCTAATACATTCATATATTACACCTTACTTTCTTCTTTTAATTCTTCTTCGTGCTTATCTAATAGTTCTATTGCTTTTGCAATAATAGAAGTTTCATTATATGTTCCTTTTTCATATTCATTATAAGACTTCATAAAACCATGATGTGTACGAACAATACTATCTGTTACTATATAACTATTTTCTTCCCTATCTGTCATTATATGTAGCACACAAGCGTCTTTAGTATTTATATCAAATGCTTCTATATACATATAATAATCTTGTTCATTTAATTTTTCATAATGCTCTAGGTCAAGATTGTATTGTAAATAATTTATCTTTACAATAGGAACTGTATTTGCTTCACATATATTCAAAAATGAAAATAAGGCGCAAATAAAAGTAAATAGATATTTCATTATACCACGCTCCTTTTATAGTTTTTCATAGAATAATTTAGCTTCTTCTTCTGTTGCTTTTTTACCAACATACTTAAAAGCATAACATGGTCTTGTATCTAATTTATATGTTTCCATACCTTTAGCTTTATCTTGTTTCTTCCTTGAATGTGATGTTTCCTGCCATATATCTTTATGATTTAATCCATATAATCCAATAGCAGGGTGCATTGTTCTTCCATATAATTTACCATCTTCTTTTGCAGTAACTAAACTTCCAAAATAATTCCTTAATGCTATTCCTATTCCTAGCCCTTGATAATCTGGTAATACTACTACTCTACTTATACGCCAACCATTCTTAAAATGTCCACTAGGTTGAGGAAGTATAGCGATAAATCCTACAGGCTTATCGTCCCAATATGCCATAAAACATTTTGCGGCTTTATTAAGGTCTGCACTTAAATAGTGATGGTGTTTGAATAGCTCCCACGCTTCATATTTAACTCTGCATATTTTGAGATTGATTTTAGGTCTACAAAGACAACCTCTTGGATATTTAGTTACATTATCAGCAGGATTATACGCCCAATCGGGCAATAACCACTCAATAATGTCTGTATGACAACTTGCAAATACTACCTTAATATTCTTTTTCTTAATATATTTTTGTACAGAATTAGAAAGTGCTTTAGCTACATTTCTATCTACGACACTTGTAAATTCATCTATTACTGTTATATCATCTTTTAATGCAAGTTTAATAGCTATATCTGCTCTTGCTTTTTCTCCTGTACTTAAACAATTATAAGGACGTACCCAACAAGGAATAGTATTTAATCCTACTGCACATAATAGTTCAGACGCTTCTTGTGGCTCTACCATACTAAAATTAGAAATAATAGAAATATTATTATCCCATACAAAAGGTTTATATGCTCCAAATTTTTCTCTAAGTAGTGTAGATTTTCCTACTCCGCTTGCTCCATATATTAGCCCTATATTCCATTCTTCGGGCAAAGAAATGGTGTCATTTACTTCTACAATACTATATTCTGTATGTGGAATATCAAATGACCTTTCTGCTATTTCTGTATATTTATCATGTACAATAGGTGTTTTTAATGTTATCATTTTTTACCTGTACTTCCTACGCCACCTGTGCGTTCTTCTGTTACATTATCATCAAAAGTTGTATAGTATTTAGTAAAAATACCTTGTGCTACTTTATCATATGGTTTAATAATATAATCTTTATCAGATGTATTATATAATGCTATAATAATTTCTCCTTCATTATCTTCATTATTATAATAATCACTATCAATTACACCTACATTATTACATAACATAAGACCATGTTTAATTGCCATAGAACTTCTAATATATATAAGCAATACTAAATCATCATACATTTGTGCTTTAATTCCTGTATGAATCTTAGCTGTACCATGTGCAGGAACTAATATAGTTTTATGTGTATTATAAAAATCATATCCTGCACTACCTTTTGTTGCTCTCTTTGGAATTGTAGCAATATCTTCATAACCCTTACATTTTTCAAATTTAATCATGTTTTATCCTTCTTTCATTTGCTTTATGATTTTCTTTGCACATTCAACAGCTTCTTCTTTTGTTTTAAAAATTAAGCCATTTTTAAACATTTCATTGGTGTGTTCGTCATCATAAATATATTCAGTATAATCATACAAATCATTATATTGAAAAGCAGGAAAATATACCCTATCACCGTCTTTAGGCATCCACTTTTTCATAAATGTACCCTCTTTAATCATCTTAAAAAATGCTGTTAATGAATATGCAAAGGCTACACGCCAATCTTCTATTGCATCGTCATATACCATTAATCCACTATCGGCTGTAAATTTATAACGACAATTACTCCTGTTATCATAAAATTCTTCATCTAATTCTATGCCAACAAGTTTAGCAAAATCTTCTACTATGTTAGGATTATAAATAGTATTTGTATTGTTATTCATATCTTCAAACATCCAATCTTGCCAATACCACTGACCATCATCTTCTAAAATATTATAATTATAATTATAATTATCAAAATCTACTTGCTTGATTGTTATTTCTTGACCACAAAATTTTATCATATCACTTACAAAAGTATTATTACCATCTTCATGTTCAAAAGCACCAAGAAAATTTTTCCTACAATTTGTTTCAAACCATTCTTTAGTATGTACTTTAACTTTATCTCCTACCTTATACTTCATTTTTATCTCTCCTTTATACTAAAATCAACATTACAATAAATGTAATTACTGCTACAGGAATACTTGATTGTCCAATATAAGGAATTATACCCAACAAAAACCCTTGCCAAAATACTACTGTTGGTGCTTTACCAAAGAACACTAACCACGAATTTAGTGCATAAGGAAAACAAAATCCTCCTATAATACCAAATATACTTAATACAATAATTATAGGTAAAATTCCTAAACTAAATAATGCTAATCCTAATTTAAATAATTCTTTCATATTTTTCGCTCCTTTTTATTTTTCTTGTATTATAGCACTCTTATTTTTGTTTGTCAATAGAAAAAAGGCAGGAAAATTAAATTCCCTGCCACTTTTTTATTTCTTTTCAAAATCCTCACATACTTCATGTAATGCTTCTGTTAATCTATTATAATGTTTTGCACAAGATAAACCCCAATCATTACCACCAAGATAATATTTACAATTATAACATATAGGTACATTACTTAAATCTTTATTTATAAGATAACATAATTCACTAAATATAATTTCATGTGTTAATGCACATTGAAAACCTATACGCCCCATTATTTTTACATCACCTTGATAGTATCTACAATCTCTACAAGTCATTTTATATCTCCTTAAATTTTCTATTTAATTTCTAAAAGATTCTAAATCACACATACCTACACACATAGGCGAACTACATTCGTCCTTTATAATACAAACATATCTTGTATGATTCCACCCAATTCTATCATCTTTATATTCATGTGTATCTATTATAACAGATACATTATGATAAAATTTTTCCCAATCATTTTTAACATAAGCAATTAAATCTTCTTCGGACTTAAATATTTTTAATTCTTCCATTGCATCACACAATAAACTTCTATGAGGTCTATATACAATACCTTTTATATTGTCTGACATAATTTATCTAACCCCTTTTATTATCAATCACAACGACTATAACCACAAGTACACGATGCACATTTCCCTTCAAGTCTAAGGGTTCTCTGACCACACTCTGGACATTCATATAACCCATCTTCTGATTCTTCTTTTACTTCTTCTACAATCATAGATGTTTTATCTTTATCATTATATGCTTTTTCTAATGCTTTTGCAATAGCATTACCGCAAGAAAGTTCTATATCCATTTCACCTTTTTTACGTAATGCTTGGCAAGCAGGACAAGATACGGCTCTAAGTTCTTCTATTATTTTTTCTACTTTCATTCCACTTCTTAATGCCGCAGAAGTAAGCCTACATAGACTACTAATATTACTTGTACAACCACCTGTAATATTTGCGAATACTTCAAAAACATCTCCTTCATCTGTTTTATTAACAGTAAGATACATTTTTGAACAAGCTGTCTTTAATTTATAAGTTTTACCACTTACTTCTTTTACTCCGCGCCTACTAATTGGTTCTATACTATCATACTTAAATGTATTAGTTTCTTCTTTTTTAGAATCTACACCTAATAAATTCCCACGTTTACAACCATCTACAAAAACAGTTAATCCTTTTAATTTTTGTTTCCAACCATTCATATAAATATCATAAATTGTTTTCCATGATGTATCATGTGGTAGATTTATTGTAGAAGAAATACTACCATCTGTATATTCTTGTATAGTAGATTGTACTGCAATACGCATTAACGGTTCAATATCTTCACTTTCTACTACCCAATCAAATTTTTCTTTAATTTCTTCATTAGATAAAGTTAATGGTAAATTATGATATTTAAGTAAATCTTCAATACTATGTGCAAATACTCTAAATATAATATTTTTATCTTCTCCTGCGTGTGTTGTTCTATCATACCCGCACTTAAATAATGGCTCTATTCCACCACTAAAACGCCCCATAAATAAACTTAATGTACCTGTAGGAGCAATTACAATAAGAGTACCGTTCCTTAATCCTGTTCGTTCAATCTTATTATATAAATCCATATTATTAAATTTAAGTGCCTGTATAATAGGAGACTTCTTTTGCTTTTCCCAATTATACTTTCCAAATGCGCCTTTTTGTTCTGCTAAATTACTTGATTCATCTAATGCAATTATATTCATAAAATCAAATATTTCTGACATAAGTTCTATGGATTCTTTACTTCCGTATTTAATTTTAAGTGCTACAAACATATCAGCTAATCCAAATACACCCAATCCAATAGAACGCCAATCATCAATACAACTTCTATTCATATCTAATGGTTGCATTTCATACCCATAATCAAGTGTTTGGTCTAATACATTTACACCTAAACGAATAAGTTTTTCAAACTTTTCATAATTTATATGTGCATTATCTGTAAATTTATCTTCTACTATATTATATAAGTTAATACTACCAAGATTACATGAATTTCCTGCTATACCAAAGAACTCTGAACATGGGTTGCTTGTTTCTATAATATATTCGGGATAACCACTTAATAAATGATAATCTTTAACCCTATCTATATAACATATGCCTGGGTCTCCCCAATCAGCATTAACTTTACAAAATTCTTCAAAAAATTGTCTTGCATTTATAGTTTTCTTTATTTCTTCTCCTGTAGATTCTACTTTGAAATAAAGTTCATATTCTTTATTTTGTTCTACTGCTTCAAAAAAATCTTCATGAAACTTTATGCTAATATTCATAGCACTAAGTTTTTCACCGTTGGCTTTTATATGTAAAAATTCTTCTATATCGGGATGTTTACAATCAAGCATAACCATCATTGCCATATGTCTTAAAGATTGTCCGATAAGTTCTCCTGTCTGATTATATTTATGTAAACAAAATGCTACACCATCAGAATATCTTGCACTATTATTTATCTTTGAACCCTTTGGTCTAATATGGTCTAATGCTACTCCTACACCACCACCCATAGAACCTATCTTAGACATTTCATAGTCAACTTCATTTATTGATTTAAGGTCATCTAATGGACTTGTAACTACATAACAGTTGGAGCAGGATAACTTTTTATTACTATTTTTCATTCCTGCCGCATATAATGTTCTACCCGCAGGACATAAATCTGCATTATATAAAGCATTTTTAACATCTTCTCTTATATCTTCACTATATATACTTGATACTCTATTTATTAAGTCATCAAATGTATTTTCATTTTCATGTAAATACTTCTTATGTAATATTGCCTGTGTTATTTCATCATCATACCAATTCTTTTCTCTATTTCCGTCCAAGAAACTTACCTCCCTTAAAATCCTTGATTAACTATATGTATCTCTTTTTTAGTCCTATATACATTTTGTGTACTTATATTATTTTTATTATTCTTATATGCTAGTTGTCTATAACCCTTTATTGTACAATTTCTTACTTGATTTGCTCTTTCATTTTCGGGTATATCTTGTAATATTTCTAATTGCATTTTCCAACTTATTCTTGTTGGTAAATTATGCTGTTGTCTACGTGAAGCTAAATAATTCTTTATTTCTCCCATTAATACATTATCTTTGCCAAACATTAATTCTGCCATTTGTATTAGATTTGGCTCTTTCTTTGGCTTTTCATTAAAACTATAATTGCCAAATAATCCCATATAAATACACCTTCCTATTATATAGACTAAAAAGGAGCATAGTTTCCTATGCCCCGAAAATTGCTCTTTCCTCGCAATTCTCCGTGTATATCTTCCTACGCGATTAGTCTGCATATACCCCGTTTTGATATATTATAGCACAGAAAACTATGAATGTCAATTTTATGTTACACGACAAATGTAAAGATAAATGTTTATTATTTTATTCTATACTTTGTTTTGCATCTTCAAATTGATTATCTACTTCTGTATTAGCTTTCTGCCATAGTTTTGCTATACGTTCATCTACTTCTGATTGTTTTAGTCCACTTGTATCTGATTCTAATGTACATTCAAATGTAAAGAAGTCATTATAACCAAACTTTGCACTTCTTCTTGATGATATTGATACTTTTGTAATATTTAAGTCAGTCTCTTTTTTCTTTGGCATCAAAAGCCCTCCTTATCTGTAATTCCTCTAACAATGTAATAATATTTCCATACATATATACTTCTTTTGGTTCTTTTGCAAATCTTTTATATTCTTCTACTTGCTTTAATGTTTCATTAAGTGATATAGACATAAGTATATCTCCTTATCCTTCAACATCATCTTCTACTTTTATATGCATATCTTCGGTTTCCATACCAAATATTGCTCCCCATATAAAAATGGTTGCTTCTTTACCATTAAAATCTTCTCTTACTACCTTTGAATAACATCTATCCATAAGGTCTAATAGTTTATCTTTTTCAATTACTGCCTTATAAAAATAAGATTGTGATAAAATATCTTTTTCCATAAGTATATCTCCTTATTTCTTCTTAAAGCTAATAACACTTGAAGTTTTAGTAGTATAACAATCTGCAAACAAAGCACCATCAATTTCACCACTACGGATTGCTTCTTCAAGTTTATCTTCGTCTACAATCTGCTTCAAAAGCCATTTTGCCTTTGCTTTAAGTACAACTGCTACAGCCTTTTCTTGATTCAACGTAGGCTTATTACGCTCACTGATAGTTGCCGTGAATGTAGTTCCTTCAAGTTTCATAAGGTCATTGTCTTTAGCATAGGCTTTGAGTTCATTCTTTGCACTTTCAAGTTCTTTTTGAAGATTATTGTAGGTTACGTTTTGAAGTGCCGTTTCATCAATAAACTTCTTCGTGATTTTCTTTGCCGCCATTTGTAACATCTCCTTTTTATTTTTGTATGGCTCTTTTGATTTGTCTATATAATATCATAAAAAATCACGTTTGTCAAGAAAAATTTTTCATTCCAATAAATGTAATACTTGTGCTATATTACTTAACTTATATGATAATATTTCTATATTTTCTGCATGACGCTTTTTTTGTATATTACTTTGTGCTACACAATACCATTCGTATTCCCTTCGAAGTTCTTCAAAAGTATCATCTAATTTTTCTTGATGTGTTTCTTTTACAGTAGATATAATATTATCTAACATAATATATTCTCCTATTCACTATATACTTTTATTGTTTTATATTGTACTCCAAAATCAAAACACGCATCAATAGAATCCATATAAATATCTACTACGCCACTTTCGCCAACCCTATCGCAGACAGTATATATTACACCATCTATTTCTACTTTAGTTCCTAATGGTACATCATTATAAGCTACAGCCCCAACTCTAACCCTAGACCCATCTGCCATTGTATCTGACGGACAAAAATTATCATTTTCATTATAAGCAGTACATTTAACATCTACATAATAAAAACTTTCACCTAAATGTTTCTCAATTTCTTTATGTTCTGCTTCTGCATATTTAATTTCTTCTACTTCTACTACAGCCAATTCTTTTGACTGTAGCTTTTCAATAATTTCTTCTAGTTCTTTATTTGCACCTTTAATTGCAATATTTAACTCATTTATAATTCTATCTTGTTCTTGTAGCTTTTGTGTAGCTTCTGTATTTATATTATGTGATACATTAAGATTGTATGCTAATATTACATTTACCCCTAATAATATTGCTGTTAAAATTTTATAAATCAATATAATCAACCCTTTCTTATTTTTATCCATCTAATAACCACTCTAATACTTTTTTATCTTTTAAGTTATATTGCTTATCTACAATAGCTTCTGAAATATGTTTCTTTTTCATCATAATTTTATGTACTCTTTCATCTATTGTATCTTTTGCAATAAGTGATATAATTGTTACTTTATTTTTCTGTCCAATACGATATATTCTATCTGCCGCCTGTTCATAAGCCGCATTAGTATATGGTTCGTCTACAAATATAGCAAATGTAGCAGAGGTTAATGTTAATCCTGTTCCTGCCGCCGAAATAGTTGCAATAAGAATTTTACAATCATCATTTTCCATAAATTTATCTTGCTGTGATTTTCTATCCTTTATTGCTCCTGTAATAACAGCAGGATTGTATTCTTTATATCGTGCTACAAGCCTATCTGCTACTGTAGTCCAATTACTAAATACAATAGCTTTCTGACCTCTTGAAGTAATTTCCTGCAACAAATAATCAAGTCTTTCAAACTTTGCAGATTCATTAACAGAAGAACTCAAAATAGATGTATCTGCTGTCGCTTGCCTTAACCTTGTAAGCTGACTTAATGGATTAGGACTTAACATAATATTATCTATATCTTCCATGATTGTTTTTAGTACATCATTATATAGCTTTCTTTGTTTTGTTCCTAATTCTACATAATCAACTTGATATACCTTATCTGGCAAGTCTAATGTTTCTTCTTTTGTTCTTCTAAGACTTACCATATTTAATTTTTTCTGTAGTTCATCTAAATGCTTATATCCAACAATATTATATCCCCCAAAACCACCATAAATACAATATCTATACTTAAAATTAGTGTAATTTGCTTTCTCACCGTCTACTACTTTAAGCGGAACATAAGCATCTAATGGACTATTTGACAATAATGTACCTGTTAATCCATATACATATTTTGCATATTTACTAACATTAATAAATCCCTTTGATTGCTGTGCTTGCGGAGTTTTAACATGGTCTATCTCGTCGCACACAATCATTTCAATAGTTCCATTTTGCACAAGTTTCTTTAATTCCTCTGTAATAGTTTTATCTCTTAATGTTTCTATATTTGTAATAATAAAAAACTCATTAAGATTTTTAAGGTCATCTAATTTATCTTTATTTGATTTTACTTCCCATTTACCTTTTTTATTCTGCCGATTCCCAAGTACCATAGAATCCATGCCTGTATGAATTTTAATTTCATCTTGCCAATTATATTTAATTGAATTTACACCGCACACAATCAAACAATGCTTAATTTTATTAAGTTCTTTTCTCTTTAGTGCTACAGTAATTGCACAAGCCGTCTTGCCCAGCCCCATCTCCCACAAAAGAAGGAACTTATCAAAATTCATCATTTCATTAAATCCTTCTTCTTGAAAAGGATATAATTGTGTCTTTAATCCTTTAGGTAAATCAAAATGTTTCTCTATAATCTTCTCCCCATATTTCTTATTATCAATAGGAGTTCCAATAACATTAAATTCTTCATTTGGTAGTGCTTCTTTTAATACAGGTAGACTATCATAAGATAAATGCCATTCTTTATTCTTTGCGTCCCAAAATCTATCGGGAATTGTTCTGATTACATTTACTATTTCTTGTTTGTATCTAAATGTTACTACTATTTCTTGTGGACAAGCTAATTTCTTTGGTTCTATATATTTTACATTAATCATAAATATTTCTCCAATTCTTTCTTTGCTTCTTTTATATCTTTATATAATTCTTCTATTTGCCAATTAACTTCTTTTATATCATCAGCTTTTTGCATTATATTATTTATTGTATCATTTTTTGACATTATGTATTTTAATAATACACATTTAGCAGAAAAAGCATATTGACATAAATTACCACATAAATCTTCTTCATACACAATTAATATTTCTCTTAATTTTGTTTTGGTCTTAGAAGAAGGAACAATAGCATATTCATATTTTCCATCTATATAAACTCGTTTACATATATCCCATTTTTCTACTCTAATCTTTTCTTCATATTTATAGCATACATAAATATAATCATTTGTTTCCATATTTCAATATCCTCTCTTTATTGTCCAAGAATTTACACTGATTTTACTTCCGTATTTTGCAATATATAATGACGCTTCTTTCTTTGTTGTTCCTTTGAATCTTGGAATAGAATCTACTCTATGAATTAAATCAATATACTCTTTTTGCTTTGCTGTAATTTCTTCATTCTTCATTTTTATTCCTCCTGTTTTGACTTCCGTATAATTCTTCTACGGCGTTTTTAGAGATACCCCTATAGGTTTATATACTCCTATTTATTTTTATTTGCCGCCATTTTACCATAAAAAATTTTATGTGTCAATACCCGAAACGAAAAAAGAGGGGAAAATAATTTCCTCTCTTTTAAATCTTATCTAATTTTAATGATACACAATATGTTACAAATTCATTATCTATATGTACTGTCATATCTTCTTCCTTAAATCCATCACCGTATGCCTTTATATATATTTTATCATCATGTGCTAATTGGTCTTTATATTCAACTATACCATCATCTGGTGCTATACGTTTTAATATATCACCGTCATTCTTACATATTTCTACATATACTTTTGGATTAGTTGATATTATAACTGCTGATGACTTTCCTGCTTTTGCAGATATAAGATTTCCTAATTTAGCGAATATCTTTGAAATGTATTCATCACTATGCTTGTTCAAAAAATTTAATAGTATAGGTACTAATGCAGATGCTATACTTACTAACCAATTTATAGCTACTACAGGCATAATATCACTCCTTTCTTTATTTTACTAGGAGTGCTATTAGTAGTCCACTTGCTATTCCTCCTAGTATATTTCTTTGTGCTTTAAGGTCACTTTTTTGTTGCTCTAATTTCTTCAAGGATTTGCTTAGATTCTCTAATTCTTTGTTCGCTTTCTCTAATGAAGTCAATGCTGTCTCTACTTGTTTCTCTGATGTCATTAGCTGATTCTTCAATTCTGCTAACTGTTCCTTCTGCTTCTTCGATTCTATCAATACTTGCATTGATTCCATCTCTGACTGATTCAAGTTCTCTATTAGCGTCTGATTGATTTTCTCTAATTCTGTCAAGTTGTTCATTAGCTGTTGATATTGTGTTTCCGTTATCGTGTATGTCTGTTCTTCCGAACAATAACCAATATGCACCGAAACCAATAACAAAGCAAATAATATATATGATAATAGTTTTCTTATTGACATATTCGCTCACCTTATCCTTTATGTTGTCTATTTGTTCCATTATTCATCATCCCCATAATATACATCTGCATCATAAGGAAATTCATCACTATAATGACTTGTCCATTGCCACATAACTATATTTTTATCAGGATATTCATCTGATAAATCATCTACACTATTGTATTCGGCTGTCCATATAGGAACATAATCAGGAATATCTTGTATAGGAAGTATATTTGCTCCTTCTTCACTAAACCAATTCCATGACGAATAAATACCAACATACGTATAACCTAATTCTGTCATTTTATTTACAAATGCCATAGATATAGAAGCTACATTATTTCCTTCTGATTGCATATCATCATCTTCTGCGTCATACCATATTCCTAATTCGGGTGTTTTACCATTTAAATATGTCTTTAACCATTCATCTACTGTGTGTGCTTCATATTCTGCTTCTGTTTCATTGGAACTATGGGCGTAGAGGTACACACCATATTTGAATCCATAGGCTACTGCATTATTTACGTGTTCTACGAACATTTCATCTAATTCATCATATTCGCCTATTTTAATTATAACTCCTTCTATACCTTCTTCTTGTAGTCCATTCCAATCTATTTCTTCTTGCCATGCTGATATATCTATAACTTTCATATTATGTTTCACTCCTTGTTCTTTATTTGGTCTATTGCTTGGCTTATCAATATTATTTTCTCTATACTGCTGTAATTCTTTAAGCCAACCAACTATATTTTCCATATTATCTATTGTTTCTTGTAAATTCATATTTTAGCATTTCCTTTTTATTACTGACTATGGTATCTTTCTACAACCTTTTCTAACTTATCTATTCTTGCTTCTAAATTCTTTACTTCTGTATGTAATACACCCATATCTTGTACCACTTGCATCTGTTGTTCTGTCATATTATCCAATAGCATTGTTAATCTATCTACTACTTTTGATAAGTTTTGTACCGAACTATCCAAACTTACCCATGTTTTTACATATGTTACTAATACTATTCCTAATGATATGAATACAGATACAAATGAGCTTATGACACCAATTTCCATTTCTTAGCTCACTTCCTTTGCAATATGATATATATAAAAATAAGACTAACTTTCATGCTAGTCTTATTATATCATACTACTATAGATATTGTCAAGTTTTTGAGTATTTACATATATATTATATTAATCTGTTGTTTTTGTATATTGTATTGTTATATACAAAGGTTTTGAACTATACCCATGTTGCTTAACCATAATATTATGTGAAGTATTATTATAATATACTTGAAAATAATCAGACACACCCCAATAAAATCCTGTTGGAAATACATTGTCAGATGTATCTAATGCATATCCATTTATATTATGCACCTTAATATATACACCTATCGTATATTTTTAATTCATCTATATACATAGCACCATAAAATACAGTATCAGCATTGCCCCATTTATTAATATTTGTGACAACTGAAGAATTAGCATCATAATATATTCCAGATATAGATATAGAACCTTTATTTATTTCATCAAAATACACAATTATATTAGTTCCGTTCCAACATACAGCTATATGATGCCAATTACCGTCTGTAAGCACGTTATTTCCTACTTCTATAGATTCTCTTACAGAATTGATATTTGAATCACGAAATTCAAGCATTAAATGACTACTATCTAAGATAGTTATACTGAATGATACATAACTACTTGGATAATAATGACATAATATAGGCTTTTCTGCACTTAATGTATCAGAAGCCTTATACCACAATTCTACTGTCCATTCGCTTAATGCACCAAGTTTAAAATTACTCTTATTGTCCACTATATGATTAGAACCAACTTCTATACACTGTCCGTTTTTGCCCTGTGCGTAAGTTGCAGTACTATTAGAAAAATCTAAACCACCTTTTATAGATGATGTTAATATATTGTCAAATGTATTATACGATATTGGAATTAAGTCCCCCCCCATCTGTTGTTTTCGTATATTTAA
>Ga0326511_10000023_pt1 | contig 115928 bp, 174 predicted proteins | sample 0_2496_0518_D_FD_203701 | JGI IMG/M metagenome (GOLD analysis project Ga0326511, IMG submission 203701) | Bovine rumen microbial communities from UC Davis, California, United States - 0_2496_0518 | ecosystem: Host-associated > Mammals > Digestive system > Stomach > Rumen | place: USA...
CAGGCGATGGCACATATAAAAGCGGTGGTTTGCCAATGGTAATTCTATCATATGGTCACTCCACTTGGCAAGATTTTATAAACGCATATCATAATAATGTTATTGTTTATTGTCGTGCTTCTTCTAACACCAATCCTGGAACAGGTAGTTTGACTCGTATGGCTTTTATGGCTTATGTTAACAATGCTGAAAATCCAACAGAAGTTGAATTTCAATATTATCGTTCTACAAATCCTACTGCACGAACCATAAATGCTATAAATGACCAAGTATATGTTTATAAATTAGAATCTAAAAATGGCGGTACTTGGACAGTTACTGCTCGTGAAGCCGGAATGAAATCTCTTGCATTGGCTGCGGGCAATGCAGGTTCTGTTACATATGATAAAAACACTGCAATTGTAACACTTGATACTAATTTACCAGCCGTAACCGCAGCAGATGATGGTAAGGTATTAAAAGTAGTTAATGGCATATGGACTGCGGTGGCAGAATAAGGAGGAAAATAAAAATGGCTTTTGCTAATGTATATACCGTAAATGCTTGGATTGTAGATACCAATGGTACTTTTAATTATTTATCTGGTTATCCAAAAGCATTTCAAAGTAAAAATTATGGTAATGATGTAAATAAGGCACTTCAACGTGCAAGAGGAGAATTCCATACGACAATTGGAACATTGTGCTCAAGAGATGATAGAAAAGTTCAAACAGTAACAATTCATGATATGTATGGTAATGAAATAGAACCACCATTTTCTATGGGTGAATTTGAGGTTGAACCAGAATAATATTGAGGAGGGATAAACCATGGCGCAAATTAATTGGACGGGTAATGGCAATGGTCATACTGCAAATGTTAGCGCAGGTTTATCATTAACACTTAGTGGTTCAACAGTGCCATCAAATGCCACAATTACTTCCGTCACTTGTCGTTATGGCTATTCTCAAAGTAAATGGGGTTCTAATTATAGCTGGGTTGCAAAATGGATGGCTAATAGTAATTTGAGTAAATTCTTTTATGGCGCACAAGACAACACGAATCGGTTTTCTGAAACAATGACTGGCAGTAATTCTGGTGATGTACTTAGTCAAGAAGCGCCAACAGGACATGGCGTAACTGCAACTTTAAGTTCTAATCTTACCGAATTTAAAGGTAAATCTTCTTACACATTTAAGTTTAGAGGTGGCAGTACATCACCTAGCTCTTATGGCAGTGCTTTATTACGCTATACTGTTTTACACATTAATTATTATGTTGCTTGCGGTAATCCATCTGGTATTACCGCTTCTGGTGGTTAGAAAAAAATTACATTAACATCATTTACTGCTGCTACGAATGGTACAAGTGATAGTGTTTCTTCTTATGAAATTTGTTATGCTAGTTCAAAATCTTGGAATAGCAATACTGCAGTTGCTCGTACAACCTCATAGACATCAACAGCATATACTTGGAGCAATATTACTACAGCTGGTACATATTATATTGGTGTACGCGTAAAAGGTAGTTCTAGTGGTTGGCATAGTCCAGTGTGGTCATCTGCACTTACTGTAACAGTTAATACAGCTCCAGCTAAGCCAACTATTCAATATCCGCCCGCAGCAGGTAAAACAACTTATAATACTAAACCATATTTTAGAATGACTGGTACTGATGCAGATGGTAATACGCTTAAATATTAGTATAAAATTGATAGTGGGTCTTGGGCCGATGTTGCTTCTTCAGTCACAAGCGGGACAGCGAAAGATTGGCAATGCTCCACAGCATTAACTGCGGGATCGCATACATTATATGTACGAACTTATGATGGAACTGCTTATTCTGAAGAATTAAGTAGAACATTTACCGTAGCTACTCCAACTGCAGTTACTGAAACCACTATTACTGATGAAAATACTATCGATTTATATTAGACGTATATTACGAATCAACGGGCTTGGTATAATTTAAGTGCATATTCATATACGACAGTTAATACGCCGGCTACACTTAATCGAGCAGTTATTTTAGAATTAGAAACCGCTATTGAAGCTACCCCACACGTAGCAACATCATATATGACCACTCCATCGGCTGGAGCCGTATGTAAAATTAGTGACACTTTTACAATATTAAGAAATGCTTTATTATCTGCGTAAAATATTTGCATTTCTAAAAAATTTTTGCTATAATATATATGTAAAATAAAAAGGGCCAAAAAACACAGCAATACTTTTTTAGAAGATATTTACAATTATTGGTGGAATTGTATTGCGACTTGTCGGGCCGTGAGACCTGGCCCCGCGAAAGCGTATGGGTCATATCGGGGAGACAAGAGAGAGTAATTCTGCAATATATATTATACATTTAATTAAATTATTACATTATTTCTATACATATATATTGTTCTGCGGGTCAAGGTGTGAGCATACTCTCGAAATCGCAACTCACATATACCCAAGGAAATGGTTGCGGGGGAGCCTCGACTGGTCATCGAGGTGCGATTTGAAACATGGTGTTCCTTCCTTTCTGTGTGTTGTTCGTTTAGGATTGAAAGATCCGGATATGCGGTTGGGCCGTCGTAAAGTGTGGGGCGGTTTGACCGCATATTTTTTATAGAAAGAGTGAGAAAAATGACAGCTTTATTACAAAAATTTATTGATAAAGTCCTTTATATTAAATCACTCAATCCAAAACGCCGTGAGCCTGGAGATGGCTCAGATGGTTACTGTGATTGTATCGGTTTAGTCATCGGCGCAATCCGTCGTTGTGGACTTAAATGGACTGGTATTCACGGATCAAATTGGGCTGCTCGTAAAGAAGCAGTAAATCTTAGACCAGTAAAGAGTATTTCAGATTTAGAATTAGGCGATGTAGTACTTAAAGGTTGCTAGCCAAGCACAAAGGGGTATGCTTTACCTGCCCGCTATAAAAAAGGTGGACAATATTATAATGGGGATTTAACTGACTATTATCATGCTGGTGTAGTTACAAAGTTAAATCCCTTAAATATTACCCATATGAGTTCTAAAATGACCGTAGATACTAAATTGGGTAAATGGAATTATGCTATGCGCGCAAAACCCCTGGTTAATGCTGGCGCATATGCAGCAGAATCTACGCCAACTATAAATCCTATTCCTGTGTCTGGATCTTAGGCAAAAGTAACTGCTCCATCTGGTGGCACAGTTAATATGCGTCGTACACCAACTTTAAAAGGTGCATTAATTACACGTATTCCTCTTGGTACTATTGTCAATATTATTTAGCCAGGTGAAGAATGGTGTAAAATTTCATACGGCGCTAAAACTGGTTATATGATGGCACAATTCTTAGAAATACTTTAATCCTTGGGAGTCGTAAGACTCCCCTTTCTTTTTTATATTTGAGTTTTTGAAAAAAATATGATATTATATATTTAGAAAGTGAGGAGATAAGATGTTCCAAAAGGTGAATGAATTACCTGCCGCGCTTGTCGCACAAATGGTAATTGCTGAAGATTGTCCAGATAATATTCGTATTGTTTGGAAAGGCAAAACACCTGATGATAATATTATCTTCTTGGCTACTAAAGATACTCTTGTAGATATGATACAAGATACAGCTCAACCAGACGATATATTCGAAATTTGGCAAGACATTGAAGATGATGATTTGAAAAACTAAAAAAAATATGATATTATATATTTGTAAGGTTGAGAGATAAAGGCTTGTCCAAGCCTTCGACTGAAATATAAAGGAGAAATGAACAATGGGAAACAACATGCTGAATGCAATGAAGTCTGCTTCTAACTGGACTCTGACCGAGAATGGTGGCATCACCCACAAGACTACCAACAGTGATCTGTTGGATATGTTTGCTATGGGCGCGGCGATGCGTAATCGCTCTGATGAAGATGTTATCATGATGTTCCGTAAGGCGTATGCGGAGAATGCTGAACTGGCTATGAAGATGCTCTTCTATATCCGTGACGTACGCGGTGGCCAGGGTGAGCGTCGTTTCTTCCGCGTGGTAATCAAGTACATGGCTGACCATGCCGAGTACCGTGATTCCATCCGTAAGAACATCGCCAATATCGCAGAATATGGTCGGTGGGATGACCTTTATGCGCTGTGTGATACTGCTCTCGAGCAGGACATGTTTGCGTTCATGAAGGGTCAGCTTGCGCTTGACCTGGATTGCAAGACCCCTTCTCTGCTCGGCAAGTGGATGAAGTCTGAGAATGCCAGCTCTCAGGAAACTGCTCGTCTGGCTGACAAGACTCGTCGCTACCTGGGCATGACTCATAAGCAGTATCGTAAGGTGCTGTCTACTCTTCGTGCGCGCATCAACGTGCTTGAAGTGCTTATGTCTGCGAACCGCTGGGACGAAATCGAGTTCGATAAGATCCCTTCCAAGGCTGGTCTTATCTACAAGAATGCGTTCGCTCGTCGTGACATGATCAAGGCCAAGTACGAGAAGTTCGCCAAGGATGAGAATACCAAGGTCAACGCGGGAACTCTCTATCCTTACGAAGTGGTAGAAAAGGCGATTCAGCTCATGGGTGGATACTACGGCTACGGTCGTCGTGTCAGCCTGGACAATACTGATCGTCTGATGATCAATAAGTACTGGGATAATCTGACCGATTATTTCGCTGGTGCTAAGTTGAACGCTCTTTGCATGGTAGATACCTCTGGTTCTATGTCTGGTACTCCTATCAACGTAGCAACCGCCCTGGGTATGTACTGCGCTGAGCGTAACCACGGACCTTGGCATAACCACTATATCAGCTTCAGCTCTCGTCCTCAGTTGATCGAGACCGCCGGTGTCGATTTCTGTGACAAGGTACAGCGTATTGTGGCTACCAATCTGTGCGAAAACACCAACATCGAAGCCGCGTTCGATATGGTGCTAAACACTGCGGTGCGCAATCATATGTCTGACGTTGATATGCCTGAATACATGATCGTCATCAGCGACATGGAATTCGACCAGGCAACTGGTAATGGCTGGCGTCGTAACGGCAACATGACCGTGGCCAATGCTGAGACCGTAATGGAGACTATTGAGCGCAAGTTCAATCAGGCTGGCTACCATATGCCTAAGCTGATCTACTGGAACGTTGATGCCCGCCAGGCTAACATTCCTATGATCGGTAACCACTACGTGTCCTACGTAAGCGGTTTCTCTCCTTCCATCTTCAAGAGCATCTTGACTGGTAAGTCTGGTTGGGATCTGATGCTGGAAGCGATCGACTGCGAGCGCTACGCGGCAATCCACGCCTAATAAACACACAGGAGGGTGTCAACCGATTGACATCCTTCTTTTTTTTTGATATAATATAAATAGCATAGATAGAAAGGACGATGTTATGAAGGTTTACTTAGCTGGTAGTATTTTTTATCTTGGTGATAAATTTAGAAATGAATATTTCTCTAAGAAATTACGAGACGCCCTTCCTGGGATTGATCTCTACAATCCCCTTGAAAATGCTGCTATAAATGATAAAACGAAATTTGCTGATGCAAGAGCCATTGCAGATGGAGATAATGAACGTCTTGATAAAAGTGATGTTCTAATTGCCTGTATTGATGGTGATGTTCTACCAAGCGGCACTTGTTCAGAAATTGGCAAATTCCATGAAAAGATTGCTCGTGGTGATACAAAACTTTTGATTGGAATTTGCACTGATACTCGTCAGCAATATCTCACACATAGTGCAGCAAAAGACGCAACATATACTGAGCCAGGTGAGTGCCAGTATTGTTATGAAAATCTTTATGTTACTGGTTTAATTAAGCAGGGTGGTGCTTTAGTAACAACTATTGAAGAAGCAATCGCTGCTATTCAGTTGTGGTATCAACAGCATCCTGAACTCAAAAGCGACCAAGAAAAACTCCAAGATTTTTGGGAGGATAGATAATGGCAACATATACTTTACATGAAAAACCTCGTAATTGGAAAGATGCAGTAGGTTATACATTACAATTTGTATTCGCGGTTTTAACCGCTACAATCTTAATTGCCACCATTTGCGGGACAAGTATTGCAGCAGGTTTAGTCGCAGCAGGTTTGGGCACATTAGTTTTCTTATGTGTCACTAAGTTTAAGGCACCAATCGTTATTTCTAATAGTGGAGCAACGGTGTCAGCAGTTGTTGGTGCACTCGCGCTGACTGGAGCGGTAGCAACGAATTTCGCCGGTGTAATTATTGGTGGTGCAGTAATCGCCATTATTTATGGATTAGCGGCCTTGGCTATTAAGAAATGGGGCATTCAATGGTTACAACGAGCCATTCCACCAATAGTCGCTGGAACGACAATCTTGATTATTGGTATTACCTTAATGGCCTTTATCCCAACATATGCTTTAGTGGGAGGAGCATATTCATTATGGGGAATTTTAGTAGCTGGAATAACAGCATTAACTACGATACTTTGTATGCAATATGGCAAAGGCTTGGTGAAAACAATGCCCTTCCTTATCGGCCTCCTCGTGGGCTACGCAGTAAGCTTCATCCTTACTGTGACAGGAGCGGCTCCTTTAGTTGCAGTAGGTGCCCTATCTGTTTCACATGTTTTTACAATGCCGCAATTTGCATTTCTGAATACGAACTTCTTAACATTTAACTGGGCGACATTGCCGCAGATTGTATTATCATTTGGCATGGTTAGTCTTGCAGCATTAACTGAACATATTGGTGATATGACTACAGCATCTGCGGTTACCGGTTATAATTTACTTGAAGAACCAGGTTTGCATAGAACTCTTTTGGGTGATGGTCTTGGTAGCTTGATGGGCACAATTATTGGTGGTCAACCCAATACGACATATAGTGAATATACTTCTACAATGGCAATTAGTGGTGTATTCAGTACACATTTCACGCTATATACAGCATTAGTCTTAATTGCTCTTGGATTTATTGCTCCATTTAATGCTTTCTTAATGGCTTTGCCAAATGCTGTATTTGCCGGTGTATCCATAGTCGCATATGGCATGATCGCATTAGCAGGTTTGAGAACTATTATTAGCGGTTTGGTTGATTTTACTCGCACGAAAAATCAGATTATTTTTGCAACTATGCTCTCAGTAGGTTTAAGTGGTTTAGCTCTTACTATTGGTGCCTTTAATCTAACGGGTATTGCTCTTGCTATGTTAGTGGGCGTAGTTCTAAATCAGATTTTACGTGATGAAAAAAGTAAACCACTCGGACGATGGCATCGACCAGGGATGACTGCCGGTGATTATCTTAAACATCATGAAAATGAACCTGGAACATTTTATACTGAAGATAAAGAATAAAAATGATTAAGGGAGGCTTAAAAAGTCTCCCTTGATTTTTTTTATAATTTTTGATATAATATATATGTAAAGTGAAAGGAGATGCAAAACTCATGTTAAAAGCTACTAATGAATCTGTCCTCCGTAAAGTATTTGAGCATGCCGAAGCTGTTGACCAGTATTGTGAAAGTATTGGCGCTATTCGTGTTATGACTGCGCTATTCGGCTCTCAGAACTATAGTCTGGCTACTGCTACGAGTGATGTAGATACTAAAAGCATCATCATCCCGAAGCTTGATGATTGGCTCTGGAGCACCGAAGGTGATACTAACCATGTTATCACCATGCCGGATGGTAGCCATGCTGAACTGAAACCTGTGGTTGGAATGTTTAAACAGTTCATCAAAGGTAATATCAATTTTCTTGAAATGCTTTATACCCCCTATATTGATATTGCTTGTGGTTGGGAATGGCTCTATAATGATTTAATCAAAAATGCTGATAATATTGCCCGCCATAATATGTATAAACAGTCTTCTGTATGGTTTGGCTATATTGATCAGATGATGACTCGTACCTTCCGCAGCCATGAAAGTCAAGGCTTCAGAACTGATCTGGGTTATAACCCCAAAGCATTTATGAATGTACTGCGTCTTAAAACCACTTTTATCCGCTGGTTTGAATTTCATCGTCCTTTTGATGAAGCTATTGATATGGGCGATTTCTATGATGAACTTACCGCCGTCAAGAGCGGTTCTATGAGTTATGAATATGTTCAAACTCTTATTGACGATGTCGATCAATGGATCGTAAAAATGCGTGAGTATGTTCATCAGCACTATACCGATAAAGAGGTATTTAATGCTGAACAATATTTCCGTGATCTGTGCCTTAAAATTTTTCATGCGCGTGAATGGAGAGATGAACAATGTGGTTAATTATGTTTAGGCCAAATGGTACCAATCAATTTGTTCCGCAAATGCTATGCTATAGCGAAGAGGAAGCGAGCGAATGGGTGAAAAACGCCCCTTTCTCTGTAGTGGGCACTTATTCTTATGTATATGTGCCTGTATCAAAAGTGGGTAACTATTGGACACGTCGTGAGCCATATCAATTTCCTGGTTATACTTGGCCGGTAATCGTTCCGTATTATACAAGTCCAGAACGGCGTCCATGGCAATACGAGGTAGGAGATTGGCCTGACTCTACTCCAAAAATCACTTGTTGACTTTTATAAAAAAATATTATATAATATTTATAGAAAGTGAGGGGATGGTTAATGGCTATGAGATTATGGTTTGAAAATTCTAATGGCGAAGAGCGTGTTATCAAGAATACTGCCAACACCTGGGCCGAAGTCAATCAGGCAATTAAGGAATTTATCAACAGATGTAATATCAACAAGCATACTGCGGCTAAGCGAATCTATGGCGATCAATATGACCCCTCAAAGGTAAATGAGTTTAAGTGGTATTACACCCGGGTTTGGGAGCAGGAAGATGGAAGAACCAAAATTGATGTTGGTTCTCATACTGAGTTTTTTATCTGGGAGGGCAAATATGAGACCTGATGTAGTAACAATTCAAGAATATAATGATCTTGTAAAAGAGAATTTTGCTCTTAAAATGGAACTCAAAGAGATTAGAACAGCTTATGCTGTGCTCCAAGATGAGTATGATCACATCAAAAGAGACGCGGATCTCGGACAAACTACTCGTAAATTTCTAAGCGAAATTAAGCAAATAATGAGGTGAGAAATTATGGCATATACTGGATTTGTGGTGAAGGTTGAGCATCTTCGCAAGCACTCTAACGCTGATCGTCTTCAGATCGCAACCTTCTTCGGCAATGATACTATCGTTGATTTGAAGGTTCAGATCGGCGATATGGGTGTATATTTCCCTGTGGATGGTCAGCTTTCTGAACGGTTCTGCCAGGTGAATGATCTAGTTCGCCGTAAGAATCCTGAAACTGGTAAGCAGGAAGGCGGCTATCTGGATCCTGACAAGCGTAACATCAAGGCATTGAAGCTCCGTGGCGAAAAGTCTGATGGTCTTTATTTGCCTATTACGTGTTTGGCGGACTTCTGCAAGATTTCTGACTTGCACATTGGTGATACTATTGATACTGTAAACGGCGAAGAGATTTGCCGTAAGTATATTCCTCGCACCAACACTTATAGTGGTGGGAAGGGCGCCGGTGCGCCGAAGAAGGCAAAGGCAAATTTTGCACCCACTTTCTATGAGCATGTAGACACTGCCCAGTTGGCCTATAATCTGGCCGCCTTCAAGCCTGGCGACTTAGTGCAGTTGACCTTGAAGATGCACGGCACGTCTGGGCGTACGGGATATTTGCCTCTTGTCCATACGAAGCGTACTCTTCTGGACAAGCTGTTCCGTCGTCACGGCAAGGACTACATGGAGTATGGCTATGTTACCGGAACTCGTCGTGTGGTGTTGGATTCCACCCATACTGGCGGCTTCTATGAGGACAATTCTTTCCGTCAGGCAATGGCGGCGAAGTTTGAAGGCAAGCTCCACAAGGGCGAGGTTGTTTATTACGAGATCGTAGGTTTCCAGGGTCCTGAAGGTGCGCCTATCATGCCCCAGGTAGCCAATAGCAAGGTAAAGGATCCTGAGTTTACCAAGCAGTATGGCGAAACCACTACGTTCTCTTACGGATGCAATCAGTTTGCGGGTTATACTGAAAATGAATATCGTGAAGATGACACTTGCGGCCGTGGAGAGCGTGAAGGCGTATGCTGCGAAGTATATGTCTATCGTATGACCATGGTGAATGAGGACGGCGACGTTGTCGAATATTCTCCTGACCAGATCCGTGAACGTTGTGAGCAGATGGGAGTTAAGGTTGTACCTGAGTTCTGTCGCTTCTTCGTGCCTGACTCTGTGCCTGGTTTGCACGGCGATTACATTGCTGTGGATCCTGGTGAATATGTGCTTCGTCGTGTCGAAGAATACTTTGATGGGCCTGATCCTATCGGTAAGACTCATGTACGTGAAGGTGTTGTAACCCGTATCTGTAACCGCACTAACTTTGCTGTGTATAAGCACAAGAACTTCGCGTTTAAGGTGCTGGAAGGGATTGCTAAGGATGAAGCTACTGCGCCTGATATCGAGGAAGCCCAGGAAATCCTTGCCGAATCTGGTAATGATGAAGTGTAATATTACTGGTAGGACGTGCGCGGATAATCCCGCACGTCCTACCGAAAGATGTAAAATCTGTCAAGAATGGATGATAAAACATGAAAATGGTTCACGGATTCGAAAATGAATTTTCATTTTTGAGTAATTTTGCTGCCTGTGACGTCAAATATCATGGTAACATTTATAAAACTGCTGAACATGCCTTTCAAGCAGCAAAAGCAACTACTAAACAAGATCACGATTATGTGGCTTCTGCTCCAACGCCGGGGCAAGCTAAATGGCGTGGTCGTTCAATTACTATATGCAAGCAATGGGATGCCATGAAAGATGAAGTCATGCTTGAAATTGTCCGTGCCAAATTTCAAGATGTAGAAATGCGTCAGAAATTAATGAAGGCTCTTGCCGATGGCTGGGACGGTTTTTGTGAAGATAACTATTGGCATGATAATTATTGGGGTAATTGCACCTGCCCCACATGTGCGCACATTGAAGGCCAGAACCATTTAGGTAAAATCCTTATGCAGGTAGCAAATGAAATTGTGGCAGAAATTGCTGCAGAAAATCAGGCAATGAGAGAGGCAGAAGGAAAATTATGATGAACCGAGAACAGCGTCGAGCATATGTCAAGCGGATTAAAAAGAATTCTGCCGCAAGCATATGCCCTGAATGTGGCAATTTGGCTTTGTTTTATACAACTTCACTTGGTGAAAAAAATACTGTTGTCAAATGCCAAGTGTGTGATGCGACAATTCGAGAAGGTGAGGAAGTTACCAAGCTTGTGCCGCCTGGCATAACGCTACCCCTACCTCTTGCGGCATTTGACCGCGCACTGTTGTATGAAGCTTCGCATCCTGACAAGGAGGAAAAAGAAGATGACAATAGCGGAATGTCGAGTGGAGACACAGAAACATATCGAGAAAGTTCGGAAGTATCTGAGAATACTCACGGATAAACTTACCACTCGCGGTGTTAATCATGATGCTGCGAAATTGGAAAGTCCAGAAGTAGAAATTTTTGCTGAGCATACTGAAGCATTAAGCCAGGTTACATATGGCTCACCGGAGTATCAAGAGCACTTAGATGCTATGAAACCTGCGCTTGAACATCATTATGCGACATATCGTCACCATCCAGAGCATTTCCAGAATGGTATTAACGATATGAATCTTATTGACTTAGTGGAAATGCTTGCTGACTGGAAAGCCGCAAGTGAACGTCAGCATAATGGTAATTTGCTCACATCTATTGAGCAAAATGCGGTAAGATTTAAAATGAGTGATCAGCTCAAACAGATTTTGTTAAATACTGCTAAACTATTAGATGAGGTAGAGTAATGAATGAAGAAGTAAGAATGCATCAGTTGGCTGCACGAATTAGGCTGCTTGAATCAAGAGGCCCGCATAACACAAAGATCTGTAACAAACTGCGTAGACAAATTCGTAAATTGGAAAAGGAGATCGAAGTATGATTGGATTGATTTTTGGCATCATTGTTCTTATTGCTGGTTTAGCTTTTGGCGCCTATGCCGCAAAGGAATATAAAGGTAAAGCCATTGGTAATATTGCCAGAATTGTCGGTTGTCTATTGTGTGTAGTATCTATTGTCGGTAGTTGTATTTCATATGTGCCGACTGGTTATACAGGCATTGTAACCACATTTGGTAAAGTCCATTCGGAAACTTTAGATGCTGGTATCAATTTTCATGCACCCTGGGATAACGTAATTAAGATGGATAATCGTGAACAGCGTGTCACTTTTACACTTCAGGCATTCTCCAAAGACATTCAGCAGGTAGATGTCCAGGGTTCTATCAACTATAATATTGATAAAACTACTGCAATGAATCTTTATCGTGATGTTGGTGTAGAATATGCTACCATTCTTATTGGCCCTCGTATCCAAGAGGACGTAAAGATTATTATTGCAAAGTATACCGCAGAAAATCTGATTGAAAATCGCCAGGCAATGTCTGATGCCATTTATGCGCTTTTAAAGGAAGAACTCGCGCCTAAAGGTATCAATATTATTTCTCTGGCAGTAGAAAATATTGATTTCACAGATGCATTTGAATCCGCGGTCGAAGCAAAACAGGTCGCCACACAGGAAAAACAGCGCGCTAAGACTTTGCAGGAGCAGCAGACTATGGAAGCTGAGCAGAAGGCAGAGCGCGAAAGAATTGCCGCTCAGGCCGCGGCAGATGTAGCGCGTATTGAAGCAGACGCTGAGGCATATGCTCTTAAGGTGCATGCAGATGCTGAAGCTGAAGCCAACGCTAAGATCAATGCTTCTTTGACCGATCAGTTGATTAATTACAATCAGATTCTTCGCTGGGATGGTAAACTACCTACGTTTGTTGGCGGAGAAGGCACTTTACCGATTTTGAACTTTGGAGCGGCGGAGTAAGACTCCGCCTTTCCTTTTTTTATTTGAAAATTTCAAAAGAAAATGATATAATATATATAGAAGGTGAGGGAATTAGGATGCCAGACTTTGAAACCGATCTTTGGGAAGAAGCCTATGAACTCGCTTGTCAGAGGGCCCGAGAGGAAGGCGATGTAGATATCGACCGTGATTATACTCTCATGGAAGCTTGGACAGACGAGTATTATGAAGCACTTTATCAAGAGCGTCATGGGAAACATAACGAATGAGGTGGTATTATGGTATGTAGAGCGGCCGTGAAAATCTTTGATAATCGACAGCAAAAAGAAATAATTATACCTTGTCATCGTCATTGTGACGCTTTTCAAATTCTACATGATTTTGGATATCGACGTGAAGATTTTAAAGAACTGGCTCAAGGATTTCTGGATGAACACGACCGCTTTATGTCCCGTATTGAAGCGAAGCATGAAGCCAAAAGATGCCGGCAGGTATCTGATTTTTCACCAATAGATGAAGAATTATATAGTGAGGATGTGTGGTAAATGAAAAATAAAAAACCAAAAGTCCCCGATTATATCCGCAAGCAACGCGGTGACTGGGGCGCAATTAGTCCAGTAACAAAAGTAATCCCTAACAAGAAAAAGAACCCCAAAATTAAACATAAAGGAAAAGAGTGTGATTATGATGAAAAAGCTGTAAAGGGTGAATAAAATGTTTTTAGGTATAGCCTGGTATTGGTGGATTCTCATTATCGCATTTATAGCCTTTATAATTAAAACAATGTAAGAAGGTGAGTATATGCACGATATTTTCTATTTTACCGATGTGCATGGACAATTAGATTTGTTCCAGACCATGCGCGATTGGTGTTATAAACAGGATCCAGAATGCATGATTATTTATGGTGGAGACGCCTGCGATCGTGGTGACTTTGGTTATGATATTATCGAAGCTATTTTAGATGATCCGCAAATGGTTTACATTAAGGGTAATCATGAAGATTTATTTGTACGAGCTGCGCGTGAAATTTTGCGCGAATATCCTGAATATGCTAATCAACGTTTAACTTTACAACAGGCACAAGACGTGCTAGAACAAATGGTTTTTAGCAATCATCGAGTAGACTTACATATCTATAATGGTGGGAATCCTACATTAATTAGTTGGATGACTGAAGGCTGTAAAACCGAAATTCTTGATAAATTAGAAAATCTTCCTTTAACTTTTTCAACTGATGTTTGTGATTTTAGCCATGCGGGCGGTACATATAAAACATGGAATGAAGTCAATAAAGCTGAATATGATGGCGTAAAACCCAATCCATTTGCAGCGGAAGATATGATTTGGGATCGTGATCGCCTTGCTATTGGCTGGAGAGAAAATCATATTTTAGTTCATGGACATACGCCCACCTGCTTATTGCCTGCAAAAATTGCTTGCACTGAAGAAGAAAGTAAACCTATTGCATGGCAAGGTTGGACTTCTAAAGAGCATTATCCTGGATGGCGTATTGATATGGATACTGGTATGACTTGGACTGGTCGCGGTTATGTGTTAAATTGTCTGACCATGGAAGTATTTGGATTTTGGGATCGCGACGTAGGAAAGATGACAACCAAACGTCCTGTTGAACAATTTGAAAATTATAAAATAATATGATATAATAATATTGTAAGAATGAAAGAGGAGGTTTTTGCAATGCCGTCAGTATGGTTGTATCTGCTCATGATTGTTTTGCAGAGTATCTACTTCTATCCGGATATGTGGCGTTCCTGGTGGAGATATATCCGAATGAAGATTGGGCGGTGAGTATATGCCCAAAAGAGCAAATCAATTTACTACACATGATTTCTATTGCATTAATTGTGGGGAAAAAGGAATTCCTTTAACACGACAGCAATCACATCAACGCGGATCATTTCATCGAAAGTTAATGTATTGTTGGCACTGTAAGCATACGGTAAATCACATTGAGTGTCGTAATGAAAGCGAAAAACAAAAATTCATGGAGAAGTTTCTTGCAGGAGAATATAAAGCAGAAGCATTAGAAGAACTTCAATATGAAGCAGAACATCCTCGATTTCAAAATATTCTAAGGGAGTTGAAGTAAAATGGCAACTTTGTTCGTGATGTGCGGTATCCCCGGTTCTGGCAAGTCTACTTGGGCTAATGCCTTCCGGCAGAACCGAATGAAGACTGTTTATGTTTCGCGCGATGTCATTCGCCTCTCTATCATCACGGATGAAGAGCACTACTTCTCTCATGAAGATGAGGTCTATGATAAGTTTGTTGATACCATTAAGGATGCTCTTTCTGTTGGTATTGACACCATCGCTGATGCGACCCATCTGTCTGGCGGAGCCCGTAATAAGTTGGTCAAGGCCCTTGCCGCCAAGGGTATGACCACCGACAAGTATGAAATCATATTTGTCTACATGGATGTGCCTGTGAATGAATGTATTCGTCGGGATAATACCCGCGAAGGCCGTGCGCATGTAACTGCTTCAGTCATTCGACGCATGGGTTCTCAGCAGACTATTCCTACCACTGACGAATTTCCTAATGTGAAGGAGGTGTGGATTATCCGTGGCCGAGATTTGGTTCACCAGTGATACCCACTTCTATCACGAACAGGATTTTCTATATAGACCACGCGGATTTGAAAATACTTTGGAAATGAATGAAGCGATTGTTGAACGTTGGAATAGCGTGGTCAAGCCCAATGATACTGTATATCACTTGGGTGATGTGCTGATGGGACATTATGATGTTAATATCCTAAAGCGTTTGAATGGCATTATCTTTTTTATCCGCGGTAATCATGATACCGATCGTAAAATTGGCGACATCGCCGCGGCAGGAACCCCAGGCACACGTATGTTTTTGGGAACCAGCGAACTAATAAAGTTCGGCAAACTATCGCTGTTTGTGTGCCATTACCCTGTCCTGACTGCCAATTTCGATGATAAGCACTTCAACCAGCACGTTATTAGCCTGCATGGTCACACGCATCAAAAGGGAAATTGGCTATTCCCAGATAACCCATTTATCTACCACGTAGGTATGGATTCCCATGGGTGTTATCCAGTGCATATCGAAGAGGTAGTTGCTGATATTCGTAATCGTTGGAATGAAGTGGGGCATTTGAATATCATGCCGCAAGGGATATATAACACATATCCTGACACTTAAAAGACAACTACTGGCCACGCGTGAGCGTGGTCTTTTTATTTTATATTTTGTCTACGTTCACGGTCGTTGCCCGGCGTGCGATCGGGCTAGCAATTTTTTCGAGCAAATGGCCTAACTTGACCTTTTTCAAAATTTATTGTATAATATGTGTATAGTGAAGCAAAGGAGAATGTGAAATGATGAGCGACCCTAAAATTACGTTTACGTATGACCCACAGCTGCATAAGACTACATGTCAACGTGCAGTACATAACAAAATTTATATTGGCACAGCCCAATGCCACCCACATGATTACGATTTTGAAAACAAATTAACTGGCCAACATTACGCCTATACACGCTCTATGATTAAAGAGATGTGTCAGTTGCGTGATGAATATAAGATTCAACTCAAAGCATTAAAACATCTTTATAATATTTATGAACAGAGTCCCAGTGTTGATTTGAATTCTGAAGAATGCTACTATTTACGTAGACAGATGCAAGTAATGCAACGCAACATTGATGACATGAAATATTTAATTGGCGAAACTCGTAGTGATCTACGCTTAACTATTGCAGAAAAGGATAAGCTTTATGCTAAACTGCGCTCCAATAGAAGTAGTAACGACGCTTGAGTTTCTTAAGCGTGTAGATTTTGACAAGTTTGATCAGTTCTGCACGTTTTTAAGTAAACAACAAGGTTTAGATCATTTTTACGTGCATTGGCAAAGTGTAGTAAATTGGCTGAAAGATTCATCTATCCGTAATAACGCTATAGCGAATAATATCGCAGAACTTTGGGAAATGGATTTTATTCGACCTATACCTGATGCGGATGAGTTAGCTGAACTCCCAGCGATACTCCACTTAAGTAATGACATACATCCCGATAACGTCCGGGTTTACTGTGGCACCTTTGGTGAATACGTTGAATTAAGAAAACATTTTGGCAAAGAAGATGTTAAATATTAATAGGAGGACTTCGTGAATGTTAGATGATTTAACGGCCCTTTTAGATACATCTTCTATCGACCCAGCTACATATTAGTATTTTAATAAACTGGAAAATGAACGCACTATCATCTTTAATCAAGAGGTAGATGAACGTATAGTCGAGAAAGTTGTAATTCCTTTAATGGATTTTGAAAAGGATTCAAGTATGGATCCTGTGACTCTCATTTTTGCTACTGTTGGTGGTAGTGTAAGTGATGGTTTTATTCTTTGTAATATTATTGACACTTATAAAAAGCCTTTGAACATTATCGTTCTTGGATATGCTGCTTCAATGGGAACAATTATGCTTGCCGCAGGCTCTCATAATCCTAACGTTACTCGCAAGTGTTATCCATTTACATATGCACTGCTACATGCCGGTAGTACTGCATTTAGTGGTGAGTCGCTTACAGTACAAGATACTCTTGAGTTTAACAAGAGAGTAGATGAAAAGGTTAAAAAGTTTATTGTGACCCATACCAATGTCTCAGAAGAAGAATACTCGCAGCATGAAAGAAAACAGTGGTTCCTTGACGCTGAAGATATGCTGAAATACGGATTCGTCGATGAAATTATTGGTAAGGAAGATGATTCACTTGAAAAGAACCAACTACAAGACGATTAAATTTTTTGATACCAGTGCTTTATTATCTGGATATAAACTTGACATCGAAGATTGGAATTTTATTAGTAACATTGTATTTGAAGAATTAGAACATATAAAGACATCATAGAACAAAGATGAAGCAATTAAATATAAAGCACGCTCCCTTGTGCGCTATTTAATGAAACATCGAGAACTATGGACATATAGTTGTGATGCTACACCAAAGCAGATTGAAAAACTCCTTTCACGAAGCTCATATTTAGCAGACAACAATGATGGTAAATTAATTTGTGAAGCACGGTTATTGGCGCAATATTACCACTGTGATTCTGGTTTACCAGAAGATAAAAATCGCGAGCCAATTTTATATTTTATAACATCTGATGCATCTCAATATTTGCTCGCTACTTCATATCCAGAATTACATGCAATGTATTATCAAGAGACGGCTCATAAAGAAGAACTCTGGACTGGGTACAAGGACGTCTACTTTGATGATGATATAGAAATGGCTTAGATTTATGAGCACCCTGAAGAGAATACAATGAAACTTGCTACTAATGAGTATGCAAAAGTATTCTATATGGGAGAACTTGCTGATCTAGTAAAATGGAATGGTGAAACACTCGAAGCCATTAAATATAAAGATTAGAATAGTGATTATTTCGGCAAGATTCAACCGCGCAATACTGAATAGAAATTATTCTTTGACTTATTACAGAATCGTGATATTGAAATTAAATTAGTAAGAGGACAATACGGTTCGGGTAAAACTTTTTTGGCATTGGTACATGCTTTGAATTATATCAAGTGGCATAAATTTGACAAAATCGTATATGTGAGAAATAATGTAGAAGTCGCTGGATCTCAAAGATTAGGCGCACTTCCAGGTGAGCAAGAGGATAAGTTAATGCCTTATATGATGCCGATGGCCGATATCTTGGGCGATGAAGAGGCTTTACGGCAAGAGTTAGAAATGGGTACTATTGAACCTGTGCATTTAGGTTTTATACGTGGGCGTAGCTTCAAAAACTCTATTGTGTTTGTAGATGAAGCCGAGAATCTCACAACAGACAATATCAAGTTAATAGTGGGTCGTATAGGTGAGGGAAGTGAGCTCTGGGTACTTGGAGATGAATCCCAAACTGACTCTGATGTTTTCCGGAAAAATAGCGGCATAGCTTCACTTGTAAATAGCTTGAAAGGGAATCCGCACTTTGGTACGGTGGAACTTCAGAAATCAGAAAGAAGTGCTATTGCTCAACTTGCCGCAGAGATCAGGGGTGCATAAAGCACCCCTTTTCTTTTGCTCTTGTTAGCTGTAGAGTTGAAAAAATAAAAAATATATGGTATAATATATGTAGAAATGAAGAAAGGATGAAAATATGGCAGTTACAGTCGATTATGGTGTAAAAGATATAAAAACGCTCGGCAGTATGGAAGCCATACGCACCCGTCCCGGCATGTACATCGGTTCAGTCGGCCCCGAAGGAGTATGGCAAATTGCTTTGGAAATTATTTCTAATGCAGTTGACGAATACTTGATCGGTGCGTGCGATGAAATTCATGTATTTGTTGAAGGCCCCCGAGTTATCATTTCAGATAATGGGCGCGGAGTTCCTTTCGGCAAGAATGAAGATGGCGAAGAAACTCTTGTAAATGTATATACAAAATTGCATACAGGTGCTAAATTTGATAGCAATGGAAATACTGGATATAATACGTCTGGTGGTATGAATGGTGTTGGTGCAAAAGCAACTAACGCTCTTTCCAGTGCATTTACAGTAGAGAGTAGACGCGACGGTAAACGAGCATATGCAATGTTTTCTCGTGGGGAATTAGGTAAGTATGAGGAAACAGCCTGGCCCGAAAAGAATATTGTTCCATACTGGCCTGATCGAGGAACGATTGTGCAATTTATCCCTGATCCAGAAATTTTTAAAGAAGGTATTGAATTAAATCACGATCAACTTCGTAAACAACTACAAGAACTTGCATATTTGTCTCCTGGATTAAAGTTTGTTCTTACCATTGATGGCAAGAAAGAGGAAATTGCCAGTAAAAATGGACTTTTAGATTATCTGGAAGACCTTACCTCGGGCAAAGAGAAATTGACTACACCATTTTATGCAGAAAGTAGTGAAAATCGTATCGGTGTACGGGTAGCTCTACAATATACTAATCAATATACTGATACATATAAGATTTTTACAAATAGTATTCCGAATACCGCGGGAACTCATTTAACAGGATTTAGAACTGCATTAACGCAGGCGATGAATATTTATGCGAGAAATAAAAAACTTCTCAAGGAAAAAGATGATAATTTAACCGGAGAAGATCTAAAGGAGGGGCTGACTCTTGTCCTTAGTCTCACGATGCCCGATCCGGTCTTCAGTGGCCAGACAAAAGGCACGCTTACTTCGGCAGAAGGCCGGACAGTGGTTCAACGCCTCTGTTCAAAGAGTCTTGCAGATTGGCTGGAAACACATGAGCGAGACGCAAAAGCAATCATTAATAAAGCTATACTCGCCAGAACTGCACGCGACAAAGCAAGGAAAGCAAAAGAAGCGGTTAGGGGAACAGCAGCTAGTAAGGCAGCCCGTATTACCTTACCAGGCAAACTCGCGGACTGTTCAAGCAAAACCCGGAGTGAGTGCGAGGTATTTATCGTCGAGGGAGATTCGGCGGCTGGTAGCGCAAAAGAAGCTCGTAATCGAGACACGCAAGCCATCCTTCCTATCCGTGGTAAAATCCTTAATGTTCTCAAAGCGGATCTTGCGAAAGCAATGTCCAACGAAGAAATCAAAAGTATGATCGTTGGATTTGGTTTACAAGTCCAAAATAATAAGATTGTTTTAGATGAAAGTAAATTGCGTTATGGTAAAATAATTATCATGGCTGATGCTGACGTTGATGGTGATCATATCCGCTGTTTGTTCCTTACTTTCATTTGGAAATTCTGTCCAGAATTGATAGAGAAGGGATATATTTATGCGGCTGTGCCTCCTTTGTATCGAATTATTAAGGGTAAAACCTCATTCTACATTAAAGATGATGCTGCCCTTGCCGATTATAGGGCTAAAAACCCAGGGTTATCTTATGAACTTCGGCGCTTTAAAGGTCTGGGCGAACAATCAGTTGACGAACTTTCTGAGTCTACAATGGCGCCCGGTACGAGAACTCTTAAGCAGATCACAATGACTGATGCAATCGCTGCAAGTAATGTATTTAACAGCTTAATGGGTGAAAGTGCTACATTAAGAAAGAAATTTATAGAGGAGAATGCTTTCCGTGCCAAAGTTGACGTGTAAAAAGATATGGGGCCATTTGCGGACAGTGCAAACTCACCGCAAATGGGTGCGCCGGTTTTGCCGTTGGGCTGGCATACCTTGGCGCGGGTTGGTTCATGATTTAAGTAAATATAGTCCAAAAGAATTTTGGGAGTCAGCTCGATATTGGAGCGGAACACGTTCTCCTATTGAAGCTGCAAAAGAAGATAAGGGCGTATCATATGCCTGGATGCATCACAAAGGACGCAATAGCCATCACTATGAATATTGGATGGACAATTTTGATAAGGGTGGCGTCGCCCGTATGATGCCTGAAAAAGACTTTACTGAAATGATATGTGATATGCTCGGTGCCAGTATGGCTTATTGTGGTAATAAGGATCATTGTATGTTCCAACGTTGCCGTGAATACTGGGATGCGCATCGTAAGCGTGGCTGCGCTATGCATAAAATGAATCAAATCATGTGTGATATTATTTTTTCAGATTTGGCACACGCTGAACATCCAGAATTGCATAATTGCTTAACTACCCCCACTCCTAAAGAAATGCTTAAATCAAAATATATTCAACATGTATGGAAGGCGAATAGTAGTAATGCTGGAAATTTATACTGATGGTTCCTCAACAAAAACTCGTTCTGGCTGGGGTTTTGTGGTTGTGGGCGATAATAAACAATTATATACTGCCGCCGGCGAAGAGCGTGGAGCCACTAATCAGCGTATGGAATTACGAGCAGCTCTTGAAGCCTTAAAATGGTGGGAAAAAGGCCCACCTGCGGCATATCCTGATGTAGATCCTGAAGTTACCATTTATAGTGATAGTGCATATTTTTGCAATTGTTATTTTGATAAATGGTGGATTAATTGGGAAAATAATGGATGGGTCAATAGTAAGAAAGAACCTGTTGCTAATCAAGATCTTTGGAAAGAATTAGTGATTTATTTTAAAAATCCATATGTTCATATTGCTAAAGTAAAAGGACATAGTGGGCATACATATAATGAATTGGCTGATAAATTAGCCACAGGAGTTAAACTTAGAGATGAACAATTGACAATTAATGAAAAAGATGATAAAATAAATATAGAGTTGAGTGAGATTCTCTTAGATTATTCAATGCGTAAGTATCCAGTAGATGAAACGATCAAGAGAATTAGAAAGGTGTGTAATTGTGAGTAATATTGTTCAAGCCCCTATTGTAGAAGAAGTCGAACAGTCATTCTTAGATTATTCACTTTCTGTTATTACTGATCGAGCCATTCCTGCAGTTGAGGACGGTTTGAAACCAGTTATGCGTCGTATTTTGTGGTGTATGGCGGAAAGTGGATACAAAAGTGATAAACAATATGTGAAATGCGCTAGACCTGTTGGTGATACAATGGGTAAATATCATCCGCATGGAGATAGTTCAATATATGGCGCATTAGTCGGAGCAAGTCAGCCCTGGAATATGCGGTATCCTTTAATTGATTTCCATGGGAATAATGGTAGCCGTGATGGTGATCCACCTGCGGCAATGCGTTATACAGAGTGTCGTTTAAGTAAGATTAGTGAAGCGACATTAACAGGTATTAAAAAGGATACCGTAGATTGGATCCCTAATTTTGATGAAACCACTGAAGAACCAGTTTATCTGCCTGGTATATTTCCAAACTTAATGTGTAATGGGACAACTGGTATTGCAGTTGCAATGGCTTGTTCATTTGCTCCACATAATCTTGGTGAAGTTATGGATGGTGCTATCGCATATCTTGATGGTACAGCAAAAACTTCAGTTGATTTATTGAATTATATCAAAGGACCCGACTTTCCAACGGGTGGTATAATCATTAATGAAAAAGAATTTAGAGCCGCATATACAAGTGGTAAAGGTCGGGTCAGATTACGCGCCGAGTATGTGGTTGAAAAAAATAAAAACGGTACTGAAACACTTGTCTTTACTTCAATCCCGTATAAGATTTCTAAAGAAACACTTATGTCAGATGTGGATGCCTTATGTGAAGAAGGTAAACTTACTGGCATTACTGAAATACGGGATGAAAGTAATAAGCTGGGAGTACGATTGGTACTTGTTCTACAGAAGGGAACTAATGCTGATGTTGTTGCATCCCGACTGTTTGAGTTAACTGATTTAGAAACAACTTTTAGTATCAACCAAGTGGCTCTGGTAGATAAAACACCAAAACAATTAACTTTGGTTGATATGATAAAATATTATATAGATCATCAAAAAGATGTGTATCGTCGTAAAAATGAATATGAAAAAGCTCAATTAGATAAACGTATTCATATTCTTGAAGGATTATGCCGAGCACTTGAAGATATTGATAATGTCATCAAAACAATCAAGAGCTCTAAGGATAAATCCGCGGCACGTGATGCATTAGTAAGTCAGTATAAATTTACAGTAGCACAGGCTGATGCAATTTTAGGAATGACGTTAAGCCGTTTGGCAAATATGGAAAAAATTGCAATTCAGAATGAAAAAACTGAAAAAGAAGCTGAACGGGCAATTATTCTGGCGCGTCTTAATGATGAAACAATTTTTAATCGAGATTTAAAAACTGAATTAACTACATTTAAGAACGCTTTTAATGATACTCGTCGAACTCAAATCACCAATATTGAGATCACAAAAGAAGAAAAAGAAATTTCTCAGATTATCCCCGAGGATGTTGTGGTGATTGTAACGGATGCAGGAAATGCAAAACGAGTACCAATAAAGAATTTTAAGAGTCAGAAACGAAATGGTAAAGGCATTAAAACACAAGATGATATTACCATGGCCACCATTAATACCAATACGGTGGAAGTAATCTTGGTCTTTACAAATACAGGTAGAGTATATCGTCTTGGAGTAGATCAGATTCCAGAAGGTACACAAGCTACAAGAGGAACCGCAATTAGTACAATGGTTGATATGGTGCCTGGTGAAAAAGTTGTAGCAATTACTTCAATGAGCCGAACTGAAAAAGATAAATATGTATGGTTTGCAACTCGTAACGGTATTATTAAAAAAACCAATATAAGTGAATACGAAGGTGCAAAACGTAAAGCAGGAGTGCAGGCTCTTGGATTGCGCGAAGGGGATAGCTTAGTAAGCGTTTGGATTAAAGAAAATACAGACATTCTTCTCTTAACTGCGAAAGGTATGGGCATTAAATTTGATGGATCAACTATTGGCGCGACTGGAAGATCTGCTGTCGGGGTCCAAGGGATTAAACTTAACACTGAAGATTACGTCGCAGCGGCTTGCGGAGTTACCGACGGGCAAGTATTCATTGGATATAGTGATGGATCGGGTAAACGTCTTGACGTATCAGAATTTACTCGACAGGGACGAGGTGGAAAAGGTCTTAAAGTGGTATCACAAAGTCCAGCCGTGGCTATCTTGGGACAACTCAGTGACTCTGAAATGATTTTTGTAAGTGGTGAAAAAAGTTCTATATGCGTCAAAATTGGCGATATAACCATGGGTAGTAGAACTAGTAGTCCGATTAAGATAATTAAAGATACAAGAATTGTATCCGCAGCGAGGGTTTCAAATGAGTAATGTGTTATGTATTGAACCTATGAAAATCAATAAAATTCCCGAGGGTAAAGAGGATCTCTTTCCCTCTATTTGTGCATCTGGTCAATATTTCGCGCAATTAAAAAAGGATGGTTACTGGTATCAATATGAGCGACAAGAAAATGAATGTTATCTTTGGAGTAGAACAACTTCTAAAGTAACTGGCACTCTTGCCGAAAAAGGTGCTAATGTACCACATATTATGGAAGCATTAGCGCCATTACCTGCGGGCACAGTAATAATCGGTGAGATTTATTATCCCGGAAAACGCAGTAAGGATGTTACTCCAATTATGGGGTCTTTGCCTGATAAAGCCATAGAACGTCAAAATGGAGAGTATGGTAAACTTCATTATTATATTCATGATATTATTTATTATCGTGGTACAAATTTAATGAATTATGGCGCATGGATTCGTTATAAAATTTTAGAGCAAGTTTGGAATCAATTTCATTTATCAAATTGCCCTTATTTAGAACTTGCAGCAATAGTCGAAGATGATATTCAAGAAGCTGTAGCTGCAGCACTACAAGCCGGAGAAGAAGGTATGGTTCTTAAGAAGAAAACTGCTCCATACACGCCAGGCAAACGACCAGTTTGGGATACAATTAAAATCAAGAAAACTGATACTTGTGATGCAATTATTCTTGCGGCCTGTGAGCCGACTAAAGAATATACAGGTAAAGAATTAGATACATGGCCCTATTGGGAAGATGGCGTACCTGTAACTAAACCATATGCTCTTGGATGGAAAACTGCTATTGAAATTGGGGCCTATGATGGTGATAAAATTATTTCAATAGGTACAGTATCGTCTGGCTTAACAGATGAAATGCGCGAAGGACTTGCAAAACATCCTGAAGAGTATATCGGAAAAGTATGTGAACTTGCTGGCATGGAAAAAGATCATGCCGCACATACTTTACGACACTTTCATTTTAAGGGGCTTAGACCCGATAAAGATCCACGAGATTGTATACTAAAGGAGATTTTTAATAATGAGTGAGCATATTTTAGATCCTAAATCTTTCGCTTTTGATGCTGATGCAGAAGAATTTGCTTATCAAAAGTTAGAAGATTATGTTAATACCCATTTTGTTGCTGATGATAATAATGGTACTTTAACTATTCCAGCAGAATTTAAAGCATTAATTGAAGCTTATAAAAATACCACTACTGATATTACGACCGATTATGATTTTCTCCGTATTATTTTTAAAACCGCCGTGCGCATGGTTGATAAATATTATACTTTGCGTACTTGGGTAGAAAAACAGGTAAAGAATAATCCAGATCTTGCTGCATTATATGAGAAGTTCATTGATAGTCAAGAGTTTCGTGTAAATCATTAACTTAATTGATTTTTCAAAAAATTTTTTATATAATATACTTGTAAGATAAAGAAAGGAAAATCTTACTGTGACGAAAAAACAGTTAAAGCAGCTTGCCAAGAAAATGGCTGAATTGGAATATACCATCCAAACCAGTCAGGACAAGAATGCCATTGATCTCGCTAAAGATAAAATGATCAAGGCTCAGGAATCAGCTGATATGGAACTCGAGGAAATGGTACTGCTGGACGAGATGATTCAAAAATATTTATCAGAAAAAAATATTTGAATTTCTCAAAAATTTATGGTATAATATCCGTAGATAATAACTGATAGGCAAACCCTTCAGATTATTATATACAAAATACTATTAATATTGAAGAAGCTCTGTAAGAGCAAAAAGGAGAATGTATTATGGCTGCTATGAAGGAAAATACTAAAAAGGTTATTACTTATCTGCAGGGTCTGGCCCCAACTGACAACGTGACTGCCGCTGATGTGGCTGAAGCTCTCGGTCTTGAGAAGCGTAGTGTTGATGGTATCTTCACTAGTGCTATTCAGCGTAAGAGCTATGGCGTTCGTGAGGAAGCCGAAATTGAGTTGGCCGATGGTACCCATCAGAAGGTTAAGTTCCTCAAGCTCACCGATGCTGGCCGCGCTCTCGATGTGAATGCGGATCCTGACGCCGAGTAATTTAGGAATAAGTATTTCACAGGGGATTTGACAGTCAGTTAAATCCCCTTTCTTTAACTTTTGAGGTGGGACTATGGATATAACGATCATAGGACTCGCAATTGCCGCACTCTGTTTTTTAGGAATCATTTTTCTGTCAGCGTACAATCTGCGAAAACTACGAAGTGAAGAAAATAGTCTCAAAAATCGCGTAAATTAGTTACGTGAAGAAGAAGCTGACCGCGAGAAAGATTTAGCTACCATTAAAAATTTAGTTGCTGAAAATTTGCATAAGAATGAATTGGTAGAACAAGAGGTAGCAAATAACGAGCGTCGTAAGCAAGATTTAAATAATGATATTGCGGATCAAGTTGAAAATATTGAACGTTTGAAATCATCTTTTGAAACCACAAAAGAAGAATTTGAAAAGAAATATCTGGCTGACCGCAAGAATTGGTTAGATGATCGACAAGCGGAATATTTACAAATGCAGACAGATTTTGTAGAACAATTCCGTGAAGATAATAAACGTAAATTAGCAGCAGCACAAGAACTTAATGAAACATTAGAAGAATTACGTTCTGCTGTTGATTCTGCAACAGAAGTAGCCAAGCGTCATGCAGAAAAAGAAAATTTCATATCTTTCCACTCGTTACAACTTGCCGCAGGAGCAAAAGAAGATATTGCGAGAATCCATACAATTTTGCCAAGCGTATCCACAATATGCGCTGAAGCGATTGCAAAAGTTATATGGAAAGTTTATTATGAAAAAGCCTACACAGACATGGTGGGACGTGTGTTGGGAACAAGATCTTATACAGGTATTTATCGAATTACTAACAGTGTAAACGATATGTGCTATATTGGACAAGCTGTTGATATTGCCGACCGTTGGCGTCAACATATTAAACGTGCTCTTGGAGCAGAGCCACGTACACAAAATAAACTTTATCCAGCTATGTATGAACTTGGTCCTGAGAATTTTACTTTTGAAGTTATAGAGGAATGTTCAAGAGAAAAATTGAATGAACGTGAAGATTATTGGCAAGATTTCTATCATGCAAAAGAATATGGGTATAGTATAAAATGAGGACAAATTTGTGGAAAACATTCGAGGGTATGAACCAGAAAAGTTTATGCAATTATTGCAAAAAATGCCCCAAGGAATATCTTTATCCAATATGCCCGGGACCGAAAAATGGGCCGACATTAAAGTGTTTGAAGGAGAACCTTATACACCGGATACGTATGTACCGGAGTTTCTTAGCGACTATTTGGTGGGCTTGGAGTACTTACGGCAAACCTTCAATAGGGATAAGAATATGGATGTCTATAACGCATTAATTAACGCCATGCCCGTTGGTCTATTTTTTGCTTTGTATGATGCAGCAAATTGACTTTTCTCAAAAATTTTGATATAATATATATAGAAAATGAGGAAAGGATAAGTGCGCATGACAAAACAGCAAGAATTTTTGGAATTTTGGAATTATTTAACGCATGAAGTCGCTGGTGATGTTGAAGTGCCAGAAAATGTTCAGGCATATATCAATGCACTAAGTGATAATGGTGCAGTAGAAAAACCGGCATTTACTGAGAATGGTAGAAATATCCTCGCATATTTGCAGGGACAGCCAGCTCAGATGTATAAGGCAAGAGATATTGCAGAAGGTATGGGAATTACATCTAAAGCAGTATCTGGAGCCATGAGAAAACTTGTTTCTGATGGTTATGTAGAAAAGGTTGGTAAAGACCCCGTAGTATATACTATCACAGAAAAAGGTAAAAATGTAGAATTTGAAGGAGAAAATGAGTAATGAAAAAGAATTTTATTAACGAAACGCATATTGAGGGTCTGCTTTACGACCATAAGCTTGAGAAGAAAATTACTGGCGCACAGTCCAAGAATCCTGGCACTGAATTCATCGCAGGTACTATCAGTGTTGCAACTGATGATAAGATGGAGAATGTTGTCCAGATCCATTATACTTATGTAACTGCAACCACCGCCAAGGGCAATGCGAATGCTTCTTTCGCGGCGCTGGAGAAGATTATCAACGAGAATCCTACGGTTCTGAATGTTGGAGCTGATAAGGCAATTAAGGTTCGTTGTGATAGCACGATCAACCTGCTTGAGTGGTATCGTGAAGTAACGGATGAAAAGCCTGTGTCTATTATGCGCAATGAAGGCGGTTTCATTCATATTGTAACCTCTATTAATGAGGATGAAAAGCAGCGCAATACCTTTAAAGCTGATGTGGTTATCACCAGCGTTAAGGATGTTGAAGCTGATCCCGAAAAGAATATGGATGCATATGTCCGTGTTCGTGGTTGTGTATTCGATTTCCGTAAGGCATTGCTCCCTGTCGAATTTGTGGTTCGTAGCAAGGGCGGTATGAACTACTTCAGCGGTCTTGAAGCAAGTCCTAAGCATCCGGTATTCACTTGTGTGTGGGGCCGTCAGCTTAGTCAGACTGTTGTAACCAAGACTGTTACTGAGTCTGCATTTGGTGAGGATGAAGTTCGTGAGCGTCAGACCACGACTCGTGAGTATGTAATTAGCGGTGCGAGTAAGTCTCCTTACGAGTGGGATGATGAAGAAACGATCACGGCGGCTGAAATGAGCCAGGCCATGAGCGATCGTGAACTTTATCTGGCGTCTATGAAGAAGCGTCAGGAAGAGTGGCAGGCGAATAAGGGCAGCGGTAGTGCGTCTGCGGTTTCTTCTGAAACAACTGGTTATAACTTTTAATTAAAGGAGGGCACGACATATGGGAATTTTGTCAAGCATTAAGCCCCATGTAGTAAGCCGTGACCTTCGTGGATATAGTGTGCTATTCTATGGCACTCCTAAGAGTGGCAAGACCACAATCGCGTCCCATTTTCCGGGCGCGGTTGTGTTCGCCTTCGAAAAGGGCTACTCTGCTATCCCTGGCATTATGGCAACTCCTGTGAACAGCTGGGGCGAATTCCGTAAACTTCTTATTGAATTGAAGGATGAGGAAACGAAAAAGCAGTTCCAGACCGTAATTATTGACACCGCAGATATTGCATATGATTATTGTGAAAAATATATCTGCGATGACAATAATGTAGATACTATTGGCGATATCCCCTATGGTAAGGGTTATAGCCTTGTGCATGATGAATTTGACTCTTGTATTCGTAAGATCATCCAGCTTGGATATGGTTTGGTTTTGATTTCTCATAGCACTGACCGTGTTGAGAAAGATGAACAGGGCAATGAATATACTCGTATGGAGCCTACTCTGGATAAACGTGGTCGTTTGATCTGCGAAAGAACTTGTGATATTATTGGACTTAGTCGTCCTTATAAGAATGAAGATGGTACTATTGAAACACGTCTTTATCTTCGTGAAACACCTCGCTATGTTGCCGGTTCTCGTTTCAAGTATATGCCTGATTATATTGTGTTCACTTATGAAAATCTTGTGAAAGCAATAGGTGAGGCTATTGATAAAGAGGCAGCCGAGCATGACGGCAAACTAGTAACTGATGAACGTGAAAATAACTATATCGAAAAGAAAGAGCAAATTCCGCCACTGGCAGATATGAAGAAAGAAGCTGAAACATTATTTGGTGGATTGATGGAAAAAGATCCAGCAAATCGTATGCAGATTTCTAAAATTATCGCTGAATATCTCGGCCAGGGCAAGACCTTCAAGGATACAACCGAAAAGGATGCTGAAAAGGTTTGGCTCATTATTCAGGAACTTCGTCGTCTTATGAAGTGAGCCTCTTAGAGATAATGAAGCGGGTGTCTAAAGCACCCGCTTGACTTTTATCTCTTTTTTTGATATAATATATATAGGAATGAAGCATAAAGGAGTAAAAAGATGTTCTTCACCCCAGCACAGATATGTATTATAGGTTTAATTATTGTCGCGGCAGTTGTATCTGTGTTTCAGATTAAGCAACAGCCTAAAAAAGCATGGCCCTGGATCATTGGATATTGGGTCTTATTGACAATTAAGAATATTGTAGATTTATTGATGGCGGTGTTATAAAATGGCGAAAAAGTCAGCTGTAAAATGTCCATATTGTGGCAAAACATTCTTTCGAGAAACAGAAGAATATGTGCAGATTAACAGCCGACGGTATGCACATAAGGCTTGTTATGATCGTCACAATGCTGAGTTAACACAAGAAGAACGAGATAAAGACATACTATGTAAGTTTATTAAAAAATTATTTGGAATTGAAACTATTCCTGCAAAAATAACAAAACAAATGCAGGATTATCATGATAATAAACAATATACTTACAGTGGAATGTATAAAAGTTTAGTTTGGTTTTATGAAATCAAAAAGAATCCAATAGAAAAAGCTAATGGCGGTATTGGAATCATTCCATATGTTTATGAAAATGCTCGCAATTATTATACCGCAATGTGGCAAGCACAACAACAAAATCAAGCAAAACCGATCGAACAATGGAAACCGAATGTGATTGAAATTCACATTCCACCACCTCAACGTAAACCGATGAAAACTCATAAGTTTGCGTTTATGGACGAAGGAGAAGAAGAATAATGGCATCAAAATATGTTGATAACACAGCAATCGTACAAGTGATTGGCTGTATCTATAATGATCCTTCTATTTTGGATGCCGATGATGTATATAATATTAGTGAAGATGATTTTCCAGATGAATTCCACCGTATCTTAATTGGCGCAATGTTTAGATTGCATGATAGCGGTGTTGATCGTATGAACCTGGAAGTCATTAATGACTATTTTGAGAATCATCCTAAATATAAGGCTACTTTTGAAGCGAATCGTGGTAACGAATATCTTGATAAAGTAAGTGAAGTAGCGATTCGATCTACATTTGATTATTATTATAAGCGCATGAGAAAATTTACATTATTGCGCATGTATGATAATCTTGGTATGGATGTCTCTTGGCTTTATGATCCAGATAATGTTTTGGATACAAAGAAAAAAGAAGCACAAGAGGAATGGTTTGACAATGTAACTCCTGCAGAAATTGCAGATAAAATTGATAATAGAATTGATGCGCTACGATCTAAATTTGTGGACAATGATGATGGCGCAGGCTCATTTAAAGCTGGCGACGATATTGAAGAACTTATCACAAAGTTTGAAACAGTTCCTGACGTTGGTGTTCAGCTTTATGGTAACTATATCAATACTATTACAAGAGGAGCCAGATTGGGTAAGTTTTATTTACGTTCCGCGCCAACTGGAATCGGAAAAACAAGAAGTATGATCGCTGATGCTTGTTATATTGGTTGTGATTACTTTTATGATGAACAATTCGGCTGGCGAAAAAATGGTAAAGCATTTCCAACTTTATTTATTGGAACTGAACAAGATAAGGAAGAAATTCAAACCATGATGTTAGCTTTCTTATCCAATGTAAATGAAGAACATATTCTAACTGGTCGATATGAAAATGATGAACGTGAAAGGGTATTTCGCGCGGCACAAGTTATAAAAGAAAGTCCATTATATATTGAAGTTTTACCAGAATTTAACTTGCAAGATGTTGAAAATACAATTAAACGAAATCTAAGAGATAAAGATATACAGTATGTATTCCATGATTATATTCATACAAGTATTAAAATCTTAGAAGAAATTAGCCGTCGCGCTGGTAAAGTTACTCTTCGTGAGGATAATATTCTATTTCTTTTAAGCGCAAAGATCAAGGATATATGTGTAAAACATAATGTCTTTATTATGAGCGCAACACAGTTAAATGGTGATTATCAAGATAGCAAAACACCTGATCAAAACTTACTTCGCGGTGCTAAAGCTATTGCTGATAAAATTGACTATGGTTCTATTCTTTTGCCCGTAAAAGAACAGGACCTCGGTAGTTTGGAAACGATTTTACAAAAGAATCCACAGTTTCCAACTCCAAAAATAAAATTATCCATATACAAAAATCGTCGTGGTAGATATAAGAGCGTAATTCTCTGGTGTGATGCTGATTTAGGCACTTGCCGCATTAAGCCACTATTTATGACCGATTTCCAGTATGAATGGATTGGAATTGATGAATTAAAGATTGTAGTAGATGAATTTAGTGCATTTGAGGAGGACGAATAAGATGGCTAAGAAAAATAAGAACAATGTAACTGCACAGAAGACGCCTGAAGTAGCTGGTCGTGCGATTGGATATTCCATGACGGCTGATGCTTATAAAGGTATGCTGGATGAATTTAAGACTCCAGATGCAGTATTGGCTTATATTAACCAGACTTATGGATTGCTGGGAACGGTAACTGAAATTGTAATCGAGGGATAAACATGAGATTTGACAAGGACGAAATCAAGGAACAATTAACTCCGGAAATGGTCGAAGAAGTAGTCCGTGATTTCGGCGGTGACCCGCAAGATACAAATTTTGGTTTCATTGCGGGCACCATCTGTCATAATCATCCTGGTGAAGGGAGTCATAAACTTTACTATTATGCAAACACCAGATTGTTTAGATGTTACACAGGATGCGACGCCACCTTCGACGTGTTCGAACTTGTATGTAAAGTCCATAATCTCAGCAGTCCTAAAGAATCACAATGGGGACTTGTTGATGGAGTTCGATACATCGCTTCTAAATTCGGAATTAGCGGGGCAGCCGCTGCCGAAGAAGAACAATGGGGAGCAGTCCCAAACTGGCAAATTTTTGAAAAATATGATAAAATAAAAGTAAGTAAAGAAGATCAAAAGCGGATTCAGCTCAAAGAATATGATCCAATTATTTTAGATAGAATGTGCTATCCACGAATCGCTGATTGGCTTGATGCCGGAATGAAGCAAGATGTGCTTGCGGCAAATCGTATTGGATTCTGTCCTTTGACTGACCAAATAACTATTCCGCATTTTGATAAAGACGGCCGCTTTATAGGATTGCGTGGTAGATTTCTTGGTAAACAAGAAGCTGAAATGTATGGAAAATATCGTCCTATGTTTCTTAACGGACAAATGTACAATCATCCTTTAGGGTTAAATCTTTATAATCTTAACAATAGTAAGCAACAGATAAGCAAAATTAAGAAAGCCATAGTATTTGAGGGCGAAAAATCTTGTTTGTTCTATCAATCATATTTTGGTCATGATGTAGATATTTCTGTCGCTTGTTGCGGTAGTGCAGTAAGTTCTTTCCAAATGGAATTATTAATGCAATGTGGAGCTAAGGAAATTATTATCGCTTTTGATAGACAGTTTCAAACTCGTAATGATGATGAATTTAAACATTTGGTAAAGAATTTAAAAGCTATACATGGTAAATATAAAAATTATGTCAATATAAGTTTTATCTTTGATAAAGATTGTAAGTATTTAGGATACAAAGATAGCCCAATAGATTGTGGGGCGGAGACCTTTGTTACATTATTTAAGAATAGAGTGGTATTATAAATGGAAATTAAGTTGAGATATGGTGGTGAAAATCTGGATCCAATTAGTAAAATTTTATATACAAGAGATACTGATTGGTCTTTTCTAAAGCCAAGTCCGGATGACGAATTGCCGCCCGAGGATTTGGATAATATAGAAGCTGCGGCGAGACGTATACTGAGTGCTTTGGTGCATCAAGAACAGGTATACGTCCAAGTAGACAGTGATTGTGATGGTTATACTTCCGCTGCATTGCTTTTAAACTATATGCATGATATTGCACCTGCAACGGTAGAAAGTAAATGGAAATATGCGTTACATAAAAACAAAACACATGGTATCTGTGAAGAAACCATCCCAGAAGGAACAACTCTTGTCATTGCTCCAGACTCGTCTTCGAACGAATGTGCCATACACATGGACTTGCACGAACGTGGAATCGACTGCGTCGTCTTGGACCACCATGAATTCGAACTGGAGCCAAACGAAACAGCCATCATCGTCAATAACCAGAGTGGCAACTATGCCAATCGTGGATTGTCAGGGGTGGGTGTCGTTTACAAAACTTTACAAGTAATTGATAAGTTACGTAATAAAGTTGGAGCAGTTACTTATTATCAGGATATTGTAGCTGTAGGTTTAATTGGAGATATGATGGATCAGCGTTATGCTGAAACAAATTATTATATTAATGAAGGTTTAAAGATTTTTAATAATCCTTTCTTTGTATATCTTGCAGATAAAAATGATTATTCAATGAAGAGCAAGCGGACACCGCATTCGGTTGCTTGGTTTATTGTACCGTTTATTAATGCAGTTACAAGAGTAGGCTCTGATGAAGATAAATTATTAGTTTTTGAATCAATGTTGACTTGGAAAGCTGGGCAATTAATTCCAAGTGATAAACGTGGTGCTAAAGGGCAAGAAGAATTACGGGTAGTCCAGGCTGTGCGGCATGCCTCTAACATCAAGCGGCACCAAGACGATGAAAAGAAAAAGCTGCTCGATGAAATGTATATGAAAATTGAAAAATATAATTTGTTAATCGAGCCACTTTTGATTATTCAGAATAAGGGATTGACTGATGATGACCCTATTCGTGGTATTACTGGGTTGGTGGCTAATGCTCTTATGGCCGAATATACCAAACCGACTCTTATCCTTAATGAAACAACAGATCCAGAAACTGGGGAAACGATTTGGTCTGGAAGTGGACGAGGATTTAACACAGCTGGTGTTACTAATTGGCGTGATTTTATTAGTAATAGTGGGTATGCCATTTTTGCCCAAGGTCATGCCATGGCTTTTGGTGTGGCTTTTACCGCCACTAATCTGGAAAATTTTAAACAATTCGTAAGAGAAAAATTTGGTAATACTAAATTTGAAAAAACTTATGAAGTAGATTTCATATGGACTATGAATGATACTTTTGATAATATAATTTTAGATATTGGACGCTATAAAGATGTTTGGGGACAAGGCGTACCCGAACCTGTTGTAGCGATTGAACATATTAAAATTGATGACCCAGTTACAATAAGTCTTTTAAGTAAAGGTACTTTACGTATTGATCTTAAGCCACATCAAACATCTATTATTAAATTTGGTAGTAATGTAGATGAATATCAAAAACTTTTAGGTAAAACTATTACAGTAATTGGTAATTGTCAAATTAATGATTATATGGGACGAGAAACTCCTCAAATCCAAGTCATTGATTATTTCTTTGAAACTGTTTCGACGTGGGATTTTTGACAATCAAAGAAAGATATGATATAATATAAAGAGAATGGGAATAGGAGATTGTTATGATACTTACGGCGAAACAAGAACAAGGTTTGCGAATTGCAGTAGAACGATTTAAAAATAATGAACCTTATACTGTAATCGCTGGATATGCTGGGGTTGGTAAATCAACTCTAATCCGTTTTATTATTGCAGCGCTTGATTTAGATCCACGGCATATTGCTTATATTGCATATACTGGTAAGGCTGCACAAGTTTTAAGAAATAAGGGCTGTCCCAATGCTATGACAGCACATCGACTTTTGTATAATTCACGTCCAAGAGAAGATGGAACCTTTATGCATATCCCAAAGGATAGTTTAAGTCCTTATAAATTAATTGTAGTTGATGAAGTTTCTATGCTTCCTAAAAAAATGTGGGAGTTATTACTTTATCATGGCATTCATGTAATTGCTATTGGTGATCCAGGCCAGTTGCCGCCAGTAGCAGCAGATAATAACAATGCTTTAGCACATCCGCATATCTTTTTAGATGAAGTTATGCGACAAGCTGCTGAAAGTGAAATTATCCAACTAACAATGCAAATTCGAGCTGGGGAACCATTGAAATATTATCAAGGTAATGAAGTTCGAGTTGTAGATAGAAATGAACTTTTAAAACCAGGTTTTCTTTTCTGGGGTGACCAAATTATTGTTGGTAAAAATGACACTCGTAATTATATCAATGATAATATGCGCAAAAGCCTTTGGAAGGAACAATATCAAGTTGAACCCATTATTGGCGATCGTATTATTTGCTTACATAATGATTGGGAAGTTGTTAATGAAACCAGTGATGCTCTTGTAAATGGATTAACCGGAACTCTTACAGGTATTACTTATACAAATGATAATCCATTTATGGATAAAACACCAATTATTGATTTTCAACCAGATATTGAGGGTGTAGCTCCATTCATGGGATTAGAAGCTGATTATAAACTTTTAACTGAGAAAAAGCCTTTGATTACACGCGGCTATGATGGAACTTGGCGGCATATTCCCAAACAATTCCATCCGGAAGAATTTGACTATGGTTATGCTATTACCTGCCATAAAGCACAAGGTTCTGAATTCAATAAAGTGATTGTGCTGGAAGAATTCTTAAAAAGTGAAAAGCGTGAAGATCATATTAAATGGCTATATACTGCAGCGACACGAGCTGCGCAAAAACTTATCGTGGTCAAAAACTTTCATATTTGATAAATATGTAAAAATATGATATAATATAATAAAGAATGAAGAAAGAGGATTGTTGGATATGGCGTTCTTTAATGACCACAATCACACCGTATATAGCAATCTTAGACTTGTGGATTGTATCAATAAGCCGAAAGATCTAATTGATAGAGCAATTCAGTTAGGTCTTTCGGGTCTTGCTATAACTGACCATGAGGCTCTATGTTGTCATATTGAAGTAAATCAGTATGCGAAGAAAATTAAAGAACAGCATCCTGATTTTAAAATTGCGTTAGGTAATGAGATTTATCTTACTGATACGCGTGAACCCCGTCAACAATATTATCATTTTATCTTGATCGCAAAAGATGCATTGGGCCATAAGGCTCTTCGTATTTTAAGTTCAAAAGCTTGGTATAATACATATTATTGGGTACAAGAGCGTGTTCCTACTCTTAAAAGTGAACTAGAAGAAGTTATGAAAGAGTATAAAGGACATGTAATTGCAACCACCGCATGTATGGGCGGTGAAGCTTCTTCTATGTTAATGAGAGAAGCATTGGCTGCAAAAGCGGGTTTACAAGATGAACAAGCACATGCTCAATTGACCAAGTTTATTGATTGGTGTATTAAAGTTTTTGGTAAAGAAGATTTCTATATCGAATGCGCGCCAAGTGCTTATGCAGATCAGATTGAATGTAATCATAAATTATTGAGATTAGCTATGTCAGAAGATCTTAAGATGATTCCTGGCACAGATAGTCATTATCTTTCAAAAGATTTACGATTCGCACATAAGGCATATTTGAATTCAAAAGATGGTGAACGTGAAGTTGATGAATTCTATCAGTATGCATATCTTATGAGCGAAGAAGAAGCTCGGAATCTGCTCCGTTTAAGTTTTAATGATGAAGCGATTTTGGATTGGCTTTTTGAAAATACTCAGATTTTGCAGAATAGCATTGAAGATTATTCTCTTGAACGTCCTCAACAGATTCCGATGGTTTCAATTAATCCTCCTGCGCCTGCTGCGTGGTGGGGTGTAAATAATCCATACGCTGATGATTTTGGTAGTGATGGATGTTATAAAACTTTAGGTTCATTGTTCACGTCCTCAGAGCCTCAAGAGCGTCAGTGGGTAAATGATGTTTGGGAGGCACTCAATGAGAAAATTGGGTTTTGGGGAGATCATGAAGATTATGTGGCAAGACTGGAGACGGAAGCAGACGTTATTAAGTTTATTGGCGAGCGTCTTGGTACTTGTCTGTTCGCTTACTTTAATACTTTCAAGCATTATATTGATTTGTTTTGGGAGTGCGGTTCCATTGTGGGTCCTGGTCGTGGCAGCGCTACTGGGTTCCTTAGCAACTATCTTCTTGGCATTACGCAACTCGACCCGATGAAATGGAATCTTCCTTGGTGGAGATTCTTGAACAAAGAACGTGCGGAATTGCCAGACATTGATATTGATTTGGCACCAAGTGTTCGTCCCGAGATTTTTAAACGAATTCGGGAAGAACGTGGAGAACTTGGATGTGTACAGGTTGTAACATTTGGTACAGAAGGTACAAAAAGTGCTATTCAGACAGCTTGCCGTGGTTATCGGTATCAAGATGAAGATGGCAAAGAATTATATCCAGATGGAATCGATAATGATATTGCATTATATTTGAGTTCATTAATCCCACAAGAACGTGGATTTTTGTGGAGTTTGGATGATTGTATTAAAGGTAATGCAGATTTAGGTCGTCGTCCTGTTCATACATTAATCGCTGAATTGAATAAATATCCTGGACTATTAGAAATCATTCAGAATATTGAAGGTGTTGTTAAACAGCGTGGTATTCATGCATCTGGCACAATTTTGTATGATGCAAATCATATCTTTGATACCGCCGCAATTATGCGTAGTAAAGAAGGAGATTTAACTACTTGTTATGATCTTCATATGTGTGAAGCGGCTGGCGATACAAAATATGACTTCTTGGTCACTGAAGTTTGCGATAAGATGATTCAATGTTTGAATCTTTTAAAAGCAGATGGTGCGGTTGAAGATATGAGTTTGCGTGAACTATATGATAAGTATCTTCATCCAGAAGTGATTGATACAACTGATCCACAAATTTGGGAACATCTTGCGGCAGGTGATGTATTGGACGTCTTCCAGTTCAATAGCGGTGTTGGTTTAGCGATGGCGAAAGCTATTAAAGCAACCAACCCTCTTGAAATGACTGCAGCAAATGCTATGATGCGTTTGATGTCTGAGCCTGGAATGGAAAGTCAGCAAGATCGTTATGTGCGTATTCGTGATGGTGGTTTGATTCAGTTTGATAAAGAAATGCATCGAGCCAAGTTGCCAGAGAAAATGATTGCAGCAATGCATAAATATTGTGATACATATTATGGTTGTTGCGCAATTCAGGAACAGATGATGCAAATCTTGATGGATCCTGATATTGCCAGTTTTAGTTTGAAAGATGCGAATGATGCACGCAAGATTGTTGCGAAAAAGCAGATGAAGCGTATTCCCGAATTGCGGCAAAAGGTATATGATGCAGTAGGAGAAAATGCAGATTATATCTGGGAAATCGCAGTTCGTCCGCAGTTAGGATATGCGTTTAGTTTGAATCATAGTTTGCCATATAGTTTTGTCGGTATTCAAACGATCATTCTAGCAACTAAGTTTAGTCCAGTTTATTGGAGTACAGCATGTTTGATTGTTAATAGTGGCGCAGTAGATCCCGATGCTGGCGGTCAGACAAATTATGGTAAAATTGCTAAAGCAGTTAATGACATGAAGAGTCGTGGGATTGATATTGAGCCTGTAGACATTAACACGTCAAATTATGAATTTACTCCTAATGCCGAAAAGAATCAAGTAATGTTCGGCATGAAAGGTCTATTGAATGTCGGTGATGATATAATCGCGCAGATTATTGAAAAACGTCCATATAAGAGTTTCTTAGATTTTATAGGGCGTGTCAAGATCACTCGGCAGCCAATGATTTCGTTGATTAAAGCAGGCGCATTTGATCATTTTGATGAGCGTAAAAAAATTATGGCTCAATATCTATGGATGACTTGTGATAAAAAGAAGAGAATCACTCTTCAGAATATGGCAGGTTTAATTCGTAGAAATATGTTGCCAGCAGAATTAAATGATCAGCGTCGAGTATTTGAATTCAATAGATATCTCAAAGATCAATGTAAACACCCGATAGCACCAGGTGGATATCTATTGGACGAAAGAGCGATGGGGTTCTTGCAAACTTATGAGCGAGAGCTTGACATTGAAATCAAAGCGGGTGCATATTGGATTAATGAAAAAGTATGGGATAAAGAATATCAGCGGCAAATGGATAAAGTGCGCGAATGGATGAAAAATAATCAAGCAGAAGCACTTTATCAGTTAAACAAGACAATTTTCCAAGAAGATTGGAATAAATATGCAATGGGGAACTATTCGTCATGGGAAATGGAAGTTATGTGCTTCTATTATCATGAACATGAATTAGCCAATGTGAATCGCACAAGATATGGCCTCAGTGATTATGCTCAGTTGCCAGAAGAACCAGTGGTGGAAACTCTATGGCGGAATCGTATTCCGATTTATAGATTAAGTCGTATCGCAGGAACAGTGATTGCAAAGAATAAGATTAAATCTACCATTGATCTTTTGACAACATCCGGAGTTGTAACCGTGAAATTTTCAAAAGAGTTTTTCGCATTATTTGATCGTCAGATCAGTCAACGTGGCGCGGATGGTGTGAAACATGTGGTTGAAAAATCATGGTTCAATCGTGGAAGTATGTTGGTCGTAACAGGTATGCGCCGTGGTGATGAATTTGTATCGAAGAAATATTCAGCGACTCCTGGACATCAGTTGTATAAAATTGATACGATATTTGCTAACGGCAACATAGCACTGAGAGCAGAAAGAGCACAGGGAGAAAGCGATGAAAGCGAGTAAAGTTATTGTGTGTCTTGTGGGCAAGAGTGGGTCAGGTAAAGACACTCTTGCTCGCAAACTCGCGGAACAGGTGGGTTGGAATAATGTAGTATCCTGCACGACCCGACCCAAGCGAGAATATGAAGTTGAAGGTAAAGATTATTACTTTTTAACCGATGAAGAATTCGCGCAGAAAGTCTTGAATGGTGATATGTTAGAAGTAACATATTTTAATACTTGGCACTATGGAACAATGAAATCTGCGCTAAGTAATGGAATCAATGTTGGTGTTTGGAATCCCGAAGGATATGATTGCTTGCGGGAAAGTGTAAAATATGATCCAGATATTAAGCTATTTGCTTATTATTTAAAGTGTGATGATAAAACTCGTCTACTACGACAGCTGAATCGAGAAGAACATCCAGATGTGCATGAAATTGTGCGCCGCTTCGGCACAGACGAAGAAGATTTTGAATGGCTTGAGGATGATGATATTCCTATTTTATGGAATGAAGATATGACTAATATGCGCGTGAATGCTATCAATATTTCGACCGCAGTTAGTGAGTATTTGGACGATGTTGTTTAAGCAATTTATCTCAACTACCATATATAGTATACGCCTATAAAGGGGGATTGTATACCTTGATTACAAAACGTGATGGTCGAAAAGTAGAATTTGATGGCGACAAAATCCGCATCGCTGTGGCTCGCGCATACTGGGATCCAGAATATGCACCAGAAAAGCCATTCCCGCCATATGTGGAAGATATTGTTACCTATATTGAAGAAGAGAATGAAGCTTATGATATTTCAGTAGAAGAAATCCAGGATATTGTTGAAGACTTTTTAATGAAATATGATCCAGCTACAGCTCGACGTTATATTCGTTATCGTTATAAGAAAGAAGTTATCCGCGAACAGAAGGATGATTTCTTTATGCGTTTGAAACCAAAAATTGAAGCAACAGCAGTTCAGAATCAAAATGCCAATGTTGATGAATATTCATTTGGTGGGCGTAAAGGCGAAACTGATTCTGAGGTTATGAAAGAATATGCGCTAAAATTCTGTATGAGTGATATGGCGCGTAAGAATCATGAAGAAAACATGATTTATACTCATGATCTTGATGCATATGCTGTTGGTATGCATAATTGTTTAACTATTCCTTTTGATGACTTACTTGCAAAGGGATTTAATGTGCGACAAACTGATGTGCGGCCTGCGAATAGTGTAAATACCGCAATGCAGCTTGTGGCAGTTATTTTCCAGTTGCAGTCTTTGCAGCAGTTTGGTGGTGTAAGCGCCAGTCATTTAGACTGGACTATGGTACCATATGTGCGCAAATCTTTTTATAAACATTATTGTGATGGATTAAAATATTTAATGGATATGGATGATGCATCTATTAATGATGATATTGATTTTCCATTCGCAAAAGATGTGAGTATTGATGATCGTAATGCGTATCATCGTGAAAAGCCTTATAAATATGCTTGGGATATGACCCGCAAAGAACTATTCCAAGCTGTTGAAGGAATGTATCATAATCTTAATACTTTACAGAGCAGATCTGGTAATCAGCTGCCATTTACTTCAATTAACTATGGAACCTGCACATTAACGGAAGGTCGTTGGGTAATTGAAGCATTATTGCAGGGATCTATTAAGGGCGTAGGCAAATTACATCGTACACCTATTTTCCCGTGTGGTATTTTCCAGCTGATGAAAGGAGTTAATCGTGAACCAGGAGACCCAAACTACGACATGTATCGTCTTGCGCTTGAATCCACAGCACGCAGACTTTATCCAAACTATGCAAACTGTGATTGGTCAGGCAATGCTGGTTTCGATCGACAAGATCCTTGCACCTATTTTAGTACTATGGGATGCCGGACTGCCAATGGAGCAGACATTAACGCTGAACCTGGAGTCAATCCACAACGTAAAGATGGACGAGGTAATCTCTGCCCGGTTACCATCATTCTCCCAACAATCGCAATGATGGCCAAGGAGGCCGTGGAGGCTGGCACGCGCGGGGACGATGACGGCAATTCAAAATCACTCTGGGAAATTTTCATGGCAATTCTTGATAAAAAGATCGTCGAAGCAAAAGATCAGCTTATTGAACGCTATGAATATATGTGTAAACAAGATCCACGATCTGCACAGTTTATGTATGAAAATAATACTATGCTAGGTTATCATCCTGAACAAGGTATCCGTTCTGCTCTGCGACATGGAACATTGGTAATTGGTCAGCTGGGTCTTGCAGAAACTCTTGAGATTCTTGTCGGCACAAACCAGTGCCATCCAGAAGGCATGGAAGCTGCAAAGAAAATTGAGCAACTCTTTAAAGATCGTTGCGCACAATTTAAGCAGGATTACAAATTAAACTTCGGCGTCTATTATACTCCTGCAGAAAATCTTTGCTATACTGCCATGAAGAAATTTAAGAAACGCTATGGCTCAATTCCTCACGTATCGGATCATGAATACTTTACAAATTCTATTCATGTTCCAGTGTGGGAAAAGGTTGGCGTGCTTGATAAAATTGATATTGAATCACAATTAACTGGTTATAGTAATGCTGGTTGCATTACGTATGTTGAATTAGAGACTGGCATTGTAAATAACTTGGAAGCTATGGAACAAATTGTAAACTATGCTATGGATCATGATATTCCATATTTTGCAATCAATGTTCCAAATGATACTTGCCTGGAATGCGGCTATACCGGAGAATTTAATGATCGTTGTCCTCTCTGTCATAGTACCCATATCCAACAGTTACGTCGTGTAACTGGTTATCTTACAGGCAACTATAAGACAGCGTTCAACTGGGGAAAACAAAAAGAAGCAGAAGAACGTGTAAAGCATACGGGGAGGATGGATACATAATGCGTTACGCCGGTATTATATATGATGATACCGCTGCGGCACCTGGCTTATGTTTATCTTTTTATACTCAGGGTTGTCCCATTCATTGTCCTGGATGTCACAACCCTGAGACCTGGGATGAAAATGGTGGACATGAATTCACCAGTCAAACTATTGATAATATTATACACGGACTTACAAAAAATAATATTCAACGTAGTTTTGCTATCTTGGGTGGCGAGCCTTTGGCTCCATATAATTTATTTTTAACAGCCATGGTGGTATCGACAATTCGTGATCATTTGCCGCAAGTGCCTATTTGGATTTGGACAGGTTATACCATGGAAGAAGTTATACAGAATACAAGTTCACCACATTTAAGAGCGATTCTTTCTAAAGTGAATGTATTAGTAACTGGACCTTTCGTAGAAGCAGAACGTGATATAACTTTAAAATGGCGTGGTTCACGCAATCAAAAAGTATTCCGATTTGATGACACAAAAAATTTATGGTATAATATAGAAAATGAGGAAGAGGAGTTTAGAATAAATGTCTGAAACACAAGAACCTATTTTTATGGAACAAGATGAATATTTAGAGTATTTGCGTAATCAGATTAAAGGAAATCCCGAATTAGCATCTACTCCTATTGCTCAGCTAAATATGTATCAAATGAATAAAGATTTGGTCAAAGGTTTAAAACATATGAACAATATGGCCATTAATAAAGCCCTCGAAAAAGTTGCAGAATGGTTTAAACCTGAAATTTCTCATTATGCGCTACTTAATCATGAACATCATTATTTTACGATTTTTGAAGCTTCGGATCATATGAGCACTGAGTCATTTATTGCCGCACTTAAAGATATTCTTATGAATTATTATGGCGATAATGATATTCGGGCGATTGATGTTCAAGACGATGGTGCAGTAGAAATTTGGGCTATGTGGGATCAAGAGCCTACAGTTGCTTATCTCTTTCCATATAGTCAAGGAGTTGTATATTATTAATGGATAAAATTGGATATTTAGATTTTAGTGTGGTTAATCCAACTTTGTTCACTTTCGTTGATGACAGCGGAACTGAGCATAGATATGAGTTTGAAGTACAAGAGCCACAAGATTGTATTAAGACAGTTGCGACATTAATTCAGCAACATGGTCTTACTAAAGTAGTATGCAATAAAATTGGTTATGGTCTGTGCGGTAGTATTTCACAGCATCTAAGAACCGTTTATGGTAATACTAATTGTTTCTTTGAATTAAACGATTAAGGAGAAAATATATGGCGCGTTATCTATTGAATGTTGTTGAAACTTATCGAGTCCCTACTGTAAATGAGGCACTTGAAATGCGTGATGAAATGAATAGTGCGGCAGAATATGAGCTACAGTCTTTTCAGTACACCACGAAATTTAATAAGAAAACTGAAGAAGAATATCAGATTGTAAAGGTTAAGAAAGTTATCAATACTGAGAAAGATCCAGTTTCTGGAGTGCAGGTGCATTATGAGTATTAAGGCTGGATTTGAAAAGATTAGTAAATATGCTGATGATCCGGGAGTAATTATTCCATATAGAAAGACTAAAAATTCTGCGGGTTATGATTTCTATGTGGCCGAAGATACAGTAATTCCCGCTTATGAAAGTTATATTCTTAAAGATTTCGAGAATGAACTCGCGGGGGATCTTACTGAATATTATCATAGTTTTGAAGAGTTTTTAAAGACTACTCCATATGATTTAGGAACGGTGGCATTATTTACCAAGAAGTATAAAAAGAAAACTACATTGGTTCCAACAGGTGTAAAGGCTTATATGCCGGAAGGTTACTACCTACAGTTGAGTATGCGATCAAGTCTTCCTCATAAGCACTGGATTATGATCGCTAATGCACCTGGAATTATTGATGCAGATTATTATAATAATCCTGATAACGAAGGCCATATTTACTTCCAGCTCGTAAACTTCCTACCGTTTGATGTAGAATTACGCAAAGGCGATTGTATCGGTCAAGGCATTTTCTTACCTTATGGCGTAATTGAAAATGATAGCGCGGAAGGCGATCGTGAAGGCGGGTTTGGCTCTACCGATGAAAATCCTAGCACTTGATTAGGCCACCTAGACCACTGGGTGGTCTACTTGGATTGATGGAGCCTTGACCGATTTCGGCAAATTTACATATGATGATGCCGATATACATAAGCGCATACATAAAGTATGCACTTAGATTGAAATACTTTTACTTCAATAGAAACCAGATAAATTGGTTCTTGAAGATATACAAATGCAAATTAATAATGTAGCGACATTTTAGAAGCTAGCCTGGCTTCAAGGTGCTATTATTGAGACTTGCTGGAAACTCGGATTGCCTGTGGAACTGAGCCGCCCCTCTGAATGGCGTGCGGCATGTAATCTCTTGAAAGGTCAAGATAAGCACCGAGACAACCAAAAGAAAGTTGCTCAAGAGTGGGTCATGAAGAAGTTTGGGAAGAAATGCACACAAGATGAAGCAGATGCAATTTGCATTGGTTACGCGGCAAGTCTTGCCGAAGATAATGAAATGAATTGGGAGTGAGTATTGTGGAGTGGGCAACTATTATTAGTGAAATCTTTACAGTAGTCTTGATCCCTCTTCTTGGTATTGTAACTAAATATTTTATTCAGTTTATCAATATCAAAGCCGCAGAACTTAAGCAGAAGAAAGAAGATGCACTTTATCAAAAGTATATCGACATGCTTAATACTACAATTGTAAATGCGGTAACCACTACTACACAGACGTATGTGAATTCTTTGAAGTCACAAGGTAAGTTTGATGCTGAAGCACAAGCAGAAGCTTTTAATAAGACTTATCAGTCCGTTATTTCGGTATTGGGCGAAGAGGCTCAGACATATCTCAGCAGCGCGATTGGCGATTTAAATGAGTATATCCGTACTGCTATTGAACGTCAAGTGCTCGTTGATAAGTTAATTCCGTCAACTACAAATGGGTAAAAAAAAATTTGGGGCGACTCATTAAGAGTCGCCCCATTTTTTTTATTTCTCTTCAGAATGATCATGTAAAGGAAGTGCACGAATACGCTCATCCCAAACATCCATGTGGCCATTGCCACCAAGATTATGATAAAGAGTTAAACGTTCATTATATTGCATTAATTCAATCGGAGTTATATAACCACGCTCTATATAAACTTTACATGCCGCAATAAGATTTTGTAAATGTAAATCGAGAACACCACGTTGTAACAAACGTGCGTCTTTTTTACTGTCTTTCATTTCATCTCGGATTTCTTTAACTGATAACTAAAGATCTTTTACAGTAAGTAAGATTTCATTATCAATCTTAGTGCTGGCTGCTTCTGCTTGCTCAAATTTTTTATCAATTGCTTCATTCATGGTTTTGATTTGACAAGCACATTTTTCAGCCATAACATCTGATTCACGTGCCATGTCATCCCACTCCTTTTGCTTACGAGTTTTTGCTCCTAATTGTTGATCTCTTTTTTTAGGATCAATTACTCGTTTTACAATCCAACCAATGAGGCCAGCGGCTAATACCGGAATGCCCCACTTTACTAAGGTTTCTAAGACCAAAGCCCAAGTCACCATTGGAAACTCCTCCTTTACAGTTATTAGCCTAGGACTTCATCGTCTTCATCGTTAGACTCACAACTGTCATTAGATGCGAGTTCCGCGATTGCTTTATAATTTTCTGCAATCTTTTTGTAGTTTTCTACACCGGCTTTTGCAGTATATCCGAGACGCAATGATACATAAGCTGTCGTAAGATATGCAAAAATATTTTGGGCAAAAGCACCAAGCTCAGGTCTCAATAACAAAATAATAAGTAAAACAAGCGAAAGAAAAACCCACGTAATTACATCAATTATCGTGAGTTTTTTACTAAATTCAAGAGGCTACTTTCGCTTTTGCTAAGAGCGACGCTAAGACTTTTGCTTGCGCTTCGCTGTCGCATTCGATTCTGACATAATATTTATTGTTGTTCTCTGAGCCATCTACTTTTACCAAATATGTATTTTTCATATAGCCGGACTTTCCGTTCCAGGTGATAGCTGACCATTCGCCTTCAACAGCGGTTACATCTACGATCTGTCCGAATTTTACTGTCGTAACAATGCTAGTAGAAGTACTAGGACCGCTACGCATATTCACAGTAGAGCCAGAAGTTCCGGTTACTTTAGCTTGATAAGCCACCTTAATCACCTCAGGTTCATTCTCCTGATCTCCTTCTTGTGGATCAGGTTCTGTTGATGGAGTCTCTACTCCAGATTTTTCATATAGTAATTTTTCTGTCGCGGTATCTACAATACCATTTGCAGTAAGACCATTTTTAGTTTGGAAACTAATTAAAGCTTTTTCAGTTTCGGCGCCGAAATCACTATCAGCTCCATATTTAGGCAAGGTCTCACCAACTTTTAACAACATTTCTTGTAATAATTTAACACTCGCACCGTAGGCTCCACGTTTTAAATTAGAAATGGTAATCACAATATTAGCACCATTATCATATAAACCCGCTGGAATACCCCAATGGGTCCAACGTCCATATGCTTTAATAGTGCTTTTTACCACACCAATTTTACTGCCTGCGGCATGAATAAATGTTTGACCATCACCTAAATATAAACCAGTATGGCCCATTTTTCCAGTTGATGCATCTTTGCGATAAAGGCAGCACACTTTATCTGCTGGCAATGTATCAATTGTACCTTTGACTTCAAATTTCGTTTTGTTCCATTGAGAAGTTGCACCAGAAACCATTTGAATACCAACCTATTTCATAGCTTGTTGGACAAATCCTTGACAGTCAAATACTTGTTTGCCAATCCATTTACTAACAATAGATGGGTCCACATGATCTGGATATTGATTATGTTTAGAATTAATTAAGGCTTGCGTACACGTTTGACCTGCTGTGCCCCAAATATAACCACATTGTGGATCTAATTTCGAGTAGGCCCAGTCCACAACTACCTGAGCTTTTGTTTTTTCAGCCACAGGAACCACTTCCTTTTCGGTGCCGTAATTGCTACGGACTTCTGTGCCGGGGTAATAAAACGCCAAGATTTCTTTATAATTAAAACCTTGTTTTGCCATTTCTTTCGCGCCAGTCTAGGACATGCCGACCCCATGTCCATTTTTTGTCTTGGTATCATAAGGGTCATCTTTTGAAATAAGATAACCTCTTACACCGCCCCATACTTCTTGTGAAGAACGAATACGTCCACCATTTGATGCGCTATACACGCAAGTTCCGCACAAACCGTTATTGTAATATAAGACTTCCCCTTTTGTCTCTTCTACAGCTTGCATTGCATTAGGATATGAAGAGGAAATTCTAGACGCACGGAACGCTTGATCAATAGAACTTTTATCTGTAATATACCCTTTTCCTTTTGATCTTGATAATGCGAATGTACGAGCTGCTACTGCTTGTGCTTTGCATGCCTCAAGAAGAGAATTACCAATTTCACTTGGTACTACACCCTTACAATATTCTTCCATATCTAAAAGGACTTCTTCAGCACCATACTTGGTTAAATTCTCTTCTCGAGATAATTTTACCTTAATCTGCATAACTTAACACCAAACTTACATTGCGATTATTAGATTCGATAGTAAAATTATCTTGCAAATAATCACATTGTAAATTACGATTAATATTATAAACTTGTCTACCCTCATGAGTTATAGAAATATTTGTAATGACATCATGCACACAAGCTTCTACGGCAGTAACAGTAGTATCTATGTTTTCATCAATAGCAAAATAAATTACAATAGGAGCAGAATCAGATTGTCTGCTAACATGCATCCACTGAAATTCAGTAGCATTAAAATTAACAGAGCCATTAGCAGTTGTTAAAGTAACAGTCATATCTTATAACCTCCTATTTTATTCTTCAGGCTCCGTAACGTAAATTGTAATACTAATCTGGCCATGGAAACCTGTTGCATCTACACTTATACTATATCTGGTTAATTTACCAATGATAGTGTTAAGTGCAATAACTTCATTAGATTCATCGTCTAAAATCTTTAATGAGTTAATATTGTCAGTAATATATTGAGTTAAGTGATCAGAAAAATCAATTAAATCTAAATTCAAAATATAATTAACATTTGGATCAGAAAAATCCGCATAACCATCCATATATTGGATATTAATGCTTTCATCCAATTTATTATTGAGAATTAAACGCATTATATAACCCTCCTTAATTATCGTACTTTAATCCAAATACGATTATTGACTTTTACATTGCCTGTACCCCAAGTTTCATACTCTGGAATTTCTGAAACAATACCTACAATACAATCAGGATACATCATTATTTCTTCACGAGTCATAATATCAACAGTGCCATTGGGCGCTGAACAAACGGCCATGCCCGCATGATATTCTGAACGATCACGGTATGGATAAACTAAAACTCGACCAGAAACAGCTAAAGGCGTTTTAGTAGTTTCAGTTTCACCAATAGCAAAACCAAATGTGTCTGATACTACCGATGCGCCTGGAAGTAATCTTTTATCTGTAATATTTAAAGAACCATCGTCATTATCTACAACACATTGTCCTGGTTGAGCTTCTTTATTAGTTTTACGTAATTCAGCATAGTCATTCCAAACAGCACCATAAATTAATGCATCTGTTTCTGTTTTTTTAGTCGTACCATTTGCAGAGATATAAAGACCAAAATAAGTACTAGCTGTACTATCAGCCAAGTAACGGTATGCGTATATACGATTACGGACAACGCCACTAGTATCAACATAACAATATAACATACCCAAACGATTTTTTGCAGCAGTACCAGTACCAGCTTCTAAAATCTAAATATAAGGACCAGTTGATGCACTTGGATTTGTACCTTTAGTAACTGTCGTACGTAAACCTAAATTACCAGTTAAAGTTCCACCGCTTAATTTTAAATATGTGCTATCATGATTATGATTACCGACGGCAACAGTTGTGGCCGTAGTACCAGTAGGAAGTGTAAATGCCAATGCACCAGCACCACCATTGGCAGTTGCTGTATATGTAAAATTACTCCAAGAACCTGTTGTATGATAATAGTTAGTGGTAGTATCTGCTGGTGTTTTAAACACAACTGTTGTTCCGCCCGCTGTCAATGTATAAGCTGTATCGGCAGCCAAATTTATAGTAGCTGTACCGCCAGCTGCTAAACTTGTAGTATGAGTGTGATTACCAGCCGCCGCGGTGGATGCAGTGCTACCTATTGTTAATAATGTAGGCATAGTAAAAATTACTGATGATCCACCTGCTGTTAATTTATATTTTCCTGCAGATGCAAGTGTAATACTGCTTGTACCAGTATCAGTAGCCAGAGATGCAGTATGTGTATGATTACCAGCTGCAGCAGTAGTTGCAGTAGAACCAATTTTAGGTGCATATGTATCTGGTTTACCAGTCACATTACTCCAAGCAACTCCACCAGCAGTACCAGTACAATTGCCGGTGATGGATGCGGTAATACCACCGGGCACTGTTATATGACCAGTTGATGGATTAATGGTTGCTACTTTAGTGGTATCATTAGGAATAACACCATATAAATCTTTACTACCAGAAGTAAAAGCAGTATATGCACCAGCATTACTAGTAGAGGCACCGACAATTGGTAACTCTGTTGTTGATGCAAGAGCATAAGTCCGCTGTAATGTATTCGTGTTTGTATCATAATAAGCATTAGTGCGCCAATCGGTACCTGTCCAGGTCATTACCATTACAGTACCCGCTGGATAATGCGTGGTTAAACGTGTATTACCAGCATAGACTGCATAGGCTGATGTTTGAGAGCCATCAGCTAAAGTTAAAATTAAAGATGCATTACCACTACCGTCTTTTGGTAATCTATATGCAATCGTTTTACCAACATATAATGCTGGACTTCTGGTAACACCAGTCCAGGTACCAGTTGCTGCAGTTTGTGTACCATTAATATATTCAACACCGTCTAAAGACGTATCCGCTTGGGCTGCATTTAAACATATGCGGCTAGTTAAAGAAGCACTAGTTGCGGTGCTAAGATCTACATAAAACTTATGATCATCGGTCGTAACATAGCAATAGCCTTCTGTACTATTGGCCGGTAAATTTGCGGCCAAGCCTTTTTTTATTTTAAAAAGTGCCAATCTTCAGCACCTCACTTATATTTAAATTAGAATGTATCCCAGGTTACGCCACCATAAATATCGACACCTGCGATAGTAGCAAATTTATCACCTGCACTAAAGTAAGTAGTTAAACCAATATTATGAGTCTTACCTTCAATAGCAGTGACGTGACCTTCTTTTGATACAGTTAAACGAGGAATTGTGAAAGAAATCTTATTACTACTTACAGATAAATCGCCGCCAGTAGAACCAATATTAGATTGAGCGGCACTAAATGGCTTTGGATGTGAGATAGTAATTACATTAGATTTTGAAGTACGAACTGTAATACTATTTTCACCAGTTAATTTGATGCCCTGGAGATATGGTTTTGTTGTCGTGGTTAAATCGCTATATGCACCTAGACATAAATTAAGATAAGCGACGTTATCACTGGCGGTAGATTCAGTTTGATTAGCATCTGCCGCTTTAGAAGAAGTAAATCCGCAATTTAATCTAAAGGAAGCAGTACGACCATTAAATGTGGTGGTAGCAGTATTTGAATTTAATGCCAAACTTAATGATTGAGCTGTAGTAGTTGCAACACCTGTACCAACAGTAATTTCCGTTGCGCTAGTTACTTTATTAGAACTATTCATTGCTGCAACATAGAATAATTTACTGTTAGATGACATTTGAATCAAATCGCCAACTTGTACGTCTGAATAAGTTTTATTGACAGGAGTTGTATCAGTAGAACTATCAATTTTTAAATTTAATAATGCTTCTTTTGGCATTAAACTTGCTGGGATTGTCCAACCAGTTGCGCCTGAACCCCAGTCAATTGCCCCTAATTGAATATTACTTGCTGGTGCGGCGCCGACACTATTATAAGAAATTGTGCGGCCATCAGAACCATTATAACTACCAGTCGTACCACTATCACCATTACCTGTAGTAGAAAATGCTAATGTAGCTGGGTTAGCAACACCCGCATCCTATATGTCAGCCCAAGTTTTAAATCCATAACCTTCAATATCACTTGTTGTCACAGCAGTAGCCGCTGTTACATGACCTAATGCATCTACGGTTACTTTATATAAATTAGCTGCATAAGCAGTATGTGATGGGTGCGTATAAATAGTTAAAGTTTTATCGGCCAAAGCAGTATAACCGCTTGAAGTAAGAGCATGACCAAGAATTTTTAATTGACCATTTGCTGGTGTACTAAGTGCATTTTGAATACCTTCTAGCAAACGTGGGCCATTAATTAATCTAGCCGTAGTAGCGGATGCTGAAGTAATTTCAGCTTTAGTTGCTAAAGCATATGTCGTATTGGTATCTCTATTTAAGTCATTTAATGCAATCCAATTTGTTCCATCGTAATAGAAAATAACAGTACGATTAGCACACAGCATATTTTTAGTAAGTGCTGCTACAGAATAACTACTTTTAATATCTTTGGCATTAGTGGCTTGGCTACCTGATTCTAACACTAATTTAGTCGGCGCTACGCCACTTGAGTTAGATGCTGCAGTAAATTTAATTGCTACCAATGTACCAAGAACAGGGTCATTATTAGCATCCATTGGTAATACACCATTTGCCATTGTTGCTGTTTTAACGGCAGTGGCATCAGTTGATGCACAAGTTGCATAAAGACCAATACCAGGTACAATAAGGTTAGATGTCTAACTACCATCATAATTTTGTACTGTTAAACCACCAACCGCAGTAGCGGTACCAGTAAGAGTAGTAATAGCAGATGTTGCATCATCAGCCAATTCTGCATTAAGTTTATATAAAGCTATATCTGGTAATTTAACACCAAGATAATGATTAGCAGTATCAAAATATAATGCACCATCAGCCGCAGAACTTGATGCAGGCATACCAGTGCCATATTTTACTGACAATAAAGTTGTTGTATCAGCCATATAGTTTTACACCGTCCTTCTCATAAATCATTCCACCATAAAGTAGTATTTCGCATAATGCCTGCCAATACCTCATCCAAACTATAAGCATTCAACAGCCCACTTTCATATTTGGCGGCAACAGATGGAATACTTTTCATTACGGTACTACTGGCTGGCTTTGTACGTAAACTATATGTTAATTCATGCGTGGTTAAATCAATTTGGAACAAATGAAATGCAAATTCTAATGTTCCAGCTTGGATAGATGCATTACCATGAATACACCATCCGAAAATAATATTGCCAGGTTCACTTGCAATATCTTTTACAATAATAGGAGCTATATAGCTTTCTCCCTTGGCATTAACATATTCTACAACCAAAACCATCTACAATAAATCAACACCATCATAATAACGCGGCATACGGAAATAAAGAGTCTCCGCATAATGATCTTCACTTACTGAAATAAATTTATTATACGGAGAACTCTTTAAATTAATCTCACGATTGATCAAGTCAACATCAATAATACGTGATTTATCATATGATTGTGTTAATACCATCGTACGATGGTGTGTTTGTACTTCTGTTAATAGATCAAGGAAGGCTTGTTCATTGATCATTGCCATAAAAACCCTCCTTGGTAAATATTAATTATATAGTCACTTGAATAATATTAGCACCTTCAACAATTTGATTGTGCTCATCACGATAATATTGTTCATAACCATTAATACCATGACATACAACTTCTGCAACGAAAACAGTTACTGAATACAAACCAGCCGCTGCAGATGGAACCAATTCTGATAAATCAAATGATGCATCTGCACCAATAACAAATGGTTCTGGTAAACTGATATTTGTGAATGTCTGTGCGCCAACTGGAGCAAGAGATAAACGATAACGATATTCACTATCAGTGTAAGCACCATTAATGTGGACATTAATCTTCTTGGCATTATTTTCATCAATAGAAAGCATAATATCAGAAGTAGTTAAAAGACGAGGCCATTCATGAGCTTCAACAGATGGTGTAATGGCTTCAGTAATCATTAAGTTCTTTACGTTACGTGCTTTCGCATAATACTTGCCGCGTTCAGTCAATACACGAGATAAATCATTTTCTTCAGTAACAACAATGTTATCAGACATTGGAGTATCATTCTTATACCAGCAATAATCTACACGGCCATTGGCTGAAGCAAAATCAATATCAAAATCAACCTTTGCTGGCTCACCGGCATTAACATAAATGTGAGGCGGTATTACCGGAGTTTCTTTTAACTTAATCTGAGTAGCTTCTTCCAAAGTTACAGTTTCAGTTTGCACATAACGAATACCATTATAATTGGAAACTTCTGGATTAATAATTTTGTTGCCAACATATACACGATACTTACCGGGTACATTAGTAGTTAATGTACTACTTGAACCATCTGCAGCAGTAACAATTTGTACATTTGGAGTAGCCTCTAACTTTGCTGGGTCAAAATCTACGCCTTCACCATGTTCACCGACTAAATTATTATTCCAATACCATTGATATACAATCTGTGCATTTGGAGTAACAACTTCATTAGCTTCATTGCGTGCTTTCAAATCACCAGTAGTTTCGTCTACAAATAAAGTTAAACCAGCATTATCTGGACTAATTGCGCCAACAGTAAATGTGATAGTATTGGTTTCAACATCAAGATCATATTTACCTTGAGTAAGCGTAGGACGTAAGATAGGCTCTGCCGCATCCAAAGAATTAACAATTTCACTATAAATTGCACGATTACGTACGATCTGATCAAAATTATCATCCAAACGGACAGTAGTACCAATTGTCATACCAGGCTTAATGACTAATTTTGCTGGCTGCAAATATAAACTGAATTGGGTCTGTGTAACATCGTTTTCATCTGTTGCAACAGAATAGAAACGAATACTAAATTCCAAAGTACCTGCGACCAAAGCAGCATTTTTACTGATATACCATCCAAAGTATAAAGTTTCACCATCGCAATATTTAGCAAAAGGAGGAGTGTTATATACTTCTTCATCTACACCAGAACGATTAGTATTGCGCCAAGTAATATCAATATTACAAGTCATTAAATCTGTCATATCATAGAAACGTGGTACTTGGAACCACAAGAATTCAGCTAAATGATCACCGACAACGCCGACACCATTTTGCGCGAAAATTTTAGGGACAGTAACCACACGAGCTTCGGTATCAATCTTGAAAGTTTCTTCATTGAATGGAACACGAGCATAAATTGGATAACGCTTGTGACCATTCTTTAAAAACTTTGCTAAAGCTCTATAATAAATATCTAAAAGGTTAGAGCCTAAACCAAGAATATTATCACCAAGAGTTTCATTAGCGTCGAATTCAAATTGAGTTTTGAAATCAGGATCATTAATGAACTTATCTTGCAAACTTTTTAAAGTTGTGATCATATAGTATATCTCCCTTCTGTATAATAAAAAAACGCGGAGTAGAGAGAAAACTTGTCTCTACTCCGCTTATCTCTCTTTGTTTTATCAAAAAAACAATGATTACTTTAATTATTTATGTCCTTCTCAATCCAATCTGGTAAATCGCAAGGATAAATAATAATAGGACTATATACGCAATGTTGAGTACGTGTATTATATAAATACTTATAAGGTTCAGGAGATAACCACACACAGCGCAAATAAGTTTCTTCACCAGAATCATTTGGCGCATTATGATAGTGACCTAAAGAATCTTCATATAAATAAGCCATTAGCATATGTCATAATCTCCTTCCTTATTAAGATGTAAATAATACTGTAGTAGCGATAGAATCATTCGCAACTTTTGGAACCGCACCAAAATGTGTTTCTTTCCAAGTCTTAAATGAACTATCAAGAGCATAAAATGCTTCTGCACTCTGTTCTAAATTAGCAGCTGTACTATTTTGTATAGTAATGATAACATTTTTTAACTTCGCCTAATTCAAACAATTTTCATTGAAATTATAAGCTCCAGCCTTTAAGCGTACTGCGTCTAATGTCCAATAAATTGTATCATTAAATGTAACGCCATAAAATGCTCCAGCTTCCATACCCATAATATTTGCACTAATTGAAGTTAAAACAACAGAGGTGTTACCAAAAACGTTTGCTTTTAATTGAGTAACATTATTTGGAACAAAAGCTAAACGTAAATTAGAACAATTGTAGAAAGCACTAGAACCTAATGTCTGTAAGTTTTGACCGCTACGAGTATATGCGGCTTCATCCTCAAACATTGATAATTGTGAACAACCATTAAATGCACTATTACCAATCTCAGTAATATATGGGAATAGGTAAGAAGCAGCCCAGCATAAATTTGTACATTGAGCGAATGCATTAGCACCAATATTGGCGAGATAAGTAATATTGACTTCTGCCGCATTATCATGTTGAGCATCATATAATGCTACTGTTGTTAAACCAACACAGTTTTCAAAACATGAACGTCCAATATATCTTATGGCTTGTGGGAAACGTGCAACATCTAATGTTGTGCAATTCTTAAATGTATAAGCACCAAGAGTAACCATTGCTGCTGGTAAAGCAGTACCAACTTTTAAGCTATTACAATACATAAAAGCGCCTTCTGCGGTAGAATTGTTTTCACCAATCATTTTTAAATTTGGACAACCAGCAAAATCTACATAATCCAAATTATAACCAGCAAAAGCAAAGGAATGAATATATTGTAAAGTATTACCAGCTTCAAAATAAATGCGGCGTAATGGCGCATCCGTAGCAGAAGCTAATGCTTCTTCTAAAGCGGGCTTAGCACTTGCTGTAGTACCGGGATCAGCTAATTTTTTCACATAATAATTCGCTGCTCGTTTAGTATTATTTAAACCAACAACAGTCTAACCATTATATGTTTTTGGTATAGTAACCGCGGTATATGGATAATTATCCTTCAAAGTTAACATTACACCAGTAATTGTGCTAGAATCTGCAGTTACTTGTTGTGTTACTGACGATGAAGTAAACCAGCTTTCAGCTGTCGCAACATCTTGCATATTCTATGGATTACTAAATTGTGGATAAATTTTAACAGTATAACTATTATTTTCACTACCATGAGTTACTTGTTTCCATTCATTACCCCAATTAATTGTGGTATATACTGTCGTATGTGTTCTATCATTTTCATCACAAACGATTTTTACAATACCCAAATTTAAAGTGGCAGGATCAGTAGCAGATTCACGATAACGTACCGATTGTACATTAGCTACACCAGCTGTTAATGGATCGTCGGAATTATAGAATTTAACTGTATAACGAGTAATTTCTGCAACATATACTGGATAAAAATTAACTTCACGATGCTTATTATCAGGAGTCAATGCAAAATCATCAGCAAAAGTATAAGTAGTACCATTATATACATATAAGTTGTCTGTCTTAATGTATTCATTTAATTCTGCTTGCTTTTCTTCTTCAGTCACAGCATTAGCACTTGGCGTCCAAATATTATTTTCATTTAATAAATCAATAATTTCATCACTCTTATAATAAGTTATTTCACTATTATAAGTTGTTGGATTATTTTCATTAATCGTTGTCCAAGAGACATCTACATAAATACTAGAAGCTGCACGCGCTGCTGCATGTGCTTGCGCTAAAGCCGCTTCTGGATTTTGAGATTGATTAGTTGCTGCTTCAATAAACAAGTCAGTGTCTTCATCATCAGAAGTCTTAAAACCAACCAAACGATAAGTATATTGTACTTCTTTCGGCTTACCAAATTCACGGACATCTAAATGTGCACATAATTGCTGCGCAGATAATGTTGGCACAACATCAAAAGTATACTATTTAGTAAAATTAGTAATTGCAGTTTTATTAGTATTAAAGAATGAAACAGTATAAGAAGATGTTACTAAATCATTAGTATCATAAGCGATCTCTAAATTTGGATAACAACCACTATATTTTTCTTTAATTGCAACTGCATTAAGGCCATAATTCATACCGTTATTAATTTTAATGGTACCACCAACATAATAACGTGTTGCAACTTTTGAGTTAGAAGTCGTAGACCATGGAGCAGAACCTTCAAGACCAGCTGTAGTAATTAATTGATTTAAAATTGGGAAATCAACAATCATTGTGCCACTGGCATCAAGAGTACATTCAGTTGGATCTGTTGGATCTAATTTCCAATTCAAATCTGTTAATTGAATATGCGCGACTGCATTGGTTTTATTCTTTGCAGCCTTAAATAAAGATTTTGTATCTAATTTTGGACAACCAGAAATATCTAAGTAGTCCAAACTTTCCCAACCATCATTATCACATTGTACTGTGGTTAATAATGGCTAATCATGTAATGCTAAAGTAGTTAATGTATTAGGTACATAAACTGTCTCTAAAATACCGCCAACCGGGAATGATACAGTATTCAAATATGTATTTTTTGCAGAGAAGATTCTTAAATAGGTATTTGAAGATACATCTGCTGCCGTTAAAGACATATATTGATTATCTAAGTTGGCCACTTGTAACAATGGATATAAACCACCATCAAAACGAGTCCATGGATTCTTTTCATTATTACCATTCAAACCGCGATTATTGCGTTGAGCTTGCTGATAAGCATTAAGAGATACATCAAATTCACGCAATTTAAATTGAGTATTAACACCACTATTATTAGTAACGTTAATATTAGCCATACCCAAATAACCCAAATTACCTAAATGAGTAATATTTTGTACGAATAGCATTATAGCTTCTTGTTCATCAGTTGGCATATTATCAAAGCGTACAGCATTTGTCTCGCCTTCTGGAATATAAATTGGACCACGTGGGCTGCCTTGCGTTAAAGAGTTAGCACTAAAGTTGATCCAAACATAACTTGAGTCATCAGCAGTTAAATTCAAAGTATACTATTTACGTTCAGTCTCAGTATAGTCTGAACTAGCTGGTAATGGATTTACACGGAAGCTATATTTAAATGCGGAACCATCTGCAGCATATTTACCATCCAAAAGCAACAAGCGACGTTTAAGCCATTGTTTACGATGCTCAGAACGAGTACCTTGTGCCGCATATAACAAATCAGAATAGTTAGTGTCACGCACTTGCCAATACTGAGAATGATCGGGTTGTTGATACTCAGAATTATCCTGCTCATTTGCGACACTATCAATTAAGACGTGTTGACCACTTGAATTGTATAACCAGTTAGGTTCATCTTTCGGACGAATATACTTATACCATTCATCTTGGTTAATTAATGTTTCTACCCAAGCATTAGCTAATTTATTATTATAAGTATTAAGTAAGAAATTCAAATTCAAATTACCTTTACGCATCTGACGATACATAACAGCAACAGGACTTGAATAACCATTTGCAAAACACAATCTAAAGTTAGCCCATAAAACGCTATATTCACCAGAACCGTTAGGATCAATATTACCCTATGCATCACGTGGATAATCTGCAGTTGTATTATAAATACCGAAATTAGTATCACGTACATCATAACGATATACTAATTTACCAGTATTATTAACACCCATTGCCGTGTCCATATCGTAGAAAATAGGATACCAAATACCAGTACCAGTTTCATTATCAGCATCATATGAGACCATCATCATATTTTTCGCACGACTGTCCATTAATACTTCTAATTCTGTCATAATATAATAGAAAGTAACAAAATCACGATCCATATGTCTATCAAATTCATTTTTAAATTTTGCTAAACGATATTCGGCAGAATCGGTCGTATAAGTTACACCATCTAAAGTAACTTCTGGAATTGGATTATTGGTCGCTGTTTTCATATTGGTAGACGCTAACCAATTTAAAAATGCACTAAATGCACGTTTATCTGTCATCTACTGATTATCATAATCAGGATAACGTGATTCATAACCCGCGATCCAAATTGGGTATGGATCTGTCATGCCAATCTATTGATTATTTTCATCATAAGTTGGTTTTGGATCTTTATCAGCATTATCATCCCATGGAGTTCTAAATGATGTCAAATCATTATTATTGTTTTTCATTTCCCAGCATTGAATGGAATTACGCTTTTCTTTATAAAGATATAATGGAGCAGTCTTTAAATAATTTGCATAATTCTTTGCAGCAGTTTCTTCACTATTCGGTGTCCATGGCACCATTTGATAAATACCATCTTGTAATACATACTTATAGTAAGTTTGTTCAGGATCATAAGGTAAATCTTTAGGCGAATCAACAATCGCTTCATACCCTGGTACAAAATCATTACCGTTCTTTACAAAACCAAAACCAGTAGCTTCATCAGAGAAGAAACCGAATAAATCAGCTTGGCTCTTATCTAAGTTAAAATTATAACGACCAATATATTCATATTTATCAAATGAATCTTCGCCAGTAAAACCGTTTGCATCTGTAGGATCAATACCAACCGGATAATAAAAGATAACACATGGACGACCTTTAATGGCAGTCAATAATGTTGTATTAGCATATTGATGACTAGTATTTTTTAAAGCTGCTTTTGGAGTTAATTCAATATTAGCAGAAGCATATAAATCATTGAGCTAATTAGCAGTACCAGTATTATGTGACATAGAGCTATCCATATAATCAGCTTTCAATGTAAATATTTTACAAGCCGGAATATCAGAAAATAATTTATATTTCTTTTTTACAGTATTAAGACGTAAGTTTTTAACCGGATATTCTAATGAAGATGTGCCCTGTGGATAAATTGTACAATGCCATCTATCAGCAGATGTAGCTGTAAAACCAATAATTTTACCTTGAGAATTTTTCTAAATAGACTCCATATTAATACCAAAGCAACGATCTTCATCATTAGGATCAACGAAATATGCTTCTACATAACGGTAGTCTTTTTTATCAAAATATGGTAAACTAACTTCTGCATTATCGGCACTTTGTGTCATCTTAGTACCTTTTTTATCAGTACGATAACCACCACGTAATACCAAATAAGGAATTGATGCACTTTCAATAACTTTTTGTAAAGATACATAAGAATATTTACCTGCGGCATTATATTCAGTAACGTTATTTGCTGCTTTACGAGCCATGGCAGCGTCTGCATCGCCCAAACCAGCTAAATAGTTATCTAATACGGCTTCTGCACTTAAAGCTTTACCATAGAAACGGAAATTATATAATTCAATATCTGCATATGTAGAATCGAAAATAGTAGCAGTTAAAATACCTTCACCAGAGTCTTGACGCAAACGCATATTAGAATCACGCGCAACAATGCCTGAAAGTACACCATTAACATATACATAAATATAATTGCGTGGTGTACGTGTATCAATATCAGCATCATTACGAGCGATAACATAACAAATATGTACGCGTTCATCTGCACTATAATAAGCCACTAAACCATTAACATTATCACCAACTACGCCTTTAGTCTGCATATCAGTTAATACTTTAGTGCTAGTATCAGTTAATGCAAAATAGTCACCAGTAGCAATAATACCTACAACAGGTTCATCTGATTCCCAGTTTTCACGTTGTGTATTATAACTGGCACAATTAATAATACGCTGTTTACGATCACGAATATTAGAAATTTTTACATCAAATTCAATAGTCTTACCAGTCGTAATAGCGCCTGTATAAGATGCAGTGTTACTATTAAAAGCGCCATAGAAAGGTGCGACAGGGAAGGTCAATTTTGCACCATTGTTCAATACTAATTTATTTTTATTAGCATTAACCGCAAACCAACCATTAGTAGTCCAGTTAAAATTCTTAAATTGAGCTTCCACAATAGTATTACCAATAGCTTGCGCGCCACCCGCCGCAGTTTCTTGCCCATCTGGATTAAACCAAGTTGTAGACCAATTCTCCTTATTAGGAGAAGTTTCATTCTTATCTGGTGTAAAATCGAATTGAGCATCAGCAGTAACAATAGGCATAACACCAGAACTACCTGAAATTGTATATTCTTGTGGACTAGTAACTGTTTGTTTGTTAGCACCACTACCAACTGTTAAGACTAATTGGTATACACCTTCATTTTCAAATGCTACATCCCACGTTAAATTCTAACCAATAGTAAAATTCTGTAAGATATCACGATCAATCACAAAAATACCATTATCATTTTTCTTGTACATCAAAAGATGTCCTTCTAATGAAGTCACTTGCGCAGAAGGATAAGAAACACGATAAACAACTTTTACATTGGACGCATAGGCGGCATATGATGATTCAGAAGGCCAAGATAATACATTAATACGAGGCACTGGATTCGATGGATCAACGAACATAACACTTTGTGATAATGTAGCGCTTGTAATAGTTGTATTACCGATAGTGCCGCTTACTTGAGTAATTACTGTAACAGGACGACCTGCCTGATATGTTAAAGTAATATGTGAAGCAGTACCATTAGTGATATTTAAAATTTCACCAGTCTGATAAGAAGTACCATACTGTTGGTCAATTACTGAATAAATAATTTTTGGATTACGAATTAATGCAGAGTCATAACGAGGTACAACACCATATGATGCATCACCATCAAAGTCTTGAAGTGACTCGGTTTCTGGAGTTACATACAAAGATGCTAAAGCTAAAGATAAAGTTTGTGATGCACTTCTATTATTACCATCAGTAAAGATTACTGCTAAACTATATTGATGGTTTTCAGAAAAGGTATGTCTATCTAACTGTTCATGAATATAATTTTTAATATCGTAATCAACAATGGTATTTCTAGTTGCACTTGGTTGAATATTTTCCATTGTAAATAATTTTGTATTACTGCTGCGATCATAAACCTCAATATCAATTTGATTGGTTAAACCTTCAATTTCAGATTCTGAATAAGCAACATAACGCAAAATCATTGAATCAGCGGTAGTAGAATATGCAACAGAACGACTAACAAGAGTCGCTGCAAATGTACTGGCTACACCACCACCACCAGTACCGCCACCACCAGAGCCATTACCCGCAACGGTCATGCGGCGAGTTGTCACTAATTGTAATGTTTCATCTACGCGGTCTACACGGAAAAATGAACCATTAGTTTCATCAAAAATGACATCATCGGTTTTTGGTAAATTAATAACAACGGGTTCATCTGGATCGGTTAAATCTAATACGCCTTCGATTTCGTTAAAGTAGAAATTAAAATCAGTTTCAACTTCAGCGAATTCTTTTGAGCTGTAAAAGAATCCACTAGATCCACCAAATGCTAAACGATCATGTAAGGTATGTGATTCAGAATCAGTAAAATCACAATCTAAATAAATCTTTTTAGTATCAGTGGCAAAATAAAGAGCACCATCTTGAATAGTTTTACGCTCTTTAATTTTACTTTCTGGACCTTTAAATAATTGAAGTGGAGATTGACCGTCAATTACAGTTCTTTCAACGCCATTATAAATCATACGAGCGTCAGCCATTTACTTAACTCCTCCTTCTCAAAAAAATAAACTGGCAATATTATTGTAAATATTGCCAGTTTGTATAAATTAAAATTCTACCCAAGTTAATTGATTAACTACAGTAGTCATGCTTGTCTGTAATGAAGAAATATCCCCTTCGGCATCGCCTAAACGAGTGCCTAAACCATCAATGCGACCGCCAAGAGCAGTATCGGCTGCAGCGCGTGCATCAGCTTCTTGCTTTACTGCATATGCAATAGAACCTTCTGTTGAGTCAGATCCTTGAATAATATCTAACTTGCCTTCGGCTGTTGTCATACGAGTTTGCAATGCGCTAATATCACTATTTGCTGCACTAATATCAGCATTTACAGAAGTTAATGCTGATGCAATTTTTTGATCAACAGAACCAGTAACATCCGCATTACCATCAAGACGAGTAATAGCTGCTTCTAAAGTATCAATATCGCTTTCAGCTGTAGTTACACGACCAGTTAACGCGGTTGCTGCGCTTTCAATAGTAGTCGCGCGCGCTTTTAATGCTTCAATAGCGGCAGTATTATCACTGATATTGGCCTGCATAGTAAGAGCATCATCACTATTTTCACCAATCCAGTCTGCAATTTCTTTTAATGTGTCAAATGCTTCTGGTGCTTCAGCAACAACAGTGGCAATACGATCATTAACTGTTTTAATAACAGAACCTTCACCATTACCATTTAAAGTTGAAATTGCATTTTCATTAGCGGCAACACGTGCTTCTAAACCAGTAGAACCACTACCAACTACACGCTGTAAAGCCGCAATATCAGTAGCATTTTGACTAATATCTGCTTCGTCATTTCCAAGTCGGTCTTGTAATGCCGTAATATCACTAGCATTTGCGGCATCACCGGCGCTACGTAAAGCAGCTTCATCAGCGACCGCTTTTGCCACAGAACCATCAGTATTAGCATCACCATTTAAAGTATTAATAGCACTAGTATGACTACTTACAGTGGTTGTTAAAGTGCCAACAGCGCTAGATAAATCACTAATGTCCTGTTCATTGGTTGCAACACGAGTTTTAAGCCCTAAAAGATCTTCAATTGCATCTTCTAATGCGCCGAGAGTTGTATAAGTAGATGCATCGCCCAATAAAGCATCACGTGCATCATTAACAGCTTTAGTAATAGACCCAACACCATTGCCATTAATAGTCGCCAATGAATTTGTATGCGCAGCAACGGTAGCTGCCAAATCAGACAGATCCTGAGAAGTAGCAACAGTTTGTTTAGTAACAACTAAAGTTAATTCACCATTCGCTGCAACAGAAGTTGTAATAGCAGAAACAACATTTGCACCAACTTCATTATTAGGATCGTCACTTACACGAACAATGCCAGCTTTATTAATTTGGACCCAGCGAGTATTTGTAGCGTCCCAACGGGCCAAAATATTATTTTCTTTTACATAATAAACTGCGGTTTCATAAGCATGGCCGGCAACAGGCAAATCATTGATAGTATTAACTGGAATAAAATCACCCAAACGGACACGTTTATTACCAGTATCAACATACATTGCGCCTTCATCAGTGGTAATATAAATAGTACCATCAGTACGTTCGACAGGAAGCTATGCTAATAGACCACGTTTAAAATTTACACTTGCCATAAAATTCGCCTCCTATTATCGTTATTCAGCAATTGCTGACCATTCAAGATTATGATGTTCGAGCATATAAGTTACATACTCTTCAACACTTGTATATGTATTATTCTCTGGATCAGTATAAATGGTCTGGCCACCAGACGTATTTACATTTACCCAATTACCAAGAGCATTCATGAACAAATTAGCTTTTGCCGCATTATCTAAATTACCGGTAGCAACTGGCACTAAACCAGCAACTGAACCATTAAATAATGGGATAATATCCGCGGCATGATTTATTAAATCATCATAGATACCAGTTGCTGGGACAGGTACTAAAACTGGTTCTCCAGTTTCAGGATCGGTGTCTTCTCTGGTTGTAGCAGCATGACCAATCAATGCTTCTAAATCACCAACAGCATCATTTAGATCTTGCGTGGTAACATAATTACTAAGATCAAATTCGCCGCCCAAACGTACCCATGCAGTACCATTCCAAGCATATTCATCAGTACCAACTTGATATACATCACCATTAGCTGGTGAAGAAATTGCCTCTAACGCCTCAAGATCGGCCACTACGCCTTTAAAATGGAAAGCACCATTTAAAGCATTAATAGTGGTTTCTAAATCAGAAACACGATTAACAATACCGGGAATTGCAGGAATATCATTTTCCACATCTGCGGGAGTACCGTATAATAAAGACTCTAAATCACCGACACTGTCCTCTACTGTATCAAGACGAGTATCAAGCGCTGCAATAGTAGAACTTTCAGCGCGACTGTTTAACTGTATCCATGCATTATTTGAATAAATAAAAGTATCTACAGTATTATCAAGATTAGTAATAATTACTAAATCATTAGCTACTGCAGTATTTTCACCTAATAAACGAGCGATACATATATTATCAGTCTCTTCCGCCAAGCGAGTTCCACTATATACATGAGCCTGTCCAAATGGCACAGAACCACGATATAATTCACCAGTATCTGTTAAGAAATAAAGCGCATTCTCTAATTTAGAAGCTAAAGAATCATATTGTGCGCGAGTACCAAATTTAAAAATTACTTTTGCATTTGTATTTGCTGGCATTATAATTCACTTCACTTTCTAACAGTTATCCTGTCTTTTAATATCAAAAATCAACTTAGCCTATTAATAGAATTAGCCCAGATAAAATATCTGGGCTAAAACATTATTCTCCATCAGGTTCTTCAATAGTAATCTATAAAGTATTACTCCAAGTCTCTGCATTATCATCACCATGCGTGCGTATTGCTTGAGCTCGATATGCTCCAGATTCAGTTACTTGATAAGAACCACTTATATTTTCTGCAATCAATGTATTATCTTTATACAAATTAATAACCACTTCATTGGTTGCGGTTCCAGGGCCACTAACTGTGATTAAAATCACATCAGTAGTTTCAGCTCTTAAAGAAAGTTCCACAGTCGGAATATTTAAAGTAATGGAATAATTTTCTTTAAGATCAGCAACCGCTGCAGCAATAGCAGCAGCAATATCAGTAGATAACATATAATTATTTAAAGTAGTTTGCTGTACATAATTACTTAAGCCAAGCGTTTCTGCTAAACGATTAGTTGGTGTATAATCTGCAAATTTTGCATCAACTGCAGCAATTGCATTACGGGCGGCTTCAGTTGCTGAATTAGTGGCCCAATTAGTATTTAATCCACTAATTGCATTATCAGTATATGTATTAGCATTATCTTCACAATCATCTGCATATGCCTTTGCCGTAGTTTCACAACCATCAGCATAAGTCTTACATGTGGTTTCACAAGTATCTGTATAATTATTAGCACTTGTTAAAGCGGCATCAATAGCACTAGCAACATCTGTAGCATTATTGGCTAATGTGCCAATCGCCGCATTGGTATATGCATTAGCATTAGATTCAGCCGTATTTGCTTTTGAAGTTGCATCCGCTGCAGCCGCAGATTGAACTGCCTCATCTGCCGCGGAGCGTGCACTTGCTTCTTGAGCAACAGCATAAGCAAATGAACCAGGAGTAGTTGCATTATTATTAATTAAATCAATTGCATCTTGAAGCGCACTATCTGCATTACTGCGCACTTGTGCTTCTGCACTAACAGCTGTTTCAATCGCGCTATTACGATCAGTAATTTCCTTAGTAATGGCTGTACCACGATCAGTAACTTCTTTTGCAATTTGCTTTTCTAATTTACTTAATGCTGTATTTAAACTATCAGATGCATTAATAGCACTAGCTGAAGAATTATTTTCATAACCAGTTAAAGCTAATGCACCAATATAATTAAATGTACGAGTTAATGCTCCGGTGCTCGCAGTTAATGATAAATCAGTTAATACATTACCAGTATTATTTGCAGTAGTCGAAATACTTGGTAAAGGAATTTTTACTGTGTGTGTACTGGAACTCACAATATGGCCAGCGGTATCATACTTTAAATTTGGTACTGTAAATGTAGCACCAAAATTAGGCGTTTTATTGGTAGTAGTATCTTCCACATCAGCTTCATGCATTTGCCAGTGGCCGAATGTAATTACTTTATTAGTAGTATCAACAGAAGAACGTAACCATTTATTACCAATTTTAAAACTAATTTTATCAACTAAGGAACTAGCTGTTACATCAGTAGCCGTACTATTGTTAGTCACTGTAGATGTATCAGTAACTGGAGCAGCTAAGGTAATTGTTTTATAATTATCTGGCAAAGTAATAGTTTCCGTATTTTTACTACGAATATGCCCAGCCTCATCATACGTAAATGTATCAATGGCAAAAGTGCCTGTATCACTATTATAATCAATCGCGCTTGTAGTCGTATTAATCGTTTGTACCAAGTGCGCAAATTCAATTTTATCACTCGCTGCGGTGCTTTTTAATTTTAACCATTTATTCGCTGGGGCTAATGTAACAGTACCTGCATTATTATTTGCAACGGTGTCACCATTACCCGTCACAGTTAAATCAGTGACTGCAGTACTTGTTGTGGTTACTTTAATTGTTTTAAACGCGCGCAATGCAGTAATACGATCATCAACTGTATCAGTTTTATTGTTTAAAACACCAGCAATGGCGGCTAATGACGCTAAAGAATAACCCTCTAAAGTAGTAGGATTAGTTCCATAAATATCACGGAAAACCTAATCGATAAATTCAAATTTATCAGTTACTCGTTCATTTTCATCTTGACCAAGCTATATATCTTTAGCATGGACTAAAGGGAAAGTCTGGCCATTCTTTTGTGTAATACCAGAAATTAATAGCATAGTGCCTTCATAAGTACGGGGCTTTGCGCCATCAATTCCTTGCAATTTAGTATAGTCATAAGAATTACTATATAAATCTTTATTTTTAAAATTTTCTAACGTAGCCATTTATTTCCCCTCCCTTACGATACCGTTACTGTTGTTGTACCGAGATTGGGCTTAGTACTACGCCAGACAGTATAAGTATTAGTACCATTAGCATTATTAAATGTATTTTTAAAACTAATATTACCTAAATTATCAAAACCGCCTTCGAGTCCTCCAACCTTAAATACAGGAGTAATAGAACTTGGACAAATATAATACATATATTCTCCAGCTCCAGGAGACATACTAGTTGGTGATACTTTACCAGTTGCTAATTTATCGCCACGATTTTTAGTTAACACATTAACTAATTTAGTATAAGTATTAAAATCGGCTGCTTCATGAGCCGTACTAACACCCCAATAAGTGCGCCAAGCATATGTTAAAGTTTTAGAACTACTTACAGACTTATTGCGCTCATCAATTACTGTTAACGTCCATTTTGGCGCGGTATCATTAGATGAAGTAGTTACCTTATCAGTGACAGTATTTGTAGCTGATGCTAAATAATCTGCACGATTAGTTACATAATAATTAGGATTAATATTAGTATTATTGATTAAAGTAGCTGTACCAGGAGCCGTGCGTTTTAAAGTTAAAGATTTACGCGGACCTTTATTTAAGGTATACTTCAAAGTGGCCAAAAATTCTGTGGCTCCATATTCAACTAATGTACCTGCCGCAGAAGTTTCTGCTCCATTAGTTGTACTCGCCACTGGTACTGTTACTGTAAATGTAGGGATCGTCTATTCCTCATATTGCAAATCTGCCATTTCTTCTTGCATTTTATTAATCGCTTGTCCTAATGTATCAGTTGCTACCACGCCGTGTAAACAACTATTACCATAATAATTGTTTTGAGTTACGAAATCTAAATTTAAACCTGTCAATTCATAACTTTGTGGTAAACGCCAAGTGCCACCACCATCTAATAAATAATCATCACCATTAGTAGAATTAACAGTCGTATATGGAAATGCTGTATCAGTAGTAGCAATCACGCCTTGATTTGTAGTAGCCATTAATTTATTTTTAGCAAGAGAAGTAGAAATATTCCGTAACACGTCATCAATACGACCGATCATACCTGCCACTGTATTAGTATCTCTTGGATTAGTTACTCCAGTTCCTAGAGCACGATGTAAAGCTACTAACATACCATAAAGACCTTCTTCTGGTGTTTCAAGCTTTACGCGTTTATAAGTATAACTACTAATTGTATAACGTTCTGCAGCAGGAATAATAGTAGTATCAGTGTTGGCTACACGATACGTAGAACCGTCTTTATAATAAATACCAGTATTACTCTAAGTAAAGACTGGCGTTTTTGCATAATAATATACCGCAGTTACTTTACCATTTGTACCAACAAAATATAACTTATTATCAGCCGCAGGTTGAGTGGGTGCTGGTGCCGCACTTACATAATCAAATGAGTAACCCAGAATATCACGAGTACGATTAATTGCGCCAACTAAAGTAGTATAATTATATTCTTTGGAATCACTTAATTTAGTTTTAATCCAGTCCTTTGTCACACGTGCTCCACCAGTAAAACCATAAATTTTATCATATAAATCATGTACGGCATTACCAATAGCAGGGAAATTAATAGACCAAAGTCTAATATCATCAGCAACTGCAAAATTACCTGACAATGTAGTATTATAATGACGACCAGTATGATCAGTGGTATAAGTAATTTCATTATTTTCATCAAGCGTGGTTTGGTGAACAGTAGGATCAAAACCAAGTTTATTAAAATTAATAGCGACCGGTTGCGCCTCTGCATCTAAAGTATAAGTATGAGTCTTTTCAGTACCATCAGCATTATATGTGTACTTCTCTGTATACTGTTTAATAGATACATCGCCATTTTCATCTGCGGCAAATTTATCTTGCCAATGACCTGGCATATGAATATAATAATTCAAATTAGTACTATCACTTGTGTCAATAGAAGGAGAAGTAGAAAATTCACTTGGAGCATCTACTACTGTTGAAAAAGTTGGTACCGCTGCATTTAATTCAGCTAACATAACATACTAATACTTATTAGACGTAGTATTAAATGTCTTACGCCAAACGGTACCATCATATCCACGGCCATATGTAGTTACATCTAAATTATAGTTAACACTATATGGTGTTTCGTCTGCTGTCAAACGAGTAAAGCCATTAGTAGAAGTATATCTATAGAAATCAATTAGATATATATTGCTTTCACCACGTTCAGTACGATTAGCAAGACTATTTTCATCTCGATATAATGCATTATTAATACGCTGAACTTGTTTTTCAGGATCTAATTCAGGAGTGGCATAAAAACGACCGCCAGAATACCAGCCACTAATAGGTACGTCATCATATTCTACTAATACAAAACGACCTAAAAATACATTATCAGTACCCGCGGTTAATGCTTCATCCATTGCTCGACGAGAAGTATAAACACGGTCAAACGTGAAAGCAGATTTATTAGAGCCAGATATATTGCCATAAAAACCCATGTTTAACCCTCCTCATCATAAATATAATCAATAATTAAACTCGTTTTATAAGTTCCAATCTGTTGCAAAGAATTTTTTGCAACCATCAATGAGGTAATTGTCGCCAATCCATCAATATTTAATTCATAAATACCAGTTGCGCCAATTACCAATGGAGTTTCACTATTATTGATCAAAATACGCGTGCCAGGCAAAGCCTAAACGCCGAGCTAAACAATCGGATATTTAAAAGCATCGCCAGTAGCCAAACTATTAAGAGAATGTGTATTGGCCGGCATATTTTCACCAAAATAACGAACCTAAGACACCTTTTTCGCCATTGCTCTTTTCCTCCTTACAATATACGCTGTTCAGCACGAGTGGCTTTAACAGACATTAATCCATCATGCGCTAATGAGTATGATAATGAATCAATTAGATAATCCCCATCAATACCAGTCGTTTCATCATACACTTTAATGCGTGTATTTGGCTCTAAATAATACACTGGCATCGCACTTAGATTAATTGTATCATTATAATATGTGCCTTCATAAATGAGCTAATCTAAAACCTCTTTTGCAGATTTACCCTAAGAACTCATAGAAAAGTAATTAGCATAAACTGTAGGGATAGTCATTCGTGCATATTTTAAATCATTAGAATACTTCACAATATCTTCTTCAGGATTAATGAATAAAACATCGGGAGTATCTCTAACAAATATGGATTTTACAGTAGTATCATTAACTACCTTTGGTCGATGACCAATTTTTGATATTGCATAATTACGAATACCTGCGGCATTTGGGTCTAAGAAATCAAACCAAAAAATTAAACCATCTGGATTATAAATCTCAACTTCATGCGTAACATATGAATAACGGAAATAGTCTGGATTCCAATAGCCATTAGCTTGCCATAAAGCCCATTCTTTTTCTGAAAAAGTAGTTTTAGAATCTTCAAGAGCAATTCCATTATCCATTTTAAGATTGCCCGAAGAATCATATTGATACTTTACATATGGCTAACGCTCAACACGGTATAACTATTCCCAAAAACCCAATAAATCGGTGTAATAACGTGCATATCCATTTAACAATAATTTATTATAAATTAAAGTAATTTCAGTTTGATATTGTACTGCCTTTTCGCGCGCTTCAGCAGGCCAAACATAACTTGGATTATTTAGATCGGCGCTTATATCAGTAATAATACCACGTGCATCGAAACAATCTTTTGCCATTCGGAAAATTAATTGCCGCCAATCATATTGACCATTTAATTCCGTAGAAAACCATTTAATAGGCTAATTAGTATACTTCTATGAATCAGGACGTGAATGCTCTTCACACCATTTATTATACCAAGGTTTATGATTTTTGCACCAACGCCAAAATTCTGAAAAATAAGCAGTAGGTTTTATATCAATAGCACAACGTAAATGAATAGGCAATTCTTTGGAAACACCTTTCATAGCGCCCCAAATAGAATAATCATTTTTAATGGCAGATAAATTGGGTGAATTATTATATGATTCAATCAATTGTCCGCCTTCAAACACATAAGTATCCATTGAAGTATAAGCTGTACTATCATAATAAATTTCAGAACCATTATAACCATTATCTTCTGTAGAAACCTTTGCGTTTGACCATGAAGTATTATAATAAATTTTTTTACGTTGAAAGACAAAATGTCCATCAAGATCATAAAAATATTCAAAATCACCTAACATTGTTACAATTTTATCTAACATAGAAGTAATGGTTTCGCCTACAGCTACAATTAAATCACCAGCATAGGTTAAATCAGTGGCTTTAAAACCAATAGTTTGTCCATAATCAGCACGTTTCAAAATTGTATATTGAATTTGTGTTTCGGGGTCAATAATTGTCAAACCGTCTCCACGATATACTCCATCCGAAGAATAAATGCTAATACCGGTTGTACTTACGCCTTCTTTAAATTTTGCGCCTACATCACTATTTTCAAAACACATTTGAGTAATTGTCTAATCACCCATGTGAATATTATAAACATAAATAGGATTATTGCGTGCGCGATAAGCAATTAATTCTACACCACAAGTATCTAAATCGTTAATTATAATATTGCCATAAGGCTCCAACCCATATTCATGCACTGCTTCACGGATAATGGTTTTAATTGGAATGTCAGTTTTTTGATAACGATTGGTATTGGCAATCTATTCCCATAGACTACCAAAATCGTTCTCAGCAGTTACTGTACCGCTAATATCTCCATTGAGCATACTCATTTTATCTTTCCCTTGTAATGAAATAGAATAGCCCTATTCATTCAAAGTCACGCTATATGAAGTTAATAAAAAAATACCCATTTTAAAATAAATAATATCATCATAGTCATCATTAATCATATTTTTTAATCCAATATATAATTGAAATTTTGTGCGTAAAGCCCAATCAACATCAGACTATGAATATTTTTTATTGGTTGTTAAAGAGATATTACAAGTACGTCTCACTGATGATTTACCATCGATATTCACACTACCACTTGTGACAGAGCCAGTAATTTCAGCTACTGGCTCTTCACTCATGGTTAATGAAATAATTTTTACATATACTTCACGTAAATGCATATGATCTAAAGCTTTAAGAAATTCTTTATCTAACATTACATCATGCATCATGTTTTCATCGCCTCATCTTCACGTTTTGCCAATTCTTCTTGCAAAATGTTTAAATAAGCAATCTTGGCATTATTATAATTGGTAAAGCTTTTCTTAAACTATGCATCTGTTAAAGTACCATTAAAATGTTTATAACCAGCACCATCTTTATACTATTTCTCACTGGTGCCATACCAAGCTTTTTCATAATTAACATAATTCTTTTTTAGAGTTTTAAATTTTTGTTGATTATCAATACTAACTTTATCTAAATTAGATTCCATATCATAATTAATAATCTTTTGATATAAACCAAATTCTGCCACAATGCCTTGGCCAATAATAATAGATGGATTGCCATCACTATCCACAGGAATATAATCTACATCTGTGATCGTTAGAGACCCCGTTACTGACAAATCAAGTAGATTATCTCGATATATAGGCTCTTGATCAGAATTATACCCCAACAATTGACGACCATAAATAACTGTTGGATTATATTCTGTAAATAATGATAATGTATATTGATTATTCGTTGTGTCAATAGCCAAGTATACAAAATCATAATTTTTTAATTTCCGAGATAAGATTGTAGACCATGCCGGATAAGCAGTAATTAACTCATCAGTTACTAAGACTTTATAAACAGAATCAGGGTCAAGAGCCAATGGCGCTTGATTAGTATTAGCATCATGCAAATATTTTTGCAAAGCATCTATTGAAATATCTAAATCTACTACAGGCGCCGCAGTAAAACGTACAAAATATAGACGTTCAATTTCATGTTTTAAATCATAATATGGCTCTAAAATATTGGCATTTGTAGTAGCATCTTCTAAGCGAGCACGACGAATATATGCAAATTTACGCGCCGATAATCCAGATACAATATCAAAAGAAGTAAAGCCTTTACTTTCAATACCATACGTAATAGTTGGAGTAAAACCATAAGCCCAATTCATACGAATATTATCTTCATCAATTCTTAAAAAATGCACAGGAGTAGTTAAATATAATTCATACTATCCCGTAGAACCAATAATGATTTTTTGGCCTCCAATAGTCACATATGTGCCTGGCATAAAATCTTCAAGTTTAATATATACACCAGCTTCACCACGTAAGAAATCGTCTTCCCAAGGCGCATATTCTTCTAGATCTTGGCTCAACACAGTAGTCATAAATAAAGTTTGTATATTAGTATTTAATTCTAATGACAAGAAACCTTGATCAATCAAAGCATCTGTAGAATAATCCGCAATTTCATCTGCCGTGCATGAAAATGTATGAATCATGCGGGAAAGAGTATCATTGGGTGACAAAGAAACATTATTTAGACGTACTAAATAATTGCCTTCACTTGGTGATTTAAATAATTTAATATTATCTTGATTCAACCAATCTAAAACTGCCAATTTAAAACGACGTTCATATGTAATATTGTCATCAGTAATCGCAGTTGTATCTTCCCAATCCATACTCATTCCTAACTCTTGAGTGCGTGATGCAAAATATTCATCTTGATCACTTAAATAACTAATTAAACCATTAATAGGAAATTCTTTATAATTAATTATACCGTTGCGGAAAAAATAAGGATATTTACTACCCAATGCAGTTTTTTTACTATCAGAAATTACTGATTTAAATGAACTAATTTTAGGGTCAAATCGAATGCGTAATTGACGTGTACCATCATATAAAAATGCATCTTCAAAAGATACAGTAATTAAACTAGTATGATACCAGCCATCATATTCAGAATATGTAACATCACGGAATCTATCGGGACTAGTTTTACCTGAATTTTCGTAATAAACATTACTGGTACTAATAGATGCTACAATCGCCGCAGTTTCATTTTTTAAACGCCAACGAGACATTGGCATCCAAGAACTATAAATATTATATGAATTTAATTGCCGAATTGCATATTTATAATGTTGTCCTTGCTCAACAGTAAAATCAGTAAAAATACGTCCTTCTGCGGGCAAATGACCATTGAGATTAAAACGACTAATTGTTGTCCATACTCTAAAATTATCTAACTCTTCAGCACGACCAATTTCAAAAGTACCAACAATAATAGCTTCAGACAAATCTACGCGTGGTAATAAAGTTAAGATAACACATGCATTATCATAATCTAATTCGCCAACTAAATCAGCCTTTAATGAACTAGTCATAGTTGTTGTTTCTACTACTTCATATAAAGGACTATGGCAATATAAATCATTATTAGTACGAACATAATAACGAAGATAATAAGTCGCCATAGTATCTAATGTATATTTTAATGTAAACTAATCAGTTTGTGTTAATGTTGAAAGAATATCTCCATCATCATTTTGCATCACATCTTCAATGTTATTGCTAGCAATATGAGAGCACCAACCAGTTGTCTATAATTCTGTACTCTTGTCCGCAGCGAATAAAGTAAATTTATATTCATAAGCTCTTTCTGTCGGATCAGTTTCATTAATATATTCACCGATAATTACTTGCTATGCGGCATTAGGAGCATCCTCTACAAAATTTGCAATAGTCGCTAATGGACGACCAGTGTATTTAACAATACCTACTGTAGAATAATAACCAATGGCATTAGAGCCAGTTTCTACATAAGCAATTTGTACTTTATAATACTCGCCCACAAACATTTTAGATAATTGCGTGTCGCCAAGAGTAAAAATAATTTCATGCTCAGAGAATGTAACAGGAATATCCGTTGGGCCAATTACCTCAAATAAAAAAGTTTCAGTCGCTGCTGACTTTACTCGAAGAGCAAAGCCAGCAACTTCTGAACTTTTAACAATTTTATTCATACTATATGGAATGATTAATTCATTACCATAAAAGGAAGGTAATGTGCCCGATATATTAGGGGGATATAAGCGAGCCATTATTACGCCTCCTCGTCAATAATTAACTCCAATCCTTCCAGCTGTGCCGGAGTCATTTCAAGATTTTCAATAAGACTAAGTGGGATCATGCGCAAATCACATTCACAAGTAAACTCATTAAGAGCCTGACGTGCTTCTGCACACTCTTCTTGTTTACCATCTTTAATCTTAAACATATTTTCGCCCTGCTGAATAGGAGCGCCGTTCTCATCAAATTCCAAATATTCTAATGCAAATTTACGTTCTTGCTCAAGATAGAAATCAAATTCCTTTTGAAGCATCGCGCTATTCTTTGCTAAAATTAAACTAAGCTTGAATGGTAACTTTTCATCCTTCAATGCATTAAGAACAGTTACCAAAGATTGTAATTGATTAAAATTAAGTGTCATAAAATTCTCTCCTTTTTCTCTATATTAAGTTAATGAAGATGGACTATAGGAATGGCTAGTTAATGATGTACCAGTACCATTATTAGAAACAGTATAAAGTGCAGGTGCACCCGGTCCACTCTTACTCCATTTAGAAGCACCGTCTTTATTATCTGAAGTATTATACCAAATATATCGTCCGCTCTAGAAAATGTTACTATAAGAAATAATACTATAAGTACCAGTTTGAATACTATGACTAGATGGCTTATAGGTATATTTTGTTTCTGAATTACCAGTATTAGCATATGTCGTAGCGGCTTTTGGTCCTTTAATTAATGTATTAGATCCACTTTTTTCAGTTGTAATCTTACCTACAGCTGCATTCCAGCCTGCCAAATATCCATCATTATAAGGCGTATTAATACCATACTAACTACTATAACCAGTAGCGGCAACAGTATCATCAGAACTATTAGTTAAAGTTGCTTTACCACGAACATAAGTTTTATGTGTAGAACTATCTACAGGATATTCAGTCGCAGCTGTTAATGCATATGTAACTTTAGAACTACTATTATCATCAGCTACTGTAGTTAATGATTTAGGCACCGTGATACTGCCTGCGCTTGTTGTAGAAGAGGTAAATTTAATTAATTTACATGCATCATTCCAACCATCTTTATAAATATCAGCTATATATTCATTTAATCCTGACATTGTCATTGGATAATAGCTATTTAAAATTTTAACATCAACTGCAATACGACCTTTGCCTGGATTTGTGCTTAAAGTAGTTTCACTATTAGGTCCAGAATTAGACGCAATAGCTTGCGAAACTAATTTATATTCATGGCCGCCAGCAGAAGTATTAATACCCCATTCTGAATTACGTACGCCAATCAATTTACTAATTCGATCAACCGGTAAATGAATTGATAATCCGCTTGAAGTTTTCGCCCAAGTAGTTCCACCATCAGCAGTCGCATCTACAATTTCTGCTACTTCATACAAAGGACCAATATCAAAATATGTATAAGCACCGCTAGAATAGGCTACGCCAACCCAACTTTCAGTGTCTGGCAATGTATTAGTAATTTCTCCTTCAGTAAATGAAATACCCATATTGCCAGTAAAAACCGTTGAACCAGTAATACTACCATCAGCATTAAACTTAGTACCTGCTGCTGAACTTAAAGTAACATAAATTAAGCCAGGTCCTGCATCATTAATATTTAAACTCAAAACTCTTTATATTTTCATATAAAGTCAGACTATATCTTCATCCACTTAATATGGATGCCCACCACTTCGAGCAATCGCCCTACTCCATACGGATAGTCGTTGAACCTTCTTATCACTAAGCTTGGCTGCTGATTACCCATTGTCACAACACTTAGGATTTAACCATATGTCATCTCATTTATTATTTCTGCTTTCGCTCCATATAGGCAAATGAGCTTTAGGGCTTCCCAGCAATTCGATGGGTATTTTTTCACGCTTATTACTAAACGCGCACACAATTTAAATATTACCCAAAATTAATTTGGATTCCTGAACCATTATGTGAATGATTTTTTGCTACACCATATGCGCGATTAGCAGTACCTTGTGCACCCGATGTAGCACTAGCTAATGCAGCGACGATTGGAGCTAACTAATCGACTACCCATTTTTTAGTCGCTACTTCATAAGCAATGACGCCGCCACTATTTGTTGAAGAGCTAGTACGAATATATAAATCTTTAACAAACATAGTGGTCGTATCAATGGTAGAAAATGTGCCAGTTTTACCAGTAATTAAATCCCAATCTAATAATCCATTAATGGCACCTGAACCAGTTTTTGTTGGTGTAATTAAAGAAAAATGTTGAGATTGACCACCTGAAGGAGCAGTATAATTTTCTAATAAACGGAAACCACGATCTTCATGCGTTATACTAAAATAATTTAATGAAGAAATTGTTTGTTTAGTGGCAGGCGTTAATGTGTATTGATTAAAAGTAATATTAGTAGTATAATCAATATTGGTCTACTGAGTATTACCAACACTAGACCCAGTTTCTTGAGAAGTACTAGTAAATGAAGTAGGTGCACCAAAAGTAGTACCAGTAGAACCAAGTTCACTTGAAAATGAATAAGAAATATTTTGTGTCGTATTACCTTTAATATTATAGCCCGCTAATAAAATAGTCGCACTATCATTGGTCATATCGCCCAAAGTAATTTGTTTATTCTTACCATCTAATACGATCTAACCATTTGCTAAAGAAAGTTTTGCATTTGGCCCATCAAAAATATTAGAATATAAATTTTCTTTAGTTAAATCCCCTGTTGAATTCATTTGTAAACCCAATAATAAAGATCCAGCAAGAGCCATATTACCATCATGGTAGGCCAATAATGGTATACTATAAGTTATTTCTTGATTATTAACAGTTGTAGTATAAGATTTATAAAATCCCATTCGTTGACCATTTAATAAGAAACAACTGCCATTATATTTATTATGATTATCTAATTGATAAATACCAATACCTGCCGGCGCTGATCCAATCCCATATTGTGAATCAATAGCAGTGGGTTTGGCTGAAATACTAACATAACAATTACCATCTTCAAAAAAGCTAATTGGTGACATACCTTGACGAATACTGTCATAAGCTTTGTTAATGGTTTTTGCAACATTATTAGCCAATGTATCTAACGCAACTGTAGATTGTAATGCTAATGCACTTAATTCACCTAAAGTATCTTTAGAAATCGCCGGGCATTCTTGCCAACCATTGCGATTTTGCACTTCAGTTTTTGGAACGCCATTTACATCTAATAAACCCTACTCTGGATTACCTGTCCATTTATAACAAATATATCCATTCATGGTTTTCTCAGTTAATTGAGAAATAGTATAAGCATAGTCTGAGTCCTGAGCAGGTTCAGTGTCATTTAAATCTGTACCTTCAGTTTGTTCCATACCAAAAGTAGTAATATCATTAAAATCACTTACTTTGGCAGAAGTATCGTACCATAAATCTCCGACAATTAATAAATCGCCGTAGGCTTTATTACAAATACCGCCATCTGTTGCCTTATTTGCCGGATTAATATCTGCATAATATGTATTTGCAAAACGTGATTGAACATCATGATATTCACCATCTGGCATACTGATCTATAGACTAGTTGCACGAACTTCACCTTGTAAATATGCGCGATTCAAATGAACAACGCCATTATGTTCAATACCAAAGTTAGGATAAAGCTATGTCGGAACGCCGGGATTTAAATCATTACCGTCGCCAGCCCAGAAAATATAACGTCCATAACGGCTACTTGGCTTTTCACCATTATTACTAAAATCAAAATGAGTAGATTCGGAACTATCCCAGTAAACATCATCATATTCAATGGACGTATCTTCAGCATTAACAGGTATACCATCACGACGTCTCTCCTAACCTATAAAAATAATACCATTATTTTTTTGATATGTCAAACCTGTCGCTGAAAGCTATAAACAATCACCAATCATACCGTACCGAGCAATAATACCACCGCTCATATAAACACCATTATTTGGATCAACAACAAAATAATCGTGTTCATTATCATCGCGGAAAGTATCTGCCCATGCTGTATTAATCCATCCAAACTATTTAGCGCGGCTATAGTTTTCTAATGTACTTTCTAAATTTAATTTCTTATTTTTAGAATATAAGAAGTATTGTGAGAAAGAGCCATTGTCGGTTGCAATAGAACCATCTTCACTAATACTAAAATGGATTGGATTTAAGTTAATATAATGATCTTGAGAATAATCACTAATTAATGCGCGAGTGCCATCAAATTTAATCTGGCCTCGACCAGCCGGACCAATAAATCCAGTACCATCAATTTTAAATCCAAATGTTTGAGCACCATGAGAAAAGCCGTACAAACCAATAGGATCAATAGATGAGTCACCTTTAGACGACCAGTCACCCATCATCACACCAGTAAAACGATTGCGTGTATCTTTAGTACCTGCGGCAAGCATTTTCGTTAATATAGCATTATTCTCTTTATCAAGTTGTAACTGTCCATCCCAACTATTAACAAGAGATGAAGCATAAACATTATGCGCGAATGCTATTGCCTGATAAACAACAGCTCCATTCAACCAGAAGCCAATAAATGTTGCATATTCAGTTTGATATGCATCATCCCAATAAAATGCAATCTAATCACGAATTTGATTAGTGTTATCTAAATATGGATTTAGACTATACTCAATATGATAAGCGCTATCATGTTGAGCGACTTCTGAGTTTTCACGACTTTCTGCGTCTTCTGTATTTGTATTAATACGTGAAATTTGTGACACAGTTTCATTTAATGTTAAGAATTCACGAGTAGAATTATCTAACAATGTGAATGTATCATTAATCTTTTTATACTGCTCTAAGAACCATGTCGGCCAAACCAATTTTTCATCCACGACACTCAACACTTCAAATGTACTTGCATCATAAATTGGGATAGTACCATCAGATTTATATTCAATACGATCAGGACAACCAATACGATAAAAATCACTTAAATTACTGTCAGATGCCGCCATAAAACCACGCACATCTTCAATATTATATTTATATTGAGGATCATGTAAATTAACGCTTACTTTAAATACTGGCGGCTAATCAGTTTGTAAATAACCACGTATACTATTGCCAGTATAACCATTTGTACTTAAGGTATCCCAAGTAGAAGGTTGTGTAACTGTCGTAACATTGCGACCAATGCGGCAAGGGCCATCATTTAATAATTCATAATTAAACGTAAATAATGGTGATTCTAATTTATTACCATTCTGATCATAAATTGTGCTTTCAATTTGGAATGGTAAATTTTTAATCATCATATATCCCGCAGGATTAGTTAGATCAATACGTAAAGTATATTTAGTGCCAGTACTACCAGATTGGCCAAAACGCAATTGCTTTTGGCAAACGTATTGTTTACCATTACGGTTAATAATTGCAGTAATAATGTTATCTTGAAAACGAACATCCCAATAATTGTTAATCTTAAACTTACGAGTTGTTGTCGCAATACTGTTAAATGCAGTCTAACCAGCAGGAATAAGTGTTGAACTATATACTGCATCAGAAGTATCAATCGGCAAGAACTAAGTAATCATTGTGTCAGATACAGGATATTGCCATGTGACTTTAATTGGATCATTTGTAGATTCAGTGGTTAATGGCACATAAGTTTCTGTATCATAATTATAAATCCAAATTTGAATATAATAATAAATATCAGAATAAAAAACTTCTTCATCATTTTTTATGCACTGATTATTTTCATCATATACATAAAAATTACCGATACTATTATCTTCAACTAAACGTATTTGTTTATTACCGGCTTCATCTTTATAAGTTTCAGTACGTAATAAACGGAATACAACTTCATTACGTGCAGCGGTTAAATCTTCACTAACTGTTGAATTAATATTCTAAAATACAATAGGATCAGAAATCTCATATGTTCCTTCCCAAGCAACAACTGCTTTATAACGTTCACGATAAATATTAATATCCATTTGACGTGTAATTTCAAAACAATCAGTATACTCAGGCAATAACTCATAATCATAGCCACCCAATGTGCTTAAACGCATTTTTTCTGTGGCTTTAGCATCCTCTTGCAATTCTTGTAATTGTGTTAATTTTCTTTCATAATTTTTCTTAACACGTTCATATTCTTTAATATAAGCCTCATGCCCACCAGCATAAGTCTCTTCATCATAAGAGGCTAATACTTGTTCCATTTCTGCTTTTAATGTATTATATTTTTCTTCTAATTCAACAGAAGTAGTGCCAGGCGCGATATATAATTCACCATCTGTATTATTATCATTACTCTTGCGTTGATGATACCAATAAATATGCGCTTTCTTATCTTCATCGTCAATATCCAAATTAAATTGATTCAAAGTAGATTCGCTATTTACTGTTGTATATTCATTTTCTCCCGTTCGATGTACCCATGCAAAATGAATAGTACGAGTATCTAAGTCAGCACGAGGTGTCGTTGAATTAAAGTCACGACCATAATTTAAATCATCATATGTAAATAGATAAATTTTTTCATTTTCAATATCTTTAGAAGATTCTCCAAAGAATACTTGTAATCCTTTTAAATTAATATTTGACATACCTTCATCAGGAATATAAGTATTATCATTTGCATAAAACTTATGATCTTGCCAAAAGTATGCCCGAATTTCACTAAGTTTTACAAATCTGCGCAAATCCATTAACATCTATTGTGTAGTCCAATCAATAAATGCATATGGATTACCATACATTTCATCCGTAGTAAAATAAAACTCTTTTAGTACATCACGCTCAACTTGAATACTATTTTTACCATCTTCAGTAGGCGTTGACCAGTCACCCAAAATTAAAAATCGTAATCCATAATTACCAGATACTGGTTGATAAGCGCCCAATAAAGTTTGCCAATCTACTTGAATTCCAAGAGTAGTACCAATTAAAGTGCCATCAGCCGGTAAAACCCAACGCCAAATAAGATTTGGGTCTAAGGACACATCGTCTATATCTAACATTGGATCTGCGCCATCTATCGCACGATTTGCATGATAACCACGTTCTTCATTGCGTAATAAAATAGTTTGTGTTTCATTGCCAGTTAAATTAAACAATGGAATAAAATCATCAAATGGGTATCTAAAATTAAATACTTTAGATGTGCCATCTCCATCTACAGTAGTTTTACGACCGACAATAAATTTTTGTTGAGTGTAGTCATTACGAGGAACATTGACATATACAGTATCGCCCTCATAATAAGTGCCGCCAGTTGAATATGCTTCAAACTTTGCGCTTTGGATCTGTACTAAATAAACACCATCAGTCTTATCAACTACACTAATGACTTTTGCTTCAACTGTTGCATCAAAAGAAGCTTTAGATAATTTAGCGTCTACTTGCATTTCAACAGCTTTATTAAAAGTTTCAGCAATGTTAATTGCGCCCTTAGGTGTATCGTTAGCCAAATTCACTCATCTCCTTTTTCTCTAACTCTAATAAACATAAAAAATTTATTAAAGCTATTATTCGTAATTACCCAAACAAAAATAGGCGGGGCATTTCTGCCCCGCCAGTGTGTTAGTGTCTATGAATATATTGTGTTGTCTAATTAATTAAATCATTAAATGCCATTTCAATTTCATTATGATCAGTAACATTCGGGAACTCAGCCTAAATTTGTACATTTTGTTGTAGATCTTGCGATGTATTACCTACAGACGGAGTCGTAATACCGGCACCGAACATATTTAAAGCATTACCACTTAATAAATTTAAAATTTCAGGAGTTAAAGTACGCACTACTTTTACAGCATTAAGCATAATACTTGTGTCATCTGCATTAAGCATTAACTCTGGATGTGATTTAGTGCCATCCACCCAAGCAGGACCAGTATAATCAACTAAACCGCCAGTAGCATAATGAGAATCACCGGGATATACAATACCCATATAATGACCGCATTTACTGCAATAACAAGTTTTTGTACCACCAGTTGGTACTTTTTTATTCCAATCATGTGCGCCACTTTCTGAGGTAGTTTGTGTTTTACCACTCTTATATAACTTAAATATTGAACGGCTATGTCCGCTATTACCATTATCTTTCCAATCTCCCACATCTGTGCGCACAACTGAATCAGTATTATTATTATTATTATTATTATTATTGCCATTATTGCCATTATTACCATTATTGCCATTATTGCCATTATTACCACCAGAACTTGGAATATTAACTGTCGGCTAAGTTACAGTATAAGAAGTAGTTGCACTACTAAATCCACTTTGTAAGCTTTGCATACTACGTAATGTTTGACCTAAAGTTTGAATTAATTGCTCATATTTACCAATTACGCCTTGTACTGCACTTGCATGTGCATCCCATTCATTTGTAGCATCATGAATACCTTCAAGTGTTTCATCAATAGTATCCATCATATCTAAAGCAGATTCGTTAGCTTTATTAATCATATCGTTATATTGGTCAATAGATGCAATCATATTATCATAACTGACATTAGAAGTATTTTCAACTTCTTCAATACGAGTCATGTATTCATCCCAAGCATCATCAATTTCTTGCAAACTTACACGTAATGCTTCTTCATACTCTTGCTGATTATCAATCATTGTCTAAATATCTGCGTCAAGAGCAGCCGTAACCATTTCAGAATGTTGCGTTTGAGTTAAACCATACCATTCAGTAATAGCACTTAAGTTCTCTGTCATATCGCCAACAACTAATTGATATTGTTCAGCATAATAATCCATAAGTTCAGTATAATGTGCAATAATCTCATCACGCGCATGGAGATATTCTTCATGACTTGCAAAATCACTTTCATCTAATTCAGCAAGTTTTTGCTCTAAATTTTGACGTGCTTGAATATAAGCATTGGCCATATCATTCGCATGAGTGACGGTTAAATTACGAATCTTTTCAAGCACTTCTTCATAATTTTGTTCGGCCGCATTTACAGAATCTTGATCTGCCGTATATTGATAACCATAATTACCATTTTCGTCACGGGTCAAGCGTACTGTAGATTTAGCATTCTTCGCTTCTTCTAATTGCTGTAATGCTAAAGCCATTTCATATTGTAACTGATATTGCTGAATTTGATAGTCAGTTAATTGTGAACTTTCAGCTTGTGCATTAATAACTGCTTCTAAAGCAGCTAAACGCTCTTTGCTAGCTTGCGTGGTAGCGTCAGCAATAGATTCTTCAATCTAGCGATTTAATTTAGAAACTTCATATAATTGTTTACCTGTAGCTAAGTACAACTATGATTGTTCATTCCAATAACCATAAGCATCGGCCACATCTTGCAAATCATTATGACCTGCAACATTAACTTTACTTAAAGTTTTAAGAATAGATGCAACATATTCTTCATGGGCCTTTTGTAAGTCCGTTAAAGTTTCTTTAGTTGTTGACAACATCTCTTCATGAGCTGAGACATATTTTTCAACCAAATCTTCCCATTGTTTTTGTTCGGTCTCAGTTAATTTATGACCAGCATCCATGCGGCGTTGGTAATATTGAATTTCTTTTTCTAATTCATCGACCCACGCACGTTGAACTTCAAGATTTTTTATATTAGACTCATACTATAAATTATAGAAATCTTCAAGAGCTTTATAATCAACTGTATGACCCATAAGCCCCATAATGTCAATATATTCTTGCGCAACTTTATTAGCATGTTCAATAACTTTAGTATGCTTTTCTAATTCTTCATCGGCTTTCTTTAAAGCATCACCATATACATCAAGAATTTCTTTACGAAGTTTTTCAAGATCTTCAAGTGCATCAATAATTTGACCACGATACTCAGCTAATTGTTCAGCATAATCAGCATCATTAACGCCTTCTTGGCCATTAGATTCTATAAATTTACGATGCTCATTTTCTAATTCTTCAAGAGCACCATTATAAGCACGAAGATTATCTTCATATTCAGCAGATTTAGTAATCATTGTTTCAAACATTTCATCTTGCATATGAAGTACATCTTCCATCTTCTCGATGAAATATTCGATAACTTTAATGTCATCTTCATTTAAGTCAACAACTAAATCAACTTTATATGTAATAACTTCAACAGTGGCTTGAGAAATTTTATTTTGCATCTCAAGTAAATTATTATATTCATTTTGTGCTAAATCTAATGTGGTTTCATATTGTTCAAGAATCTTTTTACGTTCTTCGTATTCTTTCTCTGCTGCTTCTAATGCTTTTTTATCAGCCTCTTCTTGTGCTGACATATTATAGCGATCATAAGCTGCATCGAGTTCATCTAACCAATTATTCATAATTTGTACATAGTTTGCAATAGTACCATCGTCATTAAAAGTCGCACCCAATGCAGCAATCGCCGCACGGTCTGATGGTAAATATTCATTGATTTCACGCAAATATTCTTCTTGCAAAGCAGCTTCGCGCTTTAAAGCATCAATTTCTTTATTCAATTCGGCGATATGTTTTCCGCCATATGTACGAGATTTAATTTTATCAATTTGTTCAAGACGTTGTTTTTGAGCATCTAACATATCGAGAATAACATGATAACGTTCAATTTCATCTGAACGCTTTTTCTTTTCTTTGACTTCTTTTTTGCCACCTCCGCCACCTCCGCCGCCACCGCTACTTGCAGTAGGTACAGCAGATTTCGCATTACCACGACCATTATATTTTGCGCCCTCTAAAGTATAATATACTTCATCATATGGCTCTGTAGTAGTAGTAATTGTATTTTCAAATTCTACAGTATCTAAAGAGTCATTACCAGGGAAGCTATAAGAACCAGATTGATGAGTAATTCGAGGAGGTGGAGTAACTCGACGTTTATGCTCTTTAATTTCAGCATCTACGCCAACAGTGCTTAAAGCTGCTGTCATAGCTTGTGCAGCTTCATATGAACCAAATTCCATTTGTGCTATTTTGGCCCAAAAATCAGTATCATCTAAAGAAGCACCAATTTCTAAATCTCCATGCTAATTGATATATTGTTGTGCTTGAGCAAATACACTATCTAAATCACCCATAACATTAGCTGGATCAAGTTTTACATTCTTACCAATATTCTATGATAAATCAACTGCTGCAGCACGTGCCAAATCATCAAACGCTTTTTCATCACCTTTAACCGCCTTAGCCAATAAATCAGCATTTTCAGCGCTCTTTAAAAATGAATCTGAAAGATGGTCCATACCCCATGCGTCTAAATCAAAAATATCACTATAAATATCTCTCATAGATTCTAATGCATTAGAAAATTCAACTGTTTCTTCGCCACTCTTACTAATGGTTTTAGTAAGTTTTTCTAAGTCCGTACTTGCGGTCTTAAATCCTTTTTGCATACGTGCCATGCCTTTAGCTAAACGTAAAGCTTCTTCACGAGTTTGAGCAGTCATTTTGCCTAAGCGCTATAAGCGATCTGCGTATTCTTCTAATTCAATAACGCTACTAAAACCAGCCTATGAAGCCCAATTTTTATACATAAACTCTTGAGCATCTGCTACGGCGGTGCCAGCTTCTGTACCTTCTGGATTACCATATCTGCTTTGTAAATCTGCTTCTGTTAATTCTTCTGTGCCTTGAATTTTATAACCAATAACAGTGTGACCATCTTCAGAATATACTGGAACGATTTGAGCATTTCCACCATGAGCCTAATTCCATTCTTGCCCCGCGGTACTTTGTAACCAAGCTTGTGCTTGTGCATAAGCACGTGCTAATGCGTCCTCCATAGATTCAGTCTAAGTGGTTACATTTTCTATTACTGCGCCCTGATATCCAGCAGGAACTACGCGACCTCGTCTGTCACGGTACTCTACTTCTTGCCATGTGCGCTATTGGGCATTAAATTCCATATCTGCATCAACATCACGATAATAAGTAGCTTCACCAGTTTCCTCATTAAATTCTTTAAATTTCCAATCGTCATTTAAAGCTTGACGCATACGCCATAAAGCAGCAGTAGTTTCATCCATGGAAGTTGCTAACGCATTATTAGCTTCATCTAATGTATCCCATCCGCCTTCTTCCATTAATTCATCTAACTATGCTCGCTCTGCTGCAGTTAAGGATTTCATACCTTGTTCCATAGCTTTCTGAACTAATGCTTGATCACTTTGTAATTTTGCAGTACGATTAGCGGCTTCTGCCTCTACTTGTGCCCGAGTATCACTCTAATAACGCGCTTCAGTAATCATGGCAGAACGAGTCGCGCCAACTACATCAGAGTCAGTTACCTTACCGACATAGAATGTTTCAATTATATCACTAATAATAGAAGCAATCCAATCTTGACTTAATTGTCCATCAGAAGATTTCCATTGCCATTCACCTTCAGCATTTTGTTCTACCATTTGATCACTATTTGCCAAACTAAGAGCAGTAACAACATTGGCCCACTGTGCATTATAAGCATCTTCACCCAAACGGTCTTTAGCAACAGCTGCACTTGCATAACCTTGCGCTTGCCAATAAGTATCTTCATTAGCCCAGGTATTAATGTCTTGCACACCTTTTTCGGTAGCTTGACGAAGAACTGCCATGCCACCTTCCATCATATCAATGAGTTCGCCGCCAAATTCATCTGCTGATTCCATAAAACGAGTTGTTAACCTATCACGCATATTTGCTTTATATTGTTCTGTGGTAGTAGCAGTAACACGACCATTTGCATCATGATTTAAATCTCGCTGACCACTTGTGTTTTGAAAATCTGACTCACCATAACTTAAAATACGTAGATATGGTGCAGCAGCAGCACTTTGTAGCCAAGTTGGATCATTTAATGCATTAGTAATTTCTTCAACCGTCATACCATTCTCTTGCATTTTACGAACAATTGGGTCTAATTGAGCATCAGTTAATTGATCTACTAATGATTTAGTTGTGTCACCACTGGCTAAATTTTGGCGAACTTTATTCACTGCCTCAAAAGTGGTTTTCCAACGATCATAATATTTTTGTGCTAATTCTGCATCATAAGCATCAATTTTATCTAAAACACCCTTAACAGTATCTTTAATATTTGCCCATGTAACTTCAACTGCATTTTCAAATGCACTTAAAGAAGAATTATATTTAGTTTCAAATACTGCAAAAAATTCATCCCAAGTATGTCCATCCGCGATAAATTCTTCAATACTTGCATATGATTCGCCTAAATCTGCATTCAACTATGATAATGTATCAGAAATTAAAGAACCGAACATCTTTTTCTATATAGCATTAAATTGACTATCTTCTAAATAACCGCCAGTAAAATAATCCATAAATTGTTCATTACCATATTCAGCTGTTGCCAATGCATTTAAAGCATCATCTAAATTAGTAAATGTTTCTGTGACTGCCTCTGCGTCCTCGGCAGTACTAGCGAATACTTGATAAAGAGGTTCTTCTTCAGTACCAACATTACGTACTTCTGCTCCAGTGTAATTTTGAATAAAATTCTATTTTGTCAATCCATTAGCATGTGTACGCACTGCATCTAACGTAATCCCTTCAAATGCACCATTACGCCAAGCAGCATCAAATGAAGTATAAGCCTCTTGACCTTCAGCTAAATGTGCATTTGCATAAGACAATAATGCCTATCTCTAAAATGCATTAAGTTCGCCATGGTATGTCGCATTTGGATTAGTAGGAGTTGTGCCAATGGCTTCAGTCAACCATGTATCTGTTAATCCTTCTCGATCGAATGCATCAGTTAATCCACTTTGCCATCCAAGTTCTGACCAAACGTCATCAATTTTCATATCTTTTAATTCTTGTTTAATTTTGCCTAAAATTCTTTCTTGAAAACCTTCGCCTGGGTCAAATTCAGTCATCTAAAAACCAACATTAAGACCTTCCATTAAATAACGGCCCATTTCAATTGTATATTTAGATGGTGAATTAATACCTAATGCTACTTTAAAAGCACTCAATAATTCGCCGCCTTGTTCATCAGCTACAGCTTGCCAGTCAACACCACCGTGTTTTAACCCATATACTAAACCTTCTAAAAGCATACGGCCATAATTGCGCATATCTTCTGTCTGACCATGTTCAGCCATATTTTGAAGAGCTTCATATAATTGTGACATTTCTTGTAATGATACATTCCGTAATTGTTCAGGAGTCATACCCAAAATACCATTAATTTTTTGAACAGCACCATATTTAGAGGCATATGACCAACCTTTACTATGTACTTGATCATTAATATTAGAAGCTAAATCGGTAACAGAACCTGCTGCCCATTGCATAGCATCAGCCATTTGTCCTGCAGAGGTTAATTCATCTAATAATGCACTAGCACGACGATTCATCATATCTTGTACACCCTGTGCAGATAAATCAACCATAACACTCGCTGTTAAGCCCATAGAATCAATTTGATCTTGTAATTCAGTAGCTGAAGTAGCAATTTCTACTTCAATACCTGCGGACAATAATACTTCCTAAGCAGTTGGATCATTTGGATCTAACCAAGAAATAACACCATCAGCATTAATTGAATAATATTTGCCATCATCACCAGCAACAATTTTTAAACCCATTTCTGTATCTACATGCGCTACTGTACCAGACACCCATTCATGAGTATCTTTATTATATAATTTTAATGCATCAGGATCATCAATATCACTATATAAAGAAAAACTACTTGAAACATCTTGACTACCTTCTGGTTTGATGAATTGCCATGTGCCAGTCTATTTATTGAATAATACAAATTTATTCGGATCATCAGTTGAAGCCAATGCAAAAGTTGCTGTAGTAGTATCATCATCTGGTAAAATAGTTTTCCAGGTATTACTTGCTGGATCATATAAAGAATAAGTATCTGTACTTGGATCATAAAATACTCGTTGAGTAACTGTACCAGTATTAGTATTAGGAGCCGCAGTTAACCATTCGTTTGTATCTTTATTATATAATGTAGTTGGTACACCATTCTGATAAAAACCTATATATTGACGTTCCCAGCCACTGCCAGTTAATGGAGTACCAGTAACCCAAGTATTTGTGGCAGTATCATACATACCAGTAGGAAATCCAGTAGCTTCATCATATTCTACATATTGTGTTTCTGTACCGCTACCAGTCAGAGGTGTTAAAGTTGACCATTGATTTGTTGCCGTGTCATAAATTGAAGGTACGCCATTAATTATACTAATATATTGAGTTTCACGACCTGACCCACTTAAAGGCGTCATAGTAGACCATGTATTAGAACTTGCATTATAAATCGCTGTAGGGACACCATTAGTCATTTCAATATATTGATTTTCATGACCTTCACCACTAACAGGTTCCATAGTAGACCATTCATTGGTATTGGCATTATAAACTTTAGCGGCACCATTAATTAAAGCAACATATTGATTTTCATGACCTTCCCCGGTTAATGGTGTCATAGTAGACCATACATTATTTGTTGAGTCATATAATGCTTCAGGAACACCATTTTGATTAAACGCCACATATTGCGTATTGGTTCCATCATTACTTAATGGAGTCATAGTAAGCCAGGCATTATCAGCAGGACTAAAAATTGCTGTAGGTGTACCATTTTGATCAAAAGCTACTCTCTAAGTGCTGGTGCCTTCGGCGGTCTAAACTTCAATTTCTCGCCATGTCCAATTATCAGTATCAAAACCATTTTCTGCTTCTGGAGCAATTTCTGCAGATACTGTAAATGATGTACCACCACCAACAGTTAATCCTTGAGCTTCTTGCAACTATTGTACTTGTTGTTCTTGACCCTTTAGCATTAACTGAATTTCTGTTGCGGCTTCTGACCATAAGGCTGCTTCATCTAATTCTTCATCATTATCTACTTTACCAATATTTCGAATAATTTTATCTACTTCTTCTGCTGTATATCCTACTTCTAATAAAGCCTCTTTTAATTTTTCAATACTGCTAAAATCATTAAAACCTTCACCAACAGTCATTTTTTGTAAAGACTATAAAGCCGTTTGAATAGTAGACATTTCTTTTTTCCGAGCTTCTTCGATAGCTTTTGCCGCAGCTTCTGCTTGTTTCTTAATATTATCATAATAAGTTTTATTTAATGCTTCTTTCTTTTGCATTAACTCTTGTACTTTTGCAGCATCATTAGCATAAAAAGTTAATTGTTCATTATAATATTTTTCTGCTTGATCATGAGCATATTTGGCCCATTCTTCACTATTCATAGTCTAATAATTGGTTAATGCATCTGGGTCATATTCTTGTAGGGCTGTTAGTTCAGACATAGATAATGATCCTAATTTAGTCATAGCTTTTTCAAAAGCTGTGGCTGCGTTAGTCGCTTTTTCAATCGCAGTTACACGTTCTTCCCAAGCATTATTATCAATTTCATTTTCAGAAGCAATAATTTCATTATAAATAGATGAATAAGTACCCATTAATTCAGTACCACGTTCAACCTATGAATTCATACTTTCTAATTCAGAATTTTGTGTGGTCCAATAGTCAGTAAATGAACTACGTGCGTCCCATACTTTTTTAAGCTAATCTTCATCTAATTGACTTAAACTGGTGAATTCTGTATCGCTGCCAAATACTTGTTTTAATAATGCTTGTTCTTGATCACGAGTTAAAGTCGCTGCTAAGCTATCGCGCCATGCATTACGTGCTTCTTCATGATCATCGCCTTTAAAATCGTCCCATTTTTGATCTTGTTTATAATTAGAACGATAAGTAGATTGTGCAGTCTTCGCAGTTGATAAACTATGTGCTCTAGATTGGAAAGCACGTAATAATGCCTATCCTTCTAAAGCCTAACCAGATTCATCAAATGCCCAAGCATGATTTTCTGCGGTCCAACCATTAGCAATTTTATTACTTAAAAATCGTTCTAATTCGATATAATATGCATTTAAATCTTCTTCAGCTTCTACTAATTCATCTCTGTTATGACGAATTAATTCAGCATTATCCGCAATTAATTCAGTATTCAAACGCTCTTGTTCTTGACGCATTTGTAATGCTCGAGTTTCAGGTGATTGACTTGCATAGGCAAATAATTCTTCACGAGTTTCAAAATACCCCGAATCCCATAAGCTTGAATATTGTTCTTTAGTAATTACACCGCCCTTATCGACTTTTTGAATCGCTTCAATTTGTCCTAACTTTTCTTGCTTTTTAGCCATTGCTGTTTTTGTAACTGCAGCTTCAACTGCACTATCATCTACATGTACACCAGTAGCATCAATTGTAATAGCCGATGGACGAATACGTAAAGCGGTATCAATATCAATGGTATGACCATCAATTTCACCATTATAGATCGCAGTTAAAAATTGTTCAGTCATATCAGACTTACTAATACCATTTGCTTGTACATTAAAATCAGCAACCTTTAGGCCTAATTGAACTGCTGCTTCATACTTAGTGCCAACATCCGACCATTGACTATAGCCTTTTAAAGTACTCGCAACATATGCTTGATCTGTTGCATTTAAACCTTGCTCGCCACCCATTTTATGAATTAAATCATACATATCATTAAAATCATGAGTTTCACGACGTAAATTAAATGCATCAATATCGTCCGCATAAGTCGTATACATCTATTCGGCCAATTTAGATTGACGAATTTGACGATCGGTATCTGCTAATTCATCGGCACCAATAGAATCTAAGAAACCAACTAAATCAGCACTATATTGGCCCCAATCAACCGCCCCAAATTCATTTAAGAAATCATATAAACCAGCCCAATTTTGCTCTTTGCCAGCCATAGCTACTAATTTATTATTTGACCATTGGAAACCATATTCAGCTAATTGATCTATGTTTGCTTGATTAGATAATAAACGATTCCATTTACCACGTTCATCGCTGTCGCTAACTGATCCTAAACCGCGTAAGGCATTATTCTAATTGTAAAACTAATCTAAAGTATCAGCCTATTGGTATAATGCCTCAGCTGCTTCACGCGCAGCTTGCGCCTATTCACGCTAAGCAGCGGCTAATTCATGCGCGGCTTGAGCTGCTTGATCTGCAGCATCTGCCGCAGCCATCATACCAGCTGCCGCATCATCAGCCCACGTAACGTGCTCCCAATGACTACCTTGTCCAAAAGGATGCCATCCAAAAATTTCGATAGAAGCTAATGCATCTACAATGGCATTGCGCATATCAATAATGGCATTTGCCACAGTTTCTGGAACACTTAAAATCTTTTGAACAACACCCGCAAGTCCACGCAATAAGTTCGCTTTGAAAGATAAAAAGCCACCACGTAAATCATTAATCCAAGCTAAAACATCTAAAAATACTGCTTTTACACGTTGGCCGAATGCAGCAATACGTAATGCCGCGGTTTGAATCCATTGTCCAACGCGTACCCATAAAGATGTATTTTTTTGTGCTAAAACATCTACATGCTTTTGTACATTATCTTGCTGTTTGACATGAATTTCTTCTAACTCAGCAGTAATTTCTTGTTGTTCCGCCGCCATTGCTGCATGCATTTCTTCTGCTAAGGTTTCATAGCGACCACTCAAAACATCTAATGCAGTAACTTGAATACCATAAGCTCCAGCAATTTCATTAATTGCATCAACTTGTTCTTCAAGCGTCATAGTAGTATCTTGCGTGACTTCTGCCAAACGCTACATTGCCTCAGCATTAGCTTGTGATTTTGCTTCTAATTCATTTGATCTCTCTGTTAAAGCCGTCATTTCTTCATCCAATTTAGCTAATTTCTAATCATAAGTTTCAGCATTAGCAATAGCACTTATAATAACGGCCGCCAAAACTGCAAATGCTGCAACCGCTGCAATAATTGCACCAATTAAACCAAGTTTAGCCAATTTATTTGCAATAGTTGCCGCGGTATCTGCATTAGTAGCACCAGTTTCAAGATTTAAACCTAATGTAGAAGAAATCATTGCGCCTAATTTTTGTCTAAAACTAGTAGCTTGTCCTTTCTAAGCCATAGTATTAATATTGGTTGCAACTGTATTGGCTGTTTGTGCCGCTGTTAATAATGTCTAAATACCTTTAACTGCACTCATAACACCTTTAAATGCAGAATATGCAGCACCCGCCGCAGCTACAACACCCGTAATACGTTCCATAACAGACGCATTATCAGAAAAAGCAGTTTTTAAACCACCTACCATCATAGCAGTACTTGCTGCGACTTGTCCAATACCACCTATAACTTCGCCAATACCATCCATTGCATTAGGAGTATCAGCCATTTTTTCCATTTCTTCACGTAATTCTGCAACTTTTTCTTTCGCTTCATCGATTTTACCAGCGCCATCGCCAATATCAGATAACATTTGTACGTCTGCTACCATTTGATCTCCTGCTCCAGCTTCAATTGTATTAGCAGTCTATTGTGCTTGTTCAATAGTATGCCCTTGTTCATCCTATTGTGTTTGTAAATTTGCTTGTCGTGCTTGTATTGAAGCAATAGAAGTAGCACGGTCAGAATAATTCTCGCGTGTAAATCCAGCTTCATCTAAGCGCGCCTAATATGCCGCTAAATCTTCATCTGCACCTTGTTTCATACCTACTGCTTCAGCCGCTTGATAACGAGCATTATCTGCACTCCATTCGCCTTTTTTCGCTCCTTGGCCGAAACTATCATCCTCAAGAAGAGCATCTAATTTTTCACTCTCAGCCGCTAATTCACCAATTTTTATTGTCGCAGCTTTGATTGTTGCATCACATTGTGCAATTAATTTATCTGCCATTTCAGCAACTTTGGCATCCGCCGTCGCAATAGCTTCTTCGCCACTATCACTTGCTGCAGTAGCAATAGCATCACCAATAGCATTATTAAAATCAGCAATTGATTTTCCTAATTCAGAATCATCAGCAATATCGCCAGCGTCTAATTGTACTTTAGGCACAATCTTTCGTTTTTCAAGATCGCCAGCAATTTGTTCTTGCATTTCATCTACATGTGATAAATATTCATCAGCTTCTTTTGTCGCGGCATCAGCATCTTCTTGCTTTAATTTACCCGCCTCTTCCATCGCTTGACTTGGCGCTAAAATTTCAGCTTTTTTATCTTCTAATTCCATTTGTTCTAATTGAATAGTTTCAAGCGCATCTTGTTTACGGTCTAATGCGGCTTGTACTTTATCTAATGTTGCTAATTGTTGATCTAGCTATTGTTCTAATGCAGTATATTCATCTGAGCCCTATTGCCCTGCGGCTTCCATTGCTGCCATTTTATCCATAGTATCTTGGACGACACTTTCTTGACGAGCTTTACTCAATTCTTTTTCACGCACTTCTGCCTAAGCCGCATTTGCTTCATTTTGTTTTAATTGTATATCCTGTTCTACTTCAGCTACTGCTGGCTAAGCAGCAGCACGCATTTCTTTAGCTTGCTCGATCATTTGACTACCTTCTTCATGAAGTGTGGCCGCACGTGTTTTACGTTCTTCCATTTCGGCAGCTTTAGCCTGTACTTCTGCCTATTTTGCTGCTACTTCTTCTGGAGTTAAATTACCTTCAATTTCTAAAGTACCTTCACGTAACATACCTTTATTTTGTTCTAATAATTTATCAAAACGCGCAGTTTTTGCGGCATCACTTTGACGAGCTTTTGCACCACTATCAGCAGTTTCATTAGCTTTTTTCCAATGTTTTTCCATTTCGCCTAAAATCTAAGTACGTGCTTCTAAATCACTTTCTTTTTCTGCCATTTTTTCTTCCATACGTGGATTCCAACGATGTTGCTATACTAATTTAGCTTTAGCAGAGCTCATGGTACTTAAATTTCTTGCCTATTCTGCACCAGTCATATCACCAGCTGCTTCTCTCTAACGTGCGATGTCAGCTTGCACTTGTGCATTTTCCTTAATCATAGCAACATCTTTTTTAGTTTTAGAACCAGTGATCATACCAATGGTATCTTTCATTTTTTCGAATCCTTGGCTAATCATACCTTGGCCACCAAATTTAGACATAAAAGTAGTTGCGATTAATCCCAATAGCGGAACTAAACCGCCCATTTTATCAATAACTGATGTTACACCATTTAATAATTGACTAAATCCATCAATTAAAACTGTAATTGCTTTATCATCCACTAATTGAGAGTATAAACCCTGCCAAGCATTTTTAACTCTACCAACAGCAGCTTCAGTACTTTTTTCCCAAATTTCATTTTGCTTTTCTAATTCGCCACTTGCATTATCTGCTAATTCAACATTAATTTTATAAGTCTCATAATTATCAAAGAAAGCCATCATTTGTGAATATTGACGCGCACCACCAATAGTTTGTGCTAAAGCAGATTGTTGCGCACGTGATAATCCAGACCATTTTTCGCCAACTTCGTCAATAACTTTGCCCATATCGCGTAATTCTCCGCCGGCATCTAAAATAGTAACGCCGATAGCGTTTAATGCTTTAGAATATTTATTAAGATCTACACCATCTTCTAAAGTTTCTCCTAATTTTAAACCACCTAAACGGCTTAAAATAGTGTTCCAAGCAGTACCAACTGTTTCAGCACTTTGACGAGTAACACTAGCTGATGTAGCAATAATTGCAGACATTTGTTCCATATCTACGCCGACATTATTAGCAGTAGCCGCTACTTTCTGTAAAGCTGTAGAAATTTCTTCCATGCTAGTCGCAGTTTTCGCGCCTAAAGCTGCCATGATATCAACATAATGCTCTAATTCATCAGTACCTACTTTATAAGAATTCCAAATAGCTGTCAAATATTCTGACATGTCTTTTGCAGAACTACTAAATGAAATATTCGCAGCTTTCATGGTGATCGCAGCTTTTTGTACAGCAGTACTAGTTTTATCGCCCTGTTGGAAATAAATTTTGGCTGCATCGGTAAATGCTAATGTAGAAGCACTTAATTCTTTACCCATACGTTGTGCTGTCGCTGCAAAGCTGGACATTTCTTTATCAGTCATTTGAGTCACTCGTTGAATTGAATTTAAACTATTATTTAAATCCATAGCATAATGTACAGCTTCTTGCAATTTTGCACTAAATTTATGGATAATAGTAGAACTAATTTGCCAAGATGCAGTTTTCTTTAAATTAGTCCACAAATTCTAAAAATGCTAATTAACTTGAATAGTAGACTAACCAGTTTTTGCAATCGCCATGGAGAGTTGATTAAAAGTACTAACTCCTTCAGGCCCCAAATTAGCAAGACTATCATGTAAAGAGCGCAAATCTAAATTACTGGCTTTTAATTGGCTACTAAATTTTGATAGATTTAATTTACCAGTATTAACATTCACTGCACCCTATAAAGCTTTTTTCAAATCTTGTGCAGCCTATACGCCCTTTTTTAAGTCTGATGTATCTGCTTTTAGGACTAACTAATTAGATAATTTGTTTACTGACTTTTGTAATTCTTCAAGTGACGCACGAGCTTCTTTAGTATCACTCGTTACACGTACAGAAGCAGAAATTACTGTATTCGCTGCCATAACATCAGAACTCTCCTTTCTCTCATAAAAAAATACCGGATAAAATTATCCGGTATTTTTTACTCATAAATATATTATCCCAAATCTTGCAAAATAGATTTTAATAAAGGACTATCCGCAACAGAATTTAAATCTTGTAAAATTGTTTGAGTATCTTTTACACTGTCTGCATTATTCATTTGCATATCCATAAACAAGCCAGCAATTGATGTACGATAATTAGACACAATTTCTAAGCCTCTATAAGCCATTTGATGTAAACTCTCTAATTCTTCTTGCGGAATTTCTTGCATGACTAAATCAAAAATATTATTCAGTAATAACAAGTCATAAGTTTTAAAAGCATTATCACCTAACATTAAATCTGTCAAATTAATATTGGTGTAATGTTTAATTACTAATAATGGATAATATACAGTTTCCCGCATACTACTAGACATGCCATGATCATCTAAAACCATTTCTAAAAATTCAGAAACAAATGTTGCTTTTAAAGTCATAGGTAAATACTATACAACAATAATTTCTTCTCCATTAATATTAAGAGTTTTAGTGGGTTTAGATTTAATGGTACTTAATTTATTAACACTAATCTTTGCCATAAATACACTCTCCTTTTACTCATCTATAAATATAATACAACAAAATATTTTTGTTGTCAAATTACATTTTTCTAATAGTGCTTTTAGAAATAGAAACATCTTTACCAAGTCCGGGCAAAGAATTTTCTATTAACTCTTGAATCAAAGCGCTCGCTGGAATTACATAAAAATCATCACCAGTAGGATCATTATAAATTAATAAATTAGCAGAATTAAGCGCATCTTTATAAATCTGACCCGCACCAGTAATTTCATAAATTACACGCAATTTTGCCCATACAGAATTAGCTTGCGCAATTAAAGATTCATTAGATGTATTACCGCTTAATACAGTAGCCAAGCCATATATCAATTTTTCTTTTTCTCGTTTTGATAAAGTTAAATTATGACCATTACTACCTGATTCTAAAAAACCGATCATAGCATTTAAAACACGAACGGTACCAGTATTACCAAAATGAATTTCCGTTCGTGTATTGGCGCCCCAACCTTTTTGACCATTTCCTAAATCTTGCCAAGAGCGTGAGCCATAATTTTTAGCAGTAAAACGTGCTTTACTTAATAGCTATATTAATTCTGCATATTTTGGATCAATATGCATTTCTGCTGTAATAGTTAATGATTCGCCTGTGACGTCAACTTTCATAAAGGTTTGGCCAATAGCACGCGCCTTTTTACCTGCACTTTTTGTGGCTTCTCGGAATTTATTTAAAACTTCTTTAGATAACTAATCTGGTAAACCACGTAAGTTACTCGCGGTTATATTACCAGTAACATGCTAATCAATAGTTTTAGGTTGCCAATTTTCAATCGCTTTTTGTGCAACAGCCTCAATTACACGAGCTAAATCATGCTCTAATTGTTCACCACGATTTTTATCGGTTTTATTTGCTGAACGATTTAAAAATAAAGCTAATTTAGGATTAACTAACTAAATTTGATCATAAATTTCTTGTACAGTTTTAGCATCTACAATTGTTTCAATAGCTTCTCCTAACATTTCAGATTTTTCTACATCAAAACCTTTATAAGATAATTCTGAGGCATGCGCTTGCATACTTAACTATTTTAATGCACGAAAAAAAGACTATAATTTTTGTGCATCTTTCCAATCTGCAGATGCACGTCCTTTAACTAAAAACTACAATCGAATCTAAGTTTCAATTTTCTATAAAATAGTTGATAATTTATTACCATCAGCTTCAGTATATTCTTCAGCATTCCATGCCATGAACATCACCTCAAATAAAAAAAATAGGGGAGATACATATTCGTATCTCCCCTATTGTCTCTATTATTAGTCACCAGTATTCTCAGCAAAACGTCCCGGAGGTGTCTTACCAGAATTCTCATGATATTCATTAGCAACGGTATTATCTTCGTCGCTCTCGGCAGTACCACCATCATAGAGATCCTTATCTTCAACGATCTGGATAGCAGCGATTACTTTCTTAGTCTTATCGAACTTAGTGTAATCTGGGAATGCGTCCATTGTGAAGGTGAAAGTAGAAGGATCGCCAGTAGGCGCCATAGTGAAGGTGAAGTTAGACTGTACCTTGCAGTTTGGAATTACAAATTCAGCAGGATAATCTTCACCAGTTGCCTGATCACGGAACAAGGTAGAAGCTTCAAGATAATAAGAACCACCGAACTTACCGGCCTCAATATCAATCTGCTTTACATACTGACTGCTCTTTACATAGTAGTCAACATACATAACAGAACCTGGATAGTTAGGATCAGTACCATCAATATAGTCAGCTACAGTAGTAAAGTCTTCAGTAGAACTTGCATTATTATAAGCATCTAAATCCTCTTGATTAGTAACTGGAGCAGGAGCAACAGCGCTCATGATCTTACCAGCAGCGATCAACTTAGCATGTTCAGTATTATACTTAGATACCCAAGCATTAAAAGCAGCAGTAAGATTGATCTTCTTGCCATCAAGAACACCATTCTGACCAAGTGGGATTTCCATAGGAACACGGTTAGTATTAATAGAACCGTCTTCATTCTTTAACATAATGAACAAACCACCAACAGTAGCAGGAGCATGAGAAAGCTCAAGAATGCCACCAGCCTGATCACCTTTTACCTGTACTTCTTCAGTAGTATGAACATAAATTGGATGTTCATCATCAGCATCCATAAAACCAGCACCAGAAAGGATTGAGAAGCTCTCAGGGCTAATCAAAGCATCTTCCATGGTGAAAGTTACTGTACGGTCACCTTCCCAAGCGACCAAGCGAGGATTGCCCTTACCACCCTGTGCATAAACAGTGGTGCTCTGACCTTCGAGTGAAGAAGTCTTCAAAGTATCGAAGTACATAACTGGCATATCCTTGTCAAGATAAAGCTTGCCGAAATAACCAGCAGCCTTTTTCTTGAGTACGACATCGCAAATTTCGCGTACACCAAATTTCATAGGTTATTTCCTCCTCTTTAATGTAAATCTTTCATCCAGTCGTCTGGTTTATCATCGGGCTTACCGCCTGCCAGACGAGATTTAATATCTAAATCCCACCCAATATATAAGCCATAACGTTCCATAAGATCGTAAAGCTAATATACTGTTAAATTTAGACAATCATCTAAACTCATAGACGATAGCCCGACAGTGAGAATAGAAACATATCTTCCTAACGTGCCTTCATTAGATTGACCTTTTGCTTGGGCAACCCTGGCACGCGCTTTTAAAAGCTTAGCTGCAATACGTGCAGCTTTAGCTCCTTTGGGTTTAAACCCAGCATTTTGCCCACCAGTAGAATTATTCACACCCGAAAAATCAGCAATCGCTTGTTTTAATATATCAAAATTCGTCTCGTTAATCATTAAATTATGTTTAGTCACTGGATTATTTAAATAAATACCCAAGTTTCCATCCAAAATCTAAACGGTATAACCAGGAAGTAAGATTGTTAAAACATTGATTATCTATTCATGTCGAGTATGTTGTTCTTCTTCATCTAATGAGCTTATCAATGTCATAAATATTTGAAAATCACTCATGATGGATAGAGCAAAACTGCCCTTTGGATTTGCTGCCATTATAGCTTGTTTATCGAAACATAATAACTATAATGTCATAAAATATTCAATTTCACCCACATAAGCAATTTCCTTAATGCGTGGCTAATGCAATGTTAATTGTAGCGCCGGGATTGGAATATCCACGCCCGTTAAAAGAGCTAATTTATTCATTTAACAGGTAACTAATCTTCGACGCTAAAAATTGATTCATATTCTAATACTAATCCCACTAACTAATCATTCATTACTAAATTATCACAACCCATAAATTGTAATTCGCCTATACCAATAAATTTCTAATTATCTACCATTGAATCAATTTCTCCTGCAATTTTATAAGGCCGTAATTCAAAATCTCCTAAAATCCAATGATCAGGATGACATAAAATTGCAAATTCAATTGTACATGATCGAAATTTAGGATTACTAGTTTTTTCATAATCCTTAAATGAAGTCAATACATAAATAGGACAATCCTGCCAGATATTAATTTTAGGAGTAATAGCAAATTGTTTATTAATTAAACTCATTTTCTATTCAAAAGTTAAATCTGGCTTTTTTAAACAATTAGGTTCATGATAATATAATAATTTTAAAAGACGTTGATTTTCTAAAAATTTTTGAAAAATCAAACGTAAATCTTTTTCTGCATTTAAAAATGTCGAACGTGGGAGAGTAAAATCTTGTCCAACTTTCATCGCCTTTTACTCCTTTTAAAATAATGATTCAACCAATACAGTTTTTTCAGCATCGCCACGTTTTATAATATATGAACCACTTAATAAAGCAGTCCAAGTTACTTTTATCATATCACCAATAATTTTATAATCTAAAACATCAGTAATTTCTTTATTCTTTTCGGCGGGTAGAGTAATACTCCAATCTCCAGCTTGATAACAAGTAAATACCGCGGGCTCCATAGGCTTTACACTTATAGGACCATCAATCATCTATTCAACATTTGTATTTTCTTCTACTGGTTCGACAAACATTTCATCAGCTTCACATTTATAATCTTCTTCCGCCTAGATATCTAAAACACCAGGAGTACTGATAAAATCAGGTGCCTAAACTTTCCAATAACGACCATTAAATTCAAATCGTTTATAACGTTCAAATGTCCGACGATTTTGCTCAGTATCACGTAAATATAATTCTAAAGTTAAATTTGGAACATCAACTACAATACCTGCTTTTTGAATAACATTTAATTTAGTTTCTACTGGACCACGAATAACTGCCCATTGACTAAATAATTCATGTGTTTCAGGATCTCTTGCAGTTAAATAATGACATCGACGACAATTGGCTCTAAAATAAGCAATTTCAGTGTCTTCTGACTTTAAAATCATCCAATGACTACCAGTATCTTTACCCCATTCAAAAGTATCTCCTGGCTAAAATCCTGATTCAAAATCAATAGATAAGATCTTTTCATCATAATCAAATTTTACTTTATCTGGATTCATTAACGCACGATGCCATTCTGCATTTTCTTGCCGATCATTTTTCACCCAGCAAGCTTGATATGAATATAATAATGCACGGTGAAAACCACGAAGTTTATCCATAATCATACGATTATGTTGGCGATCATTGTTCGCGGCTTTCGCTCTTTTGTGCAATAATTCAAGATTTTCCATTTAATGTATTCGCCAAATCTGTAAGTAACGTAATCGCGCTAAATACAGTGGTCCGATAAGTATCAAAGTTTATGACTTCTTGCAATCCTTCTAATTTACTTATTAAAATAAGAAAATCAAGTTGATCGCCAAACATTGCATGTAAGCCATATAATTCGATAAGTACAATATCTAACTATTTTTGCCAATCCTCATTATTTTCACGCATTGGCAATAGCTTCCATATCTAATTGATTAAGCGCCGTAAATCAGATATAATGATTGAATCTTTAAATTCTGCATTATGGGCTCTCATTATCTACTGGCTCCCAATAATAACTACTATCTTCAGCTGCTCCTTCAACTGGTTGCCAAGTACCCCCGTCGCCTACTTCCTTAACAGGAGTAACAACAACAATACTTGGAATTTCAACCTATTCCATGGCCGCTTCGACTAATTTATCTTTACGGTCATCTGTAAGAGCACTTTGATTTAACACACTCCAATTGGACATAATACGTCCGTCGTGCCCCTAAAAACGGCGCTTATAGAGGCGTTGAGCATGTATATTCTCTCGATGATTCTCAGCTTTTAAAGTTAATAACTTCGCAAGATGATTAGCTTGCGAAGTAAATTTAAAATCTGAACCGGAATATTTCATCCGAGTATTTTCTACAGAATTAATTTGACGATCCAACCACGCCTATTTCATGCATAAAGCAAAAATATTAATCTCTTCAGGAGTTAAATCTACATTATATATACCTTTTTCTTCATCATAGTCATACAATGCAAAACGTGGAAATTCAAAATAAGGAATGGCATCAAGTAAGAACTATTTAGCATCTCGAATAGTATCTTCCTCAGTAAGTTCTAAATACATATCATCAGTAATCTTACCTAAGAAGCGATTAATAATAGTTCCAAATGATGTTGCCATTGTACTGCACTCCTTAGTCTTCTTTTTTACTTACGACATTATATTTAGGAGTTGTTCTGCGGCCAGTAGTTTCTTCAGCTGCTGTTGGCTGTACACGACGTGTAGGAGCAGCCTTGACTTCCATTCCACTGTCTGTCTGTCCAGCAGCTTCTGCTGCTTCTGCCGCAAGTTCTTCCTTATGCTTGAGCGCAAGATCTACCTTAAATCCGGTCTTTTCTTGGATTGCCTTAATCTTACGAGTATCGGTAATAGGCAAATCTACAGCATATTTCTTAACTAATTCAATAACGCCACCTGGTGCAAAATCAAGACAATCGAGTAATGCATCTACGGAACCATTCTTTAGAAGATCAATAACTCCCTTGTCATCTAAATAATATTCCGGTTCTACTTTCATTGGCATCTCTTTCACCGTTGGCGCATCCTGAATGAACAAACTATTACGAATAATATAGGCACCGCCAGCTTTCTGGCTTAAAGCCATAAGCTCTTCAACAGGAATCAATTTAGTTTCACCTGGAGCAAACTCGCGGCGCACATGCATATCGTCCACATGATAGATAACAACACGATTGCTTCTATTGCGAACCTGTACCTTCTTATTTGTATCCATATTCAATTAAACTCCTTTTTCTCTTACATTTAAGGGGGAGGGGATTACCCCTCCCCGATTATATCAATTATGGGTTTGGAGTGACTGGAGTCTTATCACCCTGATATACGTCATACTGACCAGCAAGTTCTGTATCAACATAAACGCAAATGTCAGGAGTCATCACAACGCCAACGCCAACCTTCTTATAAACCTGAATTTCACGGCTACGGTCCTTGTTAACATACTCGTCAACAATAGTAGAACCTTCCATAACAACCTTAACAGGCTTTACAGCACCTGGGAGGATATAGCAATAACCTGGGTCAATAACCTTGGTTGTATGAGTTGCATCAGTAAATCCCTGTGGAAGGATATTGAGCACATGGCCCTTGTAGTTAGCAAAACGGCCATTGTTCCAAATGGTATCCTTCATATTGTCAGACCAAGCATCCCACTTCTCTGGGAGGATCTTCGCGGCAAACTCTTCAGTGCAATAAATGGTAGGAGTACCATAAGCAGCAGAAATAGCGAGCAAACGATCGAAAGCTTGAGAATCGAAACCATCAACTTCAACAGTGTTCAAAGCTGGAAGCTGAGTAAGACCTTCCTTAAGAGCAGCACCGATTTCCCAATAAATGAGCTCATCAATACCGTCCATAACGATCTTGGTTACTTCTGCGAAGTCAGCACGACCATCAAGGAACTCTTCAAGACCAATCTGAGCGGCACCGCCGATAGCACTAGTCTGAACTTCGATTGGGGTATCCTTACCAAGCTTAAATACTTCGTAAATACCAGCCAAACCAACCTTGGTGATGAACTGCTTTGCACGCTGACGATCATGTTTACGCCAGAAGATAGTTGAATTACCCTGAGCAATAGTCTTCACTTCAGCAAACTTGCCATATTCTTCTTCAACCTTCTTAGGAAGAATATCGTCCATTGTCTCTTCAATCAAAGAGAAGATGGTGTTCTTATTTTCGCGATAAAGTGCGAAAGTACCCGCGAGTTCATTCATTTCCTTACGAAGAGTCTCATTAAGAGCATCGTAGGTAAGATTCTCGCCATTAAATGAGTAAGCAACAGGAGCAGAGCGATCAGCCTTTGCAGTTGCCTTCATCAATTTAAGAAGTTCATTTCTTTCCAACATGACTTTTCTCTCCTTTCCTTATTACTTAATTCTCATGACCTTAACGGCCTTCTGCATATCACCAAGATTATAAATCTTGACAACCTGCCACTGGAGACTACCGTCGCCAGATGCAGATAAATAACCATGAGCATTTGGTGAAAGAACTGCACCAAGTGCAACTGTTTCATCAGCAATAGTATTGGTAGTGAAAATATCACCCTCATGAGTCTTGAATACACGAGGAACCATCAAACCGGCCTTGCCCTGACCACCAATGCGATCTGGCTGTGCATATTCTGCCATCTGAGGAATGTTCAACTTTTCAACTTCATAGCTATTGCCAATTGGATAATGATTACGACCATAGTCTGGAGCTTCGCCAGCTGCATTGTTATGAGCATCTGGATAAATTTCAACCTGACCCTGGATCTTCTTCATCATATCCCAATCTTCAGAAGATTCAAAACCATTAATACGAACACCGTTGATGCCCTGAGCAGAACCCCAAGCAGCGGCAGAAGCGCCAACACCAACTGGGCTATAAACACGACCATTATAATCACGACGAATCATCGCGAAATCCTGATCGGTCTCATGATCTCTATAAACCTTAACTTCATTAAATACGAGCATCCACTCGCCAGCGCCAGTGAAGTTGCAAGCGCCATTCAAATAGTCATACTTGACGAACTGACCATTCTCAAGGATGTCAATATCTGCTGCAACAGGGAGCTGAGCATAAATTTCGCCAGTTCTCTGTGCACTGAGATGGTTAGGCTCGACCTGACCGAAGCCAAGAGTTACAAACTTAGCTTCTGGAGACAATCTTGTAAAAGCCATACGTAGCTTCCTCCTTTATTAAAATTAGTTCATTTCTTTGGCGGTCTCACGCACAGCCTTAATCCAGGCAGGCGCGCTGTCACCATCATTGCCATCCAACTCATAAACAAGTGGATTCTCTGGAGTCTTTTCTGACTCCTTCTTATCGTTATCAAGGTTAAAACTTACCTTGTTACGAACACAAATCACAGAAAGCTTAGCTTCGATATCATCGAGAGAATAAGTGTCGATGTTATCTACACAGTCCTTCTTTTCAGCATCTGAAAGCATATAGAAACTATTAATCATTTCCTGCTTAGCTTTACGGTCGGTCTCAACCTTAAACGCACGGAGAGGCTCAACCTCAGCCTTCAATGCTTCGAAATCCTTTTGAAGCTGGGCAAACTGTACTGCCAAAGTCTTGTAAAGATCAGAATCTGCGACTTCTTCATCAGTTAAAGAATGCTTCGCAGCACCCTTCTTCTTCTTTTCGTCCTCATCTTCTTCACCCTTCTCTTCTTTATCAGAATCGGCAGGTGTACTTTCATCATCTTTGCCCTCTTCATCCTTCTTTGGTGGGAAAGGATTTTCCTTCTTTTCCTCTTCCTTCTTTTCCTCTTCCTCATCCTTCTTCTTGAATTCGGTTTCAGGATCAGTTGGGTTATTTTCCAAAGTAGGATCGATTACCTTATTTTCATCCATTGAAGTAAATCCTCCTTTGCTCAAAGCGTTCTTTATATCTTCCATTAAAGAAAATAATTGGTTCTTGAAGTCTCCGTCAAAGGAGAATTGTGCTGCAATACCCGCGCCCTCAAAACAAGGCTCGACGTCTTCTCCAAGAATACAAAGCTTTTGTATCATTGCTTCGTTAATTATGAAAAATTTAGGAGCACCATTATCATCGAATGTCCAATGGCCATCTAATTTTTCTTCATCAAGTTCCATGGATTGATTATTGCCATGTTCTAAAATGCGCTTTGCTTCTTCATAGACGCTAGTCCACAAAAAACCTTCAGTCATTAAATACTCATGTTCTATGCCTTCATCATTAAATTTCTAGAACCAAATCTTCGCGCTTGAGTCAACAAAGCCATAAGCTTTAGTTTTATCAATAATTTTAAATTTACCATTGCCAACTTCAATACTGCGATTATGACCAGAAAAGTCTTGTGTCTCAGGATCAAAGTAGCCAACGATAGGACAACCATGTAAAGTTTTTGCCATTTTAGTGGCAGTTTCTTTTGTAATTACACTACCATTACGATTTGGCTGCTCACCAACATAACAAACTTTTACTTCACAATGCTATAAAAGAGGATTATCCGCAATGGGAGTTACGTTAAGTAACTCGACTGTATTTTCAATAGGAATACTAATATGCTTAGGCACTTAACTCACTCCTTTCCAGCAGATTCTCTATTAGCTATAGTTTTATCAGATTTCTATTCATTACTTTTTTCTGGTCTGCCCATTTGTTTTTCTTCTCCTATTGCCTTGCCCTATTGACCGGCAGCTTTATTTGCTGCTGCTTGAGCATTACCTTGTTGTCCAGGTAAAATATCTTTACCATTTAAAGTAGAACTCATAAGAGGCGGGATCATAATTTCTTGAAGTTTTAGTACTTCATTCTCAAAATGAGCAGTTGCAATAATAGAACTCTATGAATGTCCAAGTGCAATTTGAGGTAACATCTTGGAAAAACCAAGTTGTGTATGCTCTTTATACATCTTAGACAATTCTTTATAATTATTAATTGTGGTTTCTAACATGTTAAAATGTAAACACCACTTTTTATTCGCCGCAAACTTTCTACGTAATACACGACTAAAAAGTTCATTAAATTCAAATACTAAATCACGCACACTTGCTTCGTCTACTGCAGAAGCTTTTTCCAGAGCCAAATTGCTATTAGAATTAAATAAATTCTAAGAAACACCTGCTTCATTATAAACAGTACGTTCTACTTTTTCTAACTCGTCTCGCGTAGTAGTAGTATTCTTATCAGCAAGATCGGCAACATCTACATCAGCAAATGTTGTCATAACATCAACGCCAACTGCACGCTTTAACATCTAAACAGTATTATTATGAATATCTTTAGCTTCATCAACGTCGAAAATTAAATCGCCATTTTTATCTAAAGGTAATTTCTAAATAATAACTTTTAAAAGTTGTTGCAACATTTTTCGTTGATCTAAATCCTGAGCTTCATCCAAATCGAGGATTTTCGTAGTAATATTTACTAATAAAGGATAATCTCGCCCATTTAGATTAACCTTAAAGGCACACTCTGGATCTAGTAGCCACCAAGGCCCATTCTTATTTTCTGGATCAGTCCACTAATCAGAAGGAGTCTTATTTAAACGGCCCTATTTATACGCAACGTATGCTTTTGCAAATTCCTCTGGATACATTTTAAGGACTCGAAGTCTCATTTCAATGTCCGGGAACATGTCATCAAAAAATTTAGGATTAAATTCTACCGCTGGCGTATTACCCACCTTAAAACGACTACGGCAATATTGAATTGGTAATTCCTAAAATGTAAAGCCGTTTTTAGTGTCAATAATATAACCATAGTAGCATCCATTAACGATAACTTTTAAAGCAATATCATTACATAATTTTTTAATGCCACTTTCATCCATGTAATCTAAAGCATCAGCAAATGCACTCAATACTTCTTCATCTTTCGTTTTATCCTTTAAAATATATGGAGTGATATACCAATCATATCTATATAAACCAGCAAAATATTTACATAGCCGTTCATATAGGCCACTTACTTCAAAGAAATAATTAGAAATATTCCGTAACATGTTTACATCTTTACGGGCCATTGCTCGTAAAATAGAAACTTTACTATAAGTACGTTGATCTGCTTTCTTTAAAGATCCTAAATCCACAACGGCATCTTCAAGAGTCTAAAAGCCGACCTTAATTTTGCCGTAATCTACTTGTGAACCATAGATGTCTCTTAGTTCTGGACGTTGAACGATTGAAAAGCCCTTGGCATGTATTGCATTTTGATCGGCCAATCCAATCCCTCCTTAATATCCAGCTTTTTCCATAATATAATCATAACTAATTAAATTCTCTTCAGTATATGGAATTTCAATTAGATTATAATTATTTAGCGCACAAAATCTACGCTTATTTTTATCGTTAAACTATTGACGATAAAAACCCTACTTTCCACCATATTTAGAAGAAGGCTCATAATGCTATTTTCCCTAATATTCAATTAAGAAATCTACATTGCCATCATCATCAAAAACACAGAAATCAAATTTTAATGGGCGACCATTAGGACTATTTAATCCTTCAAATTCTTGTTCCATGGTGAAATTTAATCCAGCTTCGCGCAAGATTTCTTCGATTTTAATTTCTCCTCTTGATGCACGCATATTTGACACCTCAATTCATGAATAACATATCACTAAATCTCTTTTTGCGCTTTTTACGTTTTTTATCTTCTTCAAGTTTAATATAGTATAAACCGTACTCAAAGGCGGAGAATTTATCTTTTTTAATGCCTTTATTCGCTTGTTTCAAAATGATATTTACGCCTTCATTCTCTTCACGTAAATTCATCATCTCTTCTTTTAATATGGAAGTTAAAGTGAATGGTTTAAGATATTCTGCCCGTTCCTCAGGCTTCATATCTTGTCCGCGCTTTGTTCCCATTAACTTAACTTTCGCAACACGCTCATCAATCAACATCTTAACATGTCCAGAAGCCATCTAACTTTGCGCATTAGCATGAGCTTCAGTGTTAATGGGCGCATTAGCTTTAATAATCCAAAGCGCATTTTCTTCACAGATCTAAGTGCGATACTTTTTATACTCGCCATCATCATCATTATCTACACCAAAATCTGGAATTACATCTCCAGTATCAGGATCAGTCTGACCTTTTACCATATAATCTACTAACCCAATACCTAAACCATTACCATCAATCACAAGCTTTTTAGCCTTATACTTATAGTATAATTTTTTTAATTTAATTGCCTAATCTTCAAAATGAGTATCAGACATTGTATAAATATTTACTAAACTAATTAATGCTAAACCACTAGTTTGAGGAGTTACTTTAAATACACAAACTACTGTATCACAGCCTTTACGACCAACGTCGCAAGCCAATACATAATAAGCATTTTTAGTGCTACGACCGGAAAATTCATATTCAGGTTGTTTTAAAATACGATTATGATCAAATTGTTCGGCGTTAAAAAACGCATCTTCAATAGTGCCCGACCAAACACTTTCATATTCACGATCAAAAGATGATTCATTAAACGTTCCGTCCATCTTAAGATCTCGAATAAATGTTTTATCTAATAAACCCATTAACACAGGAATTCGCCAAGTACCGCCCATAATCATAGCACGGTCTGGTTTAATAATTTCCCATACTAATAATTGAATTAACTTATCATAAGCAAATGTATTTTTCCAACCAGCAGTTGTTACATAAATTTGACTTTTATTTAAAACTTCAGCATCGTCTTTATCGCCCCAAGCGCCTCGACGAGATACGTTCATTGTAGGAATAATAACTTCATTAAGAATCGTTCCATCAATACCGACGCACTCTTCCATGAGTCCACCATGACGGCGTTGTCCTCTCGAAGTTTCACGAGCTGCTATATTGTCCAGCACTGACCCGTTCTTAAATACATATCTAACATAATCTTTACCTTCCATCGTTTTACCTCTCCGCCAATCTATCTCTTGATAGAGTGCGGGAATAAGGTGACATAATTCTTGCACTTTAGCTTTTAAAATACTTGAAGCCTGTTCCTTACCACCAGAAGTTACAAATAACTTTGCCCCAGGATACAGAATGCAACGCAAAATTAATATCAACGCCGCAAGGAAAGATTTTGAGTAAGCACGTGGGAATACTGCATACGTATATTTATAACGCATGGCCGCACGCAAGAAAACTCTCTAATAATAAAATAAATGAAAATTTTCTGGATTATTTTTCTCGGTTAAAAAATCAACAAATAAATCTGGATACTCTCGCCAAAATGCAATATATTTTCGCGCAATCGGAATACAAGCAGTAACACGTTCTTCAGATAAACCAATTTTATCTACATTGCTCTTGAGATTGAGTAAATCTTGTAAGGCCATTACTCATCATCCTCTCCAAGCAATTCCCGCATTGTCTGTTCATCATCTTTTTGCTCTTGTTCAATAAATTCATAATGAGCTAAGAAATCGCCATCACTAAGAACTTCTTGTTCTACATTTTCCAAACTGAGATCATCCATATCTGTAGTGTCAGCGTCTTCTTCTTTTTCTTCTTCACGCTGCATAGTGCGAGCCGCATTCTCAATTAAGTTACCAAGATTCAATTCTTCAGTAACTAAACGATGTGTGTAGCCACGCAAATCAGCTAAGGTTTCATCGGGTTTATCTTGAGGTTTATCAACATAATATCGCGGGATAAATCCTTCACGTTCGCATAGAAGAATAAATTCATCAATCGCGGAAACATACTCTCCGCTTTCTGCTTTATTCTAAGCTGCGGTAAATTTTGCGGATTTCATAAGCGTGTCATATACTTTCGACATCTTTTGAAAACCTTCAATATCACCAAGGTCTACTAATTGATGACATTTTAAAGAAGTTTTACAAATTAACTTCAAATAGTCCTCATGCGCTGGTGTAACAATATCGAAAGCCGCCATCATTTCCTAATACAGCTTTTCGAGTTGTACCCACTCATAAGGACGATAGGCTTTACCCCACTTAATAGTAAGGTATTTCTTATCTTCTTCTGTTAAATCATCACTAAAGTATTCAGGCTCATTTAAATCGATTGGAGCCCCAACATTACTTTGAGCCTAAAATTCGGCAGGCTTTTCAGGCATTGTGCCTGTAGTAATCGCTGCATCAATTTCTTCACCGCTATAACCCTATCGCGCCATAACTTCTGCTTTCTTAGCATCAGCCTCTTCGCGCAAACGCTCGGTGTCAGCCCAAGTATAATTGCTGAATTGCTTCATACGCATCTTAGACAAATAGCGTCCAAGAATAGTCATACCAGTAACCTTTTTAGGATCCTTAGCATAACGTTCCAGAAGAGTTGTCCACTCTTCTTCTATATACGGCACATCAATTTCTTCTAAGATCCATGTATATGATTTTGGATCCCAGTTATCGACATGACGTGTTAAACATTTTTTACATTCCGGCAAGAATCCATCAGGATACTTGTCTGTCCGCTTGGTTTGATAGAACTAATTTTCATCCATAGTTCTATTGCAAGTTTTACAATATAATGTCTTGCCTTCAGCCATACTTAGCTCTCCTTCTTTTTACTATTACGACATTGTTTACAAATGGAATAGAAACCATCTTTGCTTGTCTTATTAATAGAAAAGAAGCGAGAATGAGCTAACTTAACTTCACCACAGCGCGAACATTTCTTCCACTTGCCTTTTTCAACAAATGTAAAATACCATAATAGCCATTCATCTTGAGCCTTTTGCGCAATTAATTTAGGAATCTTATTACGCCAAAGACTACTAATGTATTCAATTGAGTGAGTAAACTGAAACTCTTGTTGTAGTAATGCCTAAATTTCTACATTTTGAAGTTTATCCATTTTATATTCAATAATACGCTTATACATTGGATAATCTTCAAGCGCACGATTTACTAAGGGCATAAAATCCATGCATAAAGCCCAGGCATCACTATCAAATTTCCCTTCGGACCTTGCTTTTAATGCAGGATAAACTTGTAAAATTTCACTAATAACTTTATAATCTAAAAATGAGATACCTTCCCAACGAATAAGTGGATTATGTTTTTCATCATATTCAACCCATTCGCGCCATGGTAAAGGAATTGATGTCTTAAGCCCTCGTGTAATTTTACTAAAGATTATTGGTTGTCTGTAAGCATTCTTAATAATATATTGGTCTTTCCGCATTTCAATGAGTGTTCGTTTGACAATAAACGCTTCACGTCCGGTAACAGTTTTCTATAATTTTTCCCATCTTTCAATACTTTCCCGCAACTGTTTAAGAAACGGGATCTCTTCAATATCTTTTTTCGTAATTGTTACTTTCGGTTGAAATATTGTATTCTTTCCATTCTCACTAATTAAATTATAAATTCCATCTTCGCCATTCTCTAACTGTTCAACCAGACCCTCATAAGATGTTTCCCGCTTATTAATCGTTGCCATACGATTAGGCGTTAACAACTTATGCTCCTTTTTCTCTTGCTTCTCCATACAAAGAACAAGATAGTCGCCGAGGATTTCGAGATACTACTCGCTTGGGTCGGGAGTTTCTGCTAAAATCTAATTTACTAACTTTAAGCGTTCTTGTGGAGAATCGATTGTATAATCTAACTTAATTATAGCAATCTCCTCCTTTTAGAATTTAGTGGTTGTTAGTTCCACTTACTACACTCATTATACTGAAAAATTTTGCGTTTGTCAAGATTGGCTTTTGCCCATATTACTTGAAAATCTCAAAAATAAATGATATAATTATTATAGAAAGTAGGAGATGACTATGAAGTTAGAAAAAGTAAAGTACACTTGTCCGCAATG
>Ga0326511_10000024_pt1 | contig 115128 bp, 169 predicted proteins | sample 0_2496_0518_D_FD_203701 | JGI IMG/M metagenome (GOLD analysis project Ga0326511, IMG submission 203701) | Bovine rumen microbial communities from UC Davis, California, United States - 0_2496_0518 | ecosystem: Host-associated > Mammals > Digestive system > Stomach > Rumen | place: USA...
GACGAAGAATGAGTAATGCTAAATTAAAACTCATGATTGCTGTATTCAGCCGCAGAATTAATCAGGGAGAAACTTTTGAGGAAATTGCAGAGGACTATCCGAAACTGACAGCAGAGGATTTAGAGCAGATAAAGGCAACGCTGTAAACCAATAAAGGTACAAAACTAACCATAACAATATTAAACAACAAGAGGGTAGAATTAACTACCCTCTTTTATATTTTACCGAGGTGGTATTATGAAAATTAAAGATAGACTTGCAAAAGGTTTATAAATAAATTGACCTCAAATCTATATTAACTTTAATTAAAGGAGTACGATATGAGAATTGAATTTAAAGATTTAACTGGAAAAGAATTTGGTTATTTAACTGTCATTGAATGTTTAGATGATACAACAAAGGGATATACGAGGTTACATTGGAGATGTAAATGTAAGTGCGGTAATGATAATTTTATAACCACTACCAGTCGATTAACTTCTAATAATACAAAATCTTGCGGATGCCTTAAAAAAGAAAGCAGTCCTAACAATGGTAAAAAAACAAAAAAATATAATGACTATGAAGTACAAGAAGATTATGTTATTATGTATACTTCTAAGGGTGAGCCATTCTATGTTGACTTAGAGGACTTCTGGAAGGTTAAGGATATTTGTTGGCACAAAGATAAAAACGGATATATCGTTGATAAACACAGCACATTGATACATCGTGTGATAATGGATTCACCTAAAGGAATGGATATTGACCATATACATGGCGAGCAATCAAGAAATGATAATCGTAAAGAGAATTTAAGAGTTGTAACACATCAACAAAATATGATGAACTGTAAAACACAAACAAATAATACTTCTGGATATACAGGTGTAAGTTTCAAAAAAGAACGAAAACTATGGGTTGCAACTTTGTGTCATAAAGGAAAGCATTATTATTTGGGGGCAAGTAAAAATAAAGAAGAAGCAATTAAAATGCGAAAAGAAGCTGAAAATAAATATCAGGGTGAATTTTCGTATGACAACAGTCAGTCTTATTGATAAAGTGGTGAGGTAAATGAAAATTAAAGACAGGATTTCTAAATTGATTGATGTTAAAACCATTGTTACTTTCGCACTTACCATATCATTTGTTTATCTTTCAATCTCAGGGCAAATTGAACCTCAAATCTTTATGGCTATTTATACAATGGTTATAGGTTTTTACTTTGGAACACAGTCAAATAAATCAAATAATGAGAAAGGAGAATAGTATGGGAAACTTATCTGAACATTTTGATTCGTCAGAATTTTTATGCTCATGTTGTGGTGGATATAAACCTATGTCAACATTGCTCATATCAATGCTTGAAAAGGTTTATGCTTACATGAACGCTAAAGCTATTATAATTAGTAGTGGTTATCGTTGTGAAAATAATCCGTGGGGATATAAAAATGATGCACATAGAAAAGCTATGGCGGCTGACCTTTGTGTACAAAAACAGGACGGAAGTTTTTATTCCTCATGGGATATTGCAGAGGTAGCGGAGCGTTTAGGATTCAGAGGTATAGGTATTATAGATAACACATATGTTCATCTTGACACAAGAGGACACGAACCATTTGTTTATGACTTTTGGTTTGGTAATGAAATGACAGGTGAAAACTATACTACATTTCAACGTGGTACAATTTTCTATGGAGATAATAATAAGATTTCAGAGACAATTGATGATACACTTGAAATCAAATTACAGAAGATACTTAATAACAAGGGTTATAACTTAGATGTTGATGGAATAATTGGTAATATCACACTCACTGACCTGAGAGATTATACAATTGAACCTAATGATAGCGGTGAACTTACTAAATGGACACAGGAGTTATTAAAGGTTCGTGGCTATGATGTAGATGTGAATGGAACTGCTGACGAAAAAACCATGAACGCTATTCACGCATTTCAGAAAGACAACAATCTTGGTGAAGGAATTTTATCTGGTGGAGACTGGGGTGTGCTTTTACAGAAAGGTCAGGTGTAATATATGCTTACTCAGGAAGATTTCGCACAGCTTGATAATATCTATGTACGCAAAGATGATTGTAATGACCGTCACGCAGACACAGCAAGAGAGATAAGCGAACTTACTATTTCTCAAACCAAAATTAATACTCAGTTAGGTATGCTTATTAAGATTAATGCCGCTGAGTTAGGTGCTGTGGGTACAGCAATCATAGCGGCAATTATGAAATTAATACTGAATTGAGGTGATAACAAATGTCTACCGATTGTAAAGCGTGTGAGAACCAAAAGTGGAAAGAGCATTACTTAACAGCGCAAAAAAGATTTGATAAGGTATTAGTGGGATTAACAATCGGATTTGTTATCATGTTTACCGTGATGGTACTATGTCTTTTTGTCACCGCTTGTATGGTAATAAGGACACAAAGATTTATTAACGAATTTGAATACGTAGAAGAAACCGAAATACAAATTGAACAAGATTGTAATGGACATAATGTTGTTATGTTACCAAATGGAGATGAGGTGAAAACAGATGGGACAAAAGTACACGGAGAAGAAGAAAAGATATTGGAGAAAGAAAGCAACAAGAACAATGTTATTTCAATCGCCAAATGAAAAGAGAACATTCAAACAGAAGATAAGAGACTTTATATATAAAGTTTTTGGAATATAATTATTCTTTAGGGGATAGTGAGTTTAATACTTGCTATCCCCTATTTTTTTGTTATGTTACACTTTCATTTTGCTTGATTTCGCTATAATAAATATGATATAATTAAGTAAAAGGAAGGTGATGTTATGGATATTTATAGCTATGTATATTATATTTCGATAGCAATAGAAAAAGGTAGTAATTAAATACTACCTTAATCCTCTTATCTCTTTAGATACATTTTTATATTCTTCTTTTGTGATTACGTTTCTTATTAAAAGAATCTTTGCTATCATTTCCATCCATGCTTTCTTATCCATACTATCACCTCATAATAATTATAGGCATATTGCTTCGTGTTTATGCGTATTTGCCACGCTGTACGTTTTCAAGTGTAATTATATTACCTGTAACAACGTGGCTTATAACGCATTGTAGAGCCGTTAGAAGTGATTTACTTTAGAGAAGAACCTAATGCTCCGTCACTACGCTCAGACTTTATGTTCTTTAAATCCTCAAAGGAAATCTCTTTGACTTCTGTTTTAATTGGCTTTAATGTTTTACGAGAAAGTGTAAGTTTATAACCACAGGCTTCACAAATAAAAGTATCATTCTTTTGGTAATAAGGTGAATAGATATCAAACAATAAACATTCATATTCAAATCTTTTTTGAATTGCTTCTATTTTAGAACCATATCTACCTATAAAATATTTTTTATCATTTAGTTTGATTTCGGCACACCATTTATTGTTTTTCTTATCGAACCATACTCCTGTCATTCCAGATGTGTTATCGTTTCTTTTTGATGAATTTAAAACATTACAATGCTGTGTTACGATTCTCAGATTTGATTTTCTGTTATCCAATGGATTTCGATTCCAGTGGTCTACTACGAATTTATCGTTTTCGCATCCTGTAATTATACGATTAAGTCTTTTATCGCCAGAAACAACATAGCCCTGTTTGTTAAGATACCAACAAATATTTTGTATTTTTGGCACATCTTCTGCATCGACTATAAATTCTATTCCATTGGACATTGTGCCATAAGCAATGTTGTTTTCATATCGAAATGAATTTGTTTTATGGTAACTTTCTTTTATTCTTTCAAGACGTAAACAACCACAAGATAATTTTTTTACCTTTCCTGTAAGTTTGCTAACAGGAACTTCACAAGTATTTCCACACTGACAGTTACAGTGCCAATAAGTTTCACCATCTTTTTTGTAATAGTATTGAGGAATTAATTTGCCTATCAGTTGGTTTGTTAAATCTTTAATTCTACTACAACCGCAGGATTTTGTTCTACCACTTGATAATCTTCCTTCAAAAATCACAGATATGGTTTTGTTTTCACATTGGCATTGACATTGCCAATAGACCCCTTTTGTTTTCATTTCTTTTGGACGTTCAACTTCCTTTAATAATAGCCAGTTGCCTATCATATCATTAGGCTTAAACTTGTTGCTCATTACTTTACTCCTGTACTACCAAATCCATTTCGGCTTGTATCGTTCAAATGTTCAACTTCTTCTATATTAAATCGTGGCTGTATTTTATTAATTCGGAACTGACATATACGGTCGTTCTTGTTTATTGTGATATCTCTTGTGGCATATACAGGGTATTTCCATTCATCATTGTCACCTGAATAACTATTATCTATAACTGCAAAGCAGTTAGTTTGAATAATTCCATAGTTTTTAAATGTACTTGACCTCGGAACAATATTAGCTTCGTAGCCATTCGGTAATATCATTCCTACTCCAAGTGGAATCAGTTTAAATTCACCTGCTTTAAGTTCAACTGTCTCTGCGGCTCTAAGGTCAACCCAGTCTCCCTTATCCATGTGTTCAATTTTGTCTATTTCTTTATCAAAATACTTTACCTTTATATTCATCTTTCATTCTCCTTTAAGTTAAACAAGCATAATGGTTTATTGTTTTTATTTCTTCCTCTGTTGCATTGCGATAGTCATATTTGATTACATCCTCTGGTTTAACATATTTTTTATCACTATAACAACCTATCAATCTGTATATTGAAATGTTTGATTCTGTTGTGACTTCCTTACGGTGTAATTCAAATCCCATGTGAGTACCAAGTTCATCTGACACAAGAAATTTTGCATCAGATGGAGCATTGTGAATTTCAATATATATACCTGCTGGCATATGCTCTCTACGATTACCCATCATTTTACAAAACGCACAATTGGCTTTCATCATTCATTCTCCTTTATTAACTCCTTTATTAATCTTTATTAATCAACTATAGTTGGTACACTTGGTAGCCACATATGAGGATTAAAGTTAATCTCATAATGATATTCATTTACTCCTGTTGTTTCTAAGTCCTCTACAATATATGTTACATTATCACTCAGACCTATTATCTGTTTATTGTACATACCCTTCTGATATTCAGTAATAATTTCAAGCTGATTGTCTGCTGTATCTGCCATGATAGATGAACGTCCTGTCATCTGAAAAAGGGTATCTCCTGTAATACAATCAATTACGGTTATTCTTCTTACGCAATTGAAATTGTCAGCTTCTTGTGCAAGATTTACTCTTACTCTCTCAGCTTCGTTACAACTTGTTAAAGTAAATACTGTCATCATAGCAACGAAAGCCATTGTTATCATTGTAATTATTCTTCTCATCATTCGTTCTCCTTTATTAGTGATTCAATCATCTTGACCTTATTATAAATTTCATTCCAGTCCTTTGCTCTGGTAAACATTGGAACTGATTCTTCTAATTCGGTTGTATTCCACGGATAAGTAAGACATACGGAATAGTATTCTTTATCTCCTACTAAATTCTTTAAACAGTCATCAATTAAGATATCACATTTCATATACTGTTTTCGTGGACAAGAATATAAACATTTACGTATTTCAAGGAATGGAAGATTACGTTGCAACCAATTCTTTTTCTTAGGAAGATTTTCTGCTTCTGTGGTTGTAACAAATATAATCTTATGTCCTTCGTTATGAAGTTTAGCAATAACCTCACGGCATCCGTCAATAATAGATATTCCCTTCCAAACCCTTTTATCAAGAAAGTAATGCCAAAAGGTTTCCTTATACTCAGGCTTCACAAAGTTTTCTATATGATAAGCTGTAATATCAGACAGAGAGAGATTGTCTCCGCTGTCTGCGTTATAGACTTTAAGGACAGATTCAGTTAAATTGTTAAGGCAGTTGTCAATATCCACACCGATTGTAAGTCCCATATTAATCACCCCAGTAAAGATTTAAGATATTCTGAAAAAGGTTTATTATTATTAATAGGCTCTCCCTTAAATTCAACAGTAAAATCACTTGGGAGATGCTTGTGGCAAGGGAAATCGTCAGTCTTTATTTCAATACTCTTTACAAGTGAGTAGCTTTCGTCATGCTTTTCATTAAATGCCTTGATAGCATTTTTAATAGCTGTAAGTTCTTTTTCCTTTTCTTCCTTCTTTTTCTTTTCTGCTTCTCTCCTTTCCTGTTCGATTGCGTTTTCGATTTCTGCTCTCTTAATGTAGAGTTCTTCAATCTGTCTGTCGATGCTGTCAAGCATATCCTTGTTATTAATAGCCATAATTATTATTCTCCTTTTATAAATTTATTATCATATAAACCATTCTTATGAACGAATAGTTTTTCAACTGCTCTCATAGTATTATCTGTTGACTTCATGCTACGCTGTACATCTTTTTGCCAAATACAAATAAAATCATTAGGTGCTTCAAGTTCACTGATAAGAACATAATTAGTTTTACTCCATTTACGCATTGTTTCCCAAAACTCATCGTAATTAAAGTTTTGGGAATTAGCAAACTGTTTTGTATTGGCATAAGGTGGGTCACAATAAATTACACAATTATATGCTTGTCCTTTAGTCCATATGTCTCTGTAATCTTTACAATCAAACCATATATCCTGTAAGTCCTGTACTTGTGATTCAAGATTACGTTTGCTTTCCTGATAATAGTCTCTGTATCTTTCGCCTGTTTTGGTTTTTTCATATCCTGACGGTGCGTAACCACCGTCAAAGAATCTACCATTATAACTTGCAAGGAATCCTACGTTTGCTATAAGCCAATCAGAAGCCTTACAAGTTCCATTACGATATTCAGTTCTTATAGTGTTATATAAGTCTCTTGGTACTTTATCAAGAAGTTTACCGTTTGCTTGAACGTGTTTAAGCAATGCAATTAGATATTGGTTCTCATCATATCCGATTCTTCTCCAACACTTAATCTTATCAATTACATTTGCTCCACCTACAAATGGTTCAATATAAGTATCGCTGTGTGAATCATCTATACATTGCTGTATGATAGGAACTATCTGTTTGGCAATGCGTGATTTACTTCCCATGTACCTCATGTTATATACCTCCAACGATATCCTAATGCTGATTTGCGCTTTCCAGAACAAGCGTTTGATATACTTCCTTGTCCTATACACCCTCCTGTTAAATACAATGCGGCTTCTTTCTGACTATTAAAAATTTTTAATGGTTCTAAATAATCATTATCATATTTATCATACATTGCAACCTTTTTATTGGTGTTGTATAAATTTTGTACTTTCCATGCTTTATACAAATTTTCTTCATTCGTCATTTCGATAAGATTACTTTTTCTATTATTAAGTTTGTTACCGTCATTATGGTCTATAACAACATTCGTATCGTTACATTTCATAATCATTCTATGAATAAAAATTGTATGATTTTCAATCATAGTGTATACATATCCTTTATTTGAAATATACCATCCGTATCTTCTTACAATTGGAAAATCTTCCTTGTCTACGTAAACTTTAATTATGTTCCCTATGTTATAAAATCCTTTTGAATCAGAAGCGTATATATAATCATTATCTTCCAATTTTAAATTAATATCTTTTATTCTATTCATATCATACAATTTGCCCCTTGTCCTTAATATGTTCATACAAGTCCTCTGGATTATCACTTGTATATCTTGTTTTCTTGTTATCTTTCCATAGTTGATATTCATTGCGGTACAGGTCTGATACAATGTACCAAACCTGACCATCTTCTCCTGTGTAAGTTAACCACAGTAGTAAATTCTTATCGTACTGAAAACGATTTGTTACGCAAGAATCAAGCATTGCTTACCCCTTCACTTTCGTCATCATGTGGAGTTCTCATTTCAACCTCTTGTTGTTTACCCTCATTAAAGGATGTTTTGTAATCGCCAGTTAAATATCCTGTAACTCTACGCAATCTTGCAATATCATCACTATCACATATGGGACAACGCTCATCTATACTTCCTATAAAGCCACAATTATTACAGGTATCATTAGGTACATTTATAGCAAAGTATGGGATATCCTTGTTCATTGCATAAGTAACAATCTTTTCAAGAGCCTGTGGGTTATCAAATGCATAACCGTCATTCTCGATATAAGTTATACAACCTGCGGATGAATAGCCTGTAAGCTGTGATTCAATATCTATTTTTTCTTTCATTGAACACTTATACCAAACAGGAACATGAATAGAGTTTGTAAAGAATTTATTTTCAGAAACTCTCGGAATAACACCGTACTGAGATTTGAATTTAGTCATTGCCGTAAAACACAAATTCTCGGCAGGTGTATAATACACTCCAAAGTTAAGCCTATACTGTTGCTTAAACTCGGAACATCTGTCTTTAAATAACTGCTCTATCTTCTTAGCAAGTTCCATGCCTTTTTCTGTAGTATGGTCACAGCCTATAAGAATCTGCAATGTTTCTGCAAGTCCAAGTTGACCAAGTGCAAGAGTACCATGCTTTAATGCTGAACGAATATCCTTACCGTCATAACCAATCATTGTGCCGTTTTCATACATAAACTTAGCACTGTCTGCTGACTGAGAACAGATATATTCAAAACGTTCAATCAACATATCCTTTGCTTCGTGAATTTTAGTATCAAGTATTTCAAAGAAGCTATCAATATCTTTGTTGTAAACTTCTCCTTTTGCCATCATTGCAAGTGTTGGCATTATAATGGTTACAGGACAAATGTTTCCTCTACCGTCTTTTGTCTGTGGATTAACACCTTCATCGGCATTGATATCATAACCGTTTGCTGTCCTACATCCCATTGTACTAAAATAGGTTTTGGGGTCATTGCGGTCATAACCCACATTGCCACTCCAATCACAATTTGCATAGTTAGGATAAAGTCTTTTTGCAGTTGACTTAATGGCAAGTTGGAATAAGTCGTAGTTTGGAGAACCCTTATCGTTTACTCCTTTCATATACTGAAAAATACCACAAGGGAATATGCTCGTTCTATGAAGTCTACCTACACCAGAAATAGATGCCTGTAACAAGGTTTTAATTACAAGTCTACCCTCTGGAATAGTACACGTTCCATAGTTGATACTACTGAATGGTAACTGATTACCAGACCTACTTTGCAAGGTATTAAGGTTATGATAAAGCCCTTCTATACCCTGTTTTAATTCAACGATTGTATCAAGCAGAGCCGAGTTATAATACTTTTCATTAAGATTTGATTTGTTACCTATCCTATAATCTTCTTCCACGGTGTTTGTCTTATTAAAGAAATCAGACTTATTATCTTCAATCCATTCGTCAAATCTATCTCTTACAATACCATGCTCAGTGTATAAATCAAATGCCATTTCTTCTATATTCATTTCAGAAAATTTTGTAGCATTATCTTTTATATAAGCATAGATATACCGTTTTAAGAAAGTCTTTCTTACATAAGGGACTAAAGACCAATCTAAATGTGTGGCTGAGACACCGCCAAACTGTTGTAAAGATTGTATCTGAAAAATTACAGCAATCAATTGTAATGCTGTACTTACGGAATTAGCAGGTCTTACATCACACTGTCTTGTATTAAATCCTTTAGCTAACAATTTATCTACTGGACACGAAAGACAGTTGTGGTCGCCCACAGCATAATGGTCAAGGTCATGTTCGTAAACCATATTTCCTTCATGATTCTTTTTCGCCATTGGTGACATAATATACTTTAATGCATAATGCTTGCTAATTGCAGAAGCCATACTACCTATTCTTCCACCAAAAGACCTTTCGTCCATATTGGCATTTTGATTCTCGACATTCTTAGCACCAAGTTTTTCTGCAACTTCTTTCATCAATGAATCATAATCATCTCTTGCTAACTTACGTCTATACCTGTACGTAATATATGCTTTCGCTACATAAAAGTCATACTGTGATATTTCCTGTTCAACGATATCCTGTATTGTTTCAACATGAATAACATCAGTAAACATATTCAGTGTATCAACTACATTATTCGTGATAGTTTCAATCTCATCTTCTTTCTCAGTGATATTATCGTAAACGTCTACGTAAGCATATGATATGGCTGAATAAATTTTACTTTCGTTAAAGTCAACCGTGTCTCCGTTTCTTTTGCATACTTTAGTTATCATCTTCATCACCCTTTCTTAAATTGATTTGTTCCATATATCTTTCACTTTTACCTGCTGATTTACAGCAACATAAAAGACAGATAGCATTTATAGCTGTACAAGTTAATATAAAAGCAATCATATTATATCTCCATAGTGCCATATATTCTTGAATTGTAATGCTCCAATGTTAGTGCAATATAATCTACAATATCATTCATCTGATTTCGATTCTCGTTAGTAAATATAAAATCACATATATGCTTGCCATCCTTGAAAGCCTTTGAATCGTAATCAAGTCGCTTCATTATCTGTTCATCCGAATCCCCTCTGTCTGCCATACGCTTTGCGACTATTGAACTATCACAATCAATAAAGAAAGAAAGGATAGTCTTGCATCCCTGATACTTTTCTTTAAGTTCACAAAAACCAACGATATCTGTTACGTACAGGTCTGCTTCATCAATCTGCTGTTGTGTGGCAAAGTATTCATAACCATTGTATTTATTGTAAGCAACTATATTGTCCTTGTAGTTCTCGACTTCATCACTGGATATAAATGTGTGAGTGTAAATATCCTTATCGTCATTCTCACGAATAGGTCTTGTAGTATAAGAACGTACAGACTTATATCCATATTTACGTTCAAGTCTATTTACTATTGTTGATTTGCCTGAGCCACTGACTCCAATAATACAAATTATAGGCTTCATTACTTATATTCCTCCTTTACAATATCCTTTAATGGCTTATGTCTACCACATCCCTTATATTCAGAACAGTAAGGAATTTCAAAACTTTCACACTTGGGTACAAACAGCTTATCAAGGATATCCTTATCTTCGTCCGTAAGGTCAGGGCAGGTTAGAATTGCTTTCTTCATAGCTTTCGCTACTTCTCTTATTTCTCTGCTTGCTCTTTGGCAAAGTCTCAAACCAAAAAAGTTCATTAATGCTCTTATGTTCATCGTTTCAACCATATTTGTAGGTGTTGCATTAGGAAGAACTGAACGTGCTTCATCGGGAACACAACCAAGACTGAGTAATTCTTTATATGTTCTTAAAGATTCATTGCAACTATTCGTCATTTCATCTTCAAGATACATGGTATCATCTGTATATGGCATTAAGGCAGTTGGTAGTACCCATGCAAGATTATCATATTCAACGTATCTTTGTGATTCAACGGATGGGCTTGCGTGTCTGTGTCTTGTTATCTGTGCAAGAAAACTACGTGAAACACCTGTAATTTTAAATGTAAAAGAAGCGTGTTCAAGTATTGAAGTATGACCACTTTTAATACATCCTTTTACTATCTTTCTGCTTGGCTCACTGGCATAACACATCGAAGCGGCAATAGCGCAAGTCCCTATTGGGTCTTTAGTCCATGAGATTAATTCAACTTTCATATGTTTACTCCCCTTACAAAATACTTACTGATAAAGATTTCGGCAAGTCCCTCATCTTCTTCCGAGTAACTAACCACAACAGGCTTGCTTGTATCAAGACTAAGGATTCCAAGTAGGCTACGTCCATCAACTACGTATCTTCCACTTGAACTTACATCAACTTCTCTTAAAAACTTATTTGTCTGCTTAACAAAATCCTTAACCTTGTCAACTGTGTCAATTAGGATTGGTCTTGTAATTCTTCTCATATCTTTATCTCCTTTATATAGTTTGGATTATCACCAAAAATCTTTGCAAATTCTTCTGGTGTTAACTGTCTTGTTTTAACTTCTGCGTTCTTGTTTATTTCTTCCGCACGTTCAACACTTCTTGTCATTTCTTCTATAAATCGTGCTTTCCAAAGTGATGCTGAATTAACTGCTGTTGGCATAAATCAATTTTACCCTCCCTTCCTTTTATTCAATTACTGTTATTGTTATCGGAACTCTACCTGCATTTAAGAATCCCTCTGGTATTTCTGAATTATCATAAAAATAAAAATCAATTGTATTATAATTACCTACACCGCAATCATCTACACGAAACGTTCCGTTCATGTATTCAGATTCAATATAAAGTAATGTGCCAAAATCAAAATAATCACTGGCTACCGAGTAACCTGAGATTAACTGATTTCCACTTGCACCACAAGGATGATATGTGTAACCCATTGATGTAGCGGCATAATAAGTCATATCCCAATATCCACTTAAAGGTTCTGTCTTTGTGATTGGCTCAACGATAATTGGTTCTGTCCTTGCAACCACTTCTGTTTCTATTGGATATACAACTGACTCTATGATTGAATCAGTCAATGTACTCATCATCTGAGTTGTTGTTGGGTTCATCTTCGCAATTATCGCATCCGTAATAGTTGTCGTATTCGTTGTCGTATGGTTCTTTGCAAACTGTGGTATAGTAACCCCTACTGTCGTAGTAGTCATAGTAGGTTCGCCAACTGTAACACTTTGGGACATACTTGCTTGTGAATTTGACTGACATTCCTTTTCACTCCTTATCGCTTTTGGACATTTTGTACACGATGTTAGTGCTATTATCATCAACATAGCACAGCTTAATGATTTAAAACGATTAATAAATACCACTCTCCAAATATACATTTTACTCTTTGATAATCATAAATAATATGTGGCTATCATTCCAACCACAATAATATTATAACATACAATTCACTCTTTGTCAAGTGTTTTTTGAAAAAAAATATATTTTTTTCAAAATATTTTTTAATCAATCACAGGTACTACCAAGCCAAAAGCTTACATAATAACCATCATGTTCATCCTTGTGTACTGTAGTTCCGTATACTCCATAACCACGAATCTCACCATATGAAAAAATATCTTCCATATCCTGTGGGGCAAGATAACCATGATACTCGTTAATAGCAAGGTCATACTGTTCCTTCGTAATAGGTCTACGTAAATACTTTTCAAACATTTTACTTTCTCCTTCCGTACTTCTCGGCAAACTTCCAAATCAGTTCAATCATTTCATCTTCTTCGTAATAGAACAAATCGCCATATTCTTTTTCAAGATTCATAAACAGTTGTCCTACTCGACAATCAGGAAAATACACTTTATGAATATGGTTTAATTCTGCATAGAAGTTATTAAGTCTTTCGGGCTTACGCATAATTTTTACTCCTTTGTTAATTTAACTTTCTTACAATTTGATTCTTTACAATTTGAATTAAACATTCCTATCCTTACAATAGGTGTTCCTGTTAACATATCAAACCCAACTATACGTTCCATTTCTTCTACGTGAAGGAAATCTACATAATTGCATCCATCAATATAAAAAGTTAAATGGTCATAAAAGGTATTTCTTTGAACATTAATTGATATCTCACCAATAAAATCACCATTGCAAAAGTTAACACCATTAAGATAACATATAACAGTAAATACTGCCTTGTCATTTTCAATTGTCTTACATGAACATATTGCTTCAAACTGTATATGGCGAATATAATAAAAATGAAACTGTGTGAAAACAGTAGGGTCAAATAAGATTATCTCTTTTGTTTTTGTTAGTTTCATATTGCGCACATCCTAACTTTCATATTCGTATATTTCTTTTACCTTGCGTGTAAATTCTACATATAATTCAATAACACTCTGTTTAATAACAGGAACAAAGTATTCTTCAAAGTCCTTGCGGTCAAAGTTATCAAAGAACATAAAATAATCTGGTACTGCGACTTGTAATCCTAACCGTAATACATCCGAATATGTGCCTGTTCCTTCTATATAGACACTAACTCCATTAGGAACATACCATTTGTTAGTGGGGATTACTTTAGTTACTGTACCCACACAATCAATTGACTGAGGTATTATTGAATTAACAACTTTCTTCGTTATTTCAATCGCATATGATAATACTTCATTCAAAACAAGCACCTTCTTCTTGTAAGTATAGATTTTTATTATTAATTAAAAGTATTCCTTCAAAAATAAATACCTGATAGTTTCTGATAAAGGTAATTTCAATATGGTTTTTGTTTTCATCAACAACAATACTTTTAATACCTATCTCTTTATTTTCTGATAAGTTTGAATTACGTACAGTATAAGAGGATAAGGTGTATTTGAGTTTACAACTAAGTAAACTACTTTCAATATTGACCTTCCCTGAGAGCATCATTTAAAACATCGTCTACAAGATTTATTGCTTTCTGAATCGTTTCGTTCATGATTATCTTCCTTTCTTAAAACAAGGCACATCCTTGTCTCTTAAAGTCAGCAATTGTATCATTCCAATCTTCGTTATTCATATTATTCTGTTCCATTAAATGTTTTTTGCAATATATTTTATTAGTATTTCTTCCAAATAATTTTAAGTTCATTGCTATCACTTCACTTTGCCTAACATTTTTGTTGCAAATACAACACACTTGATTGAAATATTGCAATGCCGTTTGTTGGCTAATTCCTTTATGCTTCATAAATTCTTCAATTACTTTGTCTGTTGGTTCTGGTCTATATAATCCTCCATGCCACGCTTCATTAATATATTCGTCAATTGTACAGTTTAATTTAGTCCAACGCTCATTTTTGATAAAATCTTTTCTAAGTATTTCATGCCATCTGTCAAATAAATATCTATACCAATATTTATCAAGCACCCATGTATACTTAGTGTAGTAAGGGCAAGCTATTCCACATCCTACTCGTTTATATCCCTTTCGATATTTATTATTAATTTCAAGATTATATTTAAAAATATACAGCCATATATACAATTCGCTCCATTCTCTGATAGGCAAACAGCTTATCCAGTTACGCTGTCTCCATATAGGATTATGGTCAAAATCTTTGCGGTCTGCCCTATCGTATGATTCGTCATTTCTAATTCCCATAAAAAAACAAATCTTATCTTTCTTATTGAAATATTGCATAGCCTGTGTCTCTTTGAATAGTCCACAACATTCTTTGCTAAATCTTGTAGGAATAAAATTGTTTTCTTTTATGTGTTGGTAAAAACCATAATCAGGATTAATGATATGCCAATTTTTGTGTTTCTTCACCATTTTGTATGTGTCAGCTACATCAAGTGTTGTGTTATTAAAATATATTGTAGGTTTCTGAACTCTGCGTTTAACAAGATGAAGTGTAACCATACTATCTTTACCAGTAGAAACAAGAATATATTTTTTATGTTTGAAGTATTTAGTGACAGCTTCATTAATAATACTCAATGCTTTATCTTCCATTGCTGATAGTTCATCATCTAACCGATTCAATGTTTCACTCCATGTTTCATATTGGTTAATGTCATTAATTTTGGCATCCTTATGTGGTGATATTTTAATACTTAAATCCTCAAACACTCGGTATTTATATAGCTTGATTAATTTACCATTGGAATCAAACCCACATATAAAATGATTATCTAACCAAAATCTGTCCTCTTGTATTGGTAGGGGATAACCTAAATCCTCCCACATTTTTATCATTTCCTTAAATATAGGTTGCATATTAATTTTGTCCCCACTTCACTTTATATATCACAATAGTATTTAATCATTCTATAATACCCCTCTCTCTTATTCCTAATGCTGTAAGATTAACAACATTCTTAGGAAACTTGCGGTCTATTAAATAATTATAACCACCTGTTTTAAATTCTTCTAAATACTCAGGGTCAATAACACTAACTGTGTTGGGTTTATTAAACCCAACTATAATGCCCTCGGTAAAAGAAGAATGATATCCCTTTGATGCTCTTTCATTGTAAAGCACTACATCTCCCTTATTGATTTCGTGTCCAAAATAATCTTTAGCAATTGTCATTTTCGTTCTCCTTTTAATCCTCTTTCCATTTCATAAACCCTACAATATTAATAATCATGTATACCACATACATTAATACCATAGGAATATTAGGATTACCAAGAAAATTAACAGCAATCCAAACCACATTTCCAATGAGCCATATTAACCAACCCATACGATTTTTCTTGGCGATAAATATATTACCGCCAAGACTTAATATCGTTCCTATAATTGAAAGAATCAGTATCATTACTTATTGTCCTTATCCTCTGAGGTCAGCTTATCCATAGCATCTTTAACAAGCTGTTCTTTTCTTTCCTTTTCAAGTCTTTCCTTTGCCATTCTCATAGCGTGTTTACGTTCAAGATATTTATTCAGCTTATCAACCTTACGCTGTGCATGAGCCTGTTCACATTTTCTTGCTTCGTTTACGGTATTATATACCTTATGGCATACCTTACAGGTTCTCTGTTCCTTGTCATAGTCAGCAACTTCCTTCTTCCACTTCTTATAAGTTGTGTTGAAGTCACCACCAACTGCTCTATTTGCAAGTGTCTCTAAGATAGTTGTGCAAATTGATTCACCCCAAGACTTAATAGCAATCTGATACATCAGGTTAGCTTCTTCTGACTTACTGGCAATTATCTTAGCTGATGCTACAAGACAACCTGTACGCTCGTTAAAATCTTCCTCATCACAGGTAGTAGAGCCTTTACCGTTAATAGTCTTAGCTGTTGTTGTAATAGTAGGAATCTTTACTTCTCTTGTTTTCTTTTCAAGAATCGTCTTGTTCTTGCTGTCCTTATGTTCGATAGTATCGACCACGATAGCTGTACGCTCACCCTTAGTAAAAGTAAATGTGTTTCTCATTGTTTCATTCTCCTTATTCTTAATATTTTCAAGTGCTTTCTTATCAACCGTAAAAGTACGGCATCCCATTGTGGATATTTTATCTACAACTGTTCTTGCTATATCAGCAGACTTATCAATCTGTGCGAATGATACAACGAACTCCCGATTAGTGTCTGGGTTTGAGACAAGTCCAAGTTCATTCTCGTTGTATATATCGTCAAATTCATATATCGGAAGTTCTGAGTACGGAGGATTGGTTTTATACCAATTAATATCACTGTAAGCATGAATTTTTCCATCTTCAATATGATATGCCGTATTGTTTCCATAAGGTGTCCAACACTTATCAGCAGACCACATACCATCGGCTTCAAGTCTGATAAACAGTATATCTGCATCTCGCTGTGTTCTTGTGTGAATCAGGCAATCTATTTCCTTCTCTTTAATTTTAGAGAATGTTGGAGCAACAGGCTCAACAAGTTCAATGTCACTTTCTCCAACCCACCAACCGTGACCATCTTCGCACCTACCGTCTAAAGTATGCATAACTGCTTGATACTTTTTAAACTCTACTCCAAAGTAATCATCATTAATAGCCCTCACTATTCCCATCTCTTTATCAATAAATGGAAATGCTTGTGTACCTCTTACCCAATCTCCAATTTTAAATTTACTCATATGATTTCTCCTTTAATATACATTTTACTCTATGCTAAAGTAAAGAGAGTAGTGCGATTTTATATCGCACTTGTTCTCCTTACATTTACTATTATACTATACTTTTCACTCTTTGTCAATACCTTTTTTAAAATTTTCTAAAATATTTTTTGTCCATGTTTGTCTTGCAACAGTTTTATTTGTGTTGATACATTTCTTAAAAGCAGAAGGTTCAGCAAGTAATAAACACTTTTCTTTTGCTCTTGTAAGAGCCGTGTACAGCAAGCAATTGTCAAGCAGAACATAATGAGTATTATCAATAATAATGATTACAGCCTTATATCCCGAACCCTGTAAAGAATGAATTGTCATAGCATAAGCTAAGTCAATTTGGTCTACCTCGCTCTGCATATAAACTACCTGTTTGTTTTCTTTGCCCGAAGCAAATTCTATGGTAAATTTATTAACCATTTTATTTCCTTCTTTTTCTTGGAATATGTCTATGATATATCCAATATCTCCATTGAACACATCTTTTTCATAATCGTTTGTTCTCTGGATTACCTTTGCTCCCAGTTTATATTTACGTGTACCATATACAATACATCTGGTTTCGTTAGGAAGAAGTAAATCCTGTATCTTTTCATTAAGTGAAGCGGTACAATTAGTACAATTACTCTTGCGAGGTACACCAATAAGAACATCATCAACTCCGTATTTCTTAATCGCACCCATAAATGATTTAATTGCAATGCTGTTAAGCATATCTCTATCATCACGAAACATATAGGTCATGTCGTTGAGTTCACCTGTTACTATCTTTAACTCAGGCTTTGCTATCGGATTAATACCATCTCTAATCTTATTAGCATCTGACAGTATTCCTGACTTCTCTGCCTGACGTAATACCTTTGTAAGTGTAAATGTCTTAATAACATTGTTTAAAACAATATCATTAAAGGTATTACCATATCCGATAGGTGGTAACTGACGATTATCACCGCAAATAATTATCTTAGTTGTGGGTCTTACAGCACGAAGCAAATAATAAAAGATTTCTGTACTATTCATAGAACCTTCATCAATAAGTAATACACTATATGGCAAAGGGTTATTTTCATTGTATGTGAACTTGTTCAGTCCGTTGCTCCCCAATAATCTATGAATTGTATTAGCTTGGAATCCAGTAGATTCTTCGATAACCTTTACGGCTTTAGCTGATAATGCACAACAAGCAATTGAACAATTAGCTTCTTTATATATGTTCAAAATAGTGCGAACAGAACTTGTTTTACCTGTACCTGCCTTACCGCAAATAGCAACAGCATTACTATTTAAAGAATCCATAGCAATTGCCATCTGTTCTTCTGTAAGAGAATATCCCTGTTCTTGTTCTGCCTTAATGATACCATTCTTTATGTTTTCTTCACTAACTGATAAGGGGTTTTGGTTAGAAATTTCATTCAGCTTTTCAATAATCTTGTATTCCATATCATAATATTTTTGTAAACCTATCTTCCGTCCTTCAATGTGGAGAAATGGTCTGTCTGATTCTTCATTTTCTTGATAACACTCGTCAAGATATTTGTGACACTCTCTAACATTATTGATAATTTCTTCTTCTAATACTCCCTTGTCAACCCATGTGTGACCGCTACCCTCGCCTGTTTCTGTCAAGAACCATCTAATAAAAGCCTTTAATCTTTTATCAGATTCCTTTAACTCAGGATTTAATTTAATCGCAAGAGCGTCAACCTTTTTGAAACCAAAACCTCTGATACTTGTAAGTATATAGGGGTTCTCAATTAATTCCTTTTTGAGTAGAACTGCATTAGGTTCATAGGTTGTGAGTTTTTTAATTGCATTAAGAGTAACTCCCAACGGCTGTAACATGGAAAGAATGTCAGAAATAACATAATTATTGATTACCTTTTCTTTTATCTTATCATATGTTATCTTACCAATACCTTGAAGTTTATCGAAATCAACATTGTCCTTACCATCCATAATATCTTCAACAATATTAGGATATGCGGCTATCAATGTCTTAGCTTGGCTCTCGGTAAGAATTGAAAGAAGGAATGATTCCTGTTCTTCTGCCGTTTTAAGAACGGCTGAATTGATTCTTATAGGCTCATACTGATACTTGTTATACTTCTTGCTGAATACAAGTTTAGCAACAACATCATATTTGTCACCTTCATAAAGTCTCTGCATACGTCCCGACAGGACTCCATTATAAATAGTATCTGTATGTTCTTCTCCCCAGTCAATATTTCTACCGATTGAAATTTGCTTTTCAAGTTCTGGCATTTCATCAGGTGTCTTAAAAGAGTAAACACCGTAAGAGGTTGCATCACTATAATACAACTCTCTTATAACCTCTACTGTAAATGAATACTCACGCTCATCAGCCATTATTTCTTCTCCTTTTTCTTCTTGATATAATTTAACCACGAATCATATGAACGCATTTGATTGCACACTACATTGGTTTCACTATCCTTCTTACAAAGCATAGCAATCTGACTACCCTTTTTAATCAAGTCCTCATATTCTTTAAGCTGTGAACTCCATACCACGGCTTCAATAAGACCAAATGATGAGTAGATATTTACGAAAGCAAACTGCTGTCCAGTTTTAGTTTTCTTTTTTTGTACCTTTGAGATTACACCTATGATTATACAAGTATCACCTTCCTGTACATCTTGGAAACTTGTATCAATATATTCATAAGCCTTTTCAAAAGGGTTCTCACCTAAGAAAATCTGTAATGCTTCAAAGTCCCAAAACTGTTCATTCTGTAAATACTTTTCACTACACTCTGTAATGTACTTTTGATATTCAATTTCCTTTTTAGTGTAATAGTCTGTCTTTTCTTTCTGTTCTTTCTTCTTATTATATTCTACAAGCACAGCCTGTTTGTCTACCTTATTACCAATCTTGTATTTGTCAACATCAATGCCCCATACTTCTAACATTTCTTTCTTTGTCTTGTATGTCTTTACTGGTGTATATTCAAATGGTGATATATCGAATTGAGACTTTAAATAATTTATTAAGCATTGCTTTTTATTTTTTGTTGGTATAGCACCTGCTTTAATTAAAGAAACAATCTGAGCCTTAGTAATTGAAACTCTTTCTGTAAGATTATCAATACTTACAAACTTACCGCACTTGCGTTCTTCAAGAATAGTGTTAGCAAGGTTTTCGCCTATACCACTAATTGCAGATAGTCCAAACATAATCTTACTATCGTAAATTGAAAAATTCATTACAGATTTATTAATGTTAGGTGCAATAACTTCGACATTAAAACTCTTTCCATCAAGAATATACTTGTTAACCATACCTGCTTTATCCTTGTTTAAATTAAGCAAAGCCTTAAAGAACTGCAAGGGGTAATTCTGTTTGAGGAAAGCTGTTTGGAAACAAAGCACAGCATATGAAAAGCTATGTGATTTGTTAAATAGATAACCACCTTTGGTAGATAGTTCATCACTGATAGTCTTTGCAAGTTCCTTACTATAACCGTTGTCAATAATTTCTTGATACAACTTTGCCGATTCTTGTTTTACAAGTTCGATATTCTTTTTGCCAATCGCCTTGCGGAAAAGGTCAGCACCACCGTAAGTTCTACCACCAAATGTACGAACTATATCCAAGAGTTGTTCCTGATATATCATACAACCGTAAGTCTTTTCAAGAATAGGTTTCATATCAGGGTGGATATACTTGACCTTTGAAGGGTCATGCTTGCACTCAATAAATTCTTCCAACGCTCCCATGCTATCAGGACGATACAAAGCAAGTACCGCTGATAAATCTTCCATGCTTGACGGTTTCAGTCTGGACAACAGGTCTTTCATACCTGCACTTTCAACTTGGAACACACCATCCGTAAGAGCCTTACAAAGAATTTCATAAGGAGAGGTATCTTGTTCAAACTCAGGATTATTTATATCAATATCCCAGTTAGTCAGTCCTGTATCTTCTTGTACTTCGGTAAGGAGATTAAGTGTAGCAACACCAAGCAAATCAAATTTAATGATACCTATTTCTTCAATGATACGCTTGTCAACCTGTATAACGTGTTCGCCATCAGTACCAAGTTTCATAGCCATGTAGTCATCCATAGTAGTATCAACAATACCAACACCACCTGCATGAATAGATACTGTCTTTACTCTACCGCTTAAATGACTTGCAATATCAAATAGTTCTTTATACTCAGGATGTTCAATAAGAAGCGTACTGTTATGTTCAAGACATTCCTCAAATGTTGGATATGAAAACTTTTTACTCAGTTTATCCATTTCCTTGTATGGAAAACCTAAAGTTTTACCTACGTCCTTAATTGCAACAACAGGTGTAATATAAGAGAAGTTAATAACTTGACATACTCTGTCAGAACCATATTTATTAACAAGATATTCAACAACCTTACTTCTATCAGAAAGGTCAATATCCAAGTCAGGCATACTAATTCTCTCAGGGTTTAAGAATCTTTCAAAAATAAGATTGTACTTGATAGGGTTAAGGTCTGTGATTCCCATAAGATAGCATACAAGACTACCTGCACCACTTCCTCTACCTGCACCAACTTTAACCTCATGGGTTTTAGCCCAGTTGATAAAATCCCATACAATAAGAAAATAACCATCGAATCCCATCGTGTGAATGATGTTCATTTCATAGTCAAGACGGTCACGGTAAATCTGTTGTTCATTTTTATTGTATGTGTTAATATGTCTTTTGTTCCATCCTTCTTCTGTAAGGTATTTCAGATAAGAATAATTATCATTAAAACCATCTGGAAGTGGAAATGTAGGTAACTGTGGAGACTGAAACGGCATATCAATATCATCTATCATATCAGCAATAGCATTTGTATTAGCCAGTCCAGTTTCAACAGCTTCATATCCAATTTGAGAATCCATTGTCTCATGGATTTCTTCTACGGTCTGTAAATAACAACCCTCATAAGGCTCAGAAGCAGTTTCGTTATCCCTTGCAATTCTAACAAGCTGACCCTGATAATACAAATCTTCTTTTCTTGCGGCATGACTATCAGTAGTAATAATATATGGTGTTTGTGTCAGCTTGGCAAGTTCCATTATTTTCTTATTATATTCAGCTTGTTCATCACTTTTATGTGACTGCATTTCAAGAAAGAACCACGGAAACATAAGTTTATATTCCTTGATATATTTGATACACTGTATTAAATCCTTTTCTCTTGCTATCTTAGAAGCGAGACAAGCAGAGCATACAATTAAATCATCACCATATCCCTTAAAATCAGAAAGTTCTATACGTGGTTTATAATAGAATCCTTCAAGGTTTGATAATGTTACAAGGTGGTTAAGAGCCTTTCTTCCACGCTCGTTCTTAGCAAGAACAAGTAAGTGAAAGTATTTTGAATTTTTATCCTTGATATTGCGGTCAAAACATTCGTACATTTCAACACCATAAATCATTTTAATATCAGGATAATTCTTTTTTAGCTTATCGAAATAACACCACGAATATTCATTACCATGTTCAGTGATAGCAAATGCTTTAAGTCCTATTTCTTTTGCTCTGTTAAGGTATTCCTCTGGTGAGGAATACCCATCAAGAAGCGAATAAAAGGAATGATTGTGAAGGGAAGTATAGTTTTCAATCATCTTCGTAAGTCACCTCATAATCTTCAATAATAATCTGTGCTGTCTTTATGCCATTGAAAAAGCTATATCCAAACTTGCCGATAACATTTATCTTGTATACTCCCTGTGCATCTAAGAATACGTCATCTTCTGGACACTTGAACTTAATGAGTTTAATAGATTCATCACATATCATAGTACACCAAGTATCTTGACCCTTGCCTTGTATAACTATATCATCAGCGTTAATAGGGATATTTTTTACAAGCACATTACACTCTTTTAATCCAGTAGCATAATATGGTTTTAGTTCTGCAATGTCTCTAAAAAGACTAATATCCAAATCGTTATAATCTATTTCAAAATCTACAGGAATATCACCAACGTCTACAAGATTCATCTCTTGGATATAATCATCAAGAAACTCTATGCTTTCCTTGATATTATGTTTAAATATTTCTGCTCCACAAGCTGATGCGTGACCCTGTGCAGAGAAGAATGTCATGGTGTTCAACATATTCTTAAAGTTCTCTATTGGACTTGTATCAGGAACTCTCACTGAGCCACCATATACATCATTTCCTTTATCTCTCAATAAAATAGTAGGCTTATGAAATGCACCTGCCACCTTAATAGCAACAACACCTGTCATAGTGGATTCGATATAATCTGTTACATTTGTAACTATAACTTCGTGTTTGTCTTGTCCTTTATTTTTTATATGATTAATGATAAGCGGTAACTGTTTATCAACAATTGTTTTCTGTCTGCCCTTTGCGTTAGAACAGAAACGAACTGCTCTTTCATATATATTTTCTGTTATTTGCTCTTTTGTTCTTGGCTTTGTGTAATCGAAAGTTTCAGATTCATCACCAATAAATGCTCTGAATAAAATATCCTTTTCTTCCTGAGAACCTATGCGAATCAGAGCATTAATGAGTGGTGTTATATAGAACTGCACTCCTATAATTGTTGTGCCATCTGGAAAATAATAGGACTGTTTCTTTAATAGTTCTTCAAAGAAAGCATTTGTAATGAAATCAAGTCCCTTTAAAACAAGATATTTTGTTTCTGGTTCTTTCATATCCATATTGTCACTGATATTTGCAAGAGCCACAAGGTCAAGATAATCGTCAGCTTCATCACACCACATATCTTCGTCAACGGCTTGTAAAAACTTATAGACTATACCTGCCCCACACAGATTTTTATTATCATACTTATGGCTACACTGGTTATTCACAACAATTGCATAAGGATTATCAATCTCTCTTTCGTGATGGTCTAATATGATTATATCAATACCTTTGTCTTTGAGAGCCTTGCACTGTTCTGTGTCATTTGTACCTGCATCGGGAATGATAAGAAGCTGTGTATCTTCTGGAATCTCAATATCATCTGTTAAACCATGTTGCTTTCCTGTGTGAAGTAAGTACGTCAGCTTACACTCAGGATTCAAGTTCTTAGTGTACGCATATATTATTGAAGCGGAGGTATATCCGTCAACGTCACAATCAACTATTATTGTTATATTTGAATTGTTTTCAATGTGTGACTTGTATACCTCTACTGCCTTATCAATGTTATCAAGGTTCTGATAAGGAATAAGTATATCTTCACTTACATTTATATAACCATTGATATCCTTGATACCTCTATTTTCAAGAAATGTTTCCAATGGAGTATCATAACTTCCATTTCCTAATATTTTATAATTCAATAATACCAAACCTTTCTTTATACAATTTGCTCTATGCATGGTAAAAAGAAAAAATCCAAACCATTAACATTACATATATATTATACTATACATTTCTCTCTTTGTCAATGGTTTGGAATATATTTTTATATTTTAACTAATCTTATTTGATTAGGTACTTATTATCACTCAATAACTTTTTAAATTTATCTGGCACATCAGACGGACTTTCCTTTTCGTCCAAGATATTATCTTTATCTATCAATGCATATATATTAACACTTTCAATAAATCTATCGGCTAATTCTTCTATCTCCGATTGCTCAACATCTTTATCAAAGCAGAATATAATTTTAACACACAGTCTTGATAGCATATCAATCTGTGCCTGAGACACTTTCTTGCCACCTGTTGCAACGCAGTTACGGATTCCCATGCTCCATAACTGCATAACCCCTTTTTCGCTCTCTACAACATAAACACATTGTTCTTTTTGAATATATGGTAGTGATAAGTTTAACCCATATAAAATTCTACTACGATTACAAGGTTCGATGTACAAATATTTTAAATCATCTTCTCTTAGTTCTTCTTGAAATAACCTTCCTTTAACCCCTACAAGATTGTTTAATTCATCCCTAATAGGTATGGTAATTCTGTTTGTGAAATCATCATATCCTATTTCAAATAACTTCTGTACCTCATATGAAATACCATCCTTTTTAAACATATTATTTACATAAGGATAGTAATATGAAAGTATTACTTCTGGAATTGGTTTTAGCGGAGCATTATCTTCTTCTGTATTTACTCCGCTATCCAGTTCTAATAATAGCTTGGTTAGCCTTATAGCTTCTGGTAAATCCTCATTCCAGTCTTTATAATAATCAAGGTCACACCAATCACACAATTGCTTGACCGTTTCAAAGAAATTTATTTTCAAATAAAATTCAGCAAGGTCAAATATGTCATGGCACTTCTTGTTGTTTAATGAACGTGTATAATTAACAACCGTAAGGTTGGTATTAAGATAAACAGTAACGGCACTCTGATTGTCTCCATCAGGATTACCACAGGTAATATAATCACCCTTGTCCTTAATATGATGGCATCCCAAGTTCTCTAATATGGTTTCAACATATTCATTTTCCAAGATATATTCTTTCATCATTGGTATATCCATGCCATTACTTCCTTTACTATTATTTTCTTACTAACTCTCCGCACTCTCTCCACGTGTTTTTATCGAGGTCAAGTTCAAATAGAACTTTAGGCTTGCGACCAAAACGATTCTTGTCTACATTACAACAATAATATCTATGTCCTTCTTGTAGTGGTTTACGTTGTGGCTCTCCCCAATCTTCATCAACTTGAAGATATTCATATCTATTAAACTCGTTTGCAAGAATCTCCTTAAAAAGCATCATGGTGTACATAACACGTTTAATTGCCTTACAATTTGCGATATGTGTAGATGAAACTCTATCAGGGTCAACACTTGCTATCTCATCAAGAAGCTGAATCGACAGATAACCGAATGTCTCAGTTTCTTTTGCTACTGTAGCTAACTTAGTAGCAGAGTTCATCATTGCCGCCCAATCACCAGTGTCATCTGTGTCTGACTTAAACGTATCATAGAACCAGTAATTACAACCCAGTGTCATTTTTGCCTTGCGGATTTTAAATTCAAGCGTTTTATCATCATAAGCATCAGAAACATCATCAACGAATATTGAAGTCTGTAACTCAGAATCAATCCATTCTGCTACTTGCATTATCTGATTAAATTCTTCACTATCTTTTTCTACTCGTCTGATAAAATCGTCATCTGATTCTAACGGTTCACCCTCATCATTTACTTTACGATAGATAAAGTCACCGTTTTTGTCTTTATATAATCCCATATCCAATTCTGATTCATTCTTTTTTATATCAAAACCATGAAGTGCTTGAAACTCAGAGTTGTTAATGACTGTGCAAATTAAGCAATCTCTTAACTCAGCAATATCCATTTCGTTAACCATTGCATAAACTTTTTGTCGCAAAACTAATGCGATATATGCGATAAGCAATACCATAAATCTTGTTTTACCTGCATTAGATACCATGCCACCAACCATAAGTGTTTTGAGTTTCATTCCTCTGAATACTTCACTCAATAAAGAAAATGGCATTGGTAATCCCATACTTGGTTTTGCCATATGGTCAAGTAAGGTTTTCTTTGTACCTTTATTTAAAACCTCAGTCTCAGAACTACCGAGGATAACTGTGTGAATCTTATCTGCCTTGCCACGAACCAACCTGTAAATATCATTAGCAGTAAATGTCTCAAACTTGCTATGTTTTAATATACCTGTAATATCAAAACCCTTACGCTGATACTCTCTAAGTAATGAATACTTTTTAAGAATATCATAATAGTTTTTCTGATTCTCAGGCTGAGAAAGTTTCTTCCAACTGTCGATGAGTTTGATACCACCGTACTTCTTAAACAGGTCAAGACGTTCCTTATCCTCTGACATAAAGGCTACGATAGTATTATTTTTAAACTCCTGAGAACGTGTCTGATACATTGTCTCAGCACAATCATAGAAGAATCTTGTGGATTCATCATAGAAATCATATTTGCTTTTTACAAGCTGTATATATTCTACTAATAGTTCTGGATTAGAATAAATACTACCTACAAACATAATCTCATTTGTTACATTGCTTACGGCTTCTATACTACCACCTCATATCTCATCTATTATATCGGATATATCTGTTTCATTTGGAGTTTGTATCTGTATAGGCTTAACTACTGAAATAGCTTTCATTCGTTTGGTCTGTTCTGCGAAAGTCTTTTCCTGTTCGTGAATTGCGTTCTGCTTTTCTTTCCAACGCTTATATGAATCGTACTTATTAATTAGAATAGCAAGGTCATAACATACCCTGTTTGCTCCGTACATATCCTTACCGTGAGTTTTGTTATACTCATACGTCTGCTTCAAGTAATCCATTTTGCGTTGCCACATATCGTATAAATCAAAGATTGATATTTGTAATGGCTCTTTTGTATTCTTAGTGTACTCACCCTTGTATAGTGAGGTTATTTGCATAAATACATATTGAGGAAGTGTGGACACATTGTATTCTTTATAAATAAAATCATACAATTTTTCACAACATTCTATTTCTTCCCTTGTTCGTTTATATCTTTTAGGCTTATCAGTTTTTGATTTATTTGCCATAACAAACTCCCTTCATGGAATAACAGGCAAGACTACTGCCTTGCCCCATTCCATAATGTTATTAATTGATACTTGAAATGGTATCAAGATACTTCTTTAAAGTCTCAATATCATCAATGTTCTTTGTGGCTGTGGGAAGTCCTGCATCTGCAAGAGCCTGCTTTGCCCTTGATTTCTGCATTGGATTAAGCGACTTCTGCTTTGCTGAAATCTGTGCCTTGATATCGTCAACTTCGCTTGTGGTTGTTTCAGTTTCCTTTGTTGTGTTATCTGTCTTGTCAATTGGCTTACCTGCTGTACCAAGAACCTCTCTTGAATAGATATCCTGTTCCTTTTCTACGCTCTGTACAAGGCTGTTCTTGACAGCAAATTCCTTATTCTTAGCAGTCTTATCAATTACGGACTGCCAATCAACAAGAGTTGGGTCAACAAGAATTGCGTTATCTTCGTGTACGTGAGTTCTATCCTTTTCAACGTGTCCACACACATTACCATCTTCATCACGGAACATACGGATTACTGTCTTGGCATTATATCCTAAATCCTTAAATCCATCAGGCTTCTTTCTACCAGTAACTACACTTGTTACAGAACCATCAGGCTGTTTTACAGATACCTTTTCGTCTGTTTCTCTTGCGGTAACGATGAAATGCTTACCACATCCCATGAGGTCAAGAATTAAATCCTGTCCCTTAAAGTTAATAGTATTGTAATCTTTAAGTTCAAGACCTGCACCTTCAATCTTAACAAGTCTCTCATCACCAACAAGTCCCTGTGCCTTTGCCTTAACTGAATTACGCTTCTTAGAAAATTCTACAAGGCTCTGCTTAGTAGAAAGGTTAAGAATAGTCGTACCATCAATTACGATAGCATCTGGTCTGAATGGTTCTCCATCAGCATCAGTTACAACCTCATCTGTTTCATTACCATCTTCGTCAAGTTCGTAATAATCTTCACCTGTTTTTGCCTTTTTAATATACTCCTGTACTTCACCAAGCGACTGAGTATAAACGATATAAATATTGCCGAGGTCAATTCCATTTTCTTCAAGGTCAGGGAGGTAGTCATCAATTGAACCACTCTCAGGGTCAAGATAAAGCACTCTGAATGGCTTACCATCTGGTCGCTTAAAATAAGCTAACTGCATAGCCATTGTAGACTTGCCTGTGAACTGTTCTCCGTAAAGTACCATAGCCAACTTACTCTGTGTTGCTGATGCCTTTCTTGCTGTTGCCATAATTAATCATTCTCCTTTAATTTTATAAATGCTTTCTGTGTGTACAATTCGCTCTTTGATGAATGGTAAAATTAATTACCATTCATCTTCCTCGTCTGTAGCCTTACTTCCAACTGAACCCCAGTCATCATCAGAATCCTTACCACTGAACTCATTCTGTGCCTTGTTCTTAGCGTTCAGCTTTGCAATAGCACCTTCAACAGATTCCTCAGTATAAAGTTCTGTGTCAATACTATCCTTGTCTGCACCAGTAACAACAAGTTCCTGTACAAACGGCTGATTAACACGCTCCATCTTATTTGGTTCGCCCCAACCATCATCTTCATCCTCAACTTCTTCAACGGATGTTACAGTTTCGATATCACCGAATACAGTAATTGCAGTATATGGCTTTAACTTCTTTAAGTTGCTTGCCAGTTTAGCATGATAGGTTACAAATTCAAAATCTTCAATGGAAGAATAGCCAATAATCTTAGCTGAAATAATAAACTTATCTCTGTCCTTACACTCCTTATCCTTTGCAATACCCATGTAGACAATCTGCTGAGTGAAGTTATTTACAGATTCAAACTTCTCGTCCTCGAAATCAATATCACTTGAACAAAGACTTATCTGCTGTGGAACGAACTTGCTCTGGTGCTTTTCCTTATATGTGCTATACTCAATCTTACCCTTAATAAACACGCTCTGACCATCATTAAGATTAGTTCCGATTGCACCGCAAGCATCATACTCGGAAAGAGTTTCCTTCTTGTTAGCAGTCTTGCCGTTATCATCAGTAATCTTTTCAAGACCAAGACGAACACCAATAAGGTTATATCCTTCCTCGTTGAAGTTAAATCTGTCTGACCAGTCAACAGGCTTTACATCTGTTGTTTTCTTTCCATCCTTTTCAGTCTGCTTTGAGAAATGAACCTTGTCCTTTACCATACCATTGAGTGAAATGAATGACCTCTTATCCTTGTCATATTCAACACCGAAGTTCACCATTCTCATTGGCTTATTGCTCTTGGTAGTAATCTCCTTGTAAAAGCCATCCTTTGCTGTACCAGTTACAATTCCTCTGAACTGAAACGAGCCATTAGTCTGCTGTAAATCGTGATTGGGATTCTTTGTTGCCATAGTTTATCTTCTCCTTTTAAAATATAATTGATATTTATAAAACGGTTAAACCGTAATATACATTTTGCTCTTTGTAGTTAAGAAATAAATCATCTTGACTACATATATATTATACTATACTATTTGCTCTTTGTCAACCCTTTAAGAAATATTTTTTTATTTTAACTTAATCAATCCACCTTATTACAGGCTCAGTAGAACTTCCCTTAACCCACACGAACCATGCGAAACAAATTGTTTCAGCCCACTTCTTGCCAGTATCAGGATTCTTCTTAAATCCGTTCTTCCATGTAGCCATACGGTTTCTAAAAACGTAAATGTACTTTGGTGGGTATTTTCTGAACAACTCTTTACGTTTTGCTCCTTCAAGGAATTGTAGCTTCAAGAACATACAGCACATACCATTATAGTCAAGTAGCTTCATGCTCTTTTCTACGAACTCAGATGCTAAAGAATATGGTGGATTTGTAATTATAAAATCAAACCTTTCATCTGTTTCCCACGTAAGATAATTTTGAATCAATGTGCCAAGATAACCTCTATCTACTATATCAAGATAAGTCCATTGAGGGCATATGTCAATTGCATCCATTGCTGTTATAATATTTCCTGTACCAACACAAGGTTCAAGACAATTGTTGTGGCTATAATATACCCCATCTTTGTGAAAAGAATCAAGCAAATCCACAACTGCTACTGGGTCTGTTGCATAAAAATCATTCTCAGCCCTTTGGGTATTTGAGTTACCACCCGAAAGTTGACCACCTGATAAACTCATATTAATTCACACTCCTTTATTCTAACTTATTAATTCGAGATTATCATATTTATTTCCAATTACTTCCACTTCTTCTATAAACGAACGTAATGTCCATAATGTACATCCGTCATGACATAGATAATAATTGCCTTCGACAAATTCAATGATAAATGTATCAGTGCCAATTGACCGTTGGTATTGATTTGTTTTTACAATATCTCCCTCAAATATCTTAGTGCCGTTCTTATCAGTTAAACCTGTATATTCACATATGGTTTCGGGATTCACACACACAGTATCAGATGTGGTTAAATTTTCTTTTTTAATAGGGGTTAGCCAATACTTAAATATACTGCCTGTAAACCAAGTACAATGAACAAAACCATACTGCCACCCTTTGTTAAAATAATCATCTTTAAGTTTTGCTCGGAATAATATTTCTCTCATATAATCACTTCCAATCACACACAAGAATTTCAATATCTGTATCAGCGAATACTTCTTTAATAATCTGTTCTACATCATTCCATTTAAGTCTGTCTAAGCCACAACCTATCTTTGGCATTGCAATTTTGTCACCGCCTATAAGATGTTCTTTCAGAGAGTTAAGAGATTGTCTAAGAGTAAGTAATGTTGGCTTGTGCCAGAACTTTTCTTTAGTGACGAGGTTTAACTCTCCCCATTCTGTTGCCAATGTAAATAAACATTTTCCTTCTCCGTTCCATTCACATGGTGCATAAAGATTTATAAGGTTGCCTCTGACACCAAGTTCAGCAAACTTCTTAGCGATACCAGCACCTAAAGCAAAGTCTGCTGATATGCAATGGCAAAGGGTATAATCTTTAGGCACTGTAAACAAATCACGATGTTCAATTGTAAACTTCATACTATCAACCTCCCACGTTAGCCTTTAATATGACTGCTTCTTCATCGAGATTAACCTGTGAAATATTAATCTTCTTTGCTTCTTTAAAATTATATGATGACCAACGTGCCTTTCTTTCAGCATGAAGTTCATCCTCGGCAATAACAACCATTGCATAATCGTCACCGTAGGTGTATTCACCAACAGGTAATTCAACTAAGTATACATTCATTATTTGCTCTCACTCCTTATCTGTTACAGGCGGCAGTCCTAATGATTCAGAATCGAATCGCATTACAGGTATTGCCCTTAAACCCTCAATTTCTTGTCGCAATTTTTTATTTTCTTCGGCAAGCAGTTCTAATGTTCGCACAAGACTCTTTATCATATCCTTATCGGTATATTCACCCATGTTTTTTACAACTCCTTTCTAATAAAATGTAGCTTCTATCTTGTTGGTATTGATTTGTTGGTGAGTTTGCCACAATTGGGGCATTTACATTCCCACCATTCTGTTCCTTCTCTTTGACTAAACTGATACTTATACTCTGTATTATCGGCTTCAAACACACAACCACAGGTAGAACATTCAAATTGTCTAACTCGTTTAATGATTCTGTCAACTTCTTCTTTTGACTTACCCTGTTTAATAATTTTCATTTCTGTTCACCTCTTTTATTAGGATTCATTACTTACTTATACTCCTTCATTCATTATATTCAAGACCAAAATCTCTTGCTCTCCGAATGTACGCTTCTCTTGCTACCCAATCTGTGTATTCTTCTGCACAGCTAATACAATTGTCAAGAGGGAATTTTATCAGGTCTTGCATGGTTTTAATAGAATCATAATATTCTTTAATTCGTTTTTCGTGACGTTTTTTAACTTCGGATATAAGCTGTTCGTAAGTAGGAAATATCATATCTTCAAAGGCTCTAAACTCACTGTAGTATTCAGGCTCAATTTCATTTTCATTTGTTCCTATGATTCTATCTACACCTCTAAATACATATACATACTTGTTTACTTCCTTTACAAAATGAACTTCTCCTGTGGGTTTACCTCGAAACAATCCGAAATCCCACCCATTTGCACTTTGAAAATAATATACATTGCCAATCTAAGGTGTCATACTATTCCTCCTTTATATGAGAATGTTTGGGTAAATCATCTTGAAAAGTACCTATTGCATATATCTCTGTTTTACAACAAGGACATTTGCAATATACTGGAATAGAATATTTACTCCAATCTTCTTTGTATTCATTCTTATTAGCTTGCCATATACAACCACAAATCTCACACTCAAATCTCTTTATTTTATCTTCCTTCTTAGCTTTGGGATTTCCCAGTCTTAAAATATTCATACTTTAGTTCTCCTTATCTTCTGGTAAATATAAAGGTAAAAAATATTATCAATTGTATTTCCAATCAAAGCAAACACAAACAGCAATCTCAAATCAAAATCAAGCATCATAGCTACACCTGCACCAATCAAGGTAGCAATGGCATTAACTATACTTGAATTATTATCATATTGCTCTCGCTCTATTTCTGATGGATTTACTATCGCTCTCATTTTCGTACCGCCACATGACAAGTTCTTGGTTATCACAGAATAGATAATAATATTTAGCAAGAAATAAAACTTCAAATCATTACGGATTAAAACGTCAGCAAATAATATCAGGTCTGCTATTATTTCTAATATTAAAAATAACCTATAGTGTTTAAACAATCTATCAGAATACATATTCCATGCCTTGCAAAATATTATTGTACCTACACAAGCAAGTATCTGTTCTATTCCTATATAGAAATGAGGAACTACTTTAATAGTCTCTGCATAGATGTATGGATAGGACATTGAATAGAATAGTGTACAGATTAGATTGAACAAAAGCATTAAGTTACTGAGTTTCTTCATCCTTTACTTCCTTATTAAATGTTTCCTTAGTCCTTTTCGCCAATTTCTTTTTGCCATAAACTCAGCCCTACGCATCTTGGTAAATAATCTTGCTCGTTCGTTATTATTATCAAATATACTATATGAATATGTGAACTCATGTTTACCAAAATAAACTCCGTATGAACCATAGGCAAATTCAGTAGAGTAATTACAGCGTGTGCAATTGCCATATTCTTCAACAACACCTACACTATCCTCGGTATAATACTCTACTATTACCTTACCACCACATATGGGACAAGTTGTTTCATAAGTCACCATTATTTTCACTCACTTTCTCATAGTTATCACATTTGGTTTTCATTTCAAATGCACCATCTTGTCTTGGTTCTAATCTACTCCGTCTTTTAAACTTTGATTTCTGTATCTTATCATACTCACACTCTTGCCAAAGCAAACCTATACTCAATCTTTCAACCTTAAAATATTTACAAGTCATGCATTTATATATTTTCTTTAACTGTTCAAATTCGTTATCACAATCTGTCTTAAATGATTTCTCAACCATTTTCATAGTCCACTCAGGAAGTTTAAGAAATCTCCACACAGGAAGTCCATTATAGATGTCCTGTGTAAATCTATCATATATTTCTTCTTTAGTGCTGTAATCAAAATACTCTGCACCACACTTGAATGAATTAATATAATTATCAATAGCATCGTAATCAAACTCATACTGTCCACCTATCTCTGTATCAACAAAGATAGTAAGTATATCTATTATAGCAGAGAATATCATTAATTGTTTACTCATTGTCCCTCACTGACCTAACATTCCTTTAGTAAGTTTTTTATAATTGCGAAACATATTTCTTTCATCCTTCATATATTCTAAATTTTGTTCAAGCATATCAACGTATTCCTTACGGCAACTAACAACCATCGAAGGACAGAAACCAAGACTTTTGCCAACTGCATAATACCAATTGTTTATAGGTCTTAATATAACACTTGGGATTGTTTTTAACGATTGAGCCACATATTCATAACTTGTTGTCCATCCTACAAGATAATAATTACGCTCTCTATAATCCATGTTTCTCTCCTTATCTTTTTTTATCCATTATCTGTTTTATTTTATACAGTTTATCAATTTCTTCCTTATGGTAACTAATTAAGTCATCAACAGAATCCCAACCAAATTCTTCTTCTCTTGCGATATATATTCCAGTTCCACTAATACCATCACCAAATCCCCATTCTTCTTTAAGATATAAAGCTACATCCTGTGCATTATCAAGAACGTATAAATATCTGGCATGGTCTAAAGTATATGTGGTTTCTGTATCAATTAGTTCAAATTTCTCATCATACATAAGAAAAGAATTTTTAAGGTTATAGAAATTTTTTCATATTCTATACATTCCTTTTCAGTTTCAAACTCAGTTCCGTCATCAGCAATAAATAAAGTTTTCATTTAATCCTCTCCTATCAGTTTTAAGGCTTCGTCAGCGTATCGCCATTGATAATCAGTATCACAGCCACCGTCATCAGGACAACTACATTTGCCTATTTGAGACTCCCACTTACAACATTCACAAATTACACCACCGTTGTAAACCTCGGTAGCAGTAGCATTTAAATCTTCAATTGCCGCTTTCAGAAGTCGCTTGTACTCTGCTATCTGCTCTCCATTTTCCTTTATCAGTCTGTCGAACTCGCTTATCAGATATATGTTTTCTGCCAATAATACCATTAGATAAAATATAGCCATGATAATAAGTAGTATGATAAAACAACCGCCAAGCGTAAGAAACCCCAATAAGATTTTAACCATCTCAATCCTCCCAATTTGTAGTCTTTACAATCTCAAACATTTCATCAATGGTCATTCCGTTAATCAGTATGCTCTTTACCTTTGCAATAACACTGTTCTTTGAGAATGTCTGATTAACAAGGTCAATATAAAAGGTAAATGTACCATCATCACCCATGTAGAATCTTTCCCATTCTTCTTCACTCATTAATCGCTTAACATCAAGCTGACGAATGGCAAGATTGTCAAATGAAAGATTCTTAAACCATCCTTCTTTTACAATTGTAGGGAGCATAAATCCAAGATAAGTTGTGTTCTTCGTAAGTTCTTTAAGATTGTTTGAACGATATTCAAGACCTCTGCCTGTTGTTTTATATCCAAGTATCAGAATCTTTAAATCGTGATTGGCAAGTCTACCAAGGTCGTTCTCCGTAAGGATTCCATTGATAGTGTGAATAACTGCATTAGGAATAGTCTTTACAAGATTAATAAAAGCATCTGTAGGTTCTCTCAATGATATACCCAATCCCCATATTAACTTCTTATCAAGAAGTTCCTTGATAAAATAGTAGAATCTTTCAAAATGAATCTGGTTTACTGTCAGATTTGCAATAACTTTCTTCTCCTTTAACTTTGAAAGAAAAGCTATAAGGTATGGATGTGAAAGGTCATTGCCGTTGAGAGCCATTTCTGTATACGGATGAAGCGAATTAATAAATGTATCATTCATTATATCTCCATGCTTACCTAACGTAGTGCAACCCTCATAACAGAACTGACAACCGCCATCACATCTATCCGTAATCTTACAATCTACGTTTTCTGCAAAGACAGGTCTGAACTCATCATCCTCAGTACGTCTAACAGTTGTACCATCATCCCAACGTATCACACTTACATTTCCATTCTTGTATCTTGCTAAAAGTTTCATAGTATTTCCTCCTAAATTATTTCTTCTCCTAAATGGAGTATGTATTAGGAGCATACGCTCCTATATTAATTATTAATCGTGTCCATAGTAACCAAACGCAACAACTGTTTCACCATTAGGTGTAGTATATCTCTCTGAAAATGTTTCGTATTCAATATAGTCCCAATCATGAAATTCATCATATGTTAAATACTGTGTATATCTTCCATCATTTTCTCTTTCCTTTTCGATTTTTTCATTTGATTCAACAATTTGCTTTGCATATCTATCATAATATACCTCACCATTTCTCCACTTACTGTACTCATCATCAGAACACATTGTAAGCGAATGAACTGAACTGCTGTTTGTTTCAAAAATACCTCTGCGAATTACTTCTTTCATAATTAATTCTCCTTTTAGTTTCCTTTTATAAAATAATCAAAGTTTTCTGAATCGTGATACGGATTAAGTTCTTTACCATCATTACCCCAGTAATATTCATCACCTACAAAACAGGTGTCAAGATAATCATTGCTACCACAATTATCATTTCCTGTATATACAACGCTGTCATTGTCAAACAGATATCTGAGAAGTAAATCCTCGTTGTCAAGTACAGCATTTACAAACTCAATTGTATCTTCTGAGTGGTCAATTCCCCACCAACGAGAAGCCTTTTCCTCTGGCTGAAATGTATAATCAATTTCATACTTGTCAAGAATTGATTTCAGCTTATCGAGAAGATAATCGGAAAGGCTCTGGCACATAATAGCAGTATAAAGATAATCTGGTGTATCGACTGTACTATTCTCCCATCCGTATTCGCCAAGATAAAAAGAGATTTTCTTTCCCTTAACATCACCAACTGGCTTCTTTGAAATGCATATCGAATGTACACTTGAACTATTTGTCTCAAACATTCCGTTTCTGATTACTGTTTTGCTCATTAAAACTCACCCCTTTCCGCAGGATTATCAACCTTTGGTGTTGATTCAGACCTTAAATTATATATTTCCTCTTTGAGTTTCGCCACTTCTTCTTTGAGTTTTCTGTTCTCACAGTCTCTTTCGTACTTGTCCCGATTAGCTTTATCAATATCCTGTTTCTTTGTTGCTACTTCTTCGACAAGGTTACGGTATTCGTGAAGTGTAACCGTAACTGTAAGTTCTTGTGGTGCTGTAAAGTTATCAAGATTATTATTGCTATAACAATCCATTTTCTTTTCAAGCACAACATTGTTTGTAATTGTATTTTCCATAATCATTCTTCCTCCATTTCTGCGTTTAACCAATCACAACATTTCTGTATGATTTCTTTTGAACTGAAATAAATAATATTTCTATCACATACACTTTCCCAGTCCCAATCATACTTTCCATATTCCGAATCAAAATATATATATAGTAGGCACGATTATCGTAATCACCTGAGAAAACAGGCTTATAATCTCTGTCATAGCACCACTTGAAAGCTAAAAGTTTATCATTAAATTCTTTTATTTTCTGTGCCTGTTCTGCGTATTCTTTTGTGAGATAGTTGGAGTAACGGTCTGTACGAATGTCATCATATTCGCCAAATAGTTTAGCATCATCGACCTTGTTAGAAACGTCCACATAAAACGCACTTTCTCCACTGTTAAGACAATTCCAGTATTCAGCGAGAACGCTTTCTGTGTTTTTCTTTTCTTCATTTTCCTTTTCTTTCTTTATCTCTGCAAGCAGTTTATTAGTTTCTGCTATCTGTGATTCAAGTAATTCTATCTTTTCGTCAATGGTCATAGTATTTCCTCCTTAAATAAATTTCTTTGCAATGCTCATGCCAATTGAATTTGCAACCTTACCAAAGTTTTCAATTTTTGATACAATCTCAGGTTCTTCTTTTAAACAATCCTCGAATATTCTCTTGCAAAGATTCTTAGCCACAATCGGCATTTCTTTTGCTCCCCAGTTCTCAGGAAGAATCCCCTCGTCAACAAGTTTGTGAAGAATCTTCGTTACTCTTGCTTCTGTTACAATGCTTTCACAAAGAGCCTTATTTTCTTCCTGTGCTTTAAGTTGTTCTGGTGTCACCACTTTAGCATGATGTTCATGTGTTTCTTGAAATTTCTCACTGACAATCTTAATATAAAACGGTGTTCTGCCATTAGGGTCATTCAGTTTTGTCTGATTCTTAATAACAATTCCCTCGCCCATTTCACCGTCCATTTCAGTCTTACCTACAAAACTCAGGCAATGTTCCCAAGACTGGAACTCACCTTTGTAAAATACTGGAACAAAATTAAGACCAAGTTCCTTTGCCTTTTCTTCTACGATATCCTGTGGAAGATATTTCTCTGCATCTGTATTATAGATATCATAGGCATAGAACTGATTGTACTTTTCGTCAGGATATTTTACGGTATGTGGAACAAGCCACTCTCCAAAGAATACCAGATTATTACCAAGAACTTCTCTTACCTTGTTCTTATCAAGTGTCTGCGACCATTCGTACATTCCTCTGAGGTTATTACCAATAGAAAGAATCTGTTTTCTGCTCTGTGCAACAACACAGTCATTCTCACTATCATATCGAATAGCGGAGTTTGCCCCATCTATTTTTTCCTGTATGACAATATAATCTCCCTTTTCAAATCCGTTTACATTCACTTCCTTAATTCTTTCAATGTCCATAAACTTCTTATGATTCACCATTAATAAATCCTCCTTATAAAATTATAAATTATTTAAAGATTCCATTTCGAGAATCCTTATACCGCATCTCCCAAACCTATCACGGTCATAAGCTATATTGCAATAAAGAATAACTGGATATTCATAACTCCACGGCTCACTATCAATATTATGTTCTTGTGCATACTCTCTAAGAGTTTCAAGTTCATTTCCTTCTTCATCGGTTTTTAATCTAATCCCGAAGAACTGCTCCCAATCTTCGGGACAATCAAAATTATCTCTCATTTTTTCCACAAAAGAAATAAACTCGTCACGACTATTCAATTTGTAGAATCTACTCATTTACAATTCACTCCTTGTTTTGATATAAAAAATAAAGTGGGGCAAGAGGGAATCGAACCCTCGGTGTTTACCACATGGGTATTGGTTTTTAAGACCAATGCGTTTCATCCAACTTCGCCATTGCCCCATTAATGAGACTTCTTTTTACAAGTCAAGTCCCCAATATCTTGCGTATACGATATGGATATTGCTCTTGGAATCCATTAACACCACCGCTTAAAGTAGGGAACGATTTACACACCAAAAATGTTGCAACGTTGGTGTCATCCCATCTTTCTTAAAGGAAAAGCGATATTCCTATTGGTGTCCTCTATGAGAGTCGAACTCATACGCTTTCGCAACTGATTTTGAATCAGCCATGTCTACCAATTCCATCAAGAGGACTTATGTATGCCCTACCAAGTAGGGCTATATGGAGGAACACGTTATGTCAGAACGTGTGAAGATTGCTTGCCCTGACAATCAGGGCATCTTAGGAGGTGGCTTACTATGACAAGTCAAATTATATTTGTTTTTAAGTTTATCTTCTATAAATTCAATAGCAACTTTTTCTCCTTGATTTTTCACTAATCTATTAATATAATTAGTTCCTATATCTGGAATTAAAGAAGCCCATTGTCTACCACTTAATGTTACCGTAGCTGTAATATAATTAGTAGTAGATTTAAACCTTGTATTTGTTTCAACATCAATCCACCTACAATTATCTGGTGTATAATTTTTATTATCTTCGACCCTATCAATGGTCAAATTACTTTTATAGTTGTTGTGCAAAGCCCATATTTCAAACAATCTCGGATTATCTATCCATTCTTGACATACTCTTATACCTTTAGCACCATAAAATTTATAGTCTTTGCTATCAGGAATATAGCATCTTCTTAGTATACCATGAAAAATATGAGCCAATCTTTTATCATCTATTTGATTTGATTTTATTTTAATATCTCCGTATACTAACCAGTGAGGACATTTGTAAACTATATTATGAGATATCTTTGAATATCTAAATGTCTTACATTCTCCACATTCACATTTTGCAATATACATTTTGTGTCCATCATTTGACTTTTCATCTGACACACCAACGATGGTGTATATACCATATTTTTCTCCGATGTGATTAATATTTAGCATCTCCTTTATTATAATGTTTTGATTGTGAGTATCAACTCTGCCCGATTCTAATACCATTAATGACAGTAACAAAAATCGAACTCATATGAACTACACTGTCATATGTATTATGCGGTAGATTAGCCCCTACCGCAAGGCAGAAAGGAGGTGTTACAAATGCATCTGGTTATTGGTGTTAGATTGGAGGGGACTACACAACTGTCCCTAACAGCTTGACTGCTATTGTGTACCCAATCTAATTGGTGGGAACAGAGAGAATCGAACTCTCAACTAATCCTTAAAAGGGACTTGTTTTACCATTAAACTATATTCCCAGTAATATGCTGTTCAAAACCACCAACCAAACAGCACTTGCGAACTCCATCTATCACATATCCGCAGTTCCTACAGTTCACTATCCTATCCGCATTTCAGCGAATCACATCATTGACCACTCCACTGACAAGTATAGTCAATTACCATTCCGAATTTCAATAGCCTTTGGCAAGAAGGTCTATCTACACCGTTACCTTTTTTGAAAGTAAATCTTTCACATCTTCTTATTTATTGGAGAGATGAAGTAGACACGGTTCTCTTAACACATAATTGTCCCATTGGTTGTGGATGTGAGATTTGAACTCACGTATGCAGGAGTCAAAGTCCTGTGCCTTCACCGCTTGGCGAATCCACATTATACATTTTACTCTTTGTACTATTTAATATACAGAGATTAGGTTTTTTATTTCCCTCTCTCTGTATATTATTATAGCACACTATTTCTTATTTGTCAAGGGGTAAATTATATATTTTTTTCATTTAACTAATTCTCTTATCTGATTCTGAACATTCTTTAATTCATTTTGAATTTTTACATCTGAGATAGAATTGATAATAGAATCAAGTTTGACAATAATATCATTTACATTCTGAGAATTTGCGTACTTTACCTTGTTATTCAACACATTCTTAGTAAAGATACAATTTCCATTTTCTTTTCCTCCTTAATTTTTAATAAGACCAAGCTGAATCATAATACAAGCATCAACTCTGTTCATAGTCTCATCGTCTACCTTGCCTATATACTGACGAAGTATCGTTTTGTTGACTGTTTGTATTTGTTCTGCTAAAGCTGTGGATTCTTTGAGAAGTCCTCCACTTTTAATTGTTGTATGTATTGGTAATGTTTTTTTATTCTTTGAAGTCAATGGTATTACCTGTACCGTTGGTGCGTGTGCATTACCAATATCATTCTGAATAATTAATACTGGTCTGAGTCCACCTTGTACGGAACTGTGTTCGTCAAGGATGGGTAGCCTTGCCATATAAATACTACCTCTTGTAAGCATTTAATATCCTCCTTGTAATTAAATTATAGAACAGATGTTCTTATTTGTCAATAGTAGATTGATGGAAATTATGTTATAATTTAATGGTAATTATAATTATTCTGTGTTCACTTAGTGTCGAGAACGTGAACGTAAATATTTTTCTCTTTCAATGTTATAATACTTTTTTATAACATCATATCCGAGATTGAACCATTTGTCTTGTAATAAGACTTCTTTCTTGCTTCAACGTCCTCGCAACCTACTAACTCCACAAGCGTAAATTCCGATAATTCCTACCGTACTAATTGTTTATTAGACTGCTAATAATCCTTGTTTAAGAATATTCTTAGCCGCATTAATATCCCTATCATGTTTTGCACCGCACTCAGGACAAGTCCATTCTCTTACAGATAAATCCTTAGTCTCAGGATTTATACAACCACAACAACTACACGTTTGACTACTTGGACAAAACCTATCTATCTTTGAAATAGTCCTACCATACCAATCAGCTTTATACTGCAACATCCTTACAAACTCAGACCATGAACAATCTGATATGGACTTTGCAAGGCAATGATTTTTAACCATGCCTGATACGTTCAAATCCTCTAAACAGATTACATCATATCTACGAATTAATTCAGTAGAGAGTTTTTGTAAGAAGTCTGTTCGCTGATTAGTTATCTTGTCCCATGCTCTTGCTAATCTGATTCTTGCTTTGTCCCAATTGTTACTACCCTTTGACTTTCGGGATAGCTGTCTTTGTAACATAACAAGTTTCTTTTCTGATTTGGCAAGATACTTGGGACTTGATATTTTATCTCCATTTGATGTGATAGCAAAATCTTTAATACCGAGGTCAATGCCTACATTGCAATCAGTCCTTGTAAACGGTTCGTAGTTCTCTTGCTCTACTAAAACAGAACAATAATATTTACCACTTGGAGTTTGACTTATTGTAGCTGATTTGATTTTACCGTCAAACTTTCTGATTCCTCTTACTTTAACCCATTTGAGTTTAGGAAGTTTTATTTTGCGATTATCAAAATTAACTTCTATTGTAGGTCTGCCAATATAATTACAATTTGTTTTATAAGACTTGCGATTATTTTTCTTAGACTTAAACTTCGGGAATCCTTTGTGTTCCCTAAAGAACTTTTGATATGCCGAATCGAGATTAATAACAGCATTATCTAAAGCAAATTTATCTACTTCTTTTAACCATTCGTACTCAGATTTGAGTGTGCGATTTTTGTAATTATTGACATCAATTTTAGACAAAGTTATTTCTTCTGTTTTGTACTTATTTATTTTATATGCTAAACATTGATTATACACAAATCGTACACATCCAAAAGTTTTCTGTATAAGTAACTCTTGTTCTTTATCTGGATAAAGTCTGAATTTATAACCTTTTAACATACTTTTCCTTTTCTACCTCAAAATATTTCTTTATAACATTAAGACCGAGATTCATATTCATATCTATATTCTTTTTAATACTTTCAAAATCCCCACAATAACGACTTGTTGTAACAAGATTGCTGTGGTTTAAATCCCAGTTCAAGAACTGCATAGCCGCTGTGTGAGCCTGTCCCATATCGCCATACATTTCTTGGAAAAGCTGTTCAACTTTATTGGAATATAATTTTCTCAATGAATGGGTAGCGTATCTTACTTTACCATCTGTGCAGTTTTCTCTACCTTTAAGCTGTATACCCAAATCATCTACTAACTTTTTTGACATAAGATTATAGATTCTTGAATAACTTAATGGGTCAAGAATTTTATTTCCGTTCTCATCAAGTTCATACTGGAAGTCACCATTAATTTTTAAAGGTTTACCAGTCTTAGGGTCTTTAAGTTTGCGATAGTTTTTATATCCACCGTCAGAAATAATGAGCCAATCAAGCGGAGAAAAATCACCACTCCATGTTACCATAAGTACACACATCTTTATAGCATCATTGATATACATAGTACGTGGCTTTCCTGTTTTCAATTCTGAGAATAAACAGCTTTCACGGAACTTGTTATGCTCATTTAAAAAATCTATCCTCTTGATTATTCTTGCATCGGAGCATCTTACTCCCCAGTTTGCCTGTGTTACAAAGAATAATGCATCTCTGAATCCTTTATAACCACCTTGTTTGAAACAGGTTTCAAGTACCTGATTAAACACTTCTTCTGGCAAAGAATCCATGCCTATCTTTTCAGCCCTACGTTTTTCAAGTTCTTTGATTCTCTGATAATCTCCGTCCTGTATGTTTACATCGGGAACAAGGTCATCGAAATCAATATCATCATTACCTAATCGGTCTGATATGTCAATTACCTGACATTCGTTTTCTTTTAATTTATGTATCATATTATCCTCCTGTCTATTGACTTTATGGGTTATTCGTGTTATAATAAAAACGATAAAACTTATCGTTTCTATGTTTAGATTATATCATAGAACACGATAATTGTCAAGTGTTTATAGACATAAATTTTATCATGTTCTATGATATGTATTTGTTTATTTTCTACAAAGGGGTGATTGTATGCCGAGAAGTGAAGCACAGAAAAGAGCAGACAAAAAATACATTGCTAAAACGTATAAGCGTTATGCTATTAATACAAGACTTGAATACGTTCCGACAATCGAAAAGTATATGAGTGAACACAACTTTACATCTTCATCATCTTTCTTTAATACCGCTGTCAAATATATTATTGAAAATAATATAGATATAAGTGGGATAAAAGAAAAAGAATAATTGTCTTACCCTCAGTCAAATGACTGAGGGATTTATTTTTTTTTAATACGAATCTTCCATATCACACAGTATATCACTCTGAGTTATAGGCTTATCCCAAATAGTTTCATTGATAGATATTACGAACTTTGCCGTTTCTGGATAGCTGTCTCTTGAACATTCGATGAAATGATATACGTCCTCAATGTTATATGCTTCATAGTTCATGGGCTTTATTTCCGTCCCCACTTCTCCCTTTGGAATACAGTACGCATTAAATGTCAATGTCACAACTGGCATCTGCTTTTCGTGTGAACTGTTATAAGCGTATCGTGTAAGGATATTACTTGCATCTACGGCAGTAACCATTCCATCATAATTTGTGTCTGCAAGCCAACGCTGTGTTGATGTGAACGAGCGTTCATTCCCAACTGAAATACTCGCATATTCAGTAAGTACCATTGAAGCATCAATACCATCCACTCTACCATCAAGATTAACGTCATATCGGAGTGTCCCCATATCATGCTGTCTTGCGTGTGTGGTCATTGGTGTTGCCATACCTATTGCAAGCATGGCTGATAAAATCATTGTTGTTTTTTTCATAATCATTTCTCCTTTAATTAATATTGTTTTAAGCGTTAATGCTTAGTAAAGCCTGTGTGTTGTTTATTCCACCAAGATAATACTTTCTATTACCTATTATTTTGTCATACTCTCTTTCGCCTGAGAAACTATCAACAACTTTCTTTTCTTCCTCATTCATCTGCTTGTATGTCTTTGTACCAAAATCAAAGGGTAGCCATCCACGATTCTTTCCTACATAGATATTATATTTCTGAATTAGTTCTGGACAGTTGAAAGTTATATGAACACTACCCTTTAAGTACAGATTGATGGTAAAGTATTTAAGAGGAATGTTCTTTGTAACTCCCTTGTCTACGTACTCCTTCACTGTACTGTAAATATCTACGTCAGCGGTCATGTTTCCATCAAAGTAATTGAGAATACGCTCTATGTCGGAAAGTCTTTCATTTAACTTGTATAAATCCAAGTGACCAAAGATTGAATCATAAAGACCATAGAACGGCATAATAACCTTCTTGCCAATCTTGTGACCAATGTTAGTTTTCCATGCGTTATAAAGGTATTTAGAGTTATCTGAACAAGCATAATCAACAGTCATTTTATCAAACATCTTTTCAATCTCATTCTCAATGCCTGTTTTTACCTTGCTTTTCATTTCCACAAGTAGATTCTTGATATTAAATTCGGAGAAGTCATACTCTGAAAATGTCTCTACTTTCGCCCTGTACTGTTCCTGTAACTTAGTTGTGAGGTTTCCAGTGAACTTTGGATTTGAAAACAGTGCCCTCCAATACTTGTAACGGACTGCCTTGACATATTTATTAATGGTCATCTTATCTTTTCCATAGCCATCTGTAAGCTGTATAATGGGTGTGGGGTATCTATCTTCTGTATCAAAAGAACTTGAAAGATAAGGTTTCATTCGTTCAAAAGAATTAATAAGTTCAATTCCTGATTTGATTTCCACATTGTATTTATTAACAACTGACTTTAAATAATCTGTAACATCAAGTGCAGTTATTTCTTCTGCCGTAGGTTCTTCGTAGTGTTCTTCCTTTTTGAGTTTATCGAATATAGAATCATCATTATCATTAACACTCATAGGAATGTTTACATAAACCATAGCAACTTCTACATCTGTCTGACGTTCTGCGTTATTAAATTCTCCGCTATAATATTCTATATTTGCATTATACTCATTCAGTATCTTGATAAGTTCTTTGCGTGTCTCTGTGTAGGGATTTCTGATAGTCTCCGCATTAAGTAAGCACACTATCTGTCCTCCATACTTCTGAATTTCCAATGCCTTTAACAAATGCTTATCTCCATTACTGAATGGTGGATTCATAATGATAACATTGTACTGCTTGTATGCTGTAAAGGTAAGAAAATCATCATGAACAAGATGCACGTTTTTTCCCTTTACTTCTTTACGTTCTGTGTCAATCGCTCTCAGTCTTGAATTGTCTGGTTCTGGAACAGGAACATACTGTCTAAGTTCTTGATTATAATACTTATAATTTTCACTCCATGAATCAAAGTCATTGTACTGCTTTGTTATCTTCTTCTTTTCGTCAAGCAGTCTATTAGAATTTTCCTCAGAAAAAGTATACAGAAATATCTGTCTCAGATTGTTGTCAATCTCTATGCAGTCTATATCAAGCTTTCCATCAGTTTTGCGATTAAGGTATCTTACTATATCTCCCTTGCCTACTGATGGTTCAAGAACCGTATTAACATAATTCCAATTCACCTTTGAATACATCATCTGAATAAGATTCTCAGGTGTAGGATAGAACTCTGATGTATTTTTATCCTCTACATAATTAACTATCTGCATTATACAATTTCCTCCGTTTAATTAAGATTTGATTTCTGCAAAACCTACTCTTGTAAGTTCTTCTATCATCTTTTCAATATCAGATTTGCGTATTAATTCATACACATATGGTCTATCTATATCACAAAAGGGAGTAATGGATTTTGCGTATGTCTTTCCGGTGTAGTCTACGCTTAACCACACGTTATTTGCACATCCATCCCATTTCTTTTGAAGATATACATACTTTACAATCATTGCAATACACCTCACTCAATTGGAATTTCTGTCATATGTTTGTCGCTTTCAAATCCTTGTAACATAACAGGCATTATAAGCCATGCGAAGCCATTACCTTGCATTAATAATCTTTTTCCCTTATGTGGCACAAATAATATATTTGATTTTGTTGTTTCCATAGCATCTATAAGGAACTTTGGATTAATACCTATCCATATCCTATCTGTTGTTGTTCCTAACTTAAACGGAACTCTCAGTCCTTTGTGAATCTTTTTAGTTTCCTTTACCCATGCTTTTATCTGCTCTATAGTGTAGGGAATTTCCAATGAATCATAATCAATTTCGTTTGCTTGTTCGTACTCTCTCTTACAATTGTATTGATTTTCGCCTTCCTCAAAAACAGGAGCGTCTGCTATTGCGTTCTCAACTCCAAATTGTACTACTCTGAATCCGTCTGTAGCATAATAGAATCCGTCCTTGAATACCAACTTCTTTGTCTGCTCATGTTTTGGATTGATAACCTTATTAATTATCTTTTCAAATTTCTTTAACATCAGATATTCTCCTTCCAATTTACATCCATAACAATTACGGTATTGTAATCGTCTTTTCCCTTAGTGGACTGTGCGTAAGCTATTCCCTTGCTCTTTAGCCATATACAAGCGGCTCTGACATTGCTTGCGGCATTTCTATCCCCTCGCAATTCCTCTGCAAAGGTATAGTAACTGCCAACGTATTCTCCATTATTGTTTATTAAATACTCCACAATATCAAGGGCAAGTATATGTCCCTTAAAAAGTCTTGTGAACCTGATTGTCCAGTTTATATCCTGTGTAGTCATACTTAATCCTCCTTTAAGATATTAGTAAAGTTCTGTTATTCTTATAAACAGTGGAATAAATCCAAGAAACCACAGTGATTCAATTTTCTTAGGGTTATACATTATGCTATTATATTCCTTAATCCTAACTCTCCATACGAACATACTTAATCCTCCTTTATATTCTTTGTAAACATATCCATGAGATAATGATATGTTTTTTCTGAACCATAACCTGTAAGAAGTTTATCAATCTCGTTTATCCATTCATAGTTGAAGTCCTCATCATCAGGCATATAACTCCATGAATCCTCTGTTATCTTTTTGAATGTTTCTGCGTTGTCCTCTATGAATTTATTCCAGTCAGCGATACATTCGTAATCGCTTGTTTCCTCAATAACATCAACGTGTTTCAGAATAAAATTGCAGAACTTGTCATACCATTCCATTCTATTTTCTTCTACCTCATACGGAACACATACCGTTACACATATATCATATACGGTATCGTATGTATCATAGTCATTATCCTTTTCCTTTAACCAATCATAAAGATTCATTTACTTTTCCTCCTTGTTTCTTTCGATTATCCGCTTCATTTCTTCTTCGTTTATCCAATTCAGAAGATAACTCTGAATAAAATATATTTTTTGTTCATCTTTAAACTGTGTATTTAAAATTCCTTTGATGATTCCTATATTTTTGTTAGCCATAATCTTACCTCACTTTGCCATATCATATATTCTCTGCGGAACTTTGTAGATATAACTGCCACACTGTACAAGCAGAGCATCTTTTCCGTAGTATTTTTCTTTCATTCCTTTGATACTTCCTGACTTATGAAAGTTGGGATAGTTTTCTATATGAAGTCTTTCTCCCCTTGCGACTGTTAGATATTTTACTCTTGCCATAATCATTCTACCTCCTTACTTTATAACATTCAGATTAAATTGCCTATCGCATACAGTCCAGTCATAAACTCTTGCATTTTTCCATTCTTCGTGAAGCCCATCCTCTTGTTTAATCTGATTGGCTGTCATGTCAATTTCTACATTTTCGTTGACTTCATACAGATTAACATTAAATTTCATTAGGCTATCAAAATTTTCAAAAAATTCCTTTACTGTCATAGTATTTCCTCCTTTTAATTGTTCACCAAAATATCACCGTTTCACCTGTCTTACGTTCTATATAATCTATTATTTCATCTATAACAGATTGTTTAGCTTCAATGATGGGTCTTGTTACTTCATTGCTATTAATAAGGTCATTACTTAAATCCACATGAAATGCATTTAAGTAATCAAGTATGCAGTTTAATTTCTCACGGTCAGTCATAAGCTTCCTCCTTGATAGAATCACTCTTTTATTCTTCCGTAAAGCCATTTTTTACAAGCTGGTTTATCATATCATCAATATCACTTTGTCTCACAAGTTCATACACTCCTGATACTGTATTAGAAAATGGTGTGACCAACTTATTATAAGTCTTTTTCTCATAGTCAACTGTCAACCATACGTTTCTGACACAGCCCTCGCATTTCTTCTTTTGAAGATAAACATAACTTAATCTCATAATTTTCCCTCCTGTTAAAATACACTTTTCATTATCTGTTGTAAACGTTATCCCAATATCTCTTATACGTTGGCTCAATTATCTGTCCGTTGCTATTCCTTATTGCTCTGAGATATTCGATAGCCTTTTCGGTTTTCTCTATTCTCCTATTCAGTTCAGATATTCCGATAAGCTGTGGAGCATATGAGGGCAAGCCCATGAATCCTATTGATGACGATGTTGGTTTACCATCCCTTGCTTTTTTATAAAGTTCCAATGCGTTCTCGTTACTTTCGATTGCCCTATCACACATCTCGTTTTGATATTCCGTATAGGTATATCCTTTGAATCTATTATTATTCATATACAATTTCCTCCTTGTATTTTATGCATTTTCTCACCCATGCTATTAAGCACAGGTGAGAATCCGTATTGGTTATTAACCTTCCATAACGAACTTGTAAAGTTCATCATTTCTTGTGATTACATTTGATGCTCTCATAGTTCCGTTGGTGCAAGCTTCGTTATAATCCGCACTTACTGTAGCACCATCTGTTCCATCAAAGAACTGTGACAGCTTATCTCCGTAGATTGAAACCTTATCCTCATATTCTTCTTCGCTTTCATCCATGAACTGCTTTGCTACATACAGAACAGTTATGAGATTTGCCTTTGAAGTGATACGCTTGATAATCTTCTTATCATCTGTAGCCGCTTCGATTGCAAGGTATGTGAAGTCAAGAATTGAATTGATTTCATTAACTGTGTTTTCTCCAAATGTGAATGTCTCATATGCCTGACGTACATTCTTTGAAGAAAGTTCACTCTGGTCATTCAGTAATAAAGCAAGCTTGATAATGATATCTTCATTTGCATATCCCTTGATAGCAGTTGCAGAAAGATTATCCATAAGAAGCTTATGTGAAGCCATTCCCTTGATAATATTAAGCTGTTTTGCCTTGATTCTTGCGTTCTCTGTTCCAGTAAGAACCTTGCCGTTGTTAAGTCTGCTCATCATTTCTGCTATTTCTTCTTCCGTAGCATCTGAGAAGTAGTACATTGTAAATACATAAGAACTTACACTCTCCTGTATATCCTCGTCCAGTTCACTGAATGTTTTACCGTTAGGGTCATATGAAGTTCCATCTTCATATTCGATAGGTTCAAGACCGCTAAGAGCAAATTCATCATTAAGATACCTTGCTACTGTTGTGAATCTCTGCTTTCCGTCAATGCAGTCATACACTGAAACTTCCTTGCCCTTGACTGTAATCTTTTCATTGCTCCTGATTGCAAATGTTGCAGGGATAGGATATCCTCTGAACATTGAGTCGATGAGAAGCGACTGTCTCTTGATATCCCATACGTAGCCACGCTGAATAGGATTGTTGAACTTGATTGTTCCATTCTCGATTGCCTTTGAAATCTGCTTTGCGCTCCAATTTACATTTGCTTTTAACATAATAATTTCCTCCTAAGAATTAACTTTAAATTTTATTTTCGGACTTGCTGTCCTTTGCTATGGTTTTATTATACTATATTATTTGCTCTTTGTCAAGCACATTTTGAAATTTTTATTTTTTAACTTATTCCAAAATGTGCTTGACGTTTTCTTAATAGATTCTTCCATCCTTTTCGATGGTAAGAAGTCCATCCCTGTACCTTGTTTCCTTGCTTAACTCCTTGATAGCTTCTTTAGCCTTATCAAGAGTATCACATTCTCCAACAAGGATTTCTTCGTTTCCTTTTGTAAATACTATGCTGTACTTTGACATTTAATTCCTCCTTTCATGATTCTATTATACCATATACAATTCACTCTGTCAAGAGCAAATTGAAATATTTTTATTTTAACTTAATAACCCATCCGATTCCTTCCTCATGAACGCTGAATCCATATTTAACATAGAAGTCTTTTACACGTTCGCTGATAGTTCTGGTTTCTCCGTCATTCAGAATCCCTACCATTGCATCCCATGCTTCATGGGCTTCTGATGGTGTCATTTTATAGCGTTTAAGATTCCCATTATAAAATATATCTTCCAACGCTACCTTTGCTTTTGTGACTTTTCTTGTGTCCACTGTTTTACCTCCGTTATATAATTCCGTTCTCTTTGAACTCTTTGAGAAGTCCGAATTTCTTTCCCATGCGTTCAAAGTATCTTTGCATTTCTGTAAGTTCTTCATAGCTTAACTGAAACTCTGACATTGTATTCTGCCATTCAATAGCTTCTTGTCTCAGCTTTTCCTTTAACTCCTTATACATCACTCATACTCCTTTAAGACAGCTTCTTTTGCTGTCTCTGACAGCCGTAGTTCATATGGATATCCATATTTATTAGGACAGATATCTCTGCCAAAGGAAACTAATCTCCATGTTCCCTTATGATATCTACATCTTATCCATGAAGAATATGGTGTCCATCTGTAACAGTTTGGAAAGTGCTGACGGAAGTCATAAACAAATTCCGTTCCTTCAACAGCTTTCTTGAATCCTCTTGGTGTAATAATATTTAATCGTTTTTCCACATCATTACAGATACCTTCTATTTGGTAATAGCTATAGAAGATTCTCTCTGTTGCTCCGCCCTGTATTACATTCAGCGCAGACATAATCTTTTCTGCATTGGATTCCTTTATGACGATTTCTTTCATGATAATGTTCCTCCTTACTTGATTCTGTTAAGTTCTCCACCGCACTTACAGCGGAACGACTGTGGATGTTCTATCACTTTACTCATGCGGTATCTTCCGATTTTTGCACCGCATTTCTCACATTGTACAACGTATGTAAATTTCTTTACAACGTCCTGTTCTTTCTCATCTACTCCCTTGTCGTTATCGTTTCCGCAACGCTTTATATCTATTCCGTAACGGTCATAAACCATTTTAGCATATGTTTTCCACTGTGTACCATGACCGTGACAGTCAGGACAAGTATGAAGCAATTCATGAATCATTGTATTCATAAGTCCTTCATCCGTAGGTGTATACTTTTCATTAATCAGCTTGTAAGATATGCTGATTTTAAAATCAGCCCTTTCTCCTGTGCCTATACTCTGTCTCCATGAGGTCTGTCCCCATCTTCTTTCCGCATGAGATACAGAAAGTTCCTTGATGTCTTTACAGTATGGGATGTTCAGTTCATCAAGCATCCTCATACACTTTTCCATATAGTTTTTAAGTTTACGCTGTGCCATAGTTTAATCCTCCTTAATCGTAATATCCCCATGCTTCACGGTCTGCTATATCTCTTTCCAGTTCTGCTTCTGGTGTATGATGATAAGCAATAGCATCAGGAATTGTCCACTTGTCAAGTGAATATCCGCTTGCGCCCCCAATGTAGAAATAAAAACCTGTCTCATCCTGTTTGATATCAAAACGATGTAATGAATAAAGGTGTGGAATATCCGCTGTTAAAAGTCCTTTTAAATTCGCTTTAAGAGAAACTTCCGTAAGCTGTTCGCTTAAAAGTTTCCATGTTTCATCAACCTTATTTTTAATTTCTTTCTTTGGTGCTCCCGAAAAACTAACCATTGTCAAAGAGTTTCCACACTCAGGGTCATGTACTCTAAAAAGAAATTCCGCTGTATAAGCTGTCTCAGATTCTTCATCAAAGACCTCAACTGTACCCTGTATATATCCCTTTAAATATCCGCTTGTATAATATACTGCGCTGTGAGTCCATGATTTATTTGCAAGGTCATTTAAGATTAAGTTGATGTTCATATATGTTTCCTCCTTATGGAGAGTGAACTGTTATACAATTCACTCTCCGAATATATTTTTACTTGATTCCTAATTCGCTTCGTACATCCAATTCAGAAACCCTTCGTAATTCCATTGTCTGTAAATCGTTGTATGATTTGATTTCCAAACGATACATTTTGATGTAGTTATTTGTTCCATAGGTAGATGAGTTTTCAAGTCTTGATTTTACGAAAGAGTTTCCATCAACTCCGCTGTCTCTGATTCCGATGTAAAGCACATCATTTTCAAAGTTCTGAACGACTTTCTCTATCGCTGTCAGAGTATAATATAAATCGCTTGCGTAGTATTCGCAGGTCATTCCTGCCGCCTGTATAAGTTCCGTAAAGATATCCGAATAATTAATATTTGTTGTGGGTTCTCCATTGTATGAACTTGTGTAGACCTGTCCTTCGCAGGTGATTTTCTGTCCGTGATGTAACATATTATTTCCTCCTTAAAAATCAAAGTCCTCATAATCTTCCAGTGCAGATATAAGTCCGTCAAAATCCTCTGATGTTCCTAACATACTTGCAAGCATTGCAACTGTTCCGTAGTCAATTCCGTAATCATCCGCAAGACTTTCAAGATATTCCTTGCGATTTTCATATCCGTTTTCCTTATAAATGTTTGACATATTGATTCCTCCTTATGCTTATGTATCATAGAGTGAATTGTATCTCTCTGCTATGGTTTTATTATACCATATACAATTCACTCTGTCAAGTGTTTTTTTATTATTTTTTTATTTTAACTTTCTTCGTATGTTCCGATAAGATATTTATGACCGCAGATTGATATTGTAATTTCTCCATTAGTAGTTGATACACGTTTATTTTTCTTCATCATGTTGATTCTTGCTTTCGTTTCTGAATCGTATTTCCAGAACATAACTTCTGCTGTTCTTCCGTGTACATCCGTTACATAAAATCCATCAACGGTTCTTTTCCAACCGTCATTATCTTCAATTACACGCTGTTTATCAAGCCATTTGTCTGACCAGTCAGGTGTTGCTTTTACTCTAAGCATTATTATCCCTCCTTAATAATCGTGTTCCATGCACCATTTGTTGAAGTCTCTTTTAGCTGATTTGAACGCTTCTTTCATAGTATCGTTCATTTCTCCACATCCAGTTGAGTAAGCCGCTTCTGCAAATCTTCCACCATACATACATTCATAGTTGAAGAACTCATGGTAGAAAGCTTTTTTCCAGAACTCAAAATTGTTTGCAAGTTCTTCCTTTGCCTTTTCAATACTTTCCGCAAGATTGTTTATTTTCTTACAAAATTCCTTAGACTTATAGTAAGCGTGAGTTATCGCACTTACATACAGTCCTTTTGTTTCTGCTCTATACCATTCTTCCATGCCCTCATGATTAAAGATATGGAAACGTGATACATGGTTCTCTCTGTCTCCGTAGTAGTTGACAAGATAGTATTCACGGTTCTTTAAATCCGCATAAGATTTGATTGGAGTTGAAAGTTCTTCATCCGTGTACAGCTTTTCCGTAAGCTGTTTTACGTAAATTTCCTTTAACTCTGCATGAGTTTTTCCAGAACGATGAAGTTCATAGTCACCTGCGTATCTTATCTGATGACTGTTAAAGAAAACAACCACAGAATATCCAAAGCCGTTTCCAAAGTCAATAAAATAGCAGTCATGCTCCTTTATTTTTTCATAGTCATCACTCATAACAATAGCGATTTCCTCTGTAATAGATTCGATATCATCAATTGTCCATTTATCCACGTTCTGAGCCACAGCAAGAGCCGCTGTTCCACTAATAATCTTATCAGGTTTTGTGATTGTCCACATCTCGTCTGATAATACAGGAGCATTGTTCTCTCCGTAATATTCATTGAGTGCCTGTCTGATGTTTTTGTTTCTGTACATTTCCTTTACGTTCATAGTAATTTCCTCCTTTGATTTAGGTTTAAAACCCTTATATCAGGGCATCGGAATTTCCAATGCCCTATTATAAAAGTTCTCATACCTCTCTTACTACATTTTCTTTGACGAACTCCATATACCATTGTACGGTAAACCCTTTTTCTTTGGCATACTTTTCAAGGTATTCCAGTGTTGCATCATAAAGGGCTTTTGGAATATCTACCCATTCGTCATATTTTCCGTGACCGTTAACATATTTTAAATTTCTCTGATACATATAAGTCCCTCCTTATACTTCGTGAATGTGCCATCCGTCTTTGTCAAGCAGGATATTATCTGCACATCTTTCCGCATTGTCTCCGCTGTTGTAAATGTCCATAATATATTTATCATCAATCACCTTTGTTAACTTCTGTAAATCCGCAAAGGATTTTCTTGTCTTGCTGTATGGAATTGTTCTAAACAATCCCAGTCCAGAAGATGAAGCCATACCATTTCCACAAGAACTGAATTTACTGATATGCAGATTGATTTCCAGTCCTACCTGTCTAAAGTTCTGATACTTTTCCGAGAACCAAAGCTGTGCTTCGATATACTCAGTATCATTCAACTTGATGACCTTAACAGGCTGTTTCTCTCCGCTATGCATATAGAAATGTCTCAGGTCAAACTTCCAATTGTTTGACATTTTTTCGTTGTACTTCTGTACCTGTGCTGTTGTAATATTTGCCATAATATTTTCCTCCTAAATTGTATATATTTTACTCTATGCCATGCGAATATAAAATCCGCATGGCTATTGTTTGTCAGCAAGTGAGTGTTGCTACCTTTATGGTGTCCACGAACTGTGAACCGTATATATCACGGATTCTGTTCATGGAATATCTTGAAGCCCTTCCTCCCTTCGTTTCATCATCCGCTAAGTAATAGCGTTTCTGCTTTGTGCTATATTGGAATCCCATTGACTTGATTTTTACAAGATACTTTCCTACGTTGTCAAGCCATATCCAACCGCCTATTATCTCGATACGGATATCCGAAAAGTGTATCAGCTTTTCAATTATCCCTCTAAACTTCTCAGGGACTTCTTTTGAAGCTTTTTCCTTTTCCTTTTTGTTTCCGTGAGTAGCGAAATACTTAATCATTTCATCGTATTCGCTGTTGATTTTCTGCATTGTCTCCACATCACCGCCCATGTCAGGATGATATTTCCTGCACAGCTTGTGATATAATTTTTTCAGTTCATCCAGTGTCTTGACTTCTTTGAAAAAATTCATATATGTTCCTCCGTTTCCAAAGAGTAAATTGTATATCTCTTTGCTATGGTTTAAGTATATCATACAATTCACTCTTTGTCAAGTAGTTTTTATATATTTTTTTGTTTTAACTTTATCCCTCCCATTCTCCGTAAAGTCCCTGTGGCTTTTCAAAAAAGCTGTCGTTTTCTGCATCCACAAACACATCACAGGGCGCACGATGAAGCAGTTTTGATATCTCAATAATAGCTTCATCCCTTGGTTTATCCGTTGTATATGTTCCTACTTGTGAAGCATAAGTCCACGAACCATCAGGAATTTTTGCGATAACTCCAAAAGTATAGGAAGTATAGGCTGTTTTCATTCTTCATCATCCTCCATATAATCATAGTCAATATCAAGTTTATCCATAAGTTCTTCCAATGCCATGACCTGTGCAGAACACCACTGATACTGCTCTCTTTTCCGAACGCTTCTTCTGTCCTCATCGTATGCCTTTTCAGCTTCTTCCTCTGCCTTTAAACATTCCGCATAATATTCAAGTATTTTCTGTTCCATGATATTATCCTCCTATCTTTTCCGATATGATTTCCAGTACCCTTTTCTGTGTAGGAATATCCCACATACCGCCTGTACTGAATCCATCAATGGTCATATTCTGAATAGACTTTCCATAAAGTTTGATACCTATGATATGACCATCAACTTCAAAAGTTCCGTTTAACCATTCGTTTTTGAAGTTGCGCATATGGTTTTTAACCATTGCAAGAAATTCCGCTTTATTCATAATAATCCTCCTTATGTATCATAGAGCAAATTGTATATCTTTGCTGTGATTATATTATATCATATACAATTTGCTCTGTCAATAGCTTTTTAAAAAGTTTTTATTTTAATTAATCCGTAACTCTTACAGTTTCCTCAAACGGATTAATCTCAATGTCAATTGAACCTGTTGTATCATCCGTAAACTCATAATAGATATGCGCTGTTGTAATTTCCGATATAGTCAGTTCATACTGTCTACACGGCTCTCCATTTACAAAGTCTATCTCATAATAGAGCATAAGATTATCCACAAAATCTTCACGCTCCATATATTCAGTTGTGTAATTTTCCCACGCTATATCAACAATAGTTTCCTCATCAAGCGTGATTTCGTTTCCATACGTGCAGTTATCTTCGTACCGTTTCCGTACTCCTACGGCATCCGCTATGGTTAATTCTCCGTCACCGTTGAAGTCAAGGTGTTCATGGTATTCCTCATTGATTACCTTATCAATTATGATATCTGATATCTCAGGGGATATCCATGAATGATAGTTTTCCGCAGGTTGTGGTGTACCTGCAAGAAGTGAAAAGCACATAAATAAAGTTTTTAACATGATTATTCCTCCGTATAGTCTGTATCATCATATTCGCATGGTGCTTTATCGTCAGGGCATCGGTTCTCCCAGTGACAACAAGCACGTTCTTCGTCATCTTCTTTCCAGAAGTAGCAACAGTAACGTATGGTTCACCTATAGTCAATGATGTTTCCAGACCTATTGCATTAGCCTTCTTTGCGAACCTGTTAAACTGCTTTTGCAGTTCTTCCAAACGGTTCATAAAAATCGTCATTTCCATAACAGTACCTCCGTGATATGTATTAAGTGCAATGGCACTTTATGAAGCCTATCGAAAAATCCGATAGGCTTGAAAAATGTCAATACACAAAGTCAGTGTAAACAGTTTTGTTTCCGTCAAAGTATCGTGAATAGCTGATATCGTCACATCTTCCGCAGTCGTATTTCTTTTCAGTTCTGTCATATTCTCCCTTGATGTAAACTTGACTATCTGTAACGTGCTTTTCTCCATGTGGTTTAAGGGCGAATAAATCGCCCTTTTTGAGTTCTTTTAATTTCATATTATCCCTCCATTGGCATTGGTGTTAATCCGTAGTCAGCACATTTGCTGACTACTTCATTGTATGTAAGTTCCTTGACAATACGCATATTACCTGCAATTATCCAAGTTCCAAACATATTTGGATTGGTCTTGTAACGGTAATATCCGTGAAGGTCTACCATTTCAAGCTGTGCATTTTTAGGAATGATTTTTCCCTGTTTGTTTCTGCCTTTTTCGTTTGCCATAGGCTGACAGTCAACAGTTGTTTCATATTCCACTAAGCACCAAACATGGTCTTTTTTCTGCACTTTGTTAAAACGTCTGCCTGTATTCTTTTCCAGTTCTGCACCATTATCGCAATAGTGTTTTCCGTATATGTGCGTAACATACGGACATTCCTCGTTTAAGTGCCAACCGCCACGGTAAGCAAGTTCTCCAAGCTTGCTTTTAACCTTGCCAGACTTTGTGCGTTCTCCGCACTTTGCGAACATCCATGTATTCATGGGAAGGATTTCACTTGCATTGACATACAAGGGATGAAGATTTCCCTTGCTGTCTTTTCTGAAAAGTTTATATCCGTGAGCTGTTTTGATAATACTCATGATTATTTCCTCCTATTATGTATTTAGTAGTATTTCCAGTAGTCAGGGCTTTAGACCTTTTGACTGGTAACAAGCTACATTAACGGTGCATCCGCACCGCCTATCTGTATTCGTATCTGTATTCGGTGGACGTTCCGCAAGTTGTGGGATATTCCCTCCCTTGCTTTCCGTGATGTTGGTATGATATTCAGTTGACGGAATTTCCTCCGCTGTCTGCATTGGAATTTCCGTCAGAATCTTTGCGTATGGTGGTAGTTCCGCAAGGTAATCAAAATACGTTGTCCCTTGCCAAAGGTAAAAACGTCTATGGTATTTTCTTGTCATTATTCCTCATCCTCCTTAATGAATAAGTGTACACAGTCAACCATGAAGTCAAAGGCAAAACTGCTGAAAGTTCCACCGTATTCAATATACAGTGAGTTGTCAGAGTGTTCCCAGATATCACGGCATATTGCTATGATATCCGCATCACTCATGCACTGGTCTGCACGTTTCAGCATAGCGGAATAATCCGCATTATTGCCCTTTGTGTACATTCTGTTCTTAATGCAGTAGTTGCGAACCTCGTCCGCAAACATTGTTTTGTCAATTGTCATAATTCATTCCTCCATATGAAAATTAGCATCCGTCTACTTTGGATATGACGGAGTAGCTTTAAAGGACTACGTTTCCGCAGTCCTCCCATCAGCGTTATGCTTTTTCGTCTATTGAAAAGTAAGTGTAGAACAGTTCTACAGCGGATTCATCGTCAATGTTAGTTCCAGATTCCAGAAGTCTATCTTCCAGATAGTCCTGACATTCGTTAAATGTTCCAGAGAACACAACGTCAGCAAAATTGCCGATTTGTTCCCATACCTGATATGTTTTCTCCATGATATACCTCCATTTTTATTATACAATTCATTCTTTGTTATTAAACGAATGAAAAGTCGCTTTTTATAACCTCGAATCCGATTGACTCTTGGTTGAAGGCTTGCTTTAAGGCGAGAGCCAGTCTTTTCATGCTCTCAATGTCAATGCCTGACACTTCGATTCTGAGTGTAGGCTCTTGTACAATCTCACCATTTTCGTGAGTGTACACTCCGCAGGCTTCGGTAATTGTACCAAAGCCGATGATCTCCGTGAGAAGATTTGAAGCCACTTTGTAAGCGTCAAGAGTTGACACTTCCTGAGCCTTTGAATCCTTGTCGAATAAGCCACAGAATAAAATTACCTTAGTTGCATTTGTCATAATATACCTCCGTTTAAAGTCCATGAGACTATGTAATTGGTGCCAATCATAGCGGATTTACGCTAATCTTGACATAAATAAAGCGGTAAATCGTAAGAAATACCGCTTGACAAATCAGATAAATTATGATAAAATCAGTATGTAGGATTAGTCACTCAGATTAGCCAATTGTAGCTTATTGCCAATTATGGCAACTTCGGTTACTCACAGGTACAATACTCTCATATTGCCGAGGGCTTCACAGCCTATCGTTTTACCCACCATCTGCATACAAGCTATAAAATACAGATGCATTTATTTTGACTATTTTTCACGCTAAGAGTGTATTCTTGCAAACGCACCCAACCCTAATCAGTACACGATTTAAGACGGTTTTAAGACTTTCAGCTTTTTATCTCACAAGTCAAAATAGAGAACTACCAATATTTTGACCACGTTCCCCTGACAGATGTATGCATCCTAAGCCGTTTTACTTCCCATTTGTCACTTTAGTAAAACTACCCCCGATACACCTAACACTACTTACAGATGTAAAGTCTGTTTTTGTGCGTTTTCAGTCAATTCGTGCTGTTTATTACAGCTTTACTTGCCTACTTTTCGCATCCGTGATACTTTAGTCAAACTACTATTTACCGCTTTACGTTGTGCTTTTTGGTTTAGCTGTAAAAAGATACAGCACCCCCCACGGCTCACTACAACACTTTTATCGTCAAATACATGGAGTTAGAGCGTTCTCACTTGCATTGACTATCAGATTTTAGGTTACTGCAAACCACCTTTTTGCTATAGTATACCCCATAGACTTATAGGAAGGCTATTCCTACGATGAACATTCAGCAAGTCTTTTTCAAGTCCCTTGCTATGGTTTTATTCTATCACATATTCACGAATTTGTCAACTGTCAAATTGCACAAACTTTAAACCGTGTTTTTGTGATATCTGATAAACTACATTGAAAAGCACTTTTCAGCTTTTTCAAGCTGTTTTTGTGTTTTGTTCATTTCGTTTACCGTGATTTTATTCTATCACATATTCACGAATTTGTCAACTGTCAAATTGCACAAACTTTAAACCGTGTTTTTGTGATATCTGTCAATCGGAGCAAATCAAACATTTTTCAACTTTTTCAAGCTGTTTTGTGTTGTTGTCTGTTGACAGTTATTATTATAGCCGATATTGCACACGATGTCAATACTTTTTTTGACGTTCTACCTTTTGCACATATAATTATTGTTTTGCGATATCTTGTGTTGTATAAAATGCACTAAAAAAGGAAGAAAAATATACTCGATGTAGAAGTTCGGGTATATCTGATATTGATTTTTATACTGTCTGTATACTCTCTTTATATTCTAATAGGTATTATAATATTAATACCTATTAAATACAAAGAGAGCAATACGTTCATTTGATTTGCAAATAAGTTCTTATGAACCTATTACTATCAGAGCTGGAAACTGTATATACTGTATATGTACAATATATACAGTTTTGTAGTCCCGATAGATTCAACAGATAGTATAAATTATGTATCATTGGTTTACTATTTGTATATTTTGCGACCGTGTAAACCTTTACTTTTTGTATAGTCTATTTATGGCTATTTATAGCGGTTTATTCACTGTTGAATAAAAATATACGATACTTTTTGAATATTTTTCAAATTGAATTTGACTGAATGTATAATAATTATTGTTTTTCAATATCAGTTTATTGAATAACAATATTATTGTTAACATAGTAAACTAAATAGATGATATCAGGCTGTTTTGTAAAAAGATAAAATAAAATAGTCTTTTTGTGTTGTCTCAAAACAGTGTTTAAAATGCTTTTTGACGGCTTTTTATTATCGGAATGATATTATATTACCCATATGTTACAAAGGGCATTAGAAACGATTTTGCTGTTTTGTAGCGATATACGGTAGTTTGAAGGCTGTTGAAAACTTTGCTTTAATTGTTGAAAGTTGTATACATTGCACAAATGTATTCATTAAGTAGTGAATATTCATGAAGATAGATTCGGAGTTTATGCCTATATTTCGGATAGAATCGGGATTTTATGAATATGAATATTCAGTATTTTGTGTATATTTTAGTGTGTTTTGGTGTTATATTACTTATTGTTTATTTGTATGGTATTTATACAGATTGTTATTGAAGTGAATGTGTTATAGGTATAGACTATTAATTTTATTTGTGTTATTGGTTTTAGTTATATATTATTGGTGCATTGGTTATGTGTTATGTTTTGATATCGGTATGATATCAAAATGATATCAAAAAATAAAAGTGTTGCAATTGCAACAAAACTACCGACAAAATCACTGTAAACTAAAATTGCTTTACATATGTATATGGATATTATATAACAGCATTAAAAAAATATATATGAATGATTCTTCAATTGTTAAAGATTTATCGTATACTATTATAATATAAAAGGGAAATGTGTTAGGCGGTACTAACAGTAGGAAATGTGCGAACCTACTGTTAGCAAGCCCTAACTTGGCGATATATAGGGGATTGGTTTACATCGTAAAATCTTTTAACAACTGTTTTACACGGTAAAGGTATTCCATTCACAGCCTTCAAAAAAAATTACATACACTTCATATGCACCTTATATACACTTCACATACATTCCAAAATGCAATTCAAAATCATATAACTTCACACATACTCTTATTGCTTCTCCCCCTCACCTCTCTCCCTCAAAACTATCCCTTATCAGATATCGGCTTAATACATTCAATATAATATCTAATATTAAATTTCAAATAAACATCTCTTAATTCCTAAAAACTTAATCTAATCCAATCAAGAACGTATCTATCCTATTATTTTATTATCTATATAATTAATCACTTTATAATACTCCTATTCGCTCTACAATAAACTACAATCAATTCTAACAACATAAGTAGTGTAACTATATTCTAATTAATACAAAGCCTTACAGCGCATTTAAAAGCGTATTATAATACTATAAAATATTTCCCATTCAATAAATAAAAAACAAGTCAGATAGTTTTACCTTTAAGCGGATGCGAAGCAGACGATTAAAGGTAAATCTGATTATGCGAGTATGAGAACGAGCGGAGCGAATGTTCTCATACGGCAGAATCAGACAATGCCATAGGCTACAATTAAGATAGTATTAATTAATAATCCAGTGTAAAAAATTGGGGGTATGTTTAATAGTAGCTATGCAACAATTTTTGTAACGGTCTATTGACAAAGAGTAAATTGTATGTTATAATATAAGTTAGAATGTGAGATGATAATTGTAGGATATTGTGAAGATAATTGCCCGAACTCCGATTCTCTCCGTTCGTTCACTTATCTTCACGAACAATAATCCGCAAGCGGCTTATTGTTCCATCTCTTTTTTGTTTTTTATTTATTATTAATTATATTATATATATTTATATTAATTATATTATATATTAATTATTGGCAAGCGTATCGGGTGTGTGTATTACGAGCAACGTAAACGACCAAAATCGGGACTATTTGCCTATGTATAGCGGTTTTTTAGGAATTGCACCCTCGCCTGAAATGTCCGAAAAAGGGGGTGTTTCTCGCCTGAAATGTCCGAAATTTTTAAAAACCTCTTGACAAGGAGTAAAATGTATAGTATAATATAATTGCAGAAACGCATAGTGTTTCTAATAAATACAATTGAAAGGATTGGTTTAATGGAGATAATACCAACAAACATTAACGAAGAAACAGGAGAAGTGATAACAGAAAAAACCACATACACAGAAGAAGATATATATGCCGCCGAGGTCAAAGGACGAGAAGAAGAAAAAGAGCGAGAACGTCAAAATAAAAAAATAAGAAAAGAGTTTTACGAAAAGAAACAGAATTTAAAAATGGTTACATCAGAATTGGGTGGAAACTTCTTTTGGGGGATATATAATCCAATCGAAATATACTACCCTACTTTATCCGATAGTATGCTTGTACAAGTAATGTATCTAATGACATATTTAAAATATAATGATAATGTTTTAGTTATTAGGGATGATTGTTATTCAACCTATCGTTATATGACCAAAGAAGATGTGAAGAAGATTATTGGTGTAGATAAAACTCATTTCGCTCGTTTTTGGAAAGAACTTCTTAAAACTGAAATTGTCGCTGAACAAGAAGATGGTAAGCTAACTGTGTCCGAAAACTTTAAAAGGGGTTGTATAAAAAAAGATATTGGAGAAGATACTTGTGCTATAAAAATATTTTCACATTGCGTTAGATATCTTTATGAAAAGACTGAACCACGCTCACGAAAATATCTTGCAATGCTACTGCGATTCATTCCGTATATCAATGTAAAATACAATGTGCTTTGTAGGAATCCATTGGAATTAGATGTGAATGAAATAGATTTAATGACAACAAAGGATATGCTGTCGCTACTTGGACTTGGGGAAAGACAAGAGAAAAGATTAATTGACACTTTATTTAAGATTTGTTTTATAGATAAAGATGGAAGTAGCAGAAGTGTAATTACTATTATCCAAAACGTCAAGGATGACAAGATAAGAAAATTCATTACAATTAATCCTCAATTTTACTCAGGTTATTATTGTAATGAGGACATAGCACCAATAATCGCTGACAAGTGTATAAAAGAAAATAAAGCATTAAATATTAACCTAAAGGAAAACTATTATGAAAATAAAAGTGTATGACGAGTTTAAGACATTCAGAGAATTTATTAATATTTGTAAGGGAGTATGGAGGTTTTTGAAAAACAATAATTGTACTATAAAGAATCTCACTGTATACGTAACCCTTTATAACGAGAATAATAACTGTGAAGATATTAACCTTTATGACAAAGATGGTAATATATCTTGTAAGAATGTAGGATTAATGATTGGGGATTTCCCTTATATCAATTGGGATGAATTTAATGAAAATAAGAAAATAGATAAGGGTAAGAAAATAATTGTTCGTTCAGAAGGGGATATGTTAAAACAACGTGATTATAATTTGAATTGCAATAGAGTTTATTATAAGGGAATAGATTTTGATGACTTAGAATAGTTAAAAATATAAAATTTCATTTCCCTCTTGACAAAGAGCGAATTTTATAGTATAATATATATAGAGGTAAACGATTTATATTTTAACCCTCATAGAGTAAATTGTATAATAGAAAGGTGGTGAACTTATTGAAAGACTGGATTGACTACTTACAGACACTAACTAACGGTCAGTCGGACACGGAGCAGTATGATAATGATGAATGGTCTGACCAATACTACGGTCTGTCAGAATATAGAGAGTATGCAGAGTTATGGTGTTAAACAAGGAGAATCGAATGGTAAACGAATACAGGTTACACATTGTCTTAGCGATAGAAATGCTATTATGTGGTATATGGTGGACATACAAAGCAATTACGAAATCTCAACAAAAATTAGATTATTCCCTTGATATTATATTATGCGGATTGAGTTTTATATCATGCGGTATTAATCTTGGTTATCTTTTATATGCGAGGTGAGGAAATGTATATTAATAATAAATGGTACACCGAGAGTGAACTTAATGCTTATGTTAAAAAGTTAGAAAGCACAATTTCAGAACTGGAAGATAAGCATTGGAATGAATGTAGACAGATTGCTCATTACGAAGAAGAACTTACAGAAGCCAAGAGATTATTGAAGATTGCAGTTGAAAGTTTTGATAAACTGCTTGACACAGTAGTAGGGTTTGAGCAGAGATGTATTGTATGCGACTACGCTATGAAGTATGCTAATCCTTATGATGCGTGTAACTCTTGTCCTCTTGGGAATGGTAAACATAAGAGATGTACATGGAAGTTTAAAGAAGAAGCAATGAAGTTAATAGGAGTTCGTGAAGATTATGAGGAAGATTAATAAGAATGATGACCAAAGGGGATTTGTTAATTGAAGTCATGCAATATTGCTGTAGGGATATTTGTTATAAATGTCACAACTGCAATGTGGTTGATAGATGCCTAAATGATTTCTATGAAACTATACCGTGTGATTGTCCATGCAACGACACTTGTCATGATATGACAATAATATCGTTTTGGTTAATTGACGAGGGAAAATATTAAAAGGAGTTAATATGAAATTATTCAGTGTGCAAGAGTTATGTTATAAAGTATTGGGATGTTTTCGTCCTATTGCAGAAACAAATGTAGATAATGAACGATATGAACATCTGAAAGACTGGACTGAGTTCAACAGACATATTATATATGAATTGATTATGTGTGCCAGAAATGAAGATATGCGTTCATACGCTTCATCAAAACAGATTGTAGATTTGACAAGAGAACACCTTGACGAAATATATCAGTGGATAAAGGATGAGCGTAAGCTGTGGCATCCTGATTGTGAGGAAAATGATGAGTAAGAAAGAAACAAGATTAATGAAGTATCTGTCTGAGGTAGGTAGCATTACTTCGATGGACGCTATTAAGGAACTGGGAGATACCAGATTAGCCGCAACGGTATTTGAGTTAAGACGAAAGGGAATCAATATAATTTCAACATCTGAAACAAGTGTGAACAGATGGGGTGAAAAGGTAACTTATACAAGATATGTTTTACAGGAAGGGAATAACAATGACAAACAGACAGTGGCTTAATAATATGGCATTGATTGACCTGTTGAGTTTCATTAATGGAAATCTTGACAGTGATGAAAGATGTATTATTCAATTGCTTAATGATAATTATGATTATTGCCCTAAAGAGTTTGCACCAGTGTATGAAAGAAATTATACAACAAGTTACCCATACAAGTTAATCGAACCTGCAAAATGTTATGAATGTATTTGTGCATGGTTAAATAAGGAGAGAAACAAATGAAACTATCAGTGGTATTACTACGATTATTAAAAATGATTCAAGATGATTGTAGTAAACATAATTGCAGTCATTGTAAGTTTAAAAAGAACATCTATATGCATGAACCATGCTTATTAGGTTATCCCCATAAATGGAAATTAGATGAACTTACTGATGATATACTGCGACAAATACCAGAACTTGCTTTTGAATTTGACCATTGGGATTTATATGATTTATTTGCACAAGAAGCTGAGGAAGAATGATAAGGAGAGATAATATGGATTTAAACGATATTAAACAGAAAGCATGGGAATTTAAAGGAGCAACAAGTTACTGGACTGAGATTCATGCAATAAAGGATGATTTGAATTTATTAAATCCTCTTGCAAAAAGGATTAAGACTTGTTCGTTTCCACTTGAAGTAAGAATAGCAAACCGAGCATTTGATATGATATTTAAGGATTGGGGTTACAATGTAAACTACGTTGAAGATGTTTATGCTGTATATACTATGCTTACTGAAATTGTAAATGATATATATAATGAATCAGAAAAGTATACCGATAAAGAGAAACGTGACTTTCTTGAATGGTGTTATGATTCTGGGATTGATGTATCTACGTTTGTAAAATGTACAATTGATTGTTCCAGAGGAATTGCAGGAACTATTACTAAAGTTGATGCAATAATGAGGGAAATCGAAAGAGAGCGTGGAGAATGAGTATGAGCGAATTGAATGAATGGGCTGAACGCTGTCAGCAAGACGGTATAGAAGTATGGAGACTTGAACATGAATCAGATATAACAGGACTATATATGACAAAGAAGAAAATAGGTAATGGAGTTCCATACTACAATTGGACTTCACCCATATATCATATTTGGATAAATGATAAACGAGTATTTACCTGTATGAACTATCGTGATGCTTATGAGATTTATAAAAATGAAAAGGAGAGATTTGAAAATGATTAATTTATTATCTGCGATTACATTATCTGTAATAGGTTCTACTCTTATTAGTAGACGTACCAACAGCAAGGACAAGTTTGATTTTATTATGACTATGGCTATTTGGTCATTGATATTATCTGGCATGAGTTTAGCCAAATTCTTTGAGGGGTAATTAATTATGAATACCAATTGTGAAGAATGGTGCAGAATTGAATGTGGTGAATGTAAATGGTTTAAAGTCAATGCTGATATGGACGGTGTTGAATCTACCTGTAAGAGATTAGACCACAAGCATTTAAGATTTGCCAAAAAGATTTTTAAATGCTACGATTGTGGGTGTTTTGATATAAATACCTGTGCTGATTTTGAACCAGATGAAAAGAAAGTGCCATGGCTGTATAATCATTGGGATAAAGTCAAAGAGCAAATTATACCTTATGGAGAATTTGCTTGTGTTGAACTTAATGTTGACGGAAATACGGATGTGAGATATTGTGTGTTAGGTTCAGATTTTTATAATAACACTTTTATTAATGAAGATGGTTCTCTTAAATGGAGATATAAATATTATTCAGTTCCAGATAGAAAGAGTCCTATAAAGTATCGTATAGTTTATGAAACACCTGATGGACTAAAACTGACACAGGAATTATGTAAGTTATATGATAGGGGGTTATTACAATTGACATTTGAAACTTTAAAGAAGGTTCTTAATAAAGGCGATAAGCATGGGTCAGCTTTCAATGAAATACTTGACTACTATCATATAGAAAACAAAGACCTTACTAAGATTACAGAAGATATGGCAAAGAATTGGTTGGAAAGGAAGTGACAATAATGTGTTCAGCAACTACTAAAAGGATAGCTTCATTTAGTAAGACCGATAAACATGAGACTTTAACAATGCTTATGGATTGGTATGGACTTAATGACCTTGAAAATATTCCTGAGACTGCCGCATTAGAATTTCTTGCAATGCTTGAAAGTGGTGAGGTAAAGGTTTGATAAGAATTGTTTTGCTTGATTTATTACTTGATATATTTGTTGCAATAACACTTGTTGTAGTTTATCACATTGTAGATATAATCGCAATAGATATTTTATATGGCAAGGGTATTGCCAAGTTTGATAGTGATTACCAATTTGATAGACTTGTGTCAATATTAATAATTGGCTTGATACCAATAATTAATATCATGTGCTTGTGTTATATGCTCTGGACATTTGAATACAGAGTTGAAGCATTTACATGGGGTATATATAGATTGGCACGAAAGAAACATGGAGTAATTGTAAGAAAGACAATAAAGACAAGAAAGAAGGAAATAAGAAATGATATTTGATAAGTATTCAATAGTTTGCGACAGTGCGGATTACAAGTGGTGTTCCAAGAAAGGCAGATGGTGTCATAAAGATTCGTTTGGCTTTGAGTGTAAAGAGTGTAATTGGAGATGATGTATGCCTGTAGGAGTTTATCAAATAAAGAATGTGGTGAATGGCAAACGATACATCGGTGAGTCAGTTTCGATTACCAAAAGGTTTGCAGAACACAAACATGACCTCGAAAAACATAAGCATCATTGCAAGGCTTTACAAAAAGCATGGAACAAAACACCTTCGATTTGTTTTAAGTTTCGTATAAAAGAAATATTTCTATTTACAAATCATTTTGTTAATAGAGATAAATTAATATTAATGTTGTTTCTTAGAGAAGCATATTATATGAGAATGACAGACGAGTTATATAATACTGAGGACACTGGTAGTATGTTAAAATCATTTGCCCTTAATGGAAACTTTGAAGGGCGGTTCAAAAGATACAAACATTACAGACGGTGGATTAAGAAGCGTTTGGTGTTTATGCGGAGATGGATGCCACATTTGATTATAGCGGCGCAGTACAATATTGCTGTGCGATTGTTGCTGTTGATTGGAGGTGCTGTTGGCTTATGGGAGATTTGGCAATTTTTGTCGGATATGTACTTGTGGGAATTGTTGCGTATAAAGTTTACAAGTATGTGAAGCTAAAAAAATCTCAGCTTGATGTGGTAAGGTTTGACCAAGAAGTTTCAGACTTAATGTTAAAACGAGATAGGGCAATGACATTACACCGATTACTTACTGATGTAAACATATGTGATAAAAAGAATGAAAACTACAAGGTATTTAATTTATCTTGGAAATCAGAAATGGACGGTCAAATATATGCTTACGATATTTATATCACAGATAAGAAATCAGCCAACGCAAATGCCCTGACTGAATTGGCAAACATTGAATTAACTAACCTTGCGCCTGATATTAAAACAGGTATATACAAGTTGAAGTTAAGAAGTAACTTAGTAGGAACAGAGTTTAAAACAGAGGATGAGTATATAGCAGAAAAACCAACAAGAGATATTGAGACTTTAGGGGACGATACGAAAGTATATTTTTAAACCACTCCCCTACCGAAATAAAAGAGGTATTTTTACCTTTGAGGTAGATTAATCTATAAATTTTTAACTACTATTAACGAAAGGGGAGAGGTATATGAATTGTCCTGATGTAAAGTTTTGTGAAATGTGCGGAAAAAAAATAAGTGATATCAATGACCCCAATACGGATTGGATGAGTCATATAAGAATTAAATACTGCCCTGAGTGTGCGGCTTACCGAAGGAAAATGAATAAGCGTAATTGGGCTTCTAAAAACACGGATGCTCATAAAACAGTTGAATCGTTTCTTGGAGAATATTCAAATTTAATGAGAGAACAGATATCAGAATTAAAATCTCAGCTTAAACTAATTCAAGAAGAAAATGATTTGCTAAGAAAAGAAATAATAACATTGAGAGGAAATATGTAGAAAGAGTGAATTGTACACTCATATGTTAGGAGAGAAATTAATGGCATTAGATAAACAGTATTGTATTTATGGAGTAGATACTTCTGCCTTTTACTTTGACGATGAAAGAAATGTAGAGCAGAAAATGTATAAAATAAGAAACCAGAAGAATCAATATAAAACATTGCTTGAAGATAAAAATATTTGTGATGCTGTAAGATTTGTTTTGGAAAAGAAGTACAAGGAAGTATCAAGACAACTTTCGACTTTAAAAGAAATTCTCTTGTCAATGATGAGAGGAAATATGAATCGTTATAGATACATTAATCCTTTAAAGTTAAATCCTCGCAATAGAATATCTATATTCGACAGTGAATTAACTCGTTGTTTTGGTATGACACCTTTAAACCTTAATGTAAGACAGACAATTGAAAATACAATTGTCAATGAACAGATTATGGTGGTATCAGTATTTTATTTTGAAGTTCTTGAAAATATGATTCACAGTGGATTTGGCTATAACGGAAATAAGTATGTGTACTTTGCAAGTAGTGCAGGTCAGATACGAACAAAGAAAGCCGTTTTCGTCAGAGAAGATTTACTTAATCTAAATTGGAATAGACTATCATGTGGTCTTTCGATTGAAGAAGTTAATAACAAAGGTGGCATGAATCTTAATAAATACAATGCGTATCTTGCTCTTTGTAATTCAGCAACAGAGGAATGGACTGACTTTGATATTGACCGTTGTATCGTTGTTGATGATTTTGAAACTAATGTTATTACCGAGGTTGATTATGTTGATGACAGGGATTATAGCATTACTCGTCAGACTATGCCTGTGCCTATTCCTCATACCGATGGATGCGGAATGATAAGTCCAGAACTGAGTAGTAAAAACTTTATGGTCAGGATGCCGTGGGTCAAAGGATTACTTGGAGTATTTGACTTCAAAAGATTTATTATTGAAAACAAGTGTTCGTCCATAGTAAAAGATATTTGGGGCAAGGAATGGGATATTATTGAAGATAATATTCAAATCATTCTTACTAAATCTCAGCTTAAAATGTATGCTTATTATGACAGTTGGGACGATTATAAGAATAGGTTTAAAAAATATAATTGCCATGTAGGTAAATGTAATGTTGAAGAAAACTACTACAAGAAAGCAAGTATCAATTATCAGATGATTCAGAGTTTTATTGATTATAAGGATTCTGAATTAAAGAAGATGTGCGCTGACAGCGTGAGTTTAATTAATGGCATTTGCACTGACAAACAAGTTCAGCTTGAACAGTTTGGTATTAGGGATGGTAAATCTTATAACAAGTACAATGGTATGCAGAAATGTCTTATTGAATATAACGGACTAATTAAGGATAACTTTTTTAGAGAGAAACTGCGTGATTCCAGAAAGAAACTTATCAAAGATTTATATTCGGCTAAGTTTAGAGTCAATGGATATTACACTTTCCTTTTGCCAGACCTATATGCTTTTTGTGAATGGTTATTTGAGGGTAATCAAATACCAAATGGTTTGCTTGCAAACGGTGATGTGTATTGTAACCTTCATGAATTTAATAAGGAAGTTGATTGTTTAAGAAGCCCTCATTTATATTTTGAACACGCTATAAGAAATAATGTTGTCAATTCTGAAATTCAGAAATGGTTTACAACTAATGCTTGCTATACAAGTACACATGATGTTATTAGTAAGGTTCTCCAATTCGATGTAGACGGAGACAAGACGTTGATATTACAGGATGATAATATTATTAGCGTTGCAAAAAGAAATCAAATGGGTGTTGTTCCCTTGTACTATAATATGCGTAAGGCGGCAAAAGAACAGGTTACAAGCGAAAGCAGATACAGAGGACTATCAACTGCCTTTACAGGTGGCAATATTGGAGTAGTGTCAAATAATATCAGTAAGATAAAAAACAGTCAGGAAATCAGAACACCTGAGACAAGACAAGAAGCCATTGACTGTTTGAAATATCTTTGTATGGTAAATAACGAAGTAATTGACTTTGCCAAGACTTTATATAAGAGTACACCGCCAAAGCAAATTAAGGAAACAATATCAAAGTATGTTAATAAGAAATTACCTGCTTTCTTTACTTACGCAAAGGATAAGAAAGAAACACAGGTAGAACCTCTTAACGATTGTATTGTAAATAGAATCTTTACATTATATCCAGAAAATGAATTTAAACTTTCGTTTGAAGATAAAAAAAGATTTGATTATCGTATGCTTATGAACAATCCTAACATAGAAATAGACGAGAATGTACTTAGAACATATAGTGACATGGTATCAACTGCTAAATTAAAGAAACATAAAGAAGAAGAAACCAATGCAATAGTTATTAATGATATTATTTCAGAAATGCAGAAATTTGATTATGCTCAATACGAAATATGTGATATGCTTGTCAAGGATATGTTTAAGGAACATACGGTGTTTAAGGACATTAGATATAAAGAGTTCTTCTTTACGATATATGGTGATATTGTTTATGAAAACATTGTAGCTAACAAAACTAAATACGGCTACACTTGTATTGATTGTGGTACTGAAATAAAGAGAGTAAACGGTAAATGCAGATGTGAAGAATGTCAGAAGAAACAAAAAACAATATTAGCAACATTAAGAAAACGTAAACAAAGAAGTATGTCACGCACCGAAAATGTTTGATATTCGCCTATAAATAGCCATTTGTTAAGGGTGTCGTAACAAAAAACTGGGGCTATATGGAGAAAGTACAATCGCATAAGTTACAAGCAACTCTTAAAGTGATGAGGAACATAAGATAGAACTTGTGTTCCTCTTATCTTTTTATACGTACAATCTCCCAATATATCATACCATATCAAAGTTAAAAAGTCAAGAGGTATGATAAATAAATTGAAAGTAGTGAAATAATTAATGATTCAGATTAACCGTGATGAAGCACAGGCACTTATGTCTCAGGGTATTCATTGTCCAAAGACTTGCAGACTTAAAAGAGATGGTAGTAAGCGTGGCAAGTATTTCTGTCCTAATGAAGCAGATGCTATCAGAAAACTTGAACAGTATCGCAAGGAACAGGCAGAAAAGTTTAGCAATAATACTAAGTAATAATATCCCCTGTTGTACACAGAGGGCTATCTTAATGATAGTAACTTAAATGAATTGAGGAAATGTTAATGGCTAATAAGAAGAAACCAGAAACAAAGATTGAAGAAACAACTAATATTCCAGAGGGATATGTAGAAATCACTCCTGAGCAACTTGTAGAAATGCAGAGTGGTATGCAAACCATAATGAGCATCGGACTGGCTGAAAGACTTTACCTTGAAGATAGGGCAGATAGGATTCTTTATCTTGATGGAGAAGTAGATGATGATGTTCTTCATACATTAATTCTACAAATATGCAAGATAAACGGAGAAGATTTTGGTAAGTCAAGGGACGAGAGAGTACCTATTACTTTAGTAATAAATAGTTCTGGTGGCAATGCAATTATAGGCATGGCATTAGTGAACGCTATTCAGAGTTCTATCACTCCTGTAATTGGTGTATGTCTTGGTATGTGTGCAAGCATGGCTTTTGGAGTATTTGCGGTTTGCCATACAAGGCTGTCTGTTGCAGATGCAACATTTATGGTGCATGATGGTTATGAATACAATCCTATATCTACGACAACAAAGGCACAGGACTGGGCTAAATTCTCCCCTCGCCTAACTAATAGATATAATAAAGCTATTGCGGCAAGAACTAAGTTTACAGTAAAGGAACTTGAAGATATGTCTCCGCATGATTGTTGGTTCTTTGCAGATGACCTTGTTGATATGGGGATGGTTGATGGTATCATTGGCAAGGATATTGAAATGGAAGAAATATTTTCTTTTATGAGTGATATGTCTTGCGACTGCTGTAATGAACATGAATGTTCTGAGAAGTGAGGTATGTCCTCATGGCTAAAAGCAAGGATAAGATTAAAATTGAAATAGTTGGCAAGAGTGGTGACGGAGTAACAGGAAGTATGTACTTCGTCACATTCAACGATAAACAAATACTTCTCGATGCAGGTCTTTATCAAACCTCGTCTGATGATATCCTTAAACAATATAAGGTCAATCATAGGAATTATAAAGTCCCATTTGCTGACCTTGATGCTGTGATAATTAGTCACGCTCACATAGACCACATAGGAATTGTACCTTATCTTTTTGCAAGAGGTTACAAGGGTAATATTTATATTCCAAAAGGAAATAAATATCTTGCACGAATTATGTGGGAAGATAGTTTGAAGATATTTGAAAGTGATTGTGTAAAATTAGAAAAGCGTTACGATATGAAAGCTACTCCATTATATACACAAGAGGATATAGAAGTTGCAATGGAGCATTTGGTTGAACTACCATTCGGTGAAAATATTGTTCTGTTTGATGATTTGATTTTGAAATATTATCATGCCAGTCATATTGTAAATGCCGCACAGATTCATTTGACATTTAAGGTTGGTGAAACTATAAAGACATTATCATACACAGGAGATATTGGTTCTGATATTGATAAAGATTATATCTTATCATATGAGCCACTTCCCTACTCTGATATTGTCTTGGCTGAATGTACTTATGGTGGTAGTCATAAGACACATAAACAAAAAGACAGAGATAAGGATATTGAAAAAATAAAATGTGTTGTTGACCAATGTTGCCAATATGATACACAAAAGGTTTTGTTCGGTTCATTCTCTTTGAATCGTTTACAAGATATATTAACTACATTATACAAGATATACGGTGATGATGAATCATTTGCGACACCAATTGTTATTGATGCCCCACTTGGTAAAAAGGTATCTGACATATGGGACAAGTTAATTGAAAAGGATAATGACCTTTGGAAAAGAGTTATTAATTGGAAAAACATTGTATGGGTTGATAGCTTTGAAAATTCTCAGGAATGGCAGAAGTTAAAAACCTCGCAAGTAGTAATTAGTACAAGCAATTTCTTAAAGAATGGACGTATTGTTTCATGGCTCAAATCTATATTACCGAATGAAAATGCGAGAGTTATGTTATGTGGCTATGCAGGTGACAAAGATAGCGTTGCGTATCAAATTCAGTACAGTAAGAAATACGTAAACATTGACGGAGAACAAATAAGAAGTAGAGCCAATGTAATGCAATTAGTTTCATTTTCAAGTCACGCTTGTAGAAGCGAGTTGCTTGAAAGATACACTTCAATGAATTATAACAAAATATATCTTGTTCATAGCGAGAGTGATGGCAAGAAAGAATTTGCAGAATTGCTTCGTAAAGAATTGAGTTCAGCAAATAAAACCTCAAAGGTTCACACACCTGTTATGGGTGATAAAATAACATTCTAATATTATTCTGCACTAATTTAATTTTGCAGAAATCTATTAAAATAAATAATGCGATATGTAGGTGATTATATGGCTGTTTATGCTATACCAAATGATAAACCTTTCATTGGACAAAACATCAAATTAAAAAGAAAGTATGGTCACATTGACATTAACGCAGAATTACTAAAACAAGGAATAAATTTGGAGGATATAACTATGAGTAAGTCAAGTATGGCAACAAAGAAAACAACAGTTAGTCTCAAAGGTGTTCTTAATATTGATGCCGATGAGAAGATTATTTATATTGTAAATGAAGATGGTGAAGCAACACCTATTTCGGAGTATCTTGAAGCATTTAATAATTGTGAAGTAAGTCTTTCTGTTAACGAAAGTATTGACCTTGCATAAGGAGGAATATGATTGGGAATCTCGGCTAACAAAAAGTTTACTCAATCCGAATTGCGAGAAATATTTGATGTATGTTCTCGTAAAGACCTTACGGGAGATTGGAATAAAATCAGAGACATATTAAATACAAGGCTAAAAAAAGATTATAATGAGTCAACGTATCGAAAGAAATATCAGTCATATTGTGATATGAAGTTAGCTTGTAAAGACATAGACCCTGATTTCACAGGTGATACAACTGAGGTTGATGTTCAGAAGCGTGAACTTGAACGTGCAAAGATTCAGTTTCGTGACGAACGAAACGCTTGGCAAAGACAAAATTATGCTGATGCAAGAATTGAACAGAAACTTGATTATCTTGAACAGGTTATTAAAGAAACAGGCAGACGTAAGTTTAATTCAAACTACTCTTATCCTGTATCAGTTACCAATGAAACAATGGTAGTATGTCTGAGTGACCTACATATTGGCGCAGAATACAATAGTATGTGGGGTAAGTATAATTCTGATATTGCAGAACGTAGACTTGCAGAGTATTGTTCGGAAGTAAAGTCTATTGGAAAAAGACATAACGTTAATAATGTCGTGGTTCTTGGAATTGGTGATTTAATAAGTGGTTCTATCCATAAGTCTATACAGGTCACAAATAGGGAAACTGTTATCGAACAGATTATTCTTGCTTCTGAATATATTTCAGAGTTTATAGGAGAACTATGTAAGAATTTTTCTGTTAGATTTGTTAATGTGTCTGGAAATCATTCAAGAATTGATAAGAAAGATGACGCTCTTAAAGATGAACGTCTTGATAAACTTATCGGTTGGTATGTTGATAAATCACTTTCCCATCTTGACAACTTTGAATATATAGAAAACAAAGACACAAGTCTTGGTGAAGTTGATGTTTGTGGTCAAAAGTATTGGGTGGTACATGGAGACTATGACCCATTCAATAAACAGGGATTAGCAAATCTTGTTCTCGCTATGGGGTATAAACCATCAGGAGTATTCTGTGGTCATATGCACTCTGCGGCTATGGATGATATCTCTGATATTAAATTTATAAGGTCAGGTTCTTTTGGCGGTAGTGGAGATGATTACACTATCGAAAAGAGATTAACAGGTAAACCCTCACAGACAGTTGCTATATGTAACCATGAGGGTATTGAATGTATATATCCTGTTACATTACATTAAGGATGATATTATGAAACTGCAAAGAAAACAATTAATTGATGAAATGCAGAAAGCCTTTGCAGAAGTGACAGACGGTGAATTTTTAAATAAAAGAGTATGTGGAATTTTAATAGATGTTTTTGCAACAGCAATAACAAATGTTCTTGTCAGCGGTAATGACGTAAATATTCGTGGCTTTGGAACTTTTAAAATAAAACATCGTAATTCAAAAGCATATTCAAACCCAAGTAAGCGTGGTGAAAAGATAATTAAACCACCAACAATCTGTCCTGTTTTTGTGGCAGGTAAGGAATTAACTAAAGCTGTAAAGGAGACTTTCAATTATGAAAGCAAAGAAAATATTCAAGAAGATGATTAAGTCACATAATGATAACGTTGTAACTTATGTGTCAAATTTTGAAAATGTAAGAGAAGTTGCTAAGATGCTTATAGCGTTGCCTGATACTATTATAGAAGGTGTACATTTGGAATCCCCTGAGTGGGATGGGTATGAGGGTGCATTTCTTCTTACGTTTGACGAGGATAATACTATCTGGATTCAGAAAGCTTATTTTGATGATGGAAGAATTGCCAGAGGAATAGGTGTTTATATTATTGATAAAAACTCAATAGGCACACATAGACCAGAGGAATTTCTTGTTGAAAATGAAGGAATCAATAAAATAATTCTTGTAGGCGGTGAGTCAAATGATTGATGCTAATTATCGAAAGTATGAGTCCTATGACAAATTTATTGAAGAATTTCTTTTCACTGTAATGGACAATGGTCATGCAATTATTGTAGTTAACTATAAAGACTATCAAGGCGTGATTGAAAATCTTAATGGTAAAGTTCTGAATGGCAAGTCGCTTGCTACTGATATTGAGACAGCAGAATATTTTGATGATGATATCAAGACAGCGATAGACCATGATGGGAACATGATGATAACAGTTTATAATAATAATTCTATTATTGTTGGCGAACCTGTTATATATTCAGACAAGGCAAATAGTTTTATTGATAGTGCATATTTCATTGAAGAAGATGCTATTGAAAAGGCTATGGGCTATGCTATCCCCAAGAAGAATATTGTACCATTTAAAATTGAGAAAAAGACTATAACGGTATAACCGTTTATATAGTTCTCGTTGCAAATCATAACGAGTAATAAAAGATGAGATGGGGCTTGATGATGCCCCATATGCAGAGAGCAACTGCAATGATGTTGTAATCTACACCAGTATAAAAGAATTAGACTGCTTCTTTGTAAGCATAATGTTTACGTTGCGCTTAGTTTCTTTGCAGTCAACTTTCAAGCTAAAGAGTTTGCAAGCATCTCTTGCATTGCGTTGTCTGTGCGCACAGGTATCGCTTTGATTTTCGTGCTTACAATACTTGCGCATTATACCCTTTACAGTACAATGTAAAGGTGCGCATTATGGGTGTATCGTCTAATAGGTAAGGACACAACCCTTTCAAGGTTGCAATGGCGAGTTCAAATCTCCCTACGCTCACCAGAATAGAGGGTAATCTTTTAGGAGATTACGTGAGATGAAAACCTCTCACCGCTACGCCAATAGCAGTAGGTGTTCAAGAGCAATCTTGTAAAGCCATTGGTACAGGCGCATTAGTTGTTTGCTGATATCTTATAATGTAACCCGTAGTAATAGAAGAAATCAGTATGCGGCAGATTGGTGAAATGGCATCATATAAGGTTCATACCCTTTTGTTCTACGTTCGATTCGTAGGTCTGCAACCAACAATAAGTATAAAGGAGATTTTAATTAATGGACGAAAGAGCATTACAGATTGTCAGAGATTATATTATAGAACATCTTGATATTACAGATTGTACAGCAAATGCAAGTTTTGAGGTATACACAGTATGGAAGTGTAAGGCATTACAGAACTGGAAGTATCTGCTTTCAAGCACATTGCCTGACGGAATGTACTATGAACTTACATACAACGGTGACAAGAAGGAATGGTATCTTGATGCTTATAAGAAATTTCAGAACGTGGTTATCAAGGATTAAGTGTAACCATGAATATCAATTTTATTATTCTCACATGATTAATGGTGGCATGGGTAAGGTAATATGTTACAAATGCCGTAAATGTGAAAAACAAATTTATAAATATATTTAAAGACAACTACTAAATTAATATATTTCCTCCTTGCCCTCTTGGAGGGCTATGCCGTTAAGTGTTGCAACGATACACAAGACAGCACCAAATAAAATATAAGGGGAAATAAAATGGAATATTATTATAAATGTCCTAAGTGTAAAAATAGATTTATGGTTGAAAAGAAAATATCTGAATATAATCCTCATGAAATTTGTCCCAAATGTGGTGAGGAATCAAACAGAGATATGGAAGTCAACTACTGTAACGGAAACTATGTTGTTAAATGTAGTGGATTTTATGGCAAGACTTCCAGTTAAAGGAGGAATAATATGCCAAGAGGTAGACCTAAAGGAAGTGGTGGCACTAAAGCCAAAGGTACTTTTACAAAGTTAAACAAATCAGGTCTTAAAGAGTTGAAGTTTGATGAGGAAACAGTAAAGAAACTTAGGGAAATAAATGCTTCTGATAGTGAAATAAGGATGCTTGAAGCCCCATATCAGTGTACTTGTTGCGGAAGGAGATTTAAGAAACAACAGGGAAATTTTATGCACTCAGAAAGCGTACTTCATAATGGTAATAATCATTACGTAACTGTTTGCAAGTCTTGTGTCGATTCTCTATTAGACCAGTATACAGCATTGCTTGGTTCACAGGATGCCGCAATAAAGCGAATCTGTATGAAGTTTGATATTTACTTTAGTGAATCCACTTGTGAACAATCAGTAAAGAAGGATGAAAATACTTCACGAATATCAAACTATATAAGTAAGTTGAACCTTCAACAGAACGCAGGTAAAACTTATGATACTTACCTTTCTGAAATAAGTGAGCAAGGTGGAATTGATTCTTACGATGACCTTGACAATTATAATGATGGTAGCAGAATCAGTAAGGTTATGTTTGAACGTTGGCAAGGTAATACACCAGAAGATATTATTTTCTTGGAAGAACATTACAAGATGTTAAAACGAACAAATCCTAACGCTGACAACAATCAGGAAATATTCATTAAACAGTTATGTATAATTCAATTAATGCAAGTTAAAGCACAGAAGAAAAGTGATATTGCCGCATTTGAAAAGTGTATCAAGATGTATAGGGAAACATTTAAACAGGCAGGTTTGCAAACTGTACAGGAAGAAGATACAAGTGTACAGAATCCTTTAGGTGTTAATGCCGAAATTATTTCCCAGTATACACCAGAAGAATTTTATAAAGATAAAAAACTTTATGAAGATTATGATGGGCTTGGCGAATACTTTGCTACACACGTAGAAAGACCTTTGGAGAATCTTATGTTCCATGCTAATAAGGTATATGAAATAGGTGATGCAAATGAAACTGAGTGATTATGCTGATAAGAACCAAATGCAATTATACAAACAGTTTCCTTCCACTCATTTTCTTAGTAGCCCTAAAAGAGTTTTGAATACTATTGCATGGATAACATTCTTTAGAAGAAATATGCATAGGTGTGCCATTGATTATCTCGGTATCAAATTATATCCTTACCAAGCATTAATGATGTATTTACTTGGCATATGTGATTTATTTAATACGGTAGGTTCAAGATGTATAGCAAAGTCATTTATCATTGGTCTGTATTCATGTTGTCACGCAATCCTCTATCCTCATAGTGAGATTGTTATAGTTAGTGCAACTGTCAAGCAAGCTGAGTTAATTATAACTAAGAAAATTCAAGGTGAATTGATGCGTAGTTCCCCTCAGTTACGTGCTGAAATAAAAGCAGTTAGACGAGTTGATGGAAACCTTTGTGTATTCTTTAATAACGGAAGTACCATTAAGATAGGTAATTCCAGAGGTGAACGAAGCACACTTCTCATTAGAGAAGAAAGTCGTATGATTAAAAAGGAAATAGATGATTCGGTATTCTCCCCTTTCCAACACGTAAGAAATGTTGAGTACATGAAAAACGCTTTCTATACTAATATACAAGGATGCATTGAAGAACCCAAAGATGTTTATATAACTTCTTCTTGGTTAGACAATGGACATTGGATGTGGGAAATAGCAGACGAAGCCTTTAGCCAAATGATGAAACATGGAAAACAAATTCTTCTTGCTTTTGACCTAAGTGTTGTTATAGAACATAAACTTAAAACTCTTAATTATCTTAGGAGAGAAAAGAGAAAACTGGATAATCTGTCATGGCGCATTGAGTACCTTAATGAAAGAGTTAAGGAAAATACTGGTGCGTTTTTTAATTATCAGGAACTCGCAAGACAGCAAAGGTTGGTAAGACCTTTCTATCCAAGAAAAACAATAGATGTTTTATCGGGAAAAAAGAATCCATTTGCCATCCCAAAACAAGAAGGTGAAATTAGAGTTGTCGCTTGTGATATGGCTTTTGTAGAAAATGAGAAGAATGATAATTCTATTTTCTCTTGCACAAGGTTACTGCCAGAAAGTACAACTCACACATTGGCTGATAAAAGTATTGAAATTAATAACGGATATCGTAGACAATTCCCTTATCTTGAAAGTGTACAAGGTGGAGACATTGATATGCAAGCAATTCGTATTAGGCAATTGTATGAGGACTTTAATGCCGATTATATTGTACTTGACCTAAGAAATGCAGGTGTTGCAGTTTATGACCGTCTTGCAAAAGTTATGTATGACGAAGAAAGACAAATAGAGTATTCACCATTGACCTGTATGAACGATGATAGCATAGCAAACAGAGTTAAAACACCAAATGCAAATCCATGTATATTTGTTATCATAGCTTCACAAAAGATGAACAGTGATATAGCAATGGCTTTAAAGACAGCATTACAGGATAATAAGATTGATTTACTTATATCGTACAATAAGGCTCTTGAAGAACAGTTACCCAAGATTGATGAATACAATCAGGCGATTGAACTTGATGACCAATTGTTTTACGAAAAGCCATATCTTGAAACTCAGGAATTTATTGCAGAAACAAATGGATTGCTTTGTGAAAGGAAGGAACAAACAGGTGTTCTTGTTATAAGCGAGAGAGGTGCTAACCGTAAGGATAGATATACTTCTATTTCGTATTCAAATTATTTTGCAGACTTATTAGAACAAGATTTAATGTCAATTAATACACAATATGAAGTTGTTGCACTTGTAAATTAAACAAAGAAAGGAGGACGAAATGGCTAAGACACAAAAAAATTATGATAATAAAAACTATGAAACGTGTAGTTATTGGTATCATAACGATGTAACTACCGCTACATATTTTAATATTCTATACGATTATAAAATTGAACAGCTTATTGGTATGATTCAAGAGCCAATGATAGATAGCAATAATGAACTTATAAGAAAGATATCAAGAAGATTCTATTCAAGTGATGGTATTGTTCGTAATGCTCTTGATTATATTAAGGTTCTTCCAACTTTGGATTATATTGTAACAAGCTATGCCAATGACAAAGCTTCTAAAATTAACAAAGAAGTTGTTAGATATGCAATGAAGAAGATAAGACACAAACAATTTGTTAGAGATGCTATTCTAAAGGGATGTATTGACGGTGTGGCTTTTTACTATCTTGATACTGGTAAAACTAAAGAAGATAGAAAGAAGTTTATAAGTCAATTCCAAGCCGATAGTATATCAGAGGTCAATGCGTTAAAACCAAAGTTGGCTAAATTAAACGTGTCTATCAAATCATTGCCTACTGATTATTGTAGAATAATTGGAACTAAGAATAATTCTTATGTCGTTGCGTTTGATTTAGATTATTTTAATCTTGGCAATGAAAGTGCAGAAAGCAAATTGAGAAGATATCCTCCTGAGTTTACACAGGCATACAATAAGTGGAAATCGGGAAACAAAGATTCTAACCAGATGTTTATATTGGACAACACGAAAACAATTGTTCATAAAATATCTTCCAATCTTGATGAACCGTGGGGTAGACCACTTGTGCTTTCGGCTATCAAGGATATTCTTTATTCTGATGATTTTATAAATACTAAAAGAAATGTACTTGATAAGGTAAATAATAAAATTATTTACGAAACATTTCCAGAGGGCAAGACCGCAGGTACTTCGGCTTTGAGCAATGAACAACAGAAACAGCAACATAATGCTGTTAAAGAAGCTGTGCAGACAAGAAAGGGAAATGGAACAACTTTCTTTTCCGTTGCCGCAGGTACAAAAATAGGAAGTATAGATGTTAATACAGATTTGTTTGATAGTGACTACGAAACAAATCTTGACCTAAATGTTGGTTCAGATTTAGGTATCGCCATATCCTTATTGAATGGTAACGGTGCTAACTATGCATCACAACAAACAAATCTTGAATTGATTACAGCAAAGGTGTTTGAATGGGTTGATATAATTGTAACCGAACTGAATAAAGTTATTAATTATAATGTACTTGGTCTTAATTATATTGACGTTGAAATTAACTATCTTCCTATTACCAATCTTAATAGGGAAAAATATTTTAATATCGCAAAAGAATTATTTACAATCGGTAGAGGTTCGCTTGCTTATCTTGCTAATTGTGCAGGTTTATCAAAGGAAGTATATTTCGCCATGTTGGATGAACAGTTAGAAGAAGGAGTCATGGACAAATATCCTGTTAATGCAACTTCTTATAACACCTCTGGTAATGATGTAAATAATACAGAAGATGATAAGGGCGGTAGACCAACGGAAGATAATCCTACCAATGACAACACTGTTAAAAGTCAAGCTAACAATTCAAATGGTCAGCCTAAACCAAACGTGTAAAAGAATCGCTAAAACATTAGCGGTTCTTTTTATATTATTATTTCATTGAAAGGTGGTGAGACTAAATGAACACAATTCTCGAAATGGGAAGTAAGAAAACCAAAGGTGGTAGACGATATATCAAATTAGCACTTCTCACCATTCATGAAAATGAAGAAGATACCAATTTAAACGGCATTAATTGGCGAGAGCAATATGTACTTAATAATATCGAAAGCGCAAAGGGTATGCCGATATGTTGTGAATTTACAGACGAAACAAAGACAGTTCCTTTAGGTCATGGGTATACTGACCAAATGACTGATGAGTATGGAAACCAAATTCCTCTTTTTGAAAACTCTGACACAGTAGGTGTTGTAGAAACAGCACAGATTGAAAACATAGTTATCGACAATGAAGAAAAGCGTGTTCTTGTAGGAGAAGGATATTTATACAATCAAAGATATCCTAATTTTGTAAGATGGCTTAAAGATAATATGGCTGAAAATTCTATTAAATCCTCTATTGAAATAGTTGGCACAGAGGAAAACAAAGGTCATATTATTTACGATGGTGAAGTAACTGAGGAACATCGTGTCCCTAAAGAATTTGACTTTAGTGGTAGTGCAATTTTAAGTGTAAAAGAAGCAGACAAAAACGCTGTTGTGTTAGAAGCGGCTTCTTTAAATAAAAACAGTAACAAAGAAAGTGAGGTTAATAGAATGGATGAAAAGACACTTGCTCTGATTTGTGATTCAGTAAAGAATACAATCTCAGAAACTAATTCTAAGAACGCAGAATATGAGACAAAGATTGCGGAACTTAATCAGACTATTACTGATAAGGATGCTAAGATTAATGAACTTAATGCTTCTGTTGCAGAAATTCAGACTGCTATTGAAACTGTAAAGGCTGAGATGGCTAAGAAGGAATCTGAACTTAATGCGGCTTGGGAAGAAAAGGCGGCTCTTGAAAAGGCTCTTGGTGAAGCAATGGCAAAGGAAAGACTTGGCGAACTCAATGAAGCTATTAAGGATTTCTCTGATGAGCAGAAAAACTACGCAAAGGATGAAATCGAAAAGTTCAATGCAGACCCTACTAACGTAGAGATTAATACTGTACTCGATGCTATTTATCGTGGTATTGGTAAGCAGTCAATGGAAAAGAAGGATGAGCCTGTAGTTGAAGTTAATTCAGCAGATATTTATGGTGAGGTAATTCACCCTACATCTCAGGTTAATCAGCCCGTAGAAGGTTCTATTTATTAATTACAAGAAAGGATGGTTTTATTATGGTAAAGGTTTTTACAGTTGAAATGATTGAACACTCAGCACACAGCACACCTAATGTAACTGCACACGCAGACCTGCCTAATGGTGCGCTTGTAGGTCTTACTTACACAGGTACAACACAGACAACAAAAGCCCCTGCAACTGGCGAGGAACTTTATATTGTTCTTAATACACAGGAGGGCGATAAGGAGTATGACCTTACTTACACAATCGCACAGGGCGAATATGTAAATCTCTTTAAGCTTTCAAATTGGGTTGGCAAGGAACTTGCTGTAACAAAGGAAAATATTGTAGGCACATTTGCTGATATTGCAGTAGGAGACACACTTACATTTGATGCTACAACTTTCAAGTTCAAGGAAGATACTGCAACTTCTGGTGATGTTGCATTTGAGGTACTTGCAATTACTCCTATTGGTGTAAGAGTGCTTATTAAGATTGCCGCTTAATCAAAGAGGAAAGGAAGGTAATAAAATATGAAAACATTTGAAATAAATGAAATGGCAAATTGCCGTAGAGATTCAGTAAACAAGAATCTTCACTCAACATCTCCCATCGTAGAGACTTTTTCTGCGCTTGTTAAGGGTGAGTCTATTGAGAATATCAAGGACACCAACGGTGTTAAGTGCGGTGATAGATGCGTAACAGCTATTAAGGAACTTAACGCAAGAGCAGAATCAGGTGATGTTTCTGCTATTTCCGAGATTAACACTATCAGAACCTATGTTGTAAATCCTCTGCTTCTTGAAGAAATCAAACTGCTTGGCTTCTTTGGTGGTTACGAGAATCTTGGATATGATGAAACAATTGAGCGTAAGATTATCAAGCAGAGTGTAAACACAAGAGGACAGGCTCTTAATGGTGATGTGCCTTTCAGCTTCAATTATGCTGACAAGTATACTGTTCCCTCTACATCCCTGAGTGCAGGTTATGAGGTAGATTACCGTAAGGCACAGTTTGGTGATATGTCTGCTGAGAATATTCTTATTGAAAACATCAAGACAGATATGAGAAACAAGGCGGCTTCTTATGCGTTCGACAATGTAATTAATGCAGTAAATAATGCTACAATTAAGAACGCTGTAGTAGGCGTAACAAGAGCAAATGTTCAGACAGTTATCAACAAGGCTCGTCCTTTTGGTAGGGTAACTCTCGTTGGTGATACATCTGCTGTTATCAAGCTTAATGATATCGCCACATATGCAGATTCACAGGCTACACCTTACATGAACATTTCTCAGGAGGCTATGAATGAGATTGCTAAGAACGCATACGTTTCAAATATCATGGGTGCAACAATCTACGGTATGGATAACGCTTATGACGTTAGCAAGCTTAATGCCGCAGGTACATGGTTTGATAAGGTTGCAGATGACAGATATATCTATGTAGTTCCTACTGGTGTTACTTCACCTGTTCAGCTTTGGACAAGGGGCGGTCTTACATCTATGACTGGCACTGATGTTACAACTGGTAGACTGCTTACAAGATATGACCTTGAAGTAGCCGCTGATGTAGCAAAGGGCGAAGAATATAAGATTGGTCTTATTGACACTGTATCATAATTGAATTAAATAAAGTGGGGCGGTCAATACTGCCCCACTAATTAATTAAGGAGGATTTCTTTGATGAATCTTAACATGAATGAAAATATATCAATAAAAAATCTGACAACTTTTCCTGTAGGATTTAGAAGAATCAATGGAAACGGAGAAGTTAATCTTCCACCTAACACATCAGTTCTTATTGATAGAGCAGAAGTTATTTCGCAGATTCAGTCACAGAATATTTTATTCTGTGGAGAGAACAATGATTCTTCTCATCCTTATATCTTTGTTGAGGATAAAGAAACAAGAGTGTTTGTTGGATTTGAAACAGAGGATAAGCCACAGGAGATTATTAGCGAAGATAAAATTAAAAAGATTTTTGATATAAAAACACAGAAGTCTTTTGAGAAGGCTATTACTGAAACAATTGTAACATTGGCTGAAAAGAAAACACTTATTGAAACAATTAAGAAGCTTGGTATCAATGACCATAGCAAGATTAAATTTATTGAAAAGTATACAGAAATGAAGATTGATGACTAAGATAAGGTGGTGAGACTATGGCTGACACAACAACTTTTGAGGATGTGCTGAATAGTTTTCATACTCATTTGCAAGAGAAACAACCCTTACCTACTGGATTGGAAAATGCGTTCTTTGAGTCAGCCCTTGCTTACTATGAACTTGAAATAGACCATCTCGACTACAACGAGGATGAAAGTAAGTTTGATTCAAAGCATAATAGGACAGTGGTATATACTTTAGGCATGATAATGTATACTGAATATCTTACAAGAGAATTAAGTAGAATTGAAAAATTACAAGGTTTTCATGGCAAGGATATTCAGTTAACAGGAAGTGATGAAAGTAAGCGAACTACCAAGTCAGACTTGGAACTTGAACTTCAAAGATGCAATGAGTATCTTCATAAACAGAAAAGGCATGGATATAATTGAGGTGATGCGGTATGGAATCATGGTATGTTATACAACCGCAACCTACAATGAATAGCGGATATGAAAATGACGAATGGGACAATTATGTTACAGATGCATTTGATGAAGTTTTAACCGAAACTAAGTTGGGGCAAACTGTTTTTCTTTGTAATGGTTTATATGATATCGAAACTGGTTTGTTTGAAACTGAATTTGAAACACAGGCGGTTATTCAGAATGTAACTCCCGATGCTTATACTCAGGGTTGGAAACGACAGATACTTACACGCATTTCAGATATGCTTGTTAATTATAAGTATGTAAAAGTAAAAGATACTAAAGGTGATTGGCAAATATATCTTATTATGACAATGCCAGACCAGAATCACATTTACACTAAGTCCGTTATACATGAGTGTAATTACACATTGCGTTGGCAAAATAAACAAGGAATAGTTTACAATTATCCTTGTTTTATAGAAGATGCTTCTCAGTATAATAGTGGTGTTAATGATGTAAATAGTGTAATCAGAACACCTTATAATCAGCTTATGTGTTGGATATCGTTTGATGATAATACAATTGGTCTTAAACGTGATAGACGTATGTTTATTGATTATACTACTGCATATCCACCAGAAGTTTATAAAATAACTTCAACATCAAAAGTACCTTATTCCTATAATGATAAGCGCATTATACGTTTGCTGTTTACAGAGGATGTATATAATCCTGATGTAGACGATTTAGAATTAGGTTTGTGCGATTATGTTGACCCCGATGATATACCTCAACCAACTACTCCAATTGTAATATCCTATAAGGGAAATCCAGAGATTAAGATTGGTGGACGTAAGACATTTAAAGTTGAAAATGAAACTTCTGTTGTTTTCAGCTTATTGCATGACACTTCACTTGTAAATAAAGTTAGTTTAGAACAAACTGATAATCAGTGTGTCATTAGATGTGTTAACGATGTAAATATAGTTGGCAGTCATTTTAAATTAATTGCAACTACTAATGATGGACAAGCAGAACTATTAATAACAATAAAGGGAGTGATATAATGCCAAATAGTTCTCTGGTAATACAGGCAAAGAACGATATGCTTGTAGCACTTCAAAATGATGACAGAATTATAGAAGCACTTGGTATACATGACGATGAGGATATTGACAATCTGATTGCAGATAGTGATAAGGATGCTTTATCAAAAAAAAGATTATTTCCTCATTGGTTTGTGCCAAAAACACAGGATATTGCCAAGACATATATCTGTATTGAAGCAGGTGTTACGGCAATTGAAAGAAGGTTTACTTCAAGTGTTGCGCCTAAAACATATGATATGGCTACAATAACCATATATGTATTGTCCCATCAGGACGATTTATATATGAATAAGGCAGGTGTATCAGCAATTCGTCCAGACTACCTTTCGGTTTTGATTGACGAAAAGTTTAATGGTTCTAATGAATTTGGCATAGGCACGTTACAACGAATAAGCAACGAACCTTATAGCCTTAAAGACAATGTACATCGTTATAGACAAATTGTATTTCAAGCAGTTGATTTCAATGACAATATGTGTGAGGTTATCCCATGATTCAAGGTTTAAGTCTTTTACGTGGTAAGGATATAAAAATAAATGATGACATTTATATTCGTCAGCCATCGTTAGGTGAAATTGAGGAACATGATGAGTTTAAATATATGTCTATGATTTCAAACTTTGTATGCTCCCCATTTGATATGATTGCACAACTTGACAAAGAGGGATATGACTTTACTGAGATAACAGACTTTCAATTGTTCTGTGCGTTGTGTCAGAACTTAAACAAAGATGATACTAAGATTCTTTTTAGGGATTTAGACTTTTCTTCTTTTAGGGTTTTTATAAATGAAGAAAAGAAGCAAGTTGAATTAAGAAATAAAAGTATTGTTATCACTGAAAGAACTTATAAACAAATTGCTGACACTATTCGCACTATTCATTCAATCCCCCCACCTCAGTTTAAGGGTGTGGCAGACGAATATACAAAGCAGAAGATGATTGAATATGCCTATGATGAATTAGAGTTTGCAAAACGAAGTACACCGAAATCAAGTTTAAGGACTATGATATCAAGAGCAACCAACCATCCTTATTTTAAATATAAATTAAATGAAGTATGGGACATGAAAGTTTATGCTTTCTATGATGCCATAAAAAGTATTAATATAGTTGAAAGCTCAAATCAATTAAGTATGGGTGCATACTCAGGTAATTTAGATTTGAGTAAAATAAACAAGAATAATTTTAATTGGCTCAGAGAAGTCAAGGATTAAAGAAAGGAAAGTGATTATATGGCAACAGTTAATAGTGTAATTCCAGATATAATTCAGCGTGTTGTTGGTAGAAATCGTCTTACTGCCGAAGTTCTTTTCATTACAGGTAAGGTAGCAAATGGCTCTCTTACAACTGATGCACAGGAAGAAGTAAAGACAGATGCAGAAGGTTCAACACTCGCAAGATGGATGAACGCTAAGACAGCAGAGTTCACAGGTGATGAAACATTCTGGAATCTTGACCTTTATGCACAGCAACTCAATGGTGAAGGTAAGACAATTGGTACAACTGGCAACGGTGTTATCGTTCCTATTTCTGACCCTATTAAGACATATGCTGATGGTGATACTCTTACTACATATGTAATGAAGTATAGTGCGGCAAATGTTAGTTCAACTGCTACACCTGCATATAAGATTTCTGTTTGTACACTTAATAAGGACGGTAGTCCAAATAAGAGATTTAGACAGGGTGATGCAACAAGTTCTGGTGTATTTACTTATACTGCTGAATCACATACACTGAAATTTGCCGAGGGCGATATCGCAATTGGTGATAAGCTGTTTGTTGAATACGATTTCAACTCTGAGGACTGTGTGGCTGTTATTGACTCTGCTGATAAGTTCCCCGAAGATATTGAGATTGTTGTAGAGGGTCTGTTTAAGGATGCTTGCGGTAACGCACAGGCAGGTTATACAGTATTCCCTAAAGCACAGCTTTCAGCTTCTACTACTGCTTCATTTGGTAGAACAGATACGTTCCCATTCTCATTCTCAGCACAGCAGGATTACTGTGATGATGAGAAACAACTCTTTAGACAGGTATTCCCAAATCTTCCTACTGTTTAATGGGGTGATTTAATTTGAAGAATAACTGTTGGATTTGTGGCAAGGAATATGATGCTTGTCTGAACTGTAATAAAACAAATGGTTGGAAAAGATTCACCTGTTCGGAGGAACATTATCAGATTCACCAGATTCTTTCAGAGTACAGAGAGGGCATCATAAATCCCAAAGAAGCTACAGAAATGTTTGAGCACCTTGATATCAAAGCTGATACTGAGTTAAATCTGCTTGAAGCTATAACAACAGATATCAAGGCTATTATAGCAAAAGGCACTCCTAAGAGCGTACCTAAACCAAAAAGCAAGTCAGTCGATAAAGACGTTGACAATGAATAAAAGAAGGGGGCAAGTTAATTACGATTGGCTTGCCCCTATTTTTTTAACAAGGAGGAATGACAAGAGTGATTATACTCTCAACAGACCAGAGTAGTTCTTCAACAGGACTAAGTGTTTTTGATGATGGAGAACTTGTTTACTATGAACTTATTGAAATGAAAAAAACTACAAGCAAGAAAATAATTGATATGGTTCTTAAAGAAGAAGAACACCTTTATCAAGTAACCATGCCAGAAATTATATATAAGAATATTCTTAATCGTATCTGTATTGTTTCGGATAGAATTGAATATCTTATTGACAAATATAAACCCGATGTAATTTATATGGAAGATATATTTTCAAGTCAAAATGTTAAGAGCGAATTTAATCTTGCAAGATTACAAGGATTTGTTTTGCACATCTGTCATAAGAAAGTAATCCCCATTAAGATTGTTGCTGAAAATACATGGATAAATCATTGGGGTAAATACGATAAGAAAATAAAAAGACCAGAACGAAAAAAGGATATTATGCGTAAAGTAAATGAATGGTATGATTTATCATTGACTGTTAATGATGTAAGTGATGCTATTGCCATTGGACGATACGCTGTATCAATTGAAGAATCTAAAACTAAAGGAGAATAATTATGATTAATATTAATAAGCTTACAGACAAATATCCACTTTCTCATTCAAAAGTAAAAATTGGAAAGACAATAGTGCAGATAAAAAACTTTCTTTCAGTAGATGAGTTTTCAGAAGCGGTTAATATGGTTATTGATGGCTGTTTCCCTAATGACAAATACGTGCCTGAGTTTAAAGATGTCGCAACAAGATATATGATATTGACAACGTTTACTGATATTGATTTGGGAGATATGCCTATCGAAGAAGTATTTAAAGTATCTCAGGCAGATTGGTATAACATCATTGAAAATAAGGTTGCAGAATTACCTATATATCATGAAATTATTAATGCAGTAAATGACGGACTGGAATACAAAATTCGCACACAGAAAAATTCATTTGATTATCTGTGCGATACTCTTAGTGACTTTGCCTTTAGAATGGGAGACACAAGTGTATTCGAGAAACTTGCAACAAGACTTGAAGGACTTGATGACAAGAAAGTTGCAGAAGCAATAATTGAAAAGGAGTGATAAGTAATGGCTTCTATTGAAGAACAACTCAATATGATTTCATTACAATACGCAAGGGTTGATGATGGTAGAACTATTGCAGAGGTTCTTAAAGATGAAGTCAATAGGTTATATCACTGTATTCAAAAATATATAGATGCATGGTATACCAAATATAATCCACAGGTATATGAGCGTACTTATCGTTTACAAGGTGCGCTCTATGCAGAGGACTTGGCAGATATAAGGGTTGATAAAAAAACTCTTACTTTATCGGTTTGTGTTCATGATGATTTAGATTATCATAAAAATCTTAGTGAAGTTTATTGGACTGATATCCATGAATACAACGGATATTGGTTTGAAGATAGAATAATTCCTATCAAAGACGAACATGAAACATCAACATTGCTTACAATGAACTACGGTTGGTATGCCCCTAAATTGGAATGGCTAATAGGACGTAGAGTAGATGGACTAACTCATTTTAGTGGGGTTGGGTTTATCGAAGATGGTATTGCAGAATGGAATCAAACGAATAAGTTTGGAATTAAAATTAAATTTGACAAATTACGTTCAAGAAATTTATATAGATAAGGTGGTGAAAAGGTTTGAGTAAAAATGCTTTTATAGACTTGATTGCAAGACTTAATAAGAATAAATCTAAGTCACAAATAAAAGAAGATTTAAAGGTAATATCTGGTGAACTGAATGGCTTAAAAGACAATGGCTTAAATATTCAATGTCATATAGACACAAGTAGTGAAGCTGTAAATAAATTACAAGGCGAACTGAATACGTTAGCAAGCAAACTCAAACTTAATATAGGAGTTGATGCTAAATCTATTGCTTCTACGGTGGCTTCTAAAACACAGTCAGATAATAGTGCAACAACTTCAACGGTTAAGATAGATAAAATGTCTGCTCAGTCTCAGGTAGAAGAACTTGGTAAGTTATTGCGTAGCAATTTAAAAGGAGAAGCTGATGCGGTTCTTAAAGGCTTGCTTGAAGAAACAAAGAACACACTGGGTCAAACTACTGAGATATGGACAACATGGGAAAGGAACGCAGAAGGAGCATTAAAGAGTTTTAGTATTTCTGCAAAGCAAGCAACTGGTGACTTACAGAAATTTAATTACGCTGTTGAGGAAGGTGGCAAGGTTAGCCTACTTGGTTCTAATGGTTCTGATAGAGGTATTCTTCAAAAGCAGAAAGAGACATTGAAGTTTATTGATGAATATACTTCAAAGATAAATTCATTGCGCTCATCAAGTAATGGCAATTTTACAACAGCATATAATGGAGAAACCGTTGGTTTTAAATCTTTATTAGACGATTTGGAAAAACTTCGTAACGGTGAGGGTAGTGTTGAAGATATTCGTGCTAAGTTCGTTGCTTTGCAAGGAACAATAGATTCTATAAAAGTAACAGTTAAGGAATCACAGGGCAAAAGTCTTAATCCCTTTACTAATGCTAATATTACAGCCAAAGAGTTTGATAACACCTTAAAGTCTGTTAAAATAGACCTTGACAATCTTAAAGGTTTTAAGACCAATAATGACAGTGTTCCTACGGTTAAAGAATTAAATAAGGAGTATAAAGACTTATCAAAAGCAATCTCTACGCTCAATCAGGTTGAAGAATCTCAACGTGGCAATCAGTGGTATTTAGATTTTGCAAGTGCTTCTGAAAGAGTAAGACAGCTTCAAAGCGATATTAAACTCTTAAATAAACTTAAAAGAGAAGATACTTCATCTGGAACTAAAAAGCAAACAGAAGAACTTTTAAAAATCACACACGCTTATCGTGAACTTCAAAAATTAGAAGAACGTAGATTCTCTGGTAAAGCAGGTAATAATGAGATTAATCAAATTAATTCTTTAGAAGGTGGATATCGCAGAATAATCAATACTGCACAAGACAGACTAAAGAAACAAGAACTGTTAACTTCCGAAGTAAAAAAGACAATTGCAGAAGAAGAAAAGGCTTTAAATATTGCACGTAATTTAGCAAAGGCTAAATTGCAAGATAAGTCAATTACTCAGGAAAGCGCACGTATTGAAAAAGAGCGTTCTAATATTGTTTCAACATTGAACAAGTATAAGAACTCATTAGGCGGTTTTAATAATTCTAATATCATCAAACAGAATGGCACTAATGGTGATGTTATGAAACAGCTTAGTGCGAACAAAAATTTGTTACAACAGATAGAGTCAATATCAGCTTTATTGAGTAATGGTAAAAATAGTTCTGCGGCTAATATTGCACAGGCAAAACAGGAACTTGATAAACTTATTCCCTCTTTGGAAACAGCCAAAAAGGATAGTGATAATTTAAACCAATCCTTAAAAGATGATAAGATTACTCGTCAGGTAACAAATAAGTTTAATACCTTAAAGAATCAAATTGAGACATTTGCTTCTGTAAATAAGAAAGCTACAGAATCAACTCTTAAAATGAGCAATGGTCAGACCTTTAAAGATAATTGGGAAACCATTGTAAGAACTTTATATTCTGGTAATTTACAGGGCAATGCCGCTGAAATTGAGAAACTTGCAATTGCTTTTAGAGATTTAAACGGACAGGCTCGTTCAGCAGGTTTAACTACAAACCAATTCTTTACAAGCATGGGTAGCCAATTAAAGATGGTTCTCAATAGATATATTTCACTTTATGCAGTAATTGGTTACATTCGTAAGATGGTTGATAATGTCAAGGCTCTTGATGAAGCAATGATAAACTTGCGGAGAGTTACAGATGAAACAGATAGTGGTTATCTTGCTTTTCTTGAAAAGGCTAATAAGCAAGCACAAGATTTAAAGGTTGTGACAAGTGACCTTGTTGAGCAAACCTATCAATGGGCTAAGTTAGGTTACGACTTGAACGATGCTTTGGAATTATCAAGAGCATCTACTATATTTTCTAAGGTTGCAGATGTTAGTCAAGAACAATCGTTACAGAACCTTATTACAATATTAAAGGCATATGGTATTGAAGCTAAGAACGTAATGGATATTGTAGACAAAATGGATAATCTCAATAACCGTTATGCTGTAAGTGCCGCAGGTCTTGGTGAGGGTCTTGAACGTTCTGCTTCTGCGTTAGCAATGACAGGAATGTCATTAGACAAATCATTAGCCTTGCTAACTGGTACAGGTGAAATTACACAGAATCTTGATAATACAGGTAACGCTTTAAAAATCGTATCTCTTAGATTACGTAATATGAAGGGTGCATTAGAGGATTTAAACGAGCCTGTCGATGACCTTATGGAAGTCAGCAAAGTTCAAACACAGATTCTTAATCTTACTGGAAATCAGGTAAACATTTTTGATGATAAGACCAAAGAGTTTAAGGACTTATATGATATAATGGAAGATGTTGCCGAGGTATGGGATTCTTTAAGTTCCACTAATCGTGCTTCTCTTACCGAAATTCTTTTTGGTAAAAACAGAGCAAACATTGGTCTTGCTATTATTCAAGCATTTCAGTCAGGTACTATTCAGAACGCTTATAAGGATAGCGTTAAGTCAGCAGGTACAGCTACCGCTGAGTATGAAAAAATGATGGATGGTATTGAAGCACATAGCAACGCTCTCAAAGGCTCGTTCCAAGAATTATCTAATACTGTTTTGAATAAGGAAACTGTCAACTTCTTTATTGATAGTGGTAAACGCATTACTGATATACTTGCATGGATAATTAAACATTTGGGTTCAATTAGTGTTATCATGGGAGTAATATTTACCACGATAAGTGTAAAGTCTCATGCAAATGTTATTGGTGTATTAAAGGGAATTGCACAATGGCTTGGTATAATAACAACCAATGCTGAAAACGCACGTAGCGCAATGGCATTATTAAAGTCGGCAGGTGCGGCATTAGGGTCATTGTTAGCAGGTTTGGCAATCGGGGCTTTGGTAAAAGGTTTATCTTGGCTGATTGACAAACTAATTATTACGAGAAGTGAACTTGACGAATTGGCAAAAACATCACATGATGCCTTAGTTGATTTAAAACAAAATATAGATGAGTTGAAACAATCTGAACAAAAACTTGATTCTATAGCACAGTCATATTCTAAAATCGCAACTACGGTTACGGATGTTTCTGAAAGACAAATGAAGTTACAAGAGATTCAAAATGATTTAATAACTTCATACAAAGACCAAGCAGATGGTATTGATTTGGTTAATGGTAAATATTCTGAGCAATTAAAGAAACTTGATGAGATTGCCAAAAAGGAAAAAGAGAACTTTGAAACAGACAATGTTGCTAAAATAGCCAAAGCACAAGCACTGTCCAGTCTTTATGTAGATGATAGTAATTTCACATACAATGGTGATGATTCATACATCAGTAAGGGTTTAGACAAAAATGCCAAAAGTCTTTTTAAAGTAGGCGGTGTTGGTGTTATATCCCAAAAGGACTTCGATGATTTGTCTCGCATTGCTTCACAAATAGAAGGAGTAAGAAAAGGAGCAAGCCAAAGTATATATCTTTCTGGTGATATTGAAACCGCAAAGAATCAGTTGGAAAAATTTATTGTTGAGTATAGTAAAGTTAAGGATAGAAACTTGGAAATACTTGACATATATAGTAAGCAATATGAAATTTTAAAAGAGGATGTTGAACTCTTAAAAGAAATGTCACCTTACCTTGAAGAACATTCTCATAATGGATTATTTGGCACTATGTTTGATAGTTTATCAAATGGGATTCAAGATTCCGTTAGTGAAATATCTTTAACTCCATTTTACAACAAACTTGATGAAGCACAAGCTAAACTTCAACAGCTTGCTAATCCTGATGATTTGTCTTTGGATGAATACCAAACACTTTATAATGAAGTTGGAGTTTTAGAAAATTCATTATACAAGATGGCAGGTAGTAGTGAAGAAGCAAAACAAAAAGTCGCTGACTTATTTAATGGTTTCAAACAGGGTGTTGCTGAGAATGGTGATGGTCTTGATAACTTTGTGCAGAAATGGAAAACAGAGTTAGATGAGAACTTTAAATCAACCGCTGAAACAGTAACAACTGTACAAGAAGCTATATCTAAACTTGGCGAAGGAAAGGGGTTGTCCCATACTGATGCTTGGAAACTTCTGGAACAGGATGCGGATGGTTACTTACAAACCATTAAACTTGTTAATGGCGAATATGTATTTTCTGAACAGGAATTAACTGCCTTTAAGGATGCACAGATAAAAAAGTCTCAGGAAACTATAAGGGAAAATATTCATGAGGGCGAAGTTGCAATAAAAAATCTACAAGCAGAGATTAAGACAAGGATGCAAAATCTTTATTCGTTACAAAAAGAATTTGATTTAAAAGTTAAAATGAGACAAATTAATTCTGAATCTGATTATAAAACATATCATGATGAGATAGCTGAAACCAAATTTGCTATTCAACAAATGGAAGAATCAATGTTGGATTATGCTAAAGCTATTGACCGTGATAATTTCCTTGTTACTGAACTTAATCAAAATCTTGGTACAACACGTACTATTTCTGTTGGTATGGAAACCGAGTTAAATAACGCTGTCAAGGCTCTTGAAAATGAAGTAAAGGCTGTGGACGATACAATAGATTCTTTAAATAATCGTAAGGATGTTCTTGAATCTGAACAGAAAGAATTACAAGAACAACTTGATATTCTCAATGAACAGAAGAAGGTTATCGAAGAACAGCAGAAGTCATTCCAAAAGGCTGTAACCGATTACATGAAGCGTTATGAAGATTCATTAAAGTCTCAGCTTGATTCGTTAAAGCAACAGCAAGATGATATCAAAGATGAATATGAAGAACGTATAAAAGTTTTAAAGGACGAAAACGAAGAACGTGACCTTGCTTATAAAAAGGAAAAAGCTTTACTCGATTTGAATAAGGCAAAACAACAGCAGGTCAGAACATATTCATCTGCAAGAGGTTGGGAATATGGAGCATCTAAGGAAAAGGTTGTTGAAGCACAAAAGAATCTGGACGATGTTTTAAATGAAGAACAAATTAAGGCTCTTGAAAAAGAAAGAGATGAAAAGATTAAACCTCTTGAAAAACAGGAGAAAGCTTTAGACCATCAGATTAAGGCATATGATGAGTATGTAAAACAGTACGATATTCTTACTGAGGAAATCGAAGATAAAGATGGTGAACTCCTTGCTGAACAGTTACTTGGTTCTGATTGGAGAGAGAAAATTGAAAAGAAGGACGAAGGTCTGTTACGTGCTTACAAGCGTGAGTACAGCAATTTTTCAAACGAACTTGAACGATTAACCAAAATTGAAATCAAGAATATTGAAGCAAGTATTAAGGCAAAAGAGAACGAGATTGATAAGATAGGTGATGAAATAACTGCCTATAATAACTATAAGACCGCTGTACAAAGTAATCTCAATGATGCCAAGAGCGCACTGGAAAATTACAAGAATAGCATGGATAGTGCAAAGAATGATGTGATTAGTGCCGCAAGTGATATGGAGCATGGTGTATGGGAGAATCTTAGTAAAATACAACAGTGGATGAATGACACAGAAAACAATATCTTTAATAATAAAAATAAAGCTGTACAATGGCTTACAGAATGGGCTGATGCATATGAATCAATGCAGAAGCGTTTAGCTAATAGTTCTACTGGTTATGGTATTGTAAATAGCGCATGGGATGCAAAGCTTGCAAGAGGTTACGCTGATGGAGGTGTCAATTCAACCACAGGAATTGCTATGCTTCATGGTACTAAACAAAAATCAGAAACTATTTTCAATGCTAACGATTCAAAGAAACTCTATGAAGCAGTTCATGAAACTCCAAGTGTTATGGCTTCAATTATTAAACAGGCTGTTCAACTTTCTGGATTCAATCCCTCTAATGTTATTAATAACAATGGTGCAAACACAAATACTGTTAATGTCAATATAGGTCAAGTGGTTGCAAACAATCCACAAGATTTCGTAAGAAACCTTGACCCTCATCTTGATTCTTATTTTAAACGTAAGTTAACGCAAAGTTATACTCAATAATTTATATTCTCCCCTACAATAAAGTAGGGGAGAATTATTATTTATGAAAGTAGGTGAATTAATGTTACAATATCCAACAAATGTATATCCTGAGAATATTGCTTTTGACTCAACGGTTCTTGACTCCAATAATACTATTTCGTTTAAATTCAATGGTGATATTTTAACTGGTGCATTATATAATGTGTTTGATTACAATACTGGTGAACTGGTTTTAACAAAGGGTCATGTTTACCAATCAAGAACACCTATTGTTTATAATGGACAAGAGTTAAAAATGGCAGATGGTTTCTTAAACGACTTGGACAATGGCAAAGATTATGCTATGCAAATCATGGTATTACAATGGCAAAGTGATGGTACTGCTCCATTATGTGATATGTTTGTTTTAAGAGGTCAGACACAAGAAAACTATTTAACAACAGACGATACTACAATTACAATTGAAGATAAAATATCTTCGATATACGAATGGGAGCAAACAACATCAGAGGGATGGAGAAATAATTCTGTGTGGGCAGGTGTTGTTGTCACATCATGTGAACTTGTTATAGGAGAAGAAAGGAGACATATTGTTGCCTATCAGGAAACAACAGGCAAGGCGGTTTTATCTTCTGCTTTACCAAGTAATATACCTGCTGGCACAAAATATCAGATATATTGTAATTACAAGGTAAGTCCATTATATTTCTTTAAATGCAGACAAACACCTCAGATTGCACCAACAATGGAATTGATAGACTACGCTCCTACTTCCAGAGTAGATTCGACATTGGGATTTCATGTTACTGCTACGTACAATGGATATAATTCGTTAATCAATTATTATAACATAAAGCTTTATTGGAACTGGACTGGTGATGATACTGTACCGTGGAGATTGGTTGACGAAACTGATAATATATACTCTCAAAAAATCGAAAGTTCTTTCTTTGAGGATTTTATTCTTCATTACAAGAAAAGGGTTAATGGTGAAATAGTAGAAGTTCCTGCAAATCAAAATAAAGATTTGTATTATAAAGCTGTTGTCAATATCGTAACAGTGGATGGGCTTAGTTGTTCTGGTTCAAGTAGTATAATATCATGCGGTGGGCTTGAAGATGACGTACCTAAAACTATTATACAAGCACTGGTTGTTCACAATCAGGATAAACCTGATGCTTATTATCCTCAAAATAAAGATTCATTTGTGTTCGCAAGGACACCGCAATTAAAACACATGATTCATATTGTGGGAGCAATTGATAGAACATTATCTCCAACTGGCGATTTCCCATCTGGAACAAAATATACCTATTACCGTGAAAATCTCAATACAGGAGAGATAAGAGTTTTAGAAACTGTGGATGATACAACCATTCCAACAAAGGGTAAGTATAGATATTATTACGTTCCAAGAGAAGGAACTACAGGACAAGCCTATCTGAATGGCATTAGTTATGTTGATGTAGAAATGACTGCGGATGCATCACATAGACAAGTTGAGACTAAGCGTGTTACAAAAGACAAATTTAATAAAATAAATATGAACGGTTATACAATCACTGAACTTATTTTAAAAGATGAAAGATATCAGTGGGGAACGAAAACAAGATATAAGACAGGCGACCAATGGAAAATTGTTGGTGAAATTGAAGATACAACTATAACACAGAATATGGACAAACATCTTCATGTTAGCTATAACACATATCCTACCCAAACTGTTACCAAAACAAACTACCTTACTGGAACACTGACTGCAATGAATGGTTATGTAGACTGTACTACACGGACATATATAGATGATATTGACACAGTAAGAGCATGGAGGGAATTTATTTCAAGACCTTCTATATATATGCTAAAAACTCAAAAGGGTGACGTTTTAATTGTGACAATTACAGATAACCCAACAACAACATATCAGGAAAACAATTCCAAGATTCCTACAGTATTTTCATTTAACTGGGCTGAGGTACTTGATGTTAATGATATTAAAGTAGACTATATAATAGATGTAGACCCATCTACTCCTTATTAAGAAAGGTGTGATATAATATGGAATATTTTAATAAGAACACATCACAATATCTCACTGTCTTGAAAAGGAATCTTGTTACAAGATATTTGATTCGTCTTGAACTGTTATCTTATCATGAACATACAATTGGTGAAATAACTAAGGACTTGACTCTTGATGCACAGGGACAAATAAACATAAACTATAAACAGCTTGTTCGTAGAAGCTGTAGTTTGACATTAGCGAATATTCCAGATAAATATTTACCAAGCCCAAATTCGCCTATATGGTACTTGCGTAAATTTAAATTATGGATAGGTATTCAAGATAATCAAGATAACATTTGGTGGTGGTCACAGGGAGTATATTATATTACCAGTGCTACAGCCAATGCACACACCGTTTCAATAGAAGCTATCGACAAGGGCGGTGCGCTTGATGGAACATTAAAAATTAATATTGCAGAGGTTCAGTATATTGTTAAAGCAGGTAGTACGATTGCTGATATAGTAAGAGACACGCTTGCTTTAAATCTTGGTAGTAATATAAAAATGTCAAATAGTATTGCTTATGGTGGTGCAAATATGCCAATAGACCCAGTACAACCATTAATTGATTTGCGATACAACGAACAAAAGATAAAGGCAGACATTTCAATAGATGCAAATAATTATCTTGGAAACATATTCACATCATTGGGTGACGGATATGGTGCTGATATATACTATGACAACGATGGTCATTTTCGCTTTAATGCACTTACAGATATATTCTTTGTAGATGGTTATAAATACGTAGCACCTCAATGGGAATATACTAACTTGTCAGAAGCAAATTGCCAGTATAATTTTGATGGACTAAATGCGGTTACGGTTTATACAAACCTAAGTGTCGATACACAAGCACTTGTTAACGCACAAGAAGAAAGTAAAACTCAATCTGATGATATAGATAAAGTAATTGAAGATGAAGATATTCAAGCACCTAATTTGTCTTATACTGCATATAATGTAAATCCATTATCTCCTATCAGAGTAGGCGCAGTAGGTTTGAGAAGAATGGAATCTCAGGAGATTGATTATATTGATACCACGGAAAGTGATATGATTGCAAGGTGTCAGCAGTATGCGGTTATGTTGTTGCATAAACAAACAATGATAGGTGCTACATTAAATTTTAATAGTCCTATTATACCGCATCTTGACGTAAATAAAACAATCAGAATCACAGACGAATATCAAAAAATAAATAATGAACTATTTGTAATACAATCTATTACAATACCATTGGGCGCAGGTGCTATGCAAATTTCAGCAACTAATATAAATTGGTTGCCATCAGAAACTAATATTGAAGGAATGGGGGTGGGGTAATTGGCAGATGCTTTAATTGAATTAATAGAGCATAGTGTAGATAAAAAAATGCAGAATAGCGATTACCTCATGGCTATTCCTGCAAAAGTAAAAGAACCATTATCTAATGGTATGTATGTAGTGAATGTATTAGCTAATGATACACAACTTATTGTCCCTAACTGGTCAGGAACAGAACTTGATGTTGATGACAATGTTCATTTATTTTATAAAGGCAATACGCTGTCTGAAAGAACTGCATACATTGGGGCTTCTTTATTTAAGCCAGAGGGTGCGAATCGAAATAAAATTAAGTACGTGGTTGGTAGTAATTCATTAGGAGTGGTTGGAAACACTCAGTTTACTATTTGTCAAATTGAATGGGAATCTGTTCAAAAGCAGAATGTCTTTATCTCTTTTAATGCAAATGTAACTGGAAATACAACAGGCATTAATACATTGTACATTTACATGGATGAAACACTCCATGAGTTTCAACCTAAAATGACATTAAACGAAAACCAATGTTATATACAGAATTTTTTATTGCCCTTTGAAGCAAGTGTTGGTAAACACGTTGTTGAAATTAAAGCAATGGGTTGTGGTGATTATACTGATATTTACGGATTTGTATTTGGTCAGGGATTAAGAGATGAATCAAATGCATTTGACCCCACAAATGAGAATGATTATATTTATACAGGTGGAACGATTCTTTATTACGTTGGTAGTAGTAAACGTCCAGAAATTCCAACTACACTTGATGGTGTTCCTGTTAATGAATTGGAATTAACAGCCTTTAATGATACTAAGGTTGAAGCAGTAAAGATACCAGAGGGTGTAACTATTATAAGATAAGGAGGATTGATTATGGCATATACAGGAACAGGCACGCAAGATGACCCATACGTAGTAGACGATTGGGATAGTCTGATAGAAAAGATAGCCGAGGTTGATACCTATGTTACAGTGGCAGATAATGTTGATATAGATTTAACTAAGATATATCCAGAAGGAATACCATACACAAACGCACCACCTCTGCTTAGTTTTGCTTGCAAGGAATTTGATGGTAATGGTATTACCATAAGAAACGCTTATAATCTAAATGTTCGTACAGGTAGTACAAGTGTTGTAGAACTTGCCAGTACTTGCACTGTTGTATCAAATTTTAATTTTGTAAACTTCTATGTTAATGTAGGTACACAACCCTTTATGCGTGGTCGTGGTACAAGCAATAACAAACTTATAGCACATTCAACATTTAAAGGTGTTGTGTTTACAACCAACATTGCCACTTATGAACCCATAGCATCTATAGCACGTTTTTTCGACTGTGTATGGAATACGAAATATACGTTTACAGGTAACGGTTATGTTAGCCATCATTATCCAGTATTTGATTCTTGTTGGGTACGGTTTGATGTCAATAGAAGATGGCTTAATAATGGTGGAAGTTTTGTCAATACGTATATAGAAGGGGCTTTTAGAGCAAATCAAAATAATGCTCCTGTTTTTGCTTTTGGCAATAGTTTATGTAGTATTTTAAATGCCAACATTGTTGCAGGTGATTATACTGGATGTACCATAACGGCAAGTGGTAGTGCGACTATGTGCTTGATAAATAGTGATAAAGTTGAAGAAGGTATAACATTAGGCGGTACTACATCTGCTATGATTGAAGTTACAGACAGTCAATTAAAAGATTACGATTATCTTAAAGATATATTTCCTGTAGTTCCTAACGAAGAAGGAAGTGGTGGGTAATGTATAATTTTGATGAGGAGTATTGGAATATTTTAGGTAGTGGGTTTTCTGCCAGTGGAGATGCTTGGGAACAACGAGATGGTAATCCCCATTATGTTAGACCTAATTCAGATATTCACACAAGGGGAACTGACATTATTGTATTTAATCAGAGTACACCCCCAGTCTCAGGTTCAGATGCCACAGAGGATTGGGTATACGGTGGAATATTAGAAATATACAACGATACATTAAGAACAGACCTTCCTACAGTTACAGCAGGTCAAACTTATAGTGGATGTACAATACCTACAGCGGAAGAATGGAACGCCATGACTACCGAAGAACAGAACAATTTCAAAAACACATACTTTGAACCTGCTACTCCAACTTCAACTACCAAGATTGGCTTACCCTTTGAAGATTATTATGTAGTGTATGCTTGGGTGGGCGTTGTAGTAAGAGGTGGGGATTATCCAACAGACCCTAATTATCCCTACTATGTTATATGGGGTGATTTAACAACCAGTAATAGCAGAAAGACTCTTAGCTACAATTTGGAAACTGGTGAATCCACACATATTGACTTAAATGTAATAATGGCAGAAAACTTTAAACCAGAAGAAGAAGGCGTATTCAGAGCATTAATAATACAAACACAACAAACGCAGTATACACGATTCTGGACAGGCTATTCGTCATCAGGTGCATTGACGTATACTTATTCTTCGAGAGGTAGAAACTCCGAACCCTGTAATTCTGTTTCTTTTAATCTTAGAAAGTTTGACTGGAAAATGAAAGCTGATAAGAATAATGGCTATCCTTATAAAGGGGATGTTGAAGTTTTTGATTTTGACTTATTGGTTAAACCTATGCCATTTTTTATGTGGACTATGAAGCCAGAAGAAAATCAAGGATATCCTACTCTTGGTGGTAAGGAAATAGATGCATTAGGTGCTTTTGGTAATTGCAAAAAATTAAGAACTATTGTAATACCTACAACTGTTGGAGAGATTGGTGAATATGGTTTTGCCAAAACTGCTTTGACAGCGGCAACAATATCAAGTGATTGTCATTATTCAGAAACTTCATTTCCCCCAAGATGTATTATAAACTATTACAATTAAGAAAGGAGAATAATTATGGCAGTAACAATAGGAAAAATAGGACAGAATACAAACAGTCGTATTCTTGAACTTTATGGTAAGTCAAGTGATATAAAACCCACTGACTTTGTAAATGGTGTACAGGTAATCAATGGAAGTGTTTTCATTGAAATGGACACTGGTGATGCGTATTTCTTTGACGAGGAAACTCATACTTGGATAGCAACATAAGAAAGGGAGTGATTAAACAATGGATGCGGCTACATATATTTTGTGTAAATCTTCTGCGAAGAAATACACTGACCAAGTAACACAGTCTCTTATGGGCGGTGTACATTATAGAGGTAGTGTTAATTACTATGCAGACTTGCCAAATAACGCACAGGAAGGCGATTCTTATACGGTCAAATACGCAGGTACAAGTGGTAGTATTGCTGACGGAACAGAGTATACATGGGGTTACGATACGGACTTAGAAGATTATGCGTGGATAAGTTTTTCCAAGGATGCTTACAGCAAGGCTGAGACAGATGCGTTACTCAGTGGTAAGCAAGCTACTCTTTCACAGGCACAACTTAATGCGGTTAATTCAGGCATAGATAGTGAAAAGGTTGCTCAGATTGCTACAAATGTGAGTGATATAAGTGATATACAACAGACAATCGGTGACATTAACACTGTCTTAGAGGAGGTGCTGTAATATGTCTAATACAATAGCTGAGAATTTACAGCGACTTAAAGTTGCTACAACTGCTATCGGTAATGCAATTACTGCAAAAGGTGGCACTGTAAACGAGGGTGACGGATTAGAGGAGTTCCCTGATGATATTATGTCTATTCCGCAAGGAAAGCCTGTTATTTATGGTTTTCATATCAATCCGAATGAATCAGACAGTTCAGCAGCCATAACGTATCTTAAAGATGCTGTAGGTATGACACCTGCATACATGGACAGTGCGAACAATACATTTGAATACGGTTCATTTGCGAACGCTTTCTTCATACCTAAGCCTTGTATGCTTAAATCAGACGGTACAGTTGACTATTATCTTGACCCGAATGACTATACTAAGAAAGCTGATGGAACGGCTTCTGATATTGCAGACCCTAACTATGACGGTAACGCAATGATGGAATGGGGAATGCTGTGGTATAAATTTGAAGGCGGCACTGAGGACGGAGAAGGATATTTCTATATCTCAAATCAGAAAGTAGATAACACTTACTATTGTTGGTGCAACTATGACAGCAAAGATAATATTATCCCACATTTTTATACTGCTATCTATAACGGCACTGGAACAACCAAACTACGTTCCATTTCTGGCGTTGCTTTAACTTCTGCAAATGGTAACGGCAGTACAACCGCAACTCAGGAAGAAACAAGAGCGAAAGCCAATAATACCACAAACGATGTTGAATGGTATATTGATGTTTGGTGTGATAGACTACTTATAAATGCACTTCTTGTGCTTATGGGTAAATCACTGAATACACAAGCAGTATTTGGCAGAGGTATTGATACTGGCGGTCAGACAGCTAAAGAAGCATACGTAACAGGAACACTGAATGACAAAGGTTTATTCTGGGGCGATACTGCTAACGGTACATCTGCTGTTAAAGTTTTCGGTATGGAAAACTGGTGGGCTTGCTGTTGGCACAGAACCGCAGGTTGTATCTCTGTAAACAGAGTATTGAAAATCAAACTCACATATGGTACAGCAGACGGAAGTACAACAGTTGGTTATAATCAGACAGGAAACGGATATATTTCTAATGGTACAATTCCATCGTCAAATGATTATGTAAGAGCCATGACATACAATCAGTATGGCTACATGACAAGTAATGTTACTGACGGTAGTTCTTCGACATATTACGCTGATTATTTTTATCAAAATACTGATATAAGATATTTATTGGTTGGCGGTCGCTCTGGCTTTGGCGTTCATGCGGGTGCGTTCTGTTTTGATCTGCTTGATGCGCCCTCGGTTGCGTATTGGTCTTTTGCCGCTGCGCTCTCTTGCAAACCACTTGCTCAGAAAGGGTGAATTGCCGTAGGCAAGAGGGGAAACGCTTGCGTGTCCCCTTAATGATAAATATTTGTTATTAAATACAGGGATTTGTGGTGCGGTTGGCGGTAACTCTGACAATGACGTTAATGCAGGTACGTTCTATTTTAATCTGAATAATACGCCCTCGAATACGAATTGGAATATTGCCACTGCGCAAACTTATAAATTACTTGAAAATAATGCACCACACTTTCCTTACCTCTTGGTAAAATTGACAGTCGATAGCAAGCAACTGTTAGTAGCATTGTCGAAAGCGGTTGAGACTATAAGAGAAGGTGACTATGAAATCATACAATCATTTATGGGAAGAATTAATATCTGACGATAATATCAGACTTGCTATTCATAACGCCTCACATGGCAATATGAAACGCAGAAAATTGACAGAAATTAAAAACAACCCTGATAAATATATTTCTATCGTGCGTAATTGGATAGAGAATTTTAAGACTATCAAACATACTCCTAAGATAATCAATGACGGCATATCGGCTAAGAAACGTGAAATAATCGTTCCTACGGTGGCAGAGCATATAGTTCAACACGCAGTAATGAACGTTATGAAACCTATTTTCTCAAAAGGAATGTATGAACACACATATGCTTCAATTCCTCAGAGGGGCTGTTACAAAGGAATGAAAGTTGTGAGGAAATGGATAAGAAATGATGTAGGGAATGTCAAGTATTGTCTTAAACTTGATGTAAGAAAATATTTTGACAGTATCTCTCAGGAAATTCTTATTGATAAACTACACAAGAAAATACATGATGAGAGATTCATGGACTTGCTAACAAAGATTATCAGAACAACTGAACACGGCTTACCTTTAGGCTTTTATACTTCTCAATGGTTTGCTAACTTTTATTTACAGGACTTCGACCATTTCGTCAAAGAAGATTTGCACATCAAACATTATATAAGATATATGGACGATATGGTACTGTTCCACTCGAATAAGCGAGAGTTGCACAGAATCAAGAAGCTGATAGAGCTATATCTGAGGGATAATTTATCGCTTGAAATAAAAGACAATTGGCAGTTGTTTCGTTTTCATACTCGTAAAGATAAAGGTAGATTCCTTGACTTTATGGGATTCAGGTTTTACAGAAATCGGGTGACATTGCGCCGCAAAATCGCTTTGAAAGCTATGCGTAAAGCAAGAAGGATAGCAAAGAAGAAACATACAACTGTTCATGATGCAAGGCAAATGTTGACATATATCGGTTGGAGTAAATGCACAGATAGTTACAACTGGGTTAAGAAGTATATTTTATGTCATATAAATTTCAGAGAATTACGAAAAATAGTAAGCAATTATGATAAAAGGAGGACTTTATATGTGGTATAAAGCAGAAAGTAGTGAATTACCATCAACGATTGATGATACATCATCAAGGGTATATGTCTACGTAAGAAAGAACATCAACGTTGAACAGCGTACCGATGAATCAGGTGAAATCATAACAGTGTATGTATATGATGAAATCAAGATACCGAAAGAGGTATATGAGATTTTCAAACTTGAAAGCGGAAACGAAAGAAGAATTTCTGACATTGAAGATGTACTCGCAGATATGCTTTTCGGGGGTGACGAAGAATGAGTAATGCTAAATTAAAACTCATGATTGCTGTATTCAGCCGCAGAATTAATCAGGGAGAAACTTTTGAGGAAATTGCAGAGGACTATCCGAAACTGACAGCAGAGGATTTAGAGCAAATTAGTGAAGCGTTGAACCGATAAAAAGGTAATTTTAACAGCAAATAACCCAATAAAATTATATTTTCATCAAAACAAAGGAGTGATTATATGAATTCCCCATACGAAGGAAAATTCAAGGTAACGCAGACACAGCATAGCGCACATGATGGACTTGATTTAGTCGGAATCGACAGCAAGGAAATTCATGCGACTGTTGACGGCACTGTGCATTATGCAGGGTGGGAAAATGCGAACAATCCGAAACAGGGATTTGGACAGTATGTGTGTATCCGATCCGCTGACAACAAGTATTACTATTACGGTCATATGTCGCAGTTAAAGGTAAAGACAGGCGATAAAGTAAAGTGTACTGACGTTATCGGCATTGAGGGTCATACAGGACATACCATCCCCGATAACGAGTACGGCAGTCATTGCCATTACTGCATCCGTCCTCAGTTTGCCGCAGGCAACGCTTTAAGCACTCCGCAGATATCGGGTATACCTAACGCTTGCGGTGTGTATGATGATGGATATAGACCATCCTCGAAGCCACAGGAAGAACCGACAGAACCTGATGGACTGACAGGAGAACTGAAACTCTCAGACGGTACGATCTACGATATCACACTCACAAAGAAATAAACCTACACTTACAACGCACTAAGAGACTATGAACAGATTCGACAACATTTCCAACACGGATTTATCACGGCTGATAGATGAATGGGTTAAGGGAGAACGAGACAGGGCTATCATGAAGCGCAGGCTGATTGACTGCATCTGTTTTGAACCGTTAGCCGAGGAATTCAGCCTATCGGTACAGACAACGCACAAAATAGTTCAAAAAAATCTTAAAATAATCACCACAAAGATATAATAAAAAGCTCGGTTTGCTTGATGGCAAATCGGGCTTTTTTGTTTTATTATGTAATTGGTGATTAAAATGTACGAATTTGTGAATGTGAACCCTTGCAAGAAACGACTCGGAGACTGCGTTGTCCGTGCTTTGTCTCTTGCTTTGAACCAGTCATGGTACAGAACAGCTATTGATCTATGCATCGAGGGGCTTATACAATGCGATATGCAGGATTCTAACGCTGTGTTTGGCGCATATTTGCAGTCTAAGGGCTTTAAAAAATACCCTATACTTGACACCTTGACGTTCGAAGAATTTGCTACAACGCATCCTGACGGCTTGTACATCGTTGCAACAGGCTCACATGTTGCAGTTGTGCGTGATGGAATACTGCTTGACAACTGGGATTCATCAGATGAACAAGTCTCATACTACTTTGTGAGGGAGTGATAAATCATGCCTTATGGATACATACCGAATAATTACAACGCTTACAATCTGCCGCAGTATCAACAGCCTATGCCACAGCAACAGCAGTCTAACGGCTTGATATGGGTACAAGGCATCGAAGCTATGAAAAGCTATCCTGTTGCTCCCGGTCAGAGTGTTCTGCTCATGGATTCGGAATCAAACTGTTTCGGCATAAAGACAGCTGATGCATCAGGAATGCCGCTCCCCTTGCGAATTTTTGATTATTCCGAAAGAACCGCTCAGAACGCACAGAAACCGCCTGTAACAGCTTCTGTTGATACGGATAGATATATTACTCGGGAAGAATTTGAAAGCCGTATAACAGCGATTACAGCGCAAATAAAGGAGAGTGAAGATAATGCCGAATGAACTGTATAAAGAGATCGGACAACAGCAAACACAACAGCAGCAGAACCCAAAGGAGCAGGCATTGAATTTGATGAAACAACAGGGAATTGCTATCCCCGAGGGCATGGAAAATAACCCACAGGGCATTATACAACACCTTATGCAGTCTGGACGCGTACCGCAAAGCCGTCTGACTATGGCTCAACAGATGATGCAGAGGATGTTCAGACGATAAAAAAAGAACGCCCCGAAAGACGTTCTTTGTCAACAAAAGCATTCATTCAAAAAATGATACTTTAGCCATGTAGCAATTACATTATATCAAGTGTAATTATGTTTGTCAAGCAAACGCAAATTTATTATGATTTTGCGTATTGTAACTTGCGAATAGCGAAAGTTTACGCAAATAAACTTGAAATATGAGAAAGTTGCAACCGACACAAATGCCGGTCACAAAAAAAAGAACAGCAGCCCCGAAGGACTGCCGCTCTTTATATCATCTTACCTTATCTTATCTCATGGATATTATAGCAGAGATCAGGGGATTTGTCAAGCTATTAAGGCAACAGCCTTGATATAAATTTTACCGACTATCACAAAACTTAGGAGATAGTCGCTTACCCTCATAATTCGAGGGAGAAAGGAGTGCAGATATGGCACTTACAGACGAAAACAGCATGGTAATGCCTGTTCAGCCTATGTATGGCGGTTATGGCAACGGTGGCGGCGGTATATTCGGCAACGATGGACTGTGGCTTCTTCTCGTTCTGCTTCTCGGTGGAGGTTGGGGCGGCTTTGGCGGCTTCGGCATGGGCGGCGCAATGATGGGCGCAGGCATGATGGGTATGGACTTCCTTTATCCGTGGCTCAACAACTCGCAGAACATCAATGACGGTTTCAGAGATCAGATGCTGAACAGCAATGTAACTTCAATCCGTGACGGCGTGCAGGGCTTATCTACACAGCTTTGTCAGTGCTGCGGTGATATGCGTTATGATCTTGCTAATTCCGCAAATGGCATTCAGAACAGCATCTTCGGCGCACAGGTAGCAATCGGACAGCAGCTTAACGCTAACGAGATGGCAAGCCTTAACCGCTCTTTTGCTGAGCAGTCCGCAAATCAGCAGGGATTCAATGGTGTTCAGGCACAGCTCGCACAGAACGGCTTTGCTCAGCAGGCAGGCACAGCAGATTTGAAGTACACCATAGCAACTGAAAACTGCGCTGATCGCTATGAAGCTGCACAGAACACACAGAGCATTATTACTGCTCTTACAGCAGGAATCCAGTCTATAAAGGATGATCTCTGTCAGAACAGACTTGATGCAGAACGCAGAGAGAACGCTAACCTCAGAAGTGAGCTGATGTATGCACGTGGTCAGGCTTCACAGGTTGACCAGACAGCACAGCTTCGTGCTTCACAGCTTGCAGCCAACACAGCCCTTCTGAACGAACTTCGTTCCTGCCCTATCCCAGCACAGGCTGTATACGGAAATCAGCCTGTATTCACCTGTTCACCGAATAACAACTGCGGTTGTGGATGCGGCAATAACTTCTGATAGGCGGTGATTCTATGTCAGCTAATTACAGCATAGTTACACCGCAGAACTTAGCACCGAATCAGCCTGCCGTGTTTCTGAATAGCCCCTGTCCTTGCAACGAGGGACTTGTTTTCAAGAAATCAGGCGGTGTGTTCCTGCTTGCAAGCAACGCACCTACACATGACCGTTGTTCATGCGGATGTGGATGCAGACGTATCTATGAGACTAATTATGAGGTCGAGGTACACGCTAACATCGAGATACCGACAGGCGGCACAGTTGAGGAAATTCAGCTTGCTCTTGCTGTTGACGGTGTTATCGCTCCCGAAAGCCTTATGTCTTTCACTCCTGCGGCTGTTGAGGTTGCAGGCAATGTGGGAACAAGTGTCATAGTACCTGTTATATCCCTCTGCGGATGTGACAGCGTGGCTCTTGTAAACGCAAGCACACAGAATATCACGATCAATAACGCTTCGATAGTCTTTGACTATGCCGGAGTAAACAGGCTGAGATAAGAAAGGAGTGAAACAGTATGGATAAAATCTGTAAATACATCGACAAGGAACTTGACGAACTTGAAAACAAAGTCGCTATGGGCGGTAAGCTGTCCAGAGCCGATATCGAGGACGGCAAGAACATGGCAAAGTTTAAGACTGCGATCCTCACTAACAAGGCAATGGAGGAAGAAGGTTATTCAGGTGACTGGGATGAACCAATGCACAGAATGTCAAATGCACGTGGCAGAGGTTCTAATGCTCGCCGTGAAAGATACAGCCGTGAGGACGGATACAGCAGAGCCGAGAGCGATTTCAGGGAAAGACTGGAAGATGCAATTGATTCAGCTCCCGATGAACACAAGCGTAAAAAGCTTGAAAGAATTCTGAACGAAATGTAAGGACGGTGAAGCCGCTATGATTACGGTTGACGAATTAAAGGCGGCTATTGCCGAAATGCAGGGTGAGCGGAATCCGAATGCTAACACCTGCATCAAGCTTGCGGCATATTACACCATTCTGAACGAATTGCAGGGGAAACCTGATACAAGCGGATATTCTTCTGCGCCTGCTCCCGAACCTGTCAAAGAAACAGTTGGATACTACTCAGAGACGGAATTCGGGCAGTTGGTACAGGATAAACCCATCAAAGAAGTTATGTCGGTGATGGATGAACTGATATCTGTTCTATCAGCGATTCAGCCCCGGTTATACAATGGCGTGATGCGTAAGCTGCACGATATATAATTTCGTGTCTAATTTCGTGTCTAATTTCAACTGCAAATATGCATATTCAATATGCAAAAATGCATACAACTGTGATATAATTATCACATTGAAAACAAAGAAAAATCCCGATATATCGGCAGAAACTTGAAAAAACTGCTGTATATTGGGATTTATCATTTGGCGCAGTGGGTGGGATTCGAAAAATCACACAACAACGAAATATCGCTAAACATCCGCTTTTGTTGCTAATATCATGTCTAATAAACCGTTAAAATAGTCATTGATCTTCCTGTCAGCGGCTTTTCTTTCAGCTGAAAATGTATGCTGATAAACACTTTTCAAGGTGCTGTTTGTACTCCATCCACCTCGCTCCATAGCATACTTGTCAGGAATGCCAAGCATAAGCATTATCGATGCATTCATATGTCTTAAATCGTGAAAACTCATATGCTGTACACCTTTACGCTCCA